>Ga0105242_10005048_pt1 | contig 10192 bp, 13 predicted proteins | sample KBSM24metaG_FD_81521 | JGI IMG/M metagenome (GOLD analysis project Ga0105242, IMG submission 81521) | Miscanthus rhizosphere microbial communities from Kellogg Biological Station, Michigan, USA - KBS M2-4 metaG | ecosystem: Host-associated > Plants > Roots > Rhizosphere > Soil | place... | reverse complement strand
TATGTAAAACAAAACCCTGTTGCGGGATCGAGCCTGTCCGCAACCGGGCGCCTCCGGCTCTCAGGGCTGGATCAACCTTACATCGTCGCCAGCCGAGATCCGCCCCGGTGTCACTACATAGCTGTTGAGGCCCAGCCGGCCATTGAATTCCCTGCGGACCCGCTGCAGCACGCCCAGGTCTTGCTCTCCGGAATCCGGGTCGAACGTGGTCATGATGCAGCGGGTGCGCAGATCCTCCATGCCGATCACCACCGAACCAATCCGCAGGTGGGCCCCTTCCCATTGTCGCTCGGCAAGCCCTTCAACACCGCAGATTACCAGGTTCGGCCGGAAGCGGCGGCGGTCGTAGCCCACTGCGGTGAGAGTTCCGTCCGTGGCGACCAACAGCGGTAGGATGTCGAAACGGTCGTCCGCATCGTCGCGGACGAGTCGGGAGCCCGTTGCCGTAGCCGCTTCCACATCACGGGCGACTTCAGCGGAATCCCAGGGGCGACCATCAACCAGAACCAGATGGGCAGAATCCAGGACAGCCCGGTGGCGAAGGAGCAGCGGCCACGTTCGTGCGTTCATGATTCGTCCGTTGGCACTCCGAACTTGGATAATGCGATCGCCGGCGATGCCGGATTCCGTCACATCGGCGCTCTCTATCAGTTCGCCGGCCATCGATTTCACGGGATAGCGCCAAATCTCTTTTACCCACATGGTTGCGTCCGGATACCCGTATTTCACAGCACTGGCATTGTGTATACTGTATCCCACCGGAGCTATCGGAAGCGCGGATCTAAAGGGGTAAATGAACATATGACACGTAAACTCATTACAGGACTCTCGGTGTTCCTCGGTCTGTCACTGGTACAGGTTGTCGGTGCGGACGACAAGCGTGACCACGATGATGACAACTCGTTCCAAGCTCGCCTGAGGGGTTCGAACGAGGCACCAGCCGTTTCGACAGGCGCCCAGGGTGCCTTCTCGATGAAAATTGCAAGAGACGGCAGTGAATTCTCCTACGTATTAACCTTTTCCGGGATAGAAGGGACGGTCACCCAGGCACACATTCACTTGGGCCAACCTAATGTCTCCGGCGGCATCATGATTTGGCTGTGCCAAACCACCACCAATCAACCGTCAACCGGACCCAGCGTGCCGGTGTGCCCGAACCCAGGCGGCACCGTGACCGGCACGGTCAATGCGGCAAACGTGATCGGCCCTGCTGGTCAAGGGGTATCCGCAGGCGAGTTCGCGGAGGCCCTTGCGGCCATTCACCGCGGACTGGCTTACGCGAATGTTCATTCGTCGAAAATCCCCGGCGGGGAAATTCGGGGCCAGATTCACGATTAGCCGGAAGCAACCTGTCGCGATCAAGCAATCGGTAGCAGGCAATTGTGCGGGGCGGGCCTGGAGCCGCAAACTAGGAGTACATGACTTGCTCCAACGCGGCATTCTTGGCTGGCCCCGCGGCCGCCGCTTTTCTTAACGGCGGTACCGCCTGGTGATGCAGCCGACCTACGCCGCCGCCCAGTTGGCGGCCGATCGTATTCATCGCCATCTGGCGGCTCATTCCGCGCCCACGCAACCGTTCGCCGCGCGCGTCGCGACCTTGCCCGATTCTGCGACCCTAGCCGCTTTGATCGATGCCGCTTTCTGGACCAGCCTGCGCCGTGAGGAAGGCTACATCCCCCGCATTTCGCTCGCGTTCGCCGCGCCAGAGCAGGTGGACCATGCCGCCGCCTTCGCCACTTCGCTTTCCTTGGAGCCCAAGGATCTCACCAAACTCGCCGCAGCCGTGGAAAGGGCCGGCCTGCATCTTGGCGTTTGGCCGCGGCAGGATGGGCTGCGGGTCTGGGGCATCGCCCGCAACCTTCCGGCATTGTGCTTGGTTCTGGAAGTTATTCTTCCCGGCTTGGTGGTGGTGAAACAGAGCCCTTCGGAGGAATCCGGCAAGTTCATCAACATCGCGGTACTGCAGGGGGACGAGATTAAAATCATCGATCCCCAGGCGGCGATCATCCCTGCCTATCCGACTCTGATCTCTCCCCTGCTCCGCTTGGATTCTCAGTTCGCCACTGGTTCGGCAGTGAATGTTCTGCTGCAACTTGCGGTGTCGATCCGGGCGCACGGACGTGGAGGCACTCTGCTCGTGGTGCCGGCGGGATCGAGTGCGTGGACCAAGTCCGTCCTTCACCCAATCACCTATGCCGTTGTGCCCCCGTTCGCCGGCCTTGCGGACCTGATGCGAAAAGATGCCGGAGGCAAACCCAGCCGCCGCTGGGAAGATGCATTGGACCGGGCCGTGGATGGCATTGCGGGCCTCACTGCGGTTGACGGAGCCACGCTGATCACCGCGGATTACGAGTTGCTTGCCTTCGGCGTGAAGATTATCCGCCGCAAAGGCGCTCTCCCAGTAGCTCAAGTTATCGTCACGGAACCCATTGAAGGCGGAAGCCCGGTGATTGCGGAGCCGGCCCAGTTCGGCGGCACCCGCCATTTGTCGGCGGCCCAGTTTGTCCACGACCAACACGACGCGATTGCGCTGGTCGCCTCCCAGGACGGCCAGTTCACGGTCTTCGCCTGGTCTCCCGGCGAAGAGGCGGTCCACGCTCATCGCATCGATTCCCTGCTCCTGTGATCCTCAGATTCGCCATGGGTACCATGGATCATGAACCTGTCAACGCTCCAACAACTAGCCCACCAGTTCGTGGTAAATGCCGTCGGCGTCAAACCCGGAGAGAATATCTGGCTGGAATTTAGAGGTCCCAAAGCCAAGGTGATCGCCGATGCTTGCGCGGCAACGGTAGAGGCGATTGACGCGCATCCCTTCCTGATCGACACCGGCGCCGCAAGTATCAACACCACGGTCGAACCGCTGTCCGCCGAGGGCATCGCGGCCCTGGGTGAGCGGAAGCTCGTGCAAATGAAAACCATGCAAGGGTACATCCGTGTCGATGACGACGCCGATCAGGCCAAGATCACGCTACGCCCCGAGCAAATGGCGTTGTACAAGAAAGCCCTGCAGCCGATGACCGACTACCGTGTGAACCACACGCGCTGGCTGGTGACAGCCGCTCCAACCGAGGAATTTGCGGCCGCCTGCGGCATGACCTTCGCCGCCTTCGAAGCTTTTTACCGCGACGTCTGCCTGGTCGATTACGGCAAGATGACCACGGCCGTAAAGCCGCTCGAAAAACTCATGACCGAAGGCAAGAAAGTACGCATCTTCAGCCCGGCGCAAGACACCGACTTGAGCTTCAGCATCGAAGGCATCCCAGCCATACCCTGCACCGGCACCTTGAACATCCCCGATGGGGAGTGTTTTACCGCGCCCGTCAGGAATTCGATCAACGGCGCCATCCGCTTCGGTCCTTCTTCCTATGACGGGCAGAAATTCGCCTTCATCCGCCTGACGTTCCGTGACGGGCGCATCGAGCAAGCCGAAGCCGAGAATCCCGAGCGCACCGCGAGGCTCAACCAGATGCTCGATACCGACCCCGGCGCGCGCTATACCGGCGAGTTCTCCATCAATTTCAATCCGTTCATTCGCCATCCCACCGGCAGCATCTTATTCGACGAAAAAATCGATGGTGGAATTCACATGGCCATGGGCAATTGTTACGACGAGGCTCCCAACGGCAACAAATCCTCGGTTCATTGGGACATGGTTCACATTCAGCGCTCCGACTACGGCGGCGGGGAACTCTATATCGACGACCGCCTGATTCGTAAAGACGGAATCTTTGTCGTCCCCGAGTTGCTGGCACTCAACCCCGAAAATTTGAAAGCAGTCGGCGGAAACGAAGGAGTCTAGAGCAATCAAAGCCCACACTTTGAATCGGTCGCCCGGAACGCGGTTAAGTTGATGCGATCGTTGCCCGGACTTCTGATCAAGAGCCCCTTGGCCTCCACTTTTTGGCCTAGGTGGGACTCAGGGCTGTAATATTGCGCATCCATCAATCCAAACGTTTTGGTTCCCGCAGGCTTGCGATCCCAGGCCTTTAGCTCCTCGGGAGTTGAATTCTGGGAGCTTCTAATCCGGACCGGTTCTGTAGCCGAGGTCAGTATCCAGGTGTTGCCGGGACCCGGCACGAGACAACCAGCGACCACCACCAGAGCGCCGGTAGTCAACTCGCGTGGGCCTGTCTTTTCCTGCACCTTAATACCGCGCAGCGCCTGGTAGGTCAACTCATCCCCGCCGGCGGGAAAGCCGTCCGCGCGTAACACGAAAGCGAGAATATCGAGATTGAGCGCCTCACTAAGGGTGCCGGGGGCGTCTCGCGGCATGGTGGTGCTCAACGTCGTAAAGACGTTGTCCAAACTTGTTTCGCGCCAGTGTTCAAGGAAACGGTCGCGCTTGAGGATCCCGCGGTATCCGCTAAGATCGGCCTCATGGCACTGGCTGCATTTTTCCGCATATGCGGCGCCGCCGCGCTCAGCCTGAGCGGCCGTGTAAACACCGTCCCAGACCGTCTTGGTCTCTACCTGTGCCACTGCTGTTCCCAAGGTCCCGAAGGTAGCCCCGGGGACCACCAGCAGAGCAACGATTCGGCGCGCGATACGACGGTTGAACATTTTCATGACGAAACGCTAGCCACTCCCTCAACACCCAGGATATCAAAGATGCCCCCAGCGTTCAGGCAGAAACCGCAGCCTGAACTGGAGTTGGCGCGCGCTGTCAAGGGTGGCGTCCGCTAGCCGGGATACGTTCCGCTAATGTAATTCTCGAGTTGATGAATGGTCTGCTCATGCGAGTTGATGATCCACTTCATCAGATCGCGCATGGAGATCATACCGACGACACGCTCACCATCCAGCACCGGCAAGTGACGGATGAGGCGCGATGTCATGAGGCGCATACATTCGTCAACATTTGTCTCCGGAGTAATAGAGACAACAGACCTGCTCATGATCTCGTGTACTCGCGTATCGCGTGATTGCCTACCCATAAGGATGACTTTGCGAGCATAATCACGTTCTGAGACGATGCCATTCAGTCTTCCCGCACTGAGAACCACCAAAGCACCGACATGGTTTTCCGCCATCTGCGCAATCGCGTCATAAACAGTAGCCTCCGGCGAAATAGACCAGACGGCGCGACCCTCACGGAGTAGCGTTTTGACGGGTTCATCAAAACGGACGTTGGAGCCGAGCACTTCATCGTGAATTTGCATAGAGATCCCCTACCCTTCTCTTGTGCACGTGCCGCGCCAATGCGCGCGCACCACGGGAATTCAGAGGCCTGCGGACCAATCACTTCAAAACGTAGAGAAAAACTTACACGAATCGCGTCAAAGATGCACACGCGCAGGCTCGTGTGCGTGGGATGCTAAGCCGCCCTGGAGATCTCCTCGACAACCTTGGCGGTGGCCTCAGGTTTCTTAGTCCGAATCGCCACGTCTGCTTGCGCAATGATGCCCACAATGCACCCCTGATCGTCGACCACGGGGATGCGGCGCAACTGGTGTTGCGCCATCGCATCCAGGGCCAACTGCCAGTTATCCTCGCTCTGGCAGACCACCATTTTGCGCGACATAACGTGTTCTACAGTAGTTTTGCGGGCGTCCAGACCTTCCCCCACTACCTTCAGCGCCAAATCGCGATCGGTCACGATTCCGATCAGCTTGTTCTCATCGTGACTGTTAACCACCGGCATCGCGCCGACGTCGTGCACTTTCATGGATTGAGCCACCGTGTGGACAAAATCATTGGGAACGCAACAAGTGAGATTGTTGGTCATTAGGTCGCTGCATTTTTTTCCAGGCATTGAAAAGTTGAAACTCCTCCCTGAAGCTGAGCACCCCGATTGCCAATGAGCTTTGGCGGAGATTTTCACCTTCCTGCACAAATTTGGGCTCCCGCTATAACGATATTTGGTCGAGATGACCATGTAGCGTCGAACCCATCCCGCCCTCCGCAATGACGCGATCTCCAACCTTTGATGGCGATTGGGCCGCGGATTGCACGGTCCTGGACATGGAATGGAAGCCGGGCGGTGTTAGCGACGATGTTGAAGATCGGCGCGATAGCGGTGGCGGGGGCGGTCTCCCGGGGATGCGCATGGGAGCCCCGCACTTCGGGATCGGAGGATTTCTGGTCCTGTTGATTCTCAGCTTAGTGTTCCATCGGAACCTATTCACCCTCTTCTCGAATGATTCCGAACCGTCCGTCGCATCCTATCCCGCGGCTTCGAGCGCTTCGCAAAATACCCAGGTTCAGTTCGTGTCATTTGTGCTGGACGATGGACAGGCAGCCTGATGAAACGTACTTCCCGCTCAGAGCGGCCGGCAATACCGGCACGCCAAACTGGTGCTTTTCCGGGACTGGAGTGACTCTGCCTGCGGGCAAGCGGAAAGCGCGACCGGGCCGTTCTACTGTCCCAGTGATGAGAAGGTTTACCTCGATTTAGCCTTCTTCGACGAGTTGAAAGGCCGTTTCGGCGCTCCCGGAGAATTCGCTCAAGCCTACGTGATCGCCCACGAGATTGGACACCACGTGCAGAAACTTCTTGGAATCGAGGGTAAAGTGCAGCGCATACGGGAGCGAAATGCAGCTGCGTCGAATGCTCTTTCCGTGCGCCTGGAATTGCAAGCGGACTGTTTCGCCGGTGTATGGGCTAAATCCACCGCGCAGAGAAAAATCATCGATCAAAACGATGTGGAGGCCGGAATGCGCGCGGCGGCTGCGGTTGGCGACGACCGGCTTCAGAAACTGGCCACCGGACACATCAGCCCTGAAAGCTTCACCCACGGATCTTCTCAACAACGCACCCAGTGGTTTCAGAGTGGCTTGAACTCCGGTGAGCTATCCGCCTGCGACACCTTCGCCACTGCCAGGTAAGAGCCACACGGGCTGCGGCCCCCGGGCGAAACACTCTTACCTTCCGGAGGATCTATCAAACGCCATGAACCCGCCTCAGCAGCGTAAGAAGTCGAGAGCTTGATTGGACTAGCGCGCCCTTTGGCGTCTGGACCGCGAATTGCACCACGTTTCACATGGAAACTCAAAAAAAATGCGCGCATCCAAGTTGCCGCTGCCCCGCCAAGGCGGACAGCGATTATTGTGGAACGTATTGCGAAGGCGAGGCCGAAACCTCCGATATCCTTTGCAATTGTGGACATGGAGACTGCCGGGACCGGTCTTGAGAGATCGCTAACAACGACCTCATGCAGTGACGCAATGGGCGGGAACGTCTCCCCGGCGAACGCGTTCAATATTAGCCGCAACGGCATCCGCGATCTCGTCGTAGGAGCGATCCGTCACACCTCCAACGTGGGGCGTCGCGATCACGTTCGGGAACGCCAGCAGCGGATCGCCGGGAGCGATGGGTTCTTTCCAATAGACATCCAGGCCGGCGCCGGCCAGGTGACCGCTCTCCAGGGCGCCGTAGAGAGCGTGATAATCGACTATCGATCCGCGGGCCGCGTTCACCAGGTAGGCGCCGCGGGGGAGCGCGCCCAGCGCCGCTTTGTCGATGACTCCGTGCGTCTCTTGTGACAACCGGGTGCAGAGCACGAGGACATCGGTCTGAGCCAGGCAAGCCGCGCGATCCTCGATCGAAAAGCATGCATCCAGGCCGAACTTGGAAACCTTGGGCGCGCTGGGATCGCGGGTGATCCCAACCAGGCGCACATTGAAAGGACGAAGCCGCAGCGCCAGCGCTTTGGCGATTGCGCCCAGACCGTAAAGACAAACCGTTCGCGAGGCGAGCATGTGCCCGAGCGGCCATCCCAAACGTCCCGCTCTTATGCTCTCCTGGGCGGCCGGCAGATCGCGGAGCAGAGCGATGATCAGCAGGATGACGAGTTCGGCCACTGAGTCCGCATTGCTGCCGGTCGCAGGGACATTCGCTACCAGGATTCCGCGCTGCCGGGCCGCGGCAAGGTCGACACCTTCAATCCCGGCGCCCCACTGCTGAATGAGCCGGATGCGACCCGCGTCCATGAGCGTGGAATCGATCCGGCACATGAGAGGGATCAGAACATCCACGCCGCTCAACGCGCCAGCGATTTCATCGCCAGGGCAAACCACAATCTCGTCCTGAGACGACTGCAGTCTGGAATTTAGCTTACGCCTGGCCGCTGGGAAAGTGTCGCCGCAAAATAGGATACGCATTCCGTGAAACTCTATTTCACGACGAAATGCGGCACGTCCTTTTCGTTTTCGAGACAAATATAATCGAGGAGGTCGGTATCCAGCACCAGATTCTGGTTTAGCTTGACGGTCCACGGCTTGGTGTATGCCTTGGGATCGTCCACCGTGACCTCAAGTTCCAAACGCCCAAAATTGACGCGCCGCATGCGCTCCGTCACCTTGGCGGCGTCGGTGATCGGGTCGCCAAAAGTGTCGAGCCAAATTCCATCGCGAAAGCCGGTGGTCACCACCACCAATGTGTCTCCCTCCCACTTCCCTGTGGAGTAACCAGTCCAGGAAGGCTGCGGGTCCACTGGCGCGGGACGTCCGTCGGTGAATATCTGCCGGTAGCTCGCATTGTATTCGCTAAGAGTCACCAGCAGCCCTGGAACCTGGATGATCTTCCGGAACATGGGGATGGTCTGCAGTTCCATAATGCCGATGGGCAAGCAGTGCGAGAGCGGATCGTCTTTCCGAAGGTTTGCCGTCCGGGTTTTGGCGAGTTCCAACGCCCACGGCTGATAGGGAAGGCCGTCCTTCAGTCCCAAGCCGATTTTGCCGAATTCCTTGGGCGCGTCAAAGTCGAAGCAGCCCTCCGGCGGGCAACCCCGGTTGTGCTCTACATCCCAGGTTCCGGAAAAGTCGGGCTTGCCGTCGGCGGTTCGCGGCGCGGGCGCGGAAAGATTCGGCTTGCCGTCCGGCGTTCGAGGAACGCCAGCCGTCGGATAGCTCCATTGCCCCGCAAGCGGTACGGACAGGAGCACCACGATCATGGCTGGAGAGAGCTTCATGGTCTCATTATCTATAAAACAGTTCGAATATGCTTGGAGTGCTTCAGTGCGCCGGCAGCTTCAGGAATTGCTCGGGCGCGAGGGCTCGTTGGGTAAAGCGCGCCTCACGGACGGACCCTTTGAAGTAATTTACCTTGTTGATCCGAACGCCAACCGAGGAATGGCCCGGTCCCTCCGCTTCAAAATGGATCGCCGCCCTCCCCTGCACTTCTCCGTTTACGTAGCTCCTGAATTCCTGTCCATCGTAGACCATCGCAACGTGATGCCAGACATCCAGAGGGTGAAGCTTGTCGCGAAACAACAGAGCTTTGTCGGCGGTGGGCGTGTGCAGAAACGCATCCAGGCACCACTGATCGCCAATCACGCGGATCTCAAACAATACGCGTGTGTCGGTATCCTTGCCGGTCTTGGGATCCTGTTCGGCGAGATGAAACCAGCGTTGCTCGGGAGCCCCGCCCCGCTCCGGGCGAAATATCGCCTCAAACGTAAAGATGCCGGCTCCGGCCAGCGGATGTTCCGGAATGAAGAGCGCGTCGTCAATTCCGTTGAACTGGATCGCCTTTCCCAGCGGAGTCTTGATCACATGCGGGTGGCCAAGAACCGTAATGGGCTGGCCCCCGACTTTATCGAGACGTTCGAACTTCCAGACCTTCGGATGGGCCGGCTGGGCATAAGAGGTAAGAGCCAGAACCGACCCCAATACTAGAAGACCGAGCCCCTCGGAACGCGTGCGCGTGCGCACCGGCTATTTTCCAGCTTTGAGCAGCGCTTCGAGCGCGGCCACGCCGGCCTGGGCGACTTGCGCGTCCTGTGCCGACGTTCCCCCACTGACACCGATCGCGCCGATTACCTTACCATCGGCCATCAATGGGAAGCCGCCTTCGATGGGGGTTACTCCCGGGAGCCCGAGCAGGGCGTTCCGTCCACCGTTAATCAGGTCGTCAAACACTTTAGACGGCCGCTTGAACTTAAGCGAAGTTTGGGCCTTGCCGATGGAGACATCCAGGCTGCCGATCTGAGCGTCGTCCAGGCGTTCCATCGCCATCATGGTTCCGCCTTCGTCGATGACGGTGATGAACATGGCCCAGCCATTTTTCATGGCTTCTTTTTCGGCGGCGGCCACGATCACTTTCGTAACCGCCAGATTCAGCGACTTCTTGGTGCTAAGCTGCTGCGCGCCAAGTGTGGCGGCGCCGATCAGGAGAAAGGAAACGAGAATGTTGATTTTTTTCATAGTTAGTTCGCAGGCTAGCACAGTTCCTTGAAAGGATTCGAGCAGC
>Ga0105242_10005046_pt1 | contig 10193 bp, 9 predicted proteins | sample KBSM24metaG_FD_81521 | JGI IMG/M metagenome (GOLD analysis project Ga0105242, IMG submission 81521) | Miscanthus rhizosphere microbial communities from Kellogg Biological Station, Michigan, USA - KBS M2-4 metaG | ecosystem: Host-associated > Plants > Roots > Rhizosphere > Soil | place: Michigan... | reverse complement strand
CTGATCGCCTCGGCCGCGACGAGCCCGCGCGACCGGGCCAGGGCGCTCGGCCTCTGGGCCGCCTACATGCCGGCCGGCGGCGGCCTTGCGCTGCTCGCCGCCCCGCCGTTGATCGACGCCTGGGGCTGGCGCGGCTACTGGATTGCACTGGCCATCGCGGCGGCCGCCTCCTTCGCGCTCGCGGCGCGCTACTCGCCTTCGCCGAAGCACGGTGGCATCGCCTCCCTGCGCCTGATCAGGGAATCGCTGGCGCAGCCCGGCAACCTCGCGCTTTCGGCGCTGTTTGCGTTCTACGTCTCGCAATGGGCGTCCGTCATGATCTGGCTGCCGACGTTTCTCGTGGACGAGCGCGGCGCATCAGCCTCGCTTGCGGCGCTGCTGACGGCGTTCATGGTGCTCGCCAACGCCCCCGGCAACATCGCGGGCGGCTGGCTGCTCGCGCACGGGGTGCGGCGCGGACCCATGGTTGTGGCCGCCAGCGTCGTCATGGCGCTGTGCTCCGCGGGGATGCTGGGGCCCTGGCTCCCGGATGCAGTTCGTTATTCGCTTTGCCTCGTTTTCTCCACCGTCGCCGGCGTAATACCCGGCGCGATCTTCTCGGGACTGCCGGTACACGCGAAAACGCCGCAGCACATCAGCACTGCCAATGGCATGGTGCTCCAGACGTCGCAGGCCGGGCAGTTCTTCGGCCCGATTGCACTGGCGTGGCTTGCCTCGCATTACGGCGGCTGGGGCGCGACGATCTGGGCCATGCTCGCCTTTGCGGCAGGGGGTGCGCTCTGCGGGTTCGCCTTGGCGCGCATCGAGAGGGATAAAATGGCGCGATGAGACAAATATTCATCCGCGAAGTCGGCCCGCGCGACGGGCTGCAGAACGCCCGCCAGCTGATGCCCACCGACGCGAAGAAGGCGTGGGTCAAGGCCATCGCCGAGGCCGGGGTCCCGGAAATCGAGGTGGGCTCGTTCGTGCCGCCCAAGCTGATCCCGGCCATGGCGGACACCGCCGAGGTCGTTTCCTTCGCGCTGACAATCAAGAATATTCAGGTCGTGGTGCTCGCCCCCAACCTCAAGGGTTTCGAGCGTGCCCTCGCGGCCGGCGCGCACAAGGTCACCTTCCCGGTCTCCGCCAGCCGCAAGCACAGCGAGTCGAACGTGCGCATGACGCCGGAACAGATGGTCGAGGAGGTGCGCAAGTGCGCGCAGCATCCGCACCCGGGTGTCCTGGTCGAGGGCGCCGTATCCACGGCCTTCGGCTGCACGATGCAGGGCGCTGTGCCGGAGGACGATGTAGTGCGCATTGCCACCGCGCTGGCGGAATTCTGCGACCACGTTTCGCTCGCCGACACCGTCGGCTATGCGAATCCGGCTCAAATAAAAAGAGTATTTGGAAAAGTGAGGAAAGAGATTGGCACGAAACTGAGAACCGCGCACCTGCACAACACGCGCGGCCTCGGCCTCGCCAACGCGCTCGCTGCCTATGAGGAAGGCGTGCGCCATTTCGACAGTTCGATGGGTGGCCTGGGCGGCTGCCCGTTTGCGCCCGGCGCGAGCGGCAATGTCATCACCGAAGATCTCGTCTACATGTTCGAAAGCATGGGCGCGTCGACGGGCATCGACCTGGACAAGCTCCTCGCCGCGCGCAAGTTGATGGTCGCGGCGCTGCCCGACGAACCCGTGTACGGCCACATGGCGCTGGCGGGCGTTCCCAAAGGATTCCGTGCTGCCGCTTGAGGGTGTGCGGGTCGTAGAGTTCGCACACATGGTGATGGGCCCGAGCTGCGGGCTGGCGCTCGCCGACCTGGGCGCGGACGTGATCAAGGTCGAGCCCCTCGAAGGCGACAACACGCGGCGATTGCAGGCGGCGGGTGCCGGCTTCTTTCCGGTCTTCAATCGCAACAAGAAGAGCCTCGCGGTGGACCTGAAGCGCGCCGAAGGGCGCGAAATCGTCCACCGGCTCATCGACAGCGCGGACGTGCTGACCGAGAACTTCCGTCCCGGCGCGCTCGACAAGCTGGGCTTCGGCCAGGCCGATCTGGCGAAGCGCAATCCGCGGCTCGTGTATTGCTCGCTGAAGGGATTCCTGGACGGTCCCTACCAGCACCGCCCCGCCCTGGACGAAGTGGTACAGATGATGGGCGGGCTCGCCTACATGACCGGCCTGCCCGATCGCCCTCTGCGCGCCGGATCCTCCGTGGTCGACATCATGGGCGGGACCTTCGCCGCGCTCGGTATCGTCGCCGCGCTGCGCGAGCGTGAAACCACCGGCCGCGGGCGCCTGGTAACCAGCGCCCTCTTTGAAAGCACCGCTTACCTGGTCGCGCAGCACATCGCCCAGTTCGAACTCACGGGCGAAGCGCCGCCGCCGATGTCGGTGAAGCGCCCGGCCTGGAGCGTCTACGACATTTTCGAAACCGCCGACGCCGACCGGCTGTTCGTCGGCGTGGTCACGGATACGCAATGGATCATTTTTTGCCGCGAATTCGGCCTTGCCGAGCTCGCGACCGATAACCGGCTTCAATCCAACGCCAGCCGGGTCGCGGAACGCGCCTGGCTGCTGCCGCGGCTCGCCGAGGTCCTGAAGAAATTCACCAAGGCGGACCTCGCGGCGAAACTCGAGGCCATCGGGCTGCCCTATGCGCCGATATCGAAACCCTGGGACCTGCTGGAAGATCCCCATTTGAAAGCCTCCGGCGGCTTGCTGGAAACTCGCGCTTCAGGCGGCCGCAGCTTCCACGCGCCGACCCTGCCGCTCGCGCTCGACGGCAAGCGCCTGCCGAAGCGCTCCGAGCCGCCGGAAATCGGGGAAGGCGCGCGCGAGCTGCTCGCGGGCCTCGGCTATACTGCCGCGCAAATCGACGATCTCCGCGCCCGCGGCTCGATCGCCTTACCGTAGGGAATAGCCGGCGTTTTCAACTGTTATTCATCTGCAGCACCCAACCTGAGGAGGAAGAACTTCATGAAAAAAGTCATTCTTGCCGCAAGTCTCGCGGCCTTCGCGACATTCGCGGCAGCGCAGGACCAGCGGCCGGGCTACGGGCCCGCGGTCACGCTCACGCAGGCAAAGAGAATCGCCGCGGGCGTGATCGCCGAATGCACAAAGAACAACTGGAACGTGGCCGTGGCGATCGTCGATCCGCACGGCACGCTGGTTTACTACGAGAAGATGGAAGACACCCAGTACTCGAGCGCGGACATCGCCATCGGCAAGGCCAGGGCCGCGGCGACCTACCGGCGTCCGACGCGCGTGTTCGCGGAAGTGATCAACAAGGGCAGCCCGGCCACCGCGACTCTTCCCGGCGTCTTCGCCTCGCCCGGCGGCGTGCCCATCATGGTGGGCGGCAAGGTGATCGGTGCGTCCGGCGTGAGCGGCGTCACCGGCGACCAGGACGAGCAGTGTTCGAAGGCCGGCGTCGCCGGAATGTGATTACGTAGTTATTTCAGCAGCGCGTCTATTCCCGCCTGGGCGATCTGCTCGTCCTGGTGGGACTGGACGCCGGATACCCCGACGGCACCGATGCAGGCGCCGTCGGCCACGATCGGCAACCCGCCCTGCACCGGCAGGATGCCAGGCATCTTGATCATCTCGATGCGCCCGCCCTTCACGAACTCCTGCCACTTGCCGGTCGAGCGGCGCGAAATCGCCGCCGTGCGCCCCTTTTCCAGCGCGATGCCCGCATTGGCGGGCGTGGCGCCGTCCATGCGCGCGAAATGCAGCAGGTGGCCGCCGTCATCGAGGATCGCGACCGCCACCTTCCAGCTGTTCCTGCGCGCCTCGGCCTCCGCCGCGGCGTAGATCTTCAGGCAGTCTTCGAGCGTCAGTTCCGGTCGCGTCTTCATTTGATTCCCAGGCAGTCCTTGATCTGTTGAAGGGCGTTCGGATCCTCGATCGTCGTCAGGTCGCCGGGGTCGCGCCCCTCGGCCAGCGCCGCGATCGAGCGGCGCAGCGTCTTGCCCGAGCGCGTCTTGGGCAGCAGGGTGACGAAATGCACCGCCTTCGGACGGCCGATCGCGCCCAGCTGCTTGTCGACGGTGTCCATGACATCCTGGGAGGAGGTTTTTTTCGCGGGATCCTTCAATACCGCGAAGGCGAGAGGCATCTGTCCTTTCAGTTGATCAGCGACTCCCACCACGGCGCATTCCGCGATGTTGGGATGCATGTTCACCGCCTCCTCGATCTCGCGCGTGCCGAGCCGATGGCCGGCGACGTTGATGACGTCGTCGGTGCGCCCGAGGATGAAGTAGTAGCCGTCCTTGTCGCGGATGCCCCAATCGAAGGTCGAGTAGACGAGTTTCTTCGAGAACGTGGAGAAATAGGTCTTCACGAAGCGCTCGTCGTCGCCCCAGATGGTGCTCATGCAACCCGGCGGCAGCGGCGGCTCGATTGCCACCACCGCCTTTTCATCGGCGCCCGCCTCGCTCGCATCGGATTCACGCAGGAGCTTCAGGTCATAGCCATAGGCCGGGAAGGAAGGGCTGCCGTACTTGATCGGCGTCTTCTCGACGCCGTGCAGCGCGGTCAGGACCGGCCAGCCCGTCTCGGTCTGCCAGTAATGATCGATGACCGGCTTTCCGAGGCCCTCCGCGATCCACGCATGGGTCGGCTCGTCGAGCGGCTCGCCCGCGAGGAACAGGTGCTTTAGAGACGAAAGGTCGTACTTCTTGAGGAACGCGGGATCGAATTTCTTCAGCACGCGGATCGCGGTGGGCGCCGAGAACATCACGTTGACTTTGTAGTCCTGCACGATCTTCCACCAGACACCGGCGTCCGGCCGCATCGGCACACCCTCGTAGAGGATGGTGGTGAGGCCCGCGATCAGCGGCGCGTAGATGATGTACGAGTGGCCGACTGCCCAGCCGATATCGGAAGTCGTGAAAATCGTGTCGCCCGCGCCGCCGCAGTAGATGTGGGTCATGGAAGCGGCCATCGCCACCGCGTGCCCGCCAACGTCGCGCTGCACGCCCTTCGGCTTGCCGGTGGTGCCGGACGTATAAAGAATGTATGACGGCTCCGAGGATTCAAGCCAGGCGCAATCAACTATTTTGTCTTTGAATTTGCTACTCAAAGAAACCCAATCCACATCGCGTCCATCGACCAGCGGCATCTGCGGATCCAGGCCCCGGTTGAAGATCAGCACCTTGGCCGGGGGAAATTTCGACAACCGGATGGACTCGTCCACCAGCGGCTTGTACGGAATCACCTTGCCCATGCGGCTGCCGCCGTCGGCGGTGATCATGAGTTTCGGTTTTGCGTCATCGATGCGCGCCGCCAGGCTGGCGGCCGCGAAGCCCCCGAACACCACCGAGTGGATCGCGCCCAGGCGCGCGCAGGCGAGGATCGCGAACACCGCCTCCGGCATGTTGGGCATGTAGATGATCACCCGGTCGCCGCGCCCCAGGCCGAGGGATTGCATCATTGCGGCTGTCTTGTTTACTTCATTAAAAAGATCTTTATATGAAAAGCTCTTGACCTGATCAACTTCCGTGGAAATCCAGACTAAAGCCTTCTGCTCGCCCCGATCCTTGAGGTGGCGGTCCACGGCGTTGAAGCAGAGGTTGGTCTCGCCCCCGACGAACCACTTCGCGAACGGCGGCCGCGAATAGTCCAGCACCTTGCCGAAGGGCTTGTGCCAGTGGATGCGCTTTGACTCCTCGGCCCAGAAACCTTCCCGGTCCAGGATGGAGCGGCGGTGAAATTCCCTGTAGGAGCTCATGCGTTCAGGTCGACCACGATCCGGCCGGTCACCTTGGCGTTGATGAAGTCGTCGAACACTTTCGGCAGGTCCGCGAAAGGAATGGTCTTGGCCATGTCCTTCAGGCCCGCCGGCTTCATGTCGCTGGCGAGCCGGTCCCACACCTTGCGCTCGAGCTCGGGACTCGGCGCGTCAGTGGAGTTGATGCCGAGCAGGCTGACGCCTCGAAGGATGAACGGCATGACGGTCGTATTCAGCCCGAAGCCCGCCGCGAGTCCGATGGATGCGATCACGCCGTTGAATTTCATGGTGCTTGCCATCCAGGCCAGGATTTCTCCGCCGAGGTTGTCGATCGCGCCCTGCCAGGTCGCCTTGTCCAGGGGCTTTACCTTCGCCAGGTCGATCTCTTTCCGGAATTTCACCTCCCTGGCGCCCAGCTTCTTCAGCCAGTCGGCCTCGTTCTCTTTTCCAGTCAGGGCGACGACCTCGTAGCCCAGCTTCGCCAGCGCCGCGATGGCGATCGAGCCGACGCCGCCCGTGGCGCCGTCGACGATCACCGGTCCGCCGCCCGGATGGAGGCCGTTGTGCTCCATCTTCACCACCGCCAGGCCCGCGGTATAGCCGGCAGTACCGAATGCCATCGCCTCCCACAGCGTCATGCCCTTGGGCAGCTTGACCGCCCATTTGGCGGGAATTCGCGCGTACTCGGCGTAGCCGCCATGGTGTTTGACGCCCAGCTCGTGGCCGACCGCGAGCACCGCGTCGCCCTTCGCAAAGCGAGCATCGCTCGACTCGGTAACCGTTCCAGCGAGATCAATGCCGCCGATACACGAGGGGCGCAGCAGGATGCGGCCCTTGCCGGTCGCCGCCAGCGCGTCCTTGTAGTTGACGTCGGAATACGCCACGCGCACCACCAGTTCGCCGGGATCGAGATCGTCGAGCTTCATGTCGACAAAACCGGCGCGAATCTTTTTCTCCACCTCATCCAGCCTGAATGCCTTGAACGCCTGCATCGAATCTCCCGTTGTTACTCGGCCTTCATCCCGGCCTGTTTCGCGACCAGCGTCCATCTTGCCGTTTCTGAAGTTACCAGTTCGCCGAATTGCGCCGGGCTCATGCGCAACGCTTCGGCACCCTCGTGCTCAAATCTTTTTCGCGTCTCGGGCGCATCCAGGATCAGGACGACTTCCCGCTGCAGCCGGTCGAGGGCCGGCTGCGGAGTACCGGCGGGTGCAAATATTCCCCACCAATTGTTCGCCTCCGCGCCCACCACGCCGGCTTCCGCGAAGGTCGGCACTTCCGGAAGGGCCGCGAGCCGCTTGCTGCCGCCGATGCCGAGCGCCTTCAGCTTTCCCGAGCGCACGTGAGGCAGGTTCTGCACTACGCTGCCCACGTTCATCTGCACCTGGCCGGCGATGGTATCCGTCAGGGCGGGCCCGCCTCCCTTGTATTGCACGATGACGATATCGATTCCCGTCCTCAGCCGGAACAACTCGGTGGCGAGATGCTGGAAACTTCCCGGTCCGGCGGCGCCCGCGTTCAGCGAGCCGGGCTTGCGCTTCGCCAGGTCGATCAGCTCGCGCAGGTTCTGCACCGGCAACGATGTCGGAACGACAAGCACGCTCGGCCCGGTGCCGATGGCGGCCACCGGCACGAACCACTGCAGGGATTCCTTCGGCATCGCGCCCAGGGCGATGCTCAGGGGGAATCCGACCGACGACAGCAGCAGCGTGTATCCGTCGGGCGCCGACTTCGCCGCCGCGTTGATGCCGAGCGTGCCGCCCGCCCCGCCGCGATTGTCGATGAGCACGGTCTGGCCGAGGCGCTCGGAGAGCTGGGCGCCGACGACGCGCGCAATGACGTCGTTGCTGCCGCCCGGGGGAAACGGCACGATCAGCCGGATCGCCTTGTCCGGGTAAGCCTGCGCCGCCGCCGCGCACGCCACGCCCAGCGCGAAGACTCCGGAGGCGAATCGGGTCGGGAATTTCATTTGCTATATTGTTGCACCGGAAGGCCCGCGCAATGAATTACGCAACCAATTTTAGATCGATCAAGGGCCAGGTCAGCCCCGAGGAGTGGCAGGCGCGCGTCGACCTTGCGGCCTGCTACCGGCTGATGGACAGCTTCGGCATGACCGACCTGATCTACAACCATATCACCGCGCGCGTCCCGGGCGGCGAGCACCACCTGCTGCTCAACCTCTATGGGCTGCTGTACAAGGAGATCACCGCCTCCAGCCTGGTGAAAATCGACATCGACGGCGAAATCATCTGGAAGCCGGAAACCGATTACGGCATCAACAAGTCGGGCTACGTGATCCACGGCGCGATCCACCGCGCGCGGCCCGACGTAAGCTGCGTGATCCATACCCATACGCCGGCCGGCATGGCGGTGTCAGCCATGAAATGCGGCCTGCTGCCGCTGGCGCAGACGTCGATCAAGTTCGTCGGCCACATCGGCTATCACGACTACGAGGGCCCGGCGACGAAGCTCGAGGAGCGCGAACGGCTGGTGCGCAACCTCGGCCCGCACGACGCCATGATCCTGCGTTCGCACGGCCTGCTGACCTGCGGCGCGACCATTGCGCAGGCGTTCAACACCATGCACCAGCTCGAACTGTCCTGCCGCACGCAAATGGAAGCGATGGCGGCACGCACCGAACTGGTTCTGCCGTCGCAGGATGTCCTGGAGCATACCGCCCATATGTACCAGCCCGGCACGCGGCGGCCCTACGGCATCCTCGAGTGGCCCGCGATGCTGCGCCTGCTCGAAGCCGAGCAGAAGAATTCGGGCTTCCCGCCTTACTGGGAGTGAGTCCGCTCGAGCTGGAGGTAGTGCGCCGATTGCATTTCCGTCAGCCGGCTGGCGGTGCGCTGGAACTCGGCGGCCGCCGTCTTGGCGTCGCCGCCTTCGACGAATAATTCATCGGGCTGCGCTTCCGCACCCACGATCAGCTTCACGTGGTCGTCGTAGAACACGTCCACCAGCCAGGTGAAGCGCCGCGCCGAATCCGCGTTCTTAGGCGACATCTTCGGCACGCCGGAGAGGATCACCGTGTGGAAGCGCTTCGCCAGGTCCACATAGTCCGCGTAGGAGCGCGGTCCGCCGCATAGCGCGGCGAAATCGAACCACACCAGGCCGCCGGCGCGCTTGACGTAGGGAATCTTGCGACCCTCGACATCCAGCGGATGCGTCTCCTCCTCCACGTCCTTGATCTCGGCAAAGATCCGCGCCAACTCCGCATCGGCGCCTGCGCCAACGTGATAGACGCGCAACTTTTCCATTTTCAGGCGGCGGTAGTCCGTGCCGCCATCCACGTTGACCACGTCCAGGCGCGACTTGAGGAACTCGATCGCCGGCAGGAAGCGCTCGCGCTGCAGGCCGTTCGGGTAGAGCTGGTCGGGGTGGTAGTTGCTGGTCATCACGAACGCGACGCCCAGGTCCATCACCTTCTCCATGTAGCGGCCGAGGATCATCGCGTCGGCGATGTCCGAGACGTGGAATTCGTCGAAGCACACCAGCCGGTAGCGGCGCGCGGTGCGCTCGGCGACGGCCGCGATCGGGTCTTCGGCGCCCTTCAATTCGTTCATTTCGCGGTGGATTTCGCGCATGAAGTGGTGGAAATGCACCCTGCGCTTGCGCACCAGCGGCACGCACAGGTAGAAGCTGTCCATGAGGAAGCTCTTGCCTCGCCCGACCGCGCCCCAGTGGTACACGCCCCTGGGCGGCGGCGGCTTGACCAGCAGGCGCTTGAGCGCATTGCTGCGCTTCGCCTTGTACTCGGTCCATTCCTCGTACAGCCGCTGCAGGCGCTCCACCGCGCGCCACTGGGAGGAATCGGTGACGAAGCCGCGCTTGGCGAGGCTCTGTTCATAGAGCGTGACGACGTCGCTCATGCGATGGGCGCCGCGACCCGCGACTCGCGGCGCGCGAGCCAGAGCGTGCTTGCAAGGATCACGACGCCGCCCACCAGCGTCCAGCCGCCGGGAGTGGTGCCGAACATGGCCAGGCCGAGGACCGCCGCCCACAGCAGTTCGAGGAATTTCATCGATTGCACCGCGGAAATGTCGGCGACGCGGAACGAGCGCGTCATGCAGTAGTGTCCGCCGGCGCCAAAGCATCCGCACAGCAGCAGCAGCGCCCACTCGCCCGGCGACGGCATCGCCCAGTTGGCGATTGCGAACGGCAGCAGCAGCAGCGTCACCAGCAAATGCTGCCATAACACCATGATGTCGGAGCGCTCGTGGCGCGTCAGTACCTTGGCGACCAGGAACGACGCGGCGAATGCCGGGCCCGAACCCAGCATCATGAGCATTCCCGGCGAGACGCCTGCATAGCCGCCGGCGTTGAAGGGGTGCACCACGAGCAAAACGCCGGCGAATCCGACCAGGACCGCGGCCCAGCGCGCGCCGGTCATGCGCTCATTGAGGAATAGCACCGCGCCAAGGCAGATGAAGATCGGGACGCTGAAGCCGATCGAGGTGAACTCGGCGATCGACACCGT
>Ga0105242_10005043_pt1 | contig 10198 bp, 11 predicted proteins | sample KBSM24metaG_FD_81521 | JGI IMG/M metagenome (GOLD analysis project Ga0105242, IMG submission 81521) | Miscanthus rhizosphere microbial communities from Kellogg Biological Station, Michigan, USA - KBS M2-4 metaG | ecosystem: Host-associated > Plants > Roots > Rhizosphere > Soil | place... | reverse complement strand
CTGGCGGCCGTGGCGTCCTTCGATGCCCGACGAAAATCACAGCGGGAGGCGCGCCAACTCCTGGGCGCAGCAGATCTCGGGCGCCTAGTGTGACATAGCCCCTGTACCTTTCAAGTGCAGTAGCAACGGGAATCGGCGCAGATGCCGCGGCGTTGCGCCGGATCGGACGCTCGTCTAGGCTGCGGTTTTCGTGTGATTCGACGATGACCGCCGCGTTCCGCATCCGCCGAGCTGCGCCTGCCGACCTGGACGCCCTGGTAGCACTCGAGCGCGCGTCGTTTGCGACCGATCATCTGTCCCGGCGCCAGTACGGTAGGCATCTGCACAGCGCGAGCGCCGCCGTACTCGCGGCGGTCGATGCCTCGGGCCTGCTCGGCAAGGCGGTCGTCTTCTTCCGCCGCAACAGCGACATTGCGCGCCTGTACTCGATCGCCGTCGCCGACGCGGCGCGTGGTCGCGGACTCGGCGAGGCACTGCTCACGGCGGCCGAAGGTGCGGCACGGCGGCATGGCGCGCGACGCATGCGCCTCGAGGTACGGCAGGACAATGCCGCGGCGATCCGCCTGTACGAACGGATGGGGTATCGCCGTTTTGGCGCCTACGCCGGCTTCTACGAGGACGGCGCGGATGCGTGGCGCTATGAAAAGGGGCTGGGGGCCCCTGGCTGAGGCCTGCAAGAGCAGTCACTTCGCGAGGCCGAGCACGAGAACAGCCGTCAAACTCGACCTTCGCGCAAATTGTTCCTCGTCATTGACCAGCCGTAGGTCCTCAGCCCTCAGCCTTCCGTCTGCTACCATCGCCGCCTTTCCCGTGCGGATGTCCATCATGTCGTTGCGATTGCAGATGCGCTTCCTCGCGCTGGCCATGCCGATTACCCTTCTCGCCGCCTGCGCGCCGCAAAAGCCGCAGCCGGTACCCGCGCCTTCGCCGCAGCCGCCGATCGCCGCCATCCATCCGTTCGAAGTGCAGTCGCCGAACGGCGTGCGCGTCGACAACTACTACTGGTTGCGCGACGACACGCGCAGCCGAGCGGAGGTTCTGAACTACCTGAAGGCCGAGAACGCTTATTACGCGGCGATGACCGAGCACACCAAGGCGCTCGAGGACACGCTGTACGGCGAAATCATCGGCCGCATCAAGCAGGACGACTCGACCGTTCCGGCGAAGTACAAGCACTATTTCTATTACACCCGCTTCGAACAGGGCGCCGAATATCCGGTCCACGCACGGCGCCAGGGCAGCGCCGACGGTGCCGAGCAGGTCATGCTCGACGGCAATGAAATGGCCAAGGGGCACGACTTCTTCCAGGTCGCGGGCCTTCGGATCAGTCCGAACGAGCAATTGCTTGCCTACGGCGAAGACACGGCCGGCCGGCGCCAGTTCACGATCCGCATCAAGGACCTCACGAGCGGCAAGACGCTGCCGGACGAGATCAGGAACACGTCGGCTTCGATCGCCTGGGCCGACGACAGCAAGACGCTGTTCTACGTCGAGAACGATCCGATCACCCTGCTGACGGTCCGCGTGCGCAAACACGCGCTCGGCACCAATGCGGTGCAGGATCCGGTCGTCTACGAGGAGCGCGACCACGCCTACTACATGGGTGTCGGCCGCAGCGGCGACGACAAGTACATAACCATCGACGAACACAGCACGCTGTCGAGCGAGATCCGTTTCATTCCGGCGAGCCAGCCGAAGGCGAAGTTCCGCGTCTTCGCGCCGCGCGAGCACGACTTCGAGTACCACGCCGATCACATCGATCAGCGCTGGGTCGTCCGCACGAACTGGAATGCCAGGAACTTCCGCGTCATGCAGGTCGACGACGGCCGCGTCGGCGACAAGAAGAACTGGCGTGAATTCGTGCCGGCGCGTAACGACGTGCTGATCGACCATGTCGCCCCGTTCCGGAATTTCCTCGCCATCGAGGAGCACAGCGACGGCTTGCAGCGCGTGCGCATCAAGCCGTGGAAGGGCGGTGCCGAGACCTTCGTCAAGGGCGACGATGCCGACTACACCGCGGGCATCGGCGAGAACCGCGAGCAGGACACGGACACGATGCGCTACAACTACACGTCGCTGATCACGCCGAACACCGTCTACGATCTCGACATGAAGAGCGGAAAGCGCGAACTGAAGAAGCGCGAGCCGGTGCTCGGCGGCTACGATCCGGCCAACTACACGGCCGAGCGCGTCTGGGCAATCGCGCGCGACGGCACGCGGATTCCAGTTTCGCTTGCCTACCGCAAGGACTTCAAGCGCGACGGCACCGCGCCGCTGTACCAGTACGGCTACGGCTCCTATGGCGCGTCGATTGACGCGCGGTTTTCCTCGCCGCGCTTCTCGCTGATCGACCGCGGCTTCGTCTACGCGATCGCACACGTGCGCGGCGGCCAGGAGATGGGCCGCTCGTGGTACGAGGACGGCAAGCTGCTGAAGAAGAAGAACACGTTCACCGACTTCATCGACGTGACCGAGTTCCTCGTCAAGTACGGCTACGCCGCGAAGGACAAGTGCTTCGCCGAAGGCGGCAGCGCCGGCGGCCTGCTCATGGGTGCGGTGGCGACGATGGCGCCGCAGGACTATCGCGCAATTGCCGCGCACGTGCCGTTCGTCGACGTCGTCACGACCATGCTCGACGAGAGCATTCCGCTGACGACGAACGAATTCGACGAATGGGGCAACCCGAAGGAGACGATCTACTACAACTACATGTTCTCGTACTCGCCGTACGACAACGTGTCGGCGCAGAACTACCCGGCCTTGCTGGTCACGACCGGCCTGTGGGACTCGCAGGTGCAGTATTACGAACCGGCAAAATGGGTCGCCAAGTTGCGTGCCACGAAGACCGACAAGAATCCGCTGCTGCTCAAGGTGAACATGGAAGCCGGGCACGGCGGCAAGTCGGGTCGCTTCCAGCGCTACCGCGAGGTCGCGGAGGAATTCGCGTTCCTGATCGATCAGCTGCCCAAGGCCGCGCCGTCGCCCGCACCGGTGACGAAGAGGTGAGTAGAGCGTGAGGAGTTAGGAGTTAGGAGTTAGGAAGAGAAACGTCAACTTCATCCTCGCGGCTCACCTCACCCCTCACCCTCACGCTCCTAGCTACCATCCAGCTGCCTTGATCTTGTCCGCGCTGGCCTGGTCGGCCGGTCGCGCGATCAATCCGCCCGCCGGACTCAACGTCACGCGGTAACTCGCGCCGTCGACCAGCGGCAGGTATGCAGCGCTGCCATAGTCGGCGTCGATCCACGGCAACCATTGTGGAAACTGCCGCTTGAGCTGCCACAAGTCGAGCATCGATTCGCCGCCGATGTCGACGATGCTCGGCTGCGTGCCGGCAGCCTGCGTGGCGTCGCGAAATCGTCCGGACAAGCGATCGACGCGATAGAGCGGTCGCGCGCCGAGTTCGATCGCGCGCGGAGTCCACTTGATCACGCGCGCATCCAGTTGCCACTCGTCGCCGCGCAGGCTTTCGCTGCGGTGGCTTCCATCGGGATAATCCAGGCGCAGTGCGAACTGCTGCGGCGCGGTTTGCCGGGCCGAAAGATTGACGATGGGTTCCTCGGCCAGCATGAGCCGATAGCCGCGCAGCGCAAGTCCGAGGCCCAGCGCGATCACCGCCATGGCCAGGAAGACCAGCATCCAGGCCGCACGCAGCGTCGCGGCGACGTGGCGACGCGCGCGCCAGTGCCGGTGCGCGACGAACAAATGGCGGAACGACGTCAGCAGCAGGATGCCACCGAGGATCAGGAACGCCAGCGCGACTGCGTAAAGACCGGCCATTTACATACCTTTAATCGTTGCAATAAAACGTTACACGAAAATCCACCGCATCTGTATTGTGATGGCGCTCGCACCAGAGTAGAAGTTGTTTCGAGCGGTAGTTCCTGCACAAGGAGTTGCGCGATGAACCGCATGATGATCCGCGCCGTGCTGCTGGGCGTGTTGTCGGTCGCGCCGTGGCCGGGATTTGCGCAAAGCCCGAGCGAACCGACGCTGAACGCCAGCGGCGACGCGTGGGACGACCCGGCCACGCACGATACGTTGCAGGCGATGACGAACGCATCGACCTGGTACCACCCCGACCTGTTCGGACTGACTGTCGGCATGCGCCGTTATGGGCATCGCCAGTTCGAATCGGCGCTGCATTACTTCGAGATCGGCGCGCTCTATGCCGACAAGTTGTCGCAGCTCAGCATCGGCTTGATGCATCTCAACGGGGAAGGCGTGCCGAAAGACCCTGTGTCGGCTTATGCGTGGATCGATCTGGCGTCAGAACGCAATTACCCTGCGTTCGTGGCAACGCGCGACAGGATCAAGGCGACGCTTACGCCTCAGCAGCTTGATCAGGCACTGGCCCTGCACAAGGTGCTGTACGAACGCTACGGAGATGCCGTCGCCAAGGCGCGCATGACATGGGAGCTGAGGCAAGGCCAGATGCAATTCACCGGATCGATCACGGGGTTCGATTTCGGCATAAGTACCCTGCCGATGCGCGACTGCGGTCCCGCGCTACGCATCGGCGGGCGAACCGTGCCGCAGGCCGGGTGTCTCGGGCCGTCCTTCTGGGCGAAGGAAAACTGGCAGCCGGAGCTGTACTTCGCCGCGCGCGATCAGGAGTGGAAGGCCAGCGTAAGCGTTGGTCCGGTCGAAGAGCCGGGAGCAGCGAAGAAGCCCGGCGAACCCGCCGCAGAATCGCCCGCAGCCGACAGCGGCAGGCAGTAACCCGCACGCCGATGGGCTGCGGTCAGGCGGCGCGGTGCGATGTTGCCGAGATATTGCAACCGTTCGAACCAATCATGCATCCACAGCATCCGACGTGGTGGAACTATGCCTTCCTTCACTGGTCGCAGACAGCCGGTGCAGGTACAAAACCGTCAACAGTTTCAGGCTGCCCGACGAACGGGCGGTGGCGCAAACACAAGGAGCAAGTCATGCGTATACGCTTTGGCAAGTTGTGGCTGGCCGCAATCGTGCTGGCCTTCGCCGGCATCGCCCACGCCGAGAACGATCCGCTCGACGATCCGGAAGTGCAGAAGACGCTGCGCGGCATGGCCGACGCTTCCACCTGGTATCACCCGGACCAATTCGGCGAGTTCGCCGGCATGCGCCACTACGCGCATCATCGGTACCAGGAGGCGATGAAATATTTCGAGATCGGCGCGTACTACGCCGACAAGCTGTCGCAGCTCAGCATCGGCCTGATGTACCTGAATGGCGAGGGCGTGGCCAAGGATCCGGTGACGGCCTATGCATGGCTCGGCGTTGCCGCTGAACGCGACTATCCGGACTTCGTCGCGACGCGCGACCGGACCAAGGCCGCGCTGTCGCCCGAGCAACTCGAGCAGGCCGCGCAGGTGCGCAGCAAGCTCGACGAGCGTTATGCCGATGCCGTGGCGAAGCCGCGCATGGTCAAGCAGTTGCAACAAGGACAGGCGCAGCTCACCGGTTCGCGTACCGGCTTCGACTACGGCGTTACGCAGCAATCGAATAAGCCGACCTGCGGGCCGAGCGTGGTCGTGGGCGGCGAAGAAACGCCGAGTGCCGGCTGCGGCGGCAAGTCGTTGTATTCGAAATCGCGCTGGGACCCGAAGGAATATTTCGCATCGCGCGACGCAGAGTGGAAGGCAACCGTGAGCGTCGGCGCGATCGAGCAGCCGCCGTCCGACAAGGCGCCCGCCGAAGCTCCGGGCGACACCCAGAAGCACTGATCGCCTGCGCGCGCCGCCGCAACTGCGCGCGGCGGCGCAGCCCGTTATACTGGCACCATCGATATCGATGGGTTCGCCATGGCGCGTGTGATCTCCTGCATTCTGGCCGCTTGCCTCGCCGCGGCTCTGCTCGCCGGCTGCGGCAACAAGGGCGACTTGTACCTGCCCGACCAACAGCCGCCGAAGAAGCACAAGAAGTCCGAACCGGCGCCCACGCCCGCGCAGAATCCACCGGCGGCCAAGCCGGCGGACTCGGACAAGACCACGCAAGGCTCCGGTAGTCCGGATGGGCAGCATTGATGTGCGGGCTGGCCTGATCGGTTCGCTTCCGCACAAATGACATTGCGCTTCACCAAGATGCACGGCGCCGGCAACGATTTCGTCATAGTCGACTGCCGTCGTCGCCCGCTCGCACTCGATGCGCGACGGATCGCCCGCCTCGGCGATCGCCACTTCGGCGTCGGCTTCGATCAATTGCTGACGATCGAATCCTCGCCCGATCCATCCTGTTCATTCGCCTACGCTATCTACAACCAGGATGGCCTGACCGCGAAACAGTGCGGCAACGGCGTGCGCTGCGTCGCCGCCTGGCTGCATCGCGATGGTGCGATCGGTCTCGGTGCGACGCGACTTTCCAGTCCATCCGGGCCGATCGATATCGACGTGCTCGACGCCGGCCATGTGCGTGCGGGCATGGGCATGCCGCGCTTCGCGCCCGAACAGATTCCGCTGCAACTGGCGCCGGCTGATCCTTACCGCTTGCATCTGAACGATGCCGAGATCGAATTCGGCGCCGTATCGATGGGCAATCCGCACGCGGTGATCGAAGTCGACGACGTGGCGACTGCGCCGCTGTCGACGCTGGGTGCGGCATTGTCGACACATCCGCTGTTTGCGCAAGGCGCCAATGTCGGTTTCGTCGAGCTTGTCGATCGCGGCCACTTGCGTCTGCGCGTGTGGGAGCGCGGCGCCGGCGCGACACTGGCCTGCGGCACCGGCGCGTGCGCCGCGGTTGCCGTGCTGCGCCGGCGCGGGAAAGTCGATGCCAAGGTTGCAGTCGATCTGCCGGGCGGCACGCTGCAGATCGCGTGGCACGGCGAAGGTCAGCCGCTGACGATGACCGGAGCGGCCGAATTTGTTTTCGAAGGGGAGCACGACGCATGACCGACATGAGCCTCAAGGACGGACTGGACGCGATGGAAGTCGCCAGCTATCTGCGCCGCCATCCGGAATTCCTCAAGGACTTCCCGGACCTGGGCATGACGCTGCACGTGCCGCGCGAACAGGGCGCGACGACGTCGCTGGCGAGCTATCAGCTCGAAGTGCTGCGCGACAAGAATCGCGACCTGGGCCGGCGCCTGCACGAACTGGTGGAGATCGCCGGCGAGAACGAGCAGCTCATGGTGCGCGTGCACACGCTCACGGTCGGCCTGATGCGTGAGCGCACCCTGGCCGATACCGTGCGCCGCATCACCGCAGGCCTGACCGAGGATTTCCACACCGATCTGGTGCGGCTGGTCTTGTTCCGCAGCGATGCCGACCTGCCGGTCGCCGACTGGCTGATCGCGCAGCGCGACGGCATCCAGTCGCTGCCGGCGTTCGCCGAATTCATGCACCGCAACGAGCCGCTGTGCGGGCGTCTGCAGCCGGAAAAGCTCGATGCGCTGTTCGGCGAACGTGCTGCCGACGTGCGCTCGGCCGTGCTCGTGCCGATCGACGGCATCGGCATGCTCGCGATCGGCAGTCTCGACGCGAACCGCTTCCACCCCGGCATGGGCACGGTGTTTCTCAAGCTCATCGCCGAAGCGGCGGCCGCGGCGGTCGAGAGATTCCCGGCAACGGCTTGAATTCATGGTGGCCACCACGCTCAACGCACAGGTCGAGAGTTATCTCGATTACCTGCGTGTCGAGCGGCGCTACGCGGGCGGCACGATCGTCAACTATTCGCGCGCGTTGGCAAGCCTGCTGGCCCATGCGCAGAAGCTGTCGATTCGCCATTGGCGCGAGCTGAAACCCGACCAGCTGCGCGGCTGGCTCGCCCAGTTGCACCGCGGCGGCCTGCAACCCGGCACGCTGCACCACATGCTGTCGGCGTGCCGCAGCTTTTTCAATTTCCTCGCGCGTGACGGCGTGGTCGCGGCCAATCCGGCCGCCGGCGTGCGCTCGCCGAAACTGCGGCGCAAGCTGCCCGAAGTGCTCGACGTCGACGAAATCTCCGCGCTGCTCGAATTTCCCCCGGACGATCCGGAGGCAGTGCGCGATCGCGCACTTTTTGAACTTTTATACTCGAGCGGCCTGCGCGTGTCGGAGCTGACCGGCGTGCGCTGGCGCGATCTGGACATGAGCGAAGGGCTGGTCCGTGTCACCGGCAAGGGCAGCAAGACGCGCATCGTGCCGGTCGGCGGCAAGGCCCTGGCCGCGCTGGCGGCTCTGCGCGCGCAGGATCATGCGGATCCGGACGACGTACTCGTACATGGCCGCCTCGGCCGTCCACTGACGCCGAACGGCGTGCGCCTGCGCCTGAAACGCCGCGCGCGTGACCAGGGCGTGTGGAAGCGCGTCTATCCGCATCTGTTGCGCCATTCGTTCGCCAGCCACCTGCTCGAATCGTCGGGCGACCTGCGCGCCGTGCAGGAAATGCTCGGCCACGCCGACATCAGCACGACGCAGATCTACACGCACCTGGACTTCCAGCACCTCGCGCGCGTCTACGACGCGGCGCATCCGCGGGCGAAACGCCGGGAAAAGACGTAAGGCTGGCGCGGCGGCGCTGGGCCGGTGAGTACAAGCGAATCACGTACGTGCAGCAACGCTGCGTACTCCTGCGCCGGACGCAACGGCAACGCTCAATGTTCGGCGCTCACTGAATTGACCGGGACAACTTCGCGATGCTGTGCGTAGTCGACGATCTTGAACGACGGGTTATACCAGTCGTCACCTCGCAGGATGTAGGGAATCGAGATGTTCTTGCCGCAGCCGCCGGGGCAGCCGGTGGGTCCGAGATCGCCCTCGAATGTTGCCAGGCCGTCCGGATCGATGCTGAACGTTTCGATCAGGAAGGAACCCGCCGGCACGCCGCGGCCGCTGAACTGGCCGACCGGAACGACCGGGTGCAGTTGCTTGAGCGCGACCAGCGCGCGGCGATCGAGATCCGGCGGCACGACGAACTGGCTCACTGGGCCAAAGCGCTCGACGAGTTTGACAGCCGCGCGGGCGATCAAGCCGTAGTCGGAATCGCTCAATTCGAACGTCTTGTATTCGCGCAAACCGACATTCGCGCAGCCGGCGACGAAACAAATCAGGGTTACGCCTGTCAGAATTCTCATCCGCTGCCTCGATTCACGCCGGAAAGCCTGTCTTTGGTTCAACGCGGTGGGAGTCGATCGGGGTCACGTTTTACTTGGCTTTTGCCTGTTCCAACCCCATCATGACATGCCCACGCTCGAGCGGGTGCGCTCCATGCAGGAAAGCTTTCACGCCACCACCATTGTCTCCGTGCGCCGCGACGGCAAGGTCGTGATCGGCGGCGACGGCCAGGTCACGCTCGGCAACACGATCGTCAAGGCCAACGCGCGCAAGCTGCGCCGCCTCGGCAAATCGGGCGACGTGCTGGCCGGATTTGCCGGCGCGACGGCCGATGCGTTCACGCTGTTCGAATTGTTCGAAGCCAAGCTCGACAAGCACGGCAACAACCTCACGCGCGCCGCCGTCGAACTGGCCAAGGAATGGCGCACCGATCGCCGCCTCGGCCGGCTCGAGGCGATGCTCGCCGTCGCCGACAAGGACGCCTCGCTGCTGATCTCCGGCAACGGCGACGTGCTCGAGCCCGAAAACGGTCTCATCGCGATCGGTTCCGGCGGTCCGTTCGCACAGGCGGCAGCCAAGGCGCTGCTCGAGCATTCAGCGCTGCCGGCACGCGACATTGTGGAAAAGGCGTTGAAGATCGCCGGCGACATCTGCATTTACACCAATCACAACGTCACGATCGAAGAGCTCTGACCATGCCTTCATCCCGGCGAAAAGCGGGATGCAGCTTTGCGGCGCGTCGCGACAGAGCTGGATTCCGGCTTTCGCCGGAATGACGAACGCTGGAGCCTCGCGGCGACACCCATTTCTCGACTCCCGATTCCCGACCCATGTCCGAACTCACGCCCCGCGAAATCGTCAACGAACTCGACCGCTATATCATCGGCCAGAACGCGGCCAAGCGCGCGGTCGCCATCGCGTTGCGCAACCGCTGGCGGCGCATGCAGCTGGATCCTGCGCTGCGCAACGAGGTCACGCCGAAGAACATCCTGATGATCGGGCCGACCGGTGTCGGCAAGACCGAGATCGCGCGGCGCCTGGCCAACCTGGCCAATGCACCGTTCATCAAGGTCGAGGCGACCAAGTTCACCGAGGTCGGCTATGTCGGCAAGGACGTCGAGCAGATCGTGCGTGATCTGGCCGATGTCGCCGTGAAGATGGCGCGCGAGCAGGCCAAGTCGCAG
>Ga0105242_10005040_pt1 | contig 10203 bp, 7 predicted proteins | sample KBSM24metaG_FD_81521 | JGI IMG/M metagenome (GOLD analysis project Ga0105242, IMG submission 81521) | Miscanthus rhizosphere microbial communities from Kellogg Biological Station, Michigan, USA - KBS M2-4 metaG | ecosystem: Host-associated > Plants > Roots > Rhizosphere > Soil | place: Michigan... | reverse complement strand
GTGAGCCGTTTCGCGGTGGCGATAGTCGTTGATGACGGTCTTGTAATAAGCATCATATGAATGTTGCTGGGCGTCGGTCAGGAATGCGAAGTTGTCGCTGGCGCAGTACGCGATTTTGGGACTCGTAGGCAGCTCCATCTTTTTGCCGAAATGCAATCCCAACAGGATTTGCCCCTCGGCCCCGCAAATGGGGCAGTGCAAGTCGCGGGGACGTGAACTGTTCATTGTCGCTCCTTGATTGCTAGGGCGGTATTTGCAGTTGGGTCATCTTTGCCGTGCGGAAAAGATTTCAATGTTCTTTCCGAATCAGGAAGTAGCCGTTGATGCCAGTGGTCCAGCCGAGATCGACGGTGTTTTCCGCGCAATCCACCAATGACAATCCCGGGATGGACTCGATCAGCTTTGAGATGCTCAGCGCGCTCAGTTTGTTGATGTGTTCATGGAGCCAATAGGTCTGGTCGACAATGCGCCGTTCGAAATCGCTCCAGCTTTGCCTATCGAGCTCGTGCGGCAACTCGAGATAGATAAGTCCGCCGGGAGCCACGAATTTCAGCATGTCGAGCACAAAAGCTCGAGGATTCCCCACATGCTCCAGGACATGCATGCAAGTGAGGAAACTATAAGCGCCTGCCCGCGGATTGGCGGTCTTGGAAATTTTTTCGGATGTCACCGATTCGTGAAGTGGTGCGCCCGACGGCTCGAAAATTTCGATGCGATCAAATACATCAAACATGAATTCCGTAACAAAGCGTCCGTCGCTGCCGCCGTAATCGATCATGGTGCCCCCAGTTGCGAATGCGGAGGCGTTGCGGCGCAGGAAAGCCTCGACCAGCGTATTGCGGCAGACTATCTCCTGTGTCGCGTTACCCACATCTGCCGCGATCTTGGCGTAACCGGGTTCAACGGAAATTCGATCGCGGTTGTAGGTTTCGCTCCGGTAGTCGCGGTACAGGCCGAGCAGATCCTCGAAAGAGAATTCGTATGTCGGCGTGAGACCCTGGCAGTTGGTGCAGCCGGTCATGAACGTCAGATATTCCTGTGCCGGCACGGGGGGCGGTTCCGGCAGTCTGAGTACGCGCCGCAACTTGCGCAGAATTCTCGTCTGAACCCGGGCCTTGGTCGAAGGAGTTCGCGAATAGGTTAGATAGGGATCCTTGGGTGTATCCACACGAAGAGAGAAAAAAGGCGCGTACCGACCGGTGGGCAGGGCGAATGTGGCACTGCTGGCGCAAATCCGGCACGGTACGCCGTGTAAAGTCATGGCATTCCCCATTTGGAAGCTTCAAAATTAGCTTTTACTGGGGTTGTTGTCACGTAGGGACCGTCAGCGCGCAGCGGGCGCAAATCGTTTAACCCTCCGCCGGCGGCGCAACCACATATCGGCGGATCGCTATTCCCACGATCAGGGGCGAAACCCAGACCGCAAGAACCAGATAAGACAATAGAATACCTCCTGTGACGCCTATGAGGCCAAACTGTTTGGCTAGAAACCATTCGCCGGTCACGCTGATCGCTGCTTGGATCGGAGTTAAAAGCAGCGCTGGCGTAAGAACACTCATGCTTAGACCGGCCGTATGGAAGCCGCCCGTCCACAGGATCGAAAGTTGCAACAGCGTGAGGCAAAGCACGAAATAGGGCGGCGGAATGATATTCTGATGAGGCGCGAGGATGCCCACGATCCAGCCGCCGAAGATATAGATGAAAATACCAAACATGGTCATGATGCTCATCGAAACAAAGAGGTATGACGTCAGGAGCTTATGCATCGGCTCACGCTCGCCACGGGCCGCATGTGCGGAAAATCGCGGCCACAAAATGCTCAGTGGCGTCGTCACCAACAGATTCATTGCCATGAAAAGCTTGGTGTAGATGCCGTAGGTCGCGATGTCTCTTGCGCTTAGAAGCTGAGATATGACGAATGTGTCAGTCTGCACGGTAATGATTGTGAGAAAATTCAGCATGAGAAATTTGAGCGACACCAAAACGGTCTCCTTCAATTCCCCCCGGACGGGAAGGGTGAATTTCAGACCTTTTGCCGACAAAGCCAGAGAGATCATGCCGACCAGAGCTTGCGGCACAAACATGGCGGCTATCACCACATCGATGCGGGCTGGGAGAATGTTGCGATACACCAAGAAGATGGCAATCAACGACAGCGCGGTCGAAGCCAGCGAAAGCATATAGTAGAGGACGACTTTCTGATCCGCGAACAACAATCGGTTGCCGATATTGGCGGTGCTGACCATCACAAGGATCGCGCAAGAAATTTCCAGCAGTTCCACGCGATTCGCATAGGGCACGGCTGCCAGGAAACTGTTAGCCAGGAGGGGCGATATCAGAAAAGAAAGCGCAATGCCCAAAAAGCTGAAACCCACGTAACAGGCCAAGGCGAACAATCTAAGGCCGTTATCATTCTCGTTTTTGGCCTTTCTGATCGAAATCCCGTTCATAAGGCCGTAGGAAAAACCGAACTCTACATTTCCTACCCAGCCCAACAGGCCGCTGATCAGAATAACGCCGGCATATGCATCGGTGCCCAGCGTGCTGATGACCAGCCGAACAGACAACACCTGGAAAGCCATCTGGGCGATGCGCGAAACCCATCCCAGCAAACTACCGGTGACAATCGGTGACCGCAGGAGTCGGCCCACAGCGAGGCCTCCGGTCATTTCCAGGAAGGTCAGCCGGCGGACGTGGATCAGCCAGGCGGCCAAGCGCCGTGAAAGGGTTGCTTCTGTCATACGGAGATTTCGCGACGCTTCTTGTCATAGGCTATCAAAGCCTGCGCCGCACACGCTATATCGGGGCAACGTTTCGCAATCGGAGTGCTCGAGGCCCGTTTTGACGTCCCGCGGGCGCGGCTGAGCAAAAACCGCATTAACCCGCCAAACTGGTGCTGCGCGAATATGGCCTTAACGCCCTGCAAAAACGCGGCAGCCGTATCCAAAGTCTTCCGCTTGTCATTTGAAATTTCTTTCAGGTGGCGCAGGAACAGCCGGGGAGAAGGCTTGCCCTCCAGCCCTAGGCTGGAAAGCAGCGCTAGATAGCTTTCTGCGGCACAATTGACAAAAGAAACATGTTTCAAAGGTGAATGCAGAAAGCTGATATTGTGATGGGCTGCCAGCCTGTGCCGGTCCTTGACTTGACCATAATTGTCGAAAAAGCGGACCACACCAATCGGCCGTGTCACGTAAGAGCTGTTGGTTGTGAAAGCAGCTGCGCGACCCAGACCAATATCTCCGAACGGCTCCACCAGCAGACCGCCAAAACGCCCCTGAATTTTTTCGACCAATTGCCTGTGCAAAAAGAAAAAGCTCACATGCGTTTCCGGTATGGCCACTTGCGGCAGTGCATGCATTCCGTGAACGACGATTCCAGCTTGCTCCGCATTGCCAAGCACTGATCCCATCGTTTCGATATGCTCTACTTCATTTGAAAATTGCAGCCCCGTTGCGATCACTTCGCCCGTTTTCTGGTAGAAATAGCCGATATTTCCAGCCACCAGCAGATCCAATCCTTGCAGCAAACTGATATGGGACAGCGCCCCTGGCACAAGATAGTCGTCATCGGCCAGAAAGGCGACATAGTCAAAATCTTCGTCAAGGGTGGTGCGCCATATGCGGTTGCCATGTTCAGTGCCGTGAACATGCTCGGCCTGGCGAATAACCCGGATGCGCGGATCATCCAATCGTGAACCCAGTGCCTCGACCGCAGGAACATCCGAGACATTGTCGGAAACAATAAGGCGCCAGTCTTGGTAATCTTGTCCCAGCAGACTATCGACGGCTTCCAATAATAGATCCGGCCTATTATAGGTCGGGATTACGATCAAGAACCGCATGACATATCAGGACTGCCCTGTCATTGTCGGTACATGCGGCCGCCGGGTCGTGGGGCGACCCGTCACAACTTCCTTTACCTGTATCGCGCCGCGAATCAGCTTGCGCCCCAGCCGGGAGCCCAGCAACAGACGTCCTATCATCGCAGCAAAGAAAAGCGCAAATGATCCACGTGCGATTGACCAGCGCGTCCAGCGGGTAGAATACTTATAAAGCAACTCGTTGCGCCCCTCGCGATATTCAAAATGGAATGCGCACTGGGCGACATCGCGGGTGAATTTGACAAATTCCTGTTGCATCAGCCCCGCAAATTTCCGTCGCTGACGAGTCGTCATGGGTACATCCGCCAGGCCCATTACGGTCGTAATCAATTCGCTGTGATCGTTGATCGGAACATTGTCCGATGGCCGGCATACCGCCCGGGGAAGTTGTACGAACATTCCACCTTTCAGCAGCACCATCATCAACAATACGAAATGTGAACTGCACGTGTTGGCATATCGATAGGCGACATCGACGTAAGGCCAGTAGGCGCTGCGCCTATACACATTTCCGGACATCCACAATGCCTTGGTCAGCGAGTCCGTGTTGGCCAAAAAAGCATCAAAGCCAGAACACACAATCGGCGCACCGCGGCCGTCGGTCAGGCCGTGAGCGCCAAAATTTATAATCGCGGCATCCGGATACCGCCTGACCATGGAAAGCACGTGGTCCACGGCATCGCTGTCCACCAGGTCGTCATCGCCGATCATCCAAACCCATTCGGTGTTCATCATCTCGAAGCAGCGTGGATAGTTTCCGGCTGGTCCGATGTTCACCGGGTTGCGAGAAACCTCTACGTCGTCCGGCACGATATCACCCACGGGCACGTTTGAGTGATTGTCGACGATCAGAAGGCGCCAGCGCTCGTCTCGTTGCGGCAGAAGAAGGTCAACCAATGTCTTCAGATGTTCTGGGCGGTTGTATGTCGGAATGACCACCGTAAGAATCGGGGCCGTCATGGACGCTCCGCCAAACGTTTCGCGGAGCGACCGCCTGTCCAAATCTTGCCAAGATGTCGTCTGCCGCGCCCTTCGTCGAACAGCATCGCATCGCTAATTTGGAAGAAGACGATAAGTATCAGTCCGCCGACAGCGCCGGCTGCGACCGCGAGCTCGAGAAGTAATTTGAGAACGGGAAAGACCGGAAATGGCCCTGATACGGGTCCGTCCACCAACAAGCCGGCATACTGACCCTTTATGCTGGCGGTCATCACATTTGTTTCGACCCGGCTTAATATCGCCAGCAACGTTTGGCGATAATCACTGATCTGCGTCGTCTTGAGTTCTTCGAGTAGATTGGCACGTTGTCCCAAAGCGCGGGTGAGATGTACTTCACGCACCATATCATTCGCCGTCTGGTGGAGCGCGAAAAGAAGTTGCAAGGACGTTTTGGGGTCTGGGCTGTCAATCGAGACGCGCACCTGTGTTGTATCGGGAATTACCGAAATAGACACGTTCTTGCGGAGATAAGCCTGCAGCGCGAACTTGTCGGGGGCACGTTTTTTTCGATTGCCCATAAGCCAGCTGACTTTGCCGATCAGTGGCGCCGACCAGAAATCAACATCAGTGCGCCATTCCCGTTTGACGGGATCCCAGTCGCCGGAAAACAGCTCTTGAAGCAGCGAAGTCTTGTCGATTAGCCGTTGTGCCAGCGTTGTGCTTGTCAGCAGGGATTGGTACATTTCCCAATCCGGCGTCTTGGATTGTCGGCCAAGCACGTCCAGGCTTATGCCCATATTGGCTCTTGTCGGGTCGTCCGAAACGGGGGTGGGCATCACGTCGTAATAGCTGCGATACTGCCGCGTCGACGTCAGCTGGATGAAAACCGCTATTAGAACGCCGATGACGGTTAGTGCCAAGACGGTGCGCCAGCCTCCGGCGATAAGACGGAAGATTTGTCTGATCGAAAGATTTTCTGATGCGGTATCTTCGGAAGTCATCTCTACCTGCTTCAGCCAAGGCCCATCAGCCACGCTGCTGGTAATAGGGGGTTGATATACAACTTGACTAGGTACGGCAATATCCCCTTTCCTTCGGACTAAACCCATATGGGTCAACGATCTTGAACGGAAACAGAATTCCCAAACGCGGCGCGGTTGCTGATTTCAGTGCTTGGCGGGTTGGGCTGGGGCAGGCCGTAGTGCTGGTCGGCGCGCCGTTAGCGTGGATCGGCCGTGATGTCCTTCATGGCGGACGTTCGCCAGTCTATTCGGCAGTGCTCCTTTTGGCGGGAATTCTTCTCAGCGCCAATTTTACCCATTTGCGGCGCGGTAAGCTTTGTACCGATCTCACCCAGCTGGGTATCGTGGCGGCGCCGATCATGATCATGACGGCACTCGCAATTGCTCCGTTTGCCAACGGAGCGATATCGTCCGTGAACACGCGGCAGATGATCGACAATTGCGTCCTTATGGTGCTCATTCTGGCTGGATATTCCCAACCGCTATCGGAATTCCGGTATATCCACCGCGTAACTGCAATTCTGGGCTGTTTCGTCGCCACGGTTTCGCTGCTTTATGCCATCTCTTCGGTCGGGAATTTTGCCGATTTTGTCGTCAATGGCCGCTTTGGCGGGTTTGGCGATGATGCGCAAAGCGCTAGCGTTAGCGCCCCCAATACCATCGCCAAGATTGGACTGATCACCGTGGTCGCGGCATGGATCTGGTATAAGGAGAGCGACGAATTTCGCCCGCTTGCCGCAGCCATAATAGTTGCTTCGGCCATGTCGGCGGTCCCCATGTTCGTGTTGGCCCGCTCGCGCACCAATATGGCAGGTGCTATTATGGCGCTATTGGTCGCCGTGATACTGTCTGGCTTGCGCCGGCGTATTTACGGTCGTAGCGCGACTGTTCGTCGGCATGCCCGTATGACGCGCCTCAAGCTTGCTTTCGTTTGTGTCCTCTTGATGGCACTGGCGGCAGGTTCCGGCTTCTTGCTGGAGAAATTTTTACCGCTAATTCGCGTTGCGTTTGAATTTCTAGGACGCGGCGCTTCTGCAGTGTTTGCAGGAGGGTCCGACGTTTCTGCAGCAACGCGCGGCTCCTATCTGGCACATGCGCTGGATACGTTCAGTCTGTGGGGGCATGGCTTCAACGCGGCGTTCATAGACAATCCCGTGGCGGAGGCCTTCTACGATTTGGGACTTATCGGCGGGCTTGGCTATTTGCTCATCGCGGTTCTCATTCCACTCAAGATTTGTTTAGACATCGTAGTAAAAAGCCATGTGCCGACCTTTATAAGGTTTTCGGTGGTTTGTTATTTCGTGCAAATGCCGTTTTTATTCTTGTCTACCACGCCGTATATGTTGAACAATTGGACGTTCGTGGTGATTTTTTATTCTATCGCCGGGCGATACTGGCGCAGCGGGAATGGCGCTACGGCAAGATTTTCCGAAACGCGCCCCTAATCGGACGAGGTTTCCAGATTGCGCAGCAATTCGCCTTTGCTCGTTGCAAGCGTATCGCCATATAGCGTGGCGTCGCCGATGAGGGTTTGGCCGCCATCGCGTTGTACGGGCCGCAGGTCCATGGCGAGCTGGTTCTGCGTTTCCAACGGCGCCACCCAGCTCAAGGGAATGCGAATGATGATGCCCTTGTCGAAACTGCCTTCGCCGAATTGCTGGGCCGAAACGTTTGTTTTGGTAACAAAGGCGCCGATCTCGACGCCCGTCGAGAAACGCCGGGTCACCTGAAAGGTCAGCCCGCGGTCGCCTGCGAGATACTGGCCCGCACGCAGCATGAAATTCAGATTGTACCAAGGCGAGTCGTAATACAGCGAAATATGGCCGGTGGTCTGATGGTAATGCTGCAATCCCAGCAATCGGTCAAAATCCCGCTGCCAGACTTGATAGACGTCCATACTCATGGCCCAGCGCGCATCTTGCGGGCGCCACAGGATTTCGCCGCCAGCGCCCGCGAACATGCCTTCCAGGTATCCGGCGCGCGCCTTCGCGAAAAGGGTTGGCGTGATGCGGAATCGGTAATCCACTTCCAGGTTGCCTATGCCGGTTTTCCCCTGGGTAAAATACTTTATGAAATCGCTGCGCACATGTGGAAGCCGGCTGTCGCTGGCCCGACTGGTGTTGAAATTGTCATACAGGCTCGCTTCCAGCGATCCGCCAACAGCCAGCCCCGGCGCCAGTTCGACCCCTCCATATGCCGCGGCCAGGAACTGAACGCCGAGAGGCTGGTTCGGATCGAACAGCGCCTGCCGGAATTGCGGATATAGGCCCCAGCTGAATTGCGGATACAAAGTTTTAGCCGCCTGGGCCAGAATGGGTTGGCTCATCGCGGGTGGCTCTATGCTTACCGAAGGATCGAAGAAATTTTCTTTTCCCTGCTGATAGTCTCGCTCCAGCGGCGCACGCAATATATTGAATTCCTGCTGTGGCACACCGCCCGTGACAGCGATCAGCCGGAACTTCTCGATTTCCGGCGGGGCCTCTTTGCTTAAGACCCGAACGATGTGATCGATAGCGTCGGTTTCCGCATAATAGTGGCTGTTGCGATAATATAGCACCAATTCGCCTTGGCCCAATGCGATGGCGTCGACGAAAATATTTTGCGCGGTGATCGCGTTGCGGATGGCGCGTTCGGCCTGCGCGCGGTTGGGCCCGGCGACACCGGCTGAAGCATCGATGGTCAGAACCTGTACGGCGGGGACGGCCAGATTTGCGAGATCCGCGCCGGTTAAAAATACGGCGCTCATAGGGGTTGGCGTTATGGCGCGAGATACGACGCAGGCGGCGCTCCTCCGCTCCTCCGCGTCGTGCAACCGTACTCGGGAGATATCGGCACCCGGTCCCTGCAATAGCCGGGCGACAGCTTCGCAGCGCGCACCGGAAATTGCGCCCATGACAGTGAGGTCCAGAGTGCCTTGCCTGATCCGGATGTCTCTATAATCGCCGCCCTCGCGCCACAGCGCGTCGACAAAAGCATTGCGCTCGATATTGCGACTTTCAAACAATGTGGCCCTTTGGGCGTTGCGGGGATCGCGCGTTTCCAGCAACGCCGCCAAGGCCTGCTGCCGTTGTTCGTCGGTCCGGACTGTCAGCGGCGGCGGTGGTGGCTCCATCTTCTGGGGATATTGAGGGCGGGTCGGATCCAGCCGCAATGCAATGCTGCCTCCTACGGTGGTGCCATAGAGCCAATACAGGCTGGTCTGCGTCTGGCTGGAAAGATCATAGGTCAGCCCGTAATTCACTTGGCTGCGGGCCGAGAAACTTCCAAACGATTTTTCCTGCGCATAAGTATCGCTGTCATACTCAATGGAGAGCGAAAGACCGTTAAGTGGCGTATGCCATACCGCGCCGCCGAAAAGCCCGACCTTGTGGCCGTGGAAGAAAGCCTTGAAATCCGTTTGTCCAGCTTGTCCGAAAAAGGATTGCCGATTGTCGAATGATGAAAAAACTACGGCGATCGGGTTTCTGAATAGGCCGGTCTCGGCACGTCGCCCCCAACCTAACCCGAGGCTGGCATCGATGTCGCCGAACCGCTTGGACGCCACCACATATTCACCGTTGTAAACTCCAGTGCCCACGATGTCTTCGACGCCGACTGACACGGCAGGGATTAGCCCGTCCTCATTCCATAATCGGGCTTTGACGCCGAAAGCGCGGTCGTAATAAACCGGGTAGCCGGGATAAAAATTTTGCAATCCGGAATAGCGGAATGTTCCTTCCAGCCACGGCAGTATCTGAAAACCCAAATTGTAGTGCTGGTTGTTCTTCAGAAAGCTGGCGCCAACCGATAATTCGCCATCGGGCGCCATCCGGGCGCTCGGTGTGCCGATCAGTCCGCGGCTGCCAAACAGATTGGTGGGGCCGCTCTCTTCCTGTGCCATGCTGGGAGCGGCCAAGAACAGGGCCGTAAGGGCCACGGCACCGGCGAGTCCGGCTCGCCGGCCAGCGTGCCAGTCTGCGGCTCCACTGCCGGGTAACAGAGCCCGTCCCTTCACTTCACCCGACCTTCGTCTCGTACGCCCAGGATTCCCTTGCCTTTCACCTAAGCAATTGCAAGGAAAATCTTTTTCCTTCTCCCCGGCAAAGGCGCTATGCTAAACCAACGCCTTATCGAACCTGGGGCCGCCTTAAGTGTCACACTGGAAAAATGCATGTGGCAAGCGCAGCCGTCTGGCCGCTGTCGCATTTTTTTCGCCTCTCATTCTGGCCGCCATCACATTACTCGCCCTGTCGGAAAAAGGCGTGGCCCAGGTCTCCGGTTCTGATCCGCTGGCGGCGCTGCAGCAGATGCAGCGCGGTGGCGCGGGAGGGCTGGGGGCATTGGGTAATCTTAACAACGGCATCGTGGATACAACGTCCCAAT
>Ga0105242_10005036_pt1 | contig 10209 bp, 6 predicted proteins | sample KBSM24metaG_FD_81521 | JGI IMG/M metagenome (GOLD analysis project Ga0105242, IMG submission 81521) | Miscanthus rhizosphere microbial communities from Kellogg Biological Station, Michigan, USA - KBS M2-4 metaG | ecosystem: Host-associated > Plants > Roots > Rhizosphere > Soil | place: Michigan... | reverse complement strand
TCGCGATCGACGTACTTGCGGGCAAGCTCGAGGTATTCCCACTGCAGCTGGAGCGCGGTCATCTTGCGTCCGTCGACCAGCGACACCTGGGTGGTGAGCGACACGTCGCGGGACACGTCGTGGATCGCGGCCACCGGATTCACGAGGGAGAAGTCCGGAAGGAACCCGTCTTCGATCATCTTGAGCACGATCGACGTGGTTCCCAGCTTCAGGAACGTCGCGACTTCGCAGAGGTTCGCGTCGCCCACGATCACATGGAGCCGCCGGTACCGCTCCGGGTCCGCGTGGGGTTCATCGCGTGTGTTGATGATCGGCCGCTTCAGGGTCGTCTCCAGCCCGACCTCGGTTTCGAAGAAGTCGGCGCGCTGCGTGAGCTGGAACACATGCTTGCCCCGCTCGTCCCACTGCGCCTCCAGCCCGAGCTTGCCGGCACCGGTGAAGATCTGCCGGCTCACGAAGAACGGGGTGAGGTCGCGAACGATGTCGCCGAACGGGGTCGCCCGGTCCATCAGGTAGTTCTCGTGCGTGCCGTAGGAGTTGCCCTTCCCATCGGAGTTGTTCTTGTAGATCGCGAGGGCCGGTGACGACGGGATCTCCGCCGCCACGACCGCGAGCGAGCGTTCGAGGATCCGCTCTCCGGCCTTGTCGTGGATGACGAGCGACCGGGGCGACAGGCATTCGGGCGTCGAATACTCCGGATGTGCGTGATCGACGTAGTAGCGAGCCCCGTTCGGAAGGATCACGTTCGCGAGACCGAGGTCTTCGTCGGAGAGCTCCCGACCGCTGACCGGCTCGAACCCCCGCGCGTCCCGGAGCGGAGACTCATCCTCGTAGTCCCACCGGATCCTGCGCAAACTGCCCGCGTACGAGGAGATGAGCATGGATGACGACAACACCGGGTTGAAGTCGGGCTGGCCGACGGCCGCGATCCCGTACTCCGTCTCGGTGCCGATGACCTTCGGGATAGCCACGAGGCAACCTTACCCGCGCGGGCGGGCTACAGGTACTGGCCGGCGCTGACGCGCTCGACCTGCCGGCCGTCCCCCTCGAGACCGAGCAAGGTACGGACGTAGACGATCCGCTCGCCCTTCTTCCCCGAGATCCTGGCCCAGTCATCGGGATTGGTCGTGTTGGGGAGGTCCTCGTTCTCCTTGAACTCGTCGCGGATCGCGTGGAACAGGTCCTCGCCCTTGATGCCCTTCTCTCCCTTCGAGAGGAACCGCTTGATCGCATCCTTCTTCGCCCGTCGAACGATGTTCTCGATCATGGCGCCCGAGTTGAAATCCTTGAAGTACAGGATCTCCTTGTCGCCCGAGGCGTACGTGACCTCGAGGAACCGGTTCTCGTCCGACGCCGCGTACATCCGTTCGATCGTCTTCTCGATCATCCGGTGGCACGCGAGCTGGAGGTCACCGCCATGCTTGTCGACCTCATCGGGATGGATCGGCACGGACGGGTGGAGGTACTTCGCCATCACATCCATCGCTTGGGCCGCGTCCGGGCGCTCGATCTTGATCTTCACGTCGAGACGACCAGGGCGCAGGATCGCGGGGTCGATCAGGTCCTCACGGTTGGACGCGCCGATCACGATCACGTTCTTCAGGGTTTCCACGCCGTCGAGCTCCGAGAGCAGCTGCGGCACGATCGTGGACTCCACATCCGAGGAGATGCCCGTGCCCCGCGTCCGGAAGATGGAGTCCATCTCGTCGAAGAACACGATGACCGGGAGGCCCTCTTCGCTCCGCTCCTTGGCACGTTGGAAGATCTCGCGGATCTGTCGTTCGGTCTCACCCACGTACTTGTTCAAGAGCTCCGGGCCCTTGACGTTGAGGAAGTAGCTCCGAGCATCCTCCCGCCCGGTCCGCTCCGCGACCTTCTCCGCGAGGGACTTGGCGACCGCCTTAGCGATCAGGGTCTTGCCGCAGCCCGGGGGCCCGTAGAGCAGGACGCCCTTCGGAGGCTCCAGCTCGTGCTCGTTGAACAGCTCGGCGTAGAGGAACGGCAGCTCGACCGCGTCACGGATCGCCTCGATCTGTCCCTCGAGTCCCCCGATGTCCTCGTAGCCGACATCGGGGATCTCCTCCAGGACGAGCTCCTCAACCTCTTCTTTGGGCAGGAGCTCCGTGATCACCACGGATCGTGGATCGAAGAGCACGTTGTCGCCCGCGCGGACCGAGTTCTGGAGGAGGTCACCCGCGAGGTACGCGACGTGCACCTCGTCGCCACGACCGAAGACCAGCGCTCGGTCGTCGCCGAGCCGGTCCTTCACCTTGACGACTTCACCCGCGCGATCCGGATCGAGGACCTCGACCGCGTTCAGCGACTCGTTGAGGACGACCTGCGACCCCGGAACGATCTTCACGACCTCGATGTCCGGCGCGGGCATCACCCGCATCTTGCGGCCGGCGGTCACGACATCGAGCGAGCCGTCGTCGTTCGCCCGGAGGAACACGCCGAACGACGCCGGCGGTTGACTGAGCTTCTCGACCTCTTCGGCGAGTGCCTCGATCTTGTCTCGCTCGTCACGCAGCGCGTCGGCGAGCTTCTGGTTCTGGCCCATCGCCTTGGCGAGCTGCTCGCGCGTCTCGACGAGCTTCTCCTCGAGGATCGAGACCTGTCGAGGCGCGTTGGTCAGGCGGCGGCGGAGGAGCCCGACCTCTTCTTCCAGGAACTTGACCTGGGATCGCAGCTCGTCGACCTGCTCACCTTGTCCGGGCATCTGCGCCTCCTCCGCGCGTTTCGAATCTACACCTGCGGACCGACGCGATCGGGAACATCGCGGTCGGGTTCGTCCTGTTCAGTATCTACGGCACGAGCGGTCGAACGGCTTAGGACCGGGAGCGGAAATGGTCCGCGCGGGTCAGGACATCCGGCGCGCGATCGTGAGGAACCCGGTATGGCCGATCATGCGGTGTTCCGGCCGGACGCTCCGCTCGGTCACGTGCCATCCACGCCGGATCACTTCGAAGGTCTCGATATGCAGGAACCCGTGCGGCGGAAGAGCAAGCACGAGTTGTTGGACCTGGACGGTCGTCGGCAGGTACGCGCACACGACCGCCCCCGGTTCGAGCGCTCCGCCGAGCACCCTGAGGGGCCCCCACGGCTCCGGCAGGTCGAGGACGCATCGGTCGAACCGGTCACCCGTTCGGCCGACATCGTTGACGTCGCCCACCCGAAGTTCGAGCTGGTCCGGAACCTTGCCGAACATCCCCTCGATGTTGAGAACCGCTTGGGCATGGTGCTCTTCCCGGAGCTCGTACGAGACGATGCTCCCGTCCGTCCCGACCGCACGACACAACGCGATCGTGAGGGCGCCCGACCCCGTCCCGGCCTCCAGGACCCGCGCGCCCGGGTATACGTCCGCGTACGTGACGATCGGGCCGAGGTCCTTCGGGTAGACCACCTGAGCGCCGCGCTTCATCTTCAGGGCGTAGTCCGCGAACCGTGGGCGGAACGCGGTGACGACCATGCCGGCAGCCGTCTCGAGCCGGATCCCTTCGGGCTGACCCAGCAACAGGTCGTGCCGGAGCGCGCCAGAATGCGTGTGGTACGTCCCACCGGGCTGAAGCACCACCACGTAGGAACGTCCACGTTGGTCGATCAGCAGGGCTCGTTCCCCGGCCTCGAACGGCGCACCCATGCCGGCAAGGCTAACGCACCGGTGTCTCGGTCCTACGGGAACTGCGTCGGCAGCGGCCGTGCGCCCAACGTCACATCGACGGATCGGCGACCGCCGGTGTGGGAGACGAGGTCCACGCTGACGCTCTGACCGGGCTGGAGCCCGGCGAGGATGCTCGCCAGGTCATCTGTTTTCGTCACGGTCTTGCCGTCGATCGCGACGATCACGTCACCGTCCTTGATCCCCGCGTGCTGCGCGGGGCCGTCCGCCGTGGTGGCGATCACGTACGCCCCGCTCTGGACCGGGAGCCCGAGTTGCACCGCCAGGGCGGGAGTCACGGTCTGGGCTGAGACGCCGAGGTACGCGGCGGCGGCCAGCGGGTCGGCGATCGCCTGCTGGATCGTGTCCTTCGCGGAGTCGATCGCGATCGCGAAGCCGATGTTCTCCGCGGTGTCCGCGCCGGCCGAGTTGATCCCCACGACCTGGCCGGCCATGTTGAGGAGCGGTCCGCCCGAATTGCCATGGTTGATCGCCGCGTCGGTTTGGATCACGTCCGAGTACACCCGCGCGCCGTTCTTGCACACGTCGCAGCTCGGGTCCTGGACCGTGATCGACCGGTTGAGCGCCGAGACGATCCCCGCCGTCACCGTCGGACCACCTTCGAGGGCGAGCGCGTAGCCGATCGCGACCACCCGCTGCCCCAGCACGAGCGCACCGGAGTCGCCGAGCGGGACGGTCGGCAACCCGGTCGCGACGACCTTCAGGACCGCCAGGTCGTGCTGACAGTCGCCGCCGATCACGCGCGCGTCGTACTGCTTCGGCGTTTGCGCGGACGTCGAAACCGTGATCTTCGAACCACCCTCCACCACGTGGCAGTTGGTCACGATGATCCCGTCCTGACGGACGATGAAGCCCGTGCCGACGCCTTTGCCCTGCTGCACGTTGCCGAACGGACCCGGCTGGAAGACATCGGTCGTGACGTTCACGACGGCGGGAAGCGTCTGGCGCACGACGGCCGCGACGGGCTCCGCCCCGCCGTTCGGAGCTCCGCCACCGGGCGCGGCACCCGCCGAACTTGCCGACCGACCGGTCAGGTCGACCGAGCAGGCAGAGGCGACGAACGCGAGCCCGACGATGCCGATCAGGATCTTGCGCATGGCGGACCCTCCGACGTGTTCCCGTGGATACGTTTCCATACGGTGCGTCGGGCCGAGCGGTTCGCCGCCTGGTCCGGCGCGACCACGGCACGCCGCGCGTCGATGCTACGTCAGCGACCCGGCGGGACGCTCCTTGCGGGGATCGACGAACGGGATCGCAGCGGTGATGCCCTCGATGTGGTCGCCGTCCTCGGTTTCGATGTCCAGCCGATTCCCCGGTTCGGCGAGCCGGACCGGGACCCACACGTAGCCGATGTTCTTCTGCAGCCCCGGCGACCAGACCGCGTCCGTGAGGTAGCCAACCTGGTTTCCACCCTCGTAGGCGTTCCAGTATTCGGACATCTCGGCCCGGAGCTCGGCCCCGAGCAGCTCGATGCCGACGAGCTTCCGGTCGACCCCTTCGCGACGGATCCGTTCCAGAGCGTCCTTGCCGATGTAGTCCTGCGGCTGTTCCTCGACCAGACGCTCGAGCCCCATCACGTGGAACGGGGTGTCGCTCAGTCGCATGTCCGAGCCGTAGTTGAAGATGCCCGCTTCGATCCTGCGCGCCTCGCTCGGCGCGATCGGCCGGATCCCGAACTCCTCACCCGCATCCATGATCGCGTTCCAGAGATCGTCTCCGCGGGCTCCGTCCAGGAGGTTGACCTCGAACCCGGGGATCGCGGTCCACCCGGTCCGCGAGATCACGACCGGGATCCCATGCGCGTCGAAGTGGTCGCACCAGTAGTACTTGAGGTCGTAGATCGCCGGGCCGACGAGCTTCTCCAGCGCCTTCGCCGAGAGCGGCCCCTGGACCTGGACGGGATGCACGTCCGGGAAGGAGACCTCCACGTCCAGGTTCGACTGCGCCGCCACACCCAACGCGTAGAGACCGGCGTCCGAGTCCGCGAGTTGCATCCACCAGACGTTCGGCTCCGGGTGCAACAGCACCGGGTCGTTGACGATCCCACCGTCGGGCGCCGTCACCAGCATGTATTTGCCCTGCTTCACGGCGCACGTGGTGAGATCGCGACACGTGATCCGATCGATCAGCCGGTCGGCATCAGGACCGCTCACCTGGACCGTCCGTTCGACGCCGACGTCCCAGAGCGTGACGCCTTCGTTCAGCAGCCCGTACTCGATCTCCGGATCGTCGTAGTACCCGGGGAGGTACATGTGATTGTAGATGTCGTACGCGGTGCATCCGGCCCGGAGCGTCGCCTTGAAGAACGGCGACTGCCGGTACCACGGACCGAAGTAGAGCGTCGCGCTCTTCGCGAGCATCTCCTCACGTTCGTTGACCATCGAAGGGCCTCCCTGAGAGCTCCGGGCCGGGCCGGTCGGCCCGGTCATCTCCTTGAAGCATCGTTCAGGAGACGACCGGGATGCAAGTCCGTCCCGGCCCGGGTCCAGCGCTGACGCGTTGAACGGAGCTTCAGGAAACGGGGATCTGCTTCGAGGGATCCACGAACGGCATCGGGGCGACCGTTGCGCCTCGGGTCCCCCATTCGGTCTGGACGGTCACCTCCTGACCCTCGTTGCTGCGATGCGCCGGGAGCCAGCAGTAGCCGATGTTCTGCTTCAGGCGTGGCGAGTAGATCGCCGACGTGACCTTGCCGACCTGCTCACCGTCGATCGATGCAGGCCACTTCACGGCGTTGAGGGCCGGGAAGGGGTCACCGTCGAGCACGACGCCGTTGATCTTCGTGTCGACGCCGCCCTCCCGGATCGCTCGGTAGGCCCCGATGGAGATGCTCGCCTCGGGCGGGACCGTGTCGAGGTCCACCAGCCGGTCCAGGCCCAGCTCGAAGGCGTTGTTCTCGTACGTCATGTCGGCGCCCCAGTTGAAGATGGCGCCCTCGATCCTGCGGATGTCCGACGGACCGGTCGGCTTGATGCCGAACTCCTGCCCGGCTTCCATGAGCGCCTCATAGACGTCGTTCCCACGCGACGTGTCGGTGGTGTAGACCTCGTAGCCGATCTCGGAGGTCCATCCGGTGCGCGTCACGACCACCGGCACGCCGGCGATCTTCGCGTCGGTCCAGAAGTAGTAGCGGAGGTCGAGGATGTCTTCCCCGAGGAGCTTGACCATGAGGTCCTTGGACCGTGGCCCCTGGACCTGGAGCGGTGCGACGTCCGCTTCCTGGATCGTGACATCGAGGTCCGGGTAGGCGTTCTTCAGCCCCCTCGCGAACAGCAACGCGTCGGAGGAGGCGAGCGCGAACCAGAACGTGTTGTCGTCCATCCGGGTCATCACGGGATCGTTGATGATGCCGCCGTCGCCGTCGCAGATCAGGACGTACTTGGCCTGACCCACCGCGCACGTCGACAGGTCGCGCGGCGTGAGGAGCTGCGCGAACCGGAACCCGTCCGGCCCCGAGATCTCGAGGCATCGCTCGACGGCGACGTCCCACAGCGTCACGCCGTTCAGCAACGCATCGAACTCCGCCTCGAAGGTGTCGAAACGGATCGGGAAGTACATGTGGTTGTACACGGTGAACCCTGCAGGGCCGTACTTCTGGGTAGCCTCGTAGTATGGCGTACGCCGGTTGCGGGCCCCACGCTGGACGAGGCTCATGTCGAACGGCTGGCTCATCGGGTCCTCCTTCGATCCGGGGTGGTGCGGGCAGTCATCGTGCGGGGCGGCGAAGCGGTTCGCAACGAGCTCCGTCGACCCCGGGTCACGGCTTTCGTCACGCGTCGGCCGAGGCGAAGACCCGCTGACCCTCGACGAACGTCATCTGGCATCGGGCCTCGGCGATCTCTTCCGATGGGTACGCGAAGAGGTTGTGGTCGAGGACGGCAAGATCCGCGAACTTGCCCACTTCGATCGAGCCGGTCTCCCGGTCGAGGTGGTTCACGAACGCCGACCCGGTCGTGAAGGCGGCGATCGACGTCGCGAGGTCGAGCCGCTCCTCCGGCAGGAACGCCTCGTCGCGGTTCGCTCCATAGGGATAGTTCGGCGGCATCACCCGGTTGACCGCCACGTGGATCTCCTCCAGGGGGTTGGAGCTCGAGACCGGCCAGTCGCTCCCCATCGCCAGCGTCGCACCGTTTCGGACGAGGCTCGCGAACGGGTACTGCCACGTCCAGCGTGGCTCCCCGAGGAAGGGGATCGTCAGCTCGTCCATCTGGGTCTCGTGCGCCGCCCACAGCGGTTGGACGTTCGCGATGGCGCCGAGCGACCGGAAGCGGGAGAGGTCGTCCGGGTGGATCACTTGCAGATGTGCCAGGTGCGGCCGGGTGTCGGATAGCCCGTTGGTCTGGCGTGCCGCCTCGACGGCGTCGAGCGATTCCCGGACCGCTCGGTCCCCCAACGCGTGGAAGTGGACCTGGAACTCCAGCGCGTCGAGCCTGATGACCGCCTCCTTGAGGAGCTCCGGCTCGACGAACGAGATCCCGCGGTTGCCCGTCGCCCGCCCGTCCGCATCGAGATAGGGATCCAGCACGGCCGCCGTGAAGTTCTCGCACACGCCGTCCTGCATGATCTTGACCGACGTGGCCGCGAAGCGTCCGGTCGCGCCGCGCTCGCGCAGCGCGATGAAGCCATCGATCTGCTCGAGCCCCGCGTTCCGATCCCACCACAGCGCGCCGATGACGCGGGCCGTCAGCGCGCCGTCCTCGGCGGCGTCGACGTACGCCTCGAACGAGCCCGTCCAGTCCGCCGAGCCCGACTCGACGATCGCGTCCTGCCAGGCGGTGATGCCGAGGGCATGGAGGTGTGCCTGCCCCTCCACCACCCCGCGAGAGACGAGGTCGGGGCGTGGTGGCGGCACCAGATCCCCCACGAAGCCCATCGCCCCTTCGTGGAGCGTTCCGGAGGGAGCGCCGTCGGCGTCACGCTCGATCCGGCCATCGGCCGGATCGAGCGTGACGCTCGACACGCCGGCGCGCTCCAGCGCGGCGGAGTTGACCCACGCGCTGTGCCCGTCGCGGTTCGGCAGGAACACGGGGCGGTCGGGAACGACCCGGTCCAGGTCGATCTTGGACGGGCATCCCCGAGGGAAGACGTCCATCGACCATCCACCCCCGAGGATCCACGGTTCGTTCGGCTCGGCGGCGGCGTACGCGGCGATCGCCGCTAGGTACCCGTCCTTGGAGTCCAGTTCGTGCAGGTCGCACTGGAGCATGTCGATGCCCGCAGATACCGGATGGACGTGCGCGTCCTGGAACCCGGGGATCAGCATCCTTCCGGCGAGGTCGATCACCTCGGTCCCCGGGCCGATGGCGGCTCGGACGTCGTCGTCTGTGCCGACGAGCGCGACCCGCCCGTCCCGCACCGCCACGGCTTGCGCCCAGGAGCGCATCGCGTCGACCGTGTACACGGCACCGTTCACGAAGACGAGATCCGCCGCCGAACCGTTGCCTCCCACCGATCCTCCCGCCTCGAAGTCGCGGCGAGTGTACCCAGCTACGCGAGTGCCACCAGGTCGAGGTACTCGTCGCTCCACCGGTCCATCGCCCCATCCGGCATCAGGAGGATCCGCTCCGGCGCGAGCGCTTCGACGAACTCCTGATCGTGGCTCACCAGCAGCATGGCGCCCGGCCACCCCTGAAGCGCCTCCGCGATCGCCGTGCGCGACGGCGGATCCAGGTTGTTCGTCGGCTCGTCCAGGAGCAGAAGGTTCTTCCTGCCCGCGACGAGGATCGCCAGCGCGAGCTTCGTCTTCTCCCCGCCCGACAGCGTCCCGGCGTCTTGGAACGCGACCTCCCCGTGAAGGCCGAACATCCCGAGGAGGGTTCGGAGCGCCAGGTCGTCGGCGACCGAGGCTTCCTTCATGTGATCGAGGACCGTGACCCCGTCGTGGACGCCCTCGTGCTCCTGCGCGTAGTAGCCGGGGACGACACCGTGTCCGAACGCGAACGTCCCGGCGTCGGTTCCGGTCTCCCCCATCAAGATCCGGAGCAGACTCGTCTTCCCGGCGCCGTTGAGCCCCAGCACCAGCAACCGCTCTCCTCGCCCGAGGTCGAAGCTCACATCCTCGAAGATCGCCGGGCCTCCGTAGGACTTCGTCAGACCGTCGGCCACGAGCACGGTTCGACCGCTGTGCGGCGGATCGGGGAACCGGAAGCGAACGCGCTTGTCCTTCGCCGGTCCCTCGACGCGCTTGGCCTCCAGCTTCGACACGCGCGTATCCAGCGTCTTCGCCTTGCGGGCGCGCTTCGCGGTTTGGCCGCGCATCGAATCCGCCAGGGTCTTCAGCCGCTGGATCTCATGCTGCTGACGGTCGGCGAGCTTGCCGAGCCTGACCTCGTCGAGGCGCCGCGCCTCTCGATACTCGCGGTAGGTACCTCGGTACTCGACGACGCCGTCGCGATCCAGATGCAGGATCCGCGTGATCGAGGCATCCAGCAGTGACAGGTCGTGGCTCACCACAACCAGCGCACCCTTGTGCGTCGTGAGGAACTTCATCAGCCAGTTCTTCGCGTCGATGTCGAGGTGGTTCGTCGGCT
>Ga0105242_10005032_pt1 | contig 10211 bp, 7 predicted proteins | sample KBSM24metaG_FD_81521 | JGI IMG/M metagenome (GOLD analysis project Ga0105242, IMG submission 81521) | Miscanthus rhizosphere microbial communities from Kellogg Biological Station, Michigan, USA - KBS M2-4 metaG | ecosystem: Host-associated > Plants > Roots > Rhizosphere > Soil | place: Michigan... | reverse complement strand
GCCGGCGGAATCTCGGAGGCTTTGGTGACCACGGCATTTGGTCTTTTCGTGGCGGTGCCTGCAGTCTGGGCCTACAACATCTTCACGAACAAGGTCGAAGCGTTCTCCATCGAAATGACGAACTCTTCCTCCGAGTTGATCGACTACTTCATCAAGCAGAAGAGCAACAAGAGGTAAACCTATGGGAATGGGAGGAGGCGGCGGCCGAGGTGAGGTCACCGCCGATATCAACGTCACGCCAATGGCAGACGTTATGCTTGTTCTTCTGATCATCTTTATGGTCATCACTCCGATGTTGCAGAAGGGCGTCAGCGTCGACATGGCCAAGACGAACAATCCGATCGAAATGACGGAAGCCGATAAGGAAGATTCCATCCTTGTTTCAGTCATGCGAGACGGCAAGTACTACCTGAATGCGGATCGCATCAACGTTGACGATCTGACCGCCAAGGTCAGTGATCTGGTGAGCAACCGCCTTGATAAGATGATCTTCGTGAAAGGTGACTACCGCGCTAAATACGGGGACGTCGTCAAAGTCGTCGATAACCTTAGAGCCGCCGGCGTAGACAAAATCGGTTTGTTGACTGAAAAGGTCGACGAAGCCATCCGTCGATAGGAGGTCGCCCATGAAAAAACATAGAAAAGTAGGGGCGGCCAAGGCGGACATCAACGTCACACCTTTTATCGATATTTTGTTGGTGTTGTTGGTCATCTTCATGACCATCACTCCACTAACACCTAAGGGACTTGATGCTGCGGTCCCGCAGCCTCCTCCACCGGGCTCGCCGCCGCCAAAGCCGGACGAACTGAACAAAACGATCATCGTCAGTGTCGATTCTTCGGGCGTCATCAAGATCAACCAGCAGGTTTATGAAAAGGCTCAGCTTGGCGCCGGCTTGCAGGGCATCTTCAGCACTCGCAACGACCGCACGATGTTTATCAATGCCAGCCCCGAGCTTCTTTTTGACGAGGTTGTGCAGGTCATGGACATCGCCAAAGGTTCCGGCGTCGACAAGATCGGCTTGATGACCGAGCAGCTTACGGCTGCTCCGAAGTAGTGGAAGGCTGAAACGTATGATCAGGAAACTCGTAATATTTTCTGCTCTGGCTCTCCTTGTACTCGCCACTGCAAGTTGCCAGAAACTGCAGGCACGTGACAACCTCAACAAGGGCATAAAAGCCTTTCGCGAAGGTAAGTTCGAAAGGGCCGTTGAGTTTTTCGACAACGCCACCAAGCTGGATCCGGAGTTGACTAACGCGGAACTCTATCTGGCTACGGCGTATGCCCAACAGTTCATTCCCGACGTTGATTCTCCGGATAACGTGAAGTTTGCCGAAAACGCGATCAAGACGTTCGAAAGCGTAGCTTCCAAGGATCCTAAGAATACCAGCGCCGTTGCCGGCCTGGCCGGCATGTACCAGAGTCTGCACAAGTACGACAAAGCTCGGGAATACTATAAGAAGCAGACCGAGATCGAACCGGATAATCCTGTCCCGTACTACGCGATTGGATCGACCGATTGGATTCTCGTCTATAACAAACAGAATCCTCTTCCCGAAGAGGAGAAGGCAACGTTGATCGCCGAAGGTCTGGAGTACGTTGACAAGGCGATCCAGAAGAATCCGAGTTATGACGACGCCATGACCTACAAGAACCTGCTTCTCCGTCAGAAGGCTCTGCTGACGAAAGATCCCAAGGAAGCCAAGGCTCTGGAGGACGAAGCGACCGAATGGTTCAACAAGGCTCTGGCAGCAAGAAAGGCAAACGAAGAAAAGAAGGCAGGCGCCGCTGCCGCTGAAGAAAAGAAATAGCCGCTTGCCCCTCTTCATGAAAGGCCTTCAGGCGAAAGCCTGAAGGCCTTTCTCATTATGTCCATCGTTCAGAAAACGCCGCTTCGATCCCGGGACCTTGTGCTTCCACTTCTGGCGGCGAGCCTTTCTCTTTTTCCCAGCCTCGGTCAAACCCCTTTTCGTCGAGCGGAAATCTACTTTGCCGATGCTGCCCGGGCGATGGTGGAGCGTGCGGATTGGGTCATTCCTTATTTTCGAGGTGTGCCTTTCTTCGACAAACCCGCCCTGACCTACTGGCTCCTCGCCGCGTCCTTCAAGATTTTCGGATTCTCCAGCGGTGCTGCGAGAGTGACTTCCGCAGTCGCCTCGCTTCTGGTCATCGCCGCTACGATATGGATGAGTTGGTTGCTTTGGCGCGACCGGGCGTCCGCGCTTGCTGCGGCGTGGGTTTTGATCGCCACTGTGCCCTTCTTGTCATTTGGCGGTATCGCGATGTCCGACATGCTCTTGGCTCTGTGGACAACTCTCGCCATGGCCCTTGGCGTGAGTTGCTATCGAAGTGAGCGTCCACCCTCGCTCGCGTTCATCGCACTGGGAGCCGTACTCGGTCTCGGGTTCCTGACTAAGGGGCCGATAGCTCTTATCATTCCCGGTCTGGGTCTCCTCTGCATTCTTTGGCAGCGGCGACGCCTGCCGGCGATATCGCGTCCGGCCCTCATCCTGAGCGCGATCCTCTTTCTCGTCTTTTCGCTGGGCTGGTTCGCCGTTGTGTACTTCCGAATGGGGATCGATCCGATCAAGTTCTTCTTTGTGCGCGAGAATCTCCAGCGATTCTCTGGAGCCGCCCATGACGTGGGCCGGCCCTTCTGGTTCTACATCGCCACTTATCTGGGGCAGGGAGCACCCTGGTCGTTCCTGATGCCGCTTGCTGCCTTGCAATTCCTGCGGAGCGAGGGCGACGAGGGAGGAAAGATCCTCATCTTGTGGATACTTCTCGTCGTCGGCCTCCTAACGCTGTCGCACGGCAAGGTCGACTACTATTTGTTACCTCTCTATCCTGCCGCCGCTCTCCTTGTGGGGCGTTACCTTCAGGTCGCAGTCTGGACGCGCGGTCAACGCCTGTTTATTGCAATGTTGTTGGGCGTCGTTGGGACCGGCTTGATCCTTCTTCCCCTTCCGATCCTGCGTGTACCCTCGGAATGGCGACCCGCGGGATTTGCAATGTTTGGTGTGACTGTGGCTCTTATCATTGGAGCGGTCGCGTGTTTTGGTGCGACCTTTCGTCTGAAGCCTGCCATCGCCCTCAGGGCTTTCTCGTTGTCCGTGTGGCTGGCATCCGGCGTTGTGAGTGTCTTTCTTCTTCCGTCATTTTATGCCGGCCAACCCAATGATGTCTTGATCGCCGCAGCGTCGCGGGAGCGGATGCTGCGGCCAGATCTTACCGTTGCGGCGCACGAAGACCCTACTCAGTTGCACAGAGATCTGCTCTTCTATTCACGGCTGGTCGTAGAAGAGTCGGCCGATCTTTCCTCTCTTGCCTCGTCGCCAAAACCCTATCTGATTCTTGCCAGCCCCGGTGAGGCCGCCTCGCTGAAAGAAACGACCCGTGTCAGGGAAATAGGAACCTATCGCTACATACCACTCAAGTTCTTTACGCTCAGCGGCATTTGGGCTCAGCCGGAGCCTGAGCAGCTTGTGCTTCTAGCCAACTTCGACTTTTGATTCGCCCTATAATTGAAGTTCGATGATTCGATTGGAGGACATTCTCGCCAAAGTTGAGAAGCACCATCCTGGTGACAACTTCGACCTAATCCGTCGTGCTTACATTTTTTCGGCCAAGGAACATAAGGGGCAGGTCCGCGCTTCGGGCGAGCCCTATCTGACACATCCACTTGAAGTTTCGAACGTTCTGGCCGAAATGAAGATGGATGCCGTCACAGTCAGCGTGGGGCTGCTGCATGATGTGGTCGAGGATACTCTCGTATCCTTGAAAGACGTCGAAGCCATGTTTGGCCCGGAAGTAGCTCACATTGTTGATGGCGTGACCAAGATCAGTCAGATCGAGTTCACCTCCAAGGAGGAAAAGCAGGCCGAGAATTTTCGCAAGATGCTTCTCGCCATGACCGACGATATCCGCGTCATCATGGTGAAGTTTGCAGATCGTCTGCACAACATGCGGACGCTTCAGTATCTTTCCGGTGAGCGGCGCGAAGCTATCGCCCGCGAAACAATGGAAATCTATGCGCCCCTCGCGAATCGTCTCGGGATGGGTAAGATGCGCGGCGAACTTGAAGACCTGGCGTTCAGTTATCTGGAGCCGAAGAGTCATCAGGAGCTGAAAGAGATTGTCGAGCGGAAGCGCAAGTCTCACGAAGCCTTTCTAGCTGAAGTAACTCGGATGGTGGAAGGCAAGATGAAGGAACACAGTATTCCTTGCCGCATAGAATCCCGAGTGAAGCGACTGTATTCGATCTTCGTAAAACTTCGTAAGCAACGGATCTCGATCGATCAGGTTTATGACCTGCTGGCCCTTCGCATCGTCACAGATAACATCAAGAATTGTTACGCGGCTCTCGGCGTCATTCACAACACGTGGAGGCCCGTGCCGGGGCGAATCAAGGATTTTATTTCACTGCCCCGCCCCAATGGTTATCAATCGTTGCATACGTCTGTGATTGCGGGCGGTCAACCCTTCGAGGTTCAGATTCGAACCGCGGAAATGCACCGCGTTGCGGAAGAAGGGATCGCCGCCCACTGGAAGTACAAAGACGGCAAGCTGGTCGCCGACAGCCGTGAAGATGAGCGAGTCTCATGGCTGCGCCATATGGTGGAGTGGCAGCAGGAGATGAAGGATCCGGACGACTTCATGAGTACACTGAAAGTCGACCTCTATCCGGAGGAGGTCTACACATTTACTCCAAAGGGAAAAGTAGTTTCCCTGCCTCGTGACGCCACGCCCGTCGATTTTGCATACGCGATTCACACTGAAGTCGGCCACAACTGCATCGGTGCCAAGATTAACGGCCGCATGGTCCCCCTCAGGACGAAACTCAAGAACGGCGACATCGTGGAGATCACAACACAGGCCGGCCATAACCCCAGCCGGGACTGGCTGTCCTTTGTCAAAACCTCACGTGCCCGCAACAAGATCCGGCATTGGCTTACCGAACAGGAAAGCGAGAAAGCGATCGAACTCGGACGGCGGATGTTCGAGAAGGAGTCGCGAAAATTCAAGATCAGCGCCCGCGATCTGCTGGAAGGTGAAAAACTGAAAGCCATTCTCGCAGACTACGGAGCGAGCAAGACCGACGATCTGCTCACAGCGATCGGGTACGGCAAGATTTCGGCGAAACAGGTTATTGCCCGGATTGTGCCGGACGGAGCCGGGGAACATCCGGAGGACGAGTCCAAGCTGGCGAGTGTCGTCAAGAAGGTGCTTGGCATCGGAACGGATGCAAAGCTCAAGGTAACAGGTTTCGATGAACTCCTTGTGTATAGAGCTAAATGCTGCAACCCCATCCGCGGTGAGGAAATCATTGGCTACATCACACGAGGCAAAGGCGTCGCAGTTCACTCAAAGAACTGCCCAAATGTGCAGAATCTCATGTATGACGCCGCTCGAAAGATCGAGGTCGAGTGGGCTGGAGTGTCGCCTTCGAGTGAAGCCTATGCGGTGCCTCTGACCATCGTGACCGAGAATCGGACGGGAATGCTGGCGGAGATTGCGGCCGCTGTCGCCGACGTGGGGTCCAACATCATCAATGCGGAGGCTCGCACAGTAGATGACCGAGGCATGATAGACCTCGTTGTCGAAATTCCGGATAAGAAACACCTCGAGCGCGTTATCGCGTCGATTCAAAAGATCGGAGGTGTCTACGACGTCACGCGCAGCGCCAGGGTTGTCAATCAGGCCAGGTAGGAGAGACATGAATAAAAAGATCGTTCGCACATCGCAGGCCCCATCCGCGATCGGCCCCTACTCGCAGGCAGTAGTTGCGGGAAATCTCATATTTGTTTCCGGCCAGATTCCGCTGGATCCGGCCACGGGGAATCTCATCGAAGAGAAAGACATCAAGGCCCAGACCCGCCGTGTGTTGCTTAATCTTCGAGGCGTTCTCGAGGGCGCCGGAGTATCCCTGGAAAACGTTGTCTGTACAACGGTGTTCCTCAAGGACATGGGGACGTTCGCGGACTTTAACGCCGTATATGGTGAATTCTTCAACGTCGATCCTCCGGCACGCGCAACAGTGGAAGTGGCTCGACTTCCGAAAGACGTTGCCGTCGAAATCGATTGTATTGCGGTGACGGACTAGAACTAGAATCGCTTCCTGAGTCTGATGTCCAATCCCAGCGCGGTCGTTTCGTTGTTTTCCTCGCGAGTGGCCAGGAGAGACAGGTTCTTCGAAAGGAAGTATTCGACTTGAATCACTCGCTGTTGATTGGAGGAAAGGTCCTGAGAATAGGTTACCGACAAGTCCTTCGTCACCGACAGAGTAATTTGAGCGGACTTGCTTCCGGCGCCGACGACGTAGGGATCTATTCTTATGCGGTCGAGTCCCAGCAGCCCATATCGATTTCCCAATCTTGAGCGAAGCAGGTCTACGAAAACAGAAGCCGTCGTGCCTTGAAACAGTTCCTCGCTCGTAGGGATGCTGGTCGCGCCGGCCTCCTGCAGTTCCTGGCGCGTCTTGCCACCGGCCATAAGACTGAGCAATTCGAGTTGAGGCAGCGGAGGATCCGATCTCATGTCAACGTGCAGCTTATCGCCTTGTCCCACAACGTTGAGAATGACGCGATAGTCGCGCAGATCCGACTCTGCTTGCAGGTTGACGATAGGATCTATTCGGGTCGGATCCACGAAATCGATGTTCCCTCGCGTGATGTCGTAGCGCTTTCCCTGCAGTATCAGAGTGCCGTCGGTGACTTCGACATGCCCTGTCAATGACGGACTTCCCAGAGTTCCCTTGATATCGAGATCTATTCGAGCCCCGCTGATGTCTGTGAGCTCGTTCTGAATCGTGATGTTGCGGTTGCCGGCGATATGTATTGAAAGGCGGAGCCGATCAAGAGCCGTGCCGCCGCTGTCGAGGCCTCCAGGTTTGAAAATAGCCAGGAACGGCTCGAAGTCGCTTCGGTACGTCATGCGATCAACCGTGAGATCTCCATCGAGAATCGGCTCGTTCGAAGTTCCTTTCACAAGTAAAGTCCCGGTAACTGACGAACTAAGACCTGTAGGATATCGGAATCGCAAGTGCTCTGTTTCGATCCGGAGATTCAGTTGTTCCATCTGATTGTTCTGGATAAGACTTGTGCCGCGGATGTGAACTATTCCGCCGCCAACACGCCCTTCGAGATTCTCGAACGCGACCCGGTTTTCGCTGAAACGCACGTCTCCGGTCAGGTTTGTCAGGCTGGTGAAAAAGCCTTCGTAACCGAGCGATGCGTTCGAGAAACTCGCCAGACCGTCGATGTTTGGCTTTACCGAAGTGCCGCCTATGTGCCCGTTAAAGTTGACGATCCCAGTGATGGACCACGATGGGTTGAGTTCTGCGAACACTCTCAAGTCCAGGTTCCCGCTCGCCGTCAGATCCAACCTGGGGGTATTCGTCAGACCAACCGCCCCCGCGATCTTCACATTGGTTCCACGAGGACCGTTTAAGGTCGCTTCTTCCGTAAGCTTGAGCTGGTTTGCGTCAAAACTGAATCCGAACGGTTTCGATCCATCAAAGGGATAGTCTTGGATTCCCGCATGGATCGACTGGATAATGCCACTCCCTGAAAGCGGAGTCGAGCCATTGAGTGCGCCATGCAACTCCGCACTTCCGGATGCTGTGAGGCTTCCGTGGCCGAATTGGGCGAGTTTTTCGAGAGAATAATCCTGGAATTTCGCGGACGCGTCGAACGGATAGGCCGTATTGGAAATGTTGATCCGGGCCGACAGACCTACGTTTTTCACCTCGCTCAGGGTCGCGGTCATATAGGGCCATTCGGTAGACAGCTGCAGGCGAGCCCTCGGAAATACTTCGCCGTGAAATGCAAGATTCTCGATCGTGGCGTCGCCTCCGATGCGCGGCCGTTGGACAGTTCCTCCGATCGTTAGGTGGGCTCGCTGAATGTTTCCTGCAATCGTTTCCGGCACTCCAAGATCGCGGATTCGATCCAGATTGAGGGCGGAAACGTTGCCCGCGAATTCAACTTCCTCCGTCGTCCTGTTGTATCGAACCTTTCCTTCCGTCAGGCGGGCTCCTCGGTCAGATGCCGTGAGATTCGCGAGCTCAACCGAGGGGTCAGCGAACGTGAGATCGCCCTCCATTGTCTCAAGGCTTCTGCCCCGTCCGGTCAATCCGGATGCCTTCACATGGCCCTGAGCCTTCACGGGGGTTAAGGAACTGACCAAGACGTCGCCGGAGAGAGTTCCTTCTACTTTCTCTTTTAATATCGATGCGAAGTCTTCAGCGCGAACTCGATCGGATCGAATACGAAGACGCATGCTGGAGCCATCGAGCTTCGTTGTCCCGTCAAGCGTCGCTGTCGATTGACCTATCGTCGCCCTGATGTTTGCTAATGTTGCGACTTCCGTTTGACTGTCCAGGCTCGCCGCGCCTTCGGCATGCTGAATGGTCCATCCTTCGTACTTATAGCGATCAAGAACGACATTGCCGTTGAGTTGTGGTTTTTGTATTGGTCCTTTGACGGTTCCATCGAAAGCACCTTCACCATTTGCGTCCTTATAGAGGAAGTGGAGATTTGCGAGATTTGAGGACTTCAATCGCACATTGAGCGCGGATTGCATTTCATGGATTTGGCCGTCGGCCTGAATCGTTGTGTCAAAGAAGCGAAAGTCACTGCTTTTGATGTCAATTTCGGCCGGTCTGGCCGCAAAGCTTACGGTTCCTGTGGTGGGTAATGCGATGACCCCCGGTATCGCCTGCGGTGAATAGGCTGTGAGCTGGGCATCGCCTTCGACCTCATATCGCTCGAGTCGTCCTTCAAGCCAGCCGCGAAGCTGGCCGGAAGCGTGGGAGTACACGATGTATTTCCGATCCCAAGGGTAGAGGCGAGCCAGCTGTGCTGCGTCAACGTCTGCATACTCAAGGTCCAACGTTACGTGTGCCAGCCCTGGAACGGGTGCGACAGTAATTTCACCAGTGACTGTCCCACCCATAACCTTTGCCGTGGACTTCTTCAGAGTGAGCTGCTTCTGCGGATAGCTGTACGCATACTTCGTGCGAATGGCACTGCCGTTCCATTCATCGAATTCTGCGCGGTCCACCGCCAGGTTTCCTTCTGTAGAGAAGCTATCGCGTGAGAATTTCAGGGAGCCTGTAGCTTTCGCTCGTCCACCAAGTTTTTCGCCGGGAAAGAAATGATTGAGAAAACTCGTGTCCAGGTCACCCGTGTACTCCAGCTTGGCAAGAATATCGGCGGTGAGAGCCTGGTCGATTCGACCCTGGAGTTTGGCTGAAGACTTCCCGGAAGTCACATCGACTCGTTGAGCGACGATTGTTCCCCGGGTGAAGTCAAAGTTCGCAGACAGGACGTATGGAATAGGGGCCTGTTGGTCTCGCACGAGCGTTCCACCGTATGCCAATTTCACGGATAGAACCTCTGTATCGCTTCGATAGGCTGAGTCGGACGCTACGTTGGCGAGGTTGAAATTGATGCTCGTGTATCTATTGTTAACCAGAGCGCTGCCTTCAATGACTTTCAGATTCTGTATGGAGATTCCCAGAATGGAATCACCCAGATCCACCTGCTTCGGTGGGCCAGGCAGATTTGTTCTGCCGTCAGCGTTAACCAGAAGGTGTATTCGAGGGTGCAGGACATTGAGCTCGTATAAGTCGAGACGCCGTTGGAGCAGACTCCTCAAATTCACACCTGCTGTAATGGAATCGATGTGAGCGAGGGGCGGTTCCGTTTGCGGTTCTATTCCTCGAATGGTTAAATCCTCGAGCACCAACCGCCCCAGTCGAAGATCCCAGTGAACCCTTGCCACCGAGACCGTAGCCCCGGTCTTAGCCTCAATTCCACGAACGATGGATTGCCGGACTCGTTCATTGAAAGCCGGAGAATCGAGATAGAGGTAGATGCCTGCAATCGCCGATACCGAGATCAGCAGTAAGACGACAATAGCGATGAGAAGGTTTCGCTTAGTTAAGAATCTTCTCAATTGTGCTTCTCCTGCGAAGGTCGGTCAGCCAGACGCTGATTTCCTTATTCATCTTCTCGGCAATCACATTGGGTCTTACATCGAGCATACCCTGTTCCAGCGTCGGCAGGGGTTGTCCGTTTTGTTTCAGCGCCGGAACAGCAACTTCCTCGAAATATTTGCGCAACTCGTCATCGGAAACCCGGATGAATGGACGAAATCTTTGTACTGAAAACTCATATCGTTTTAACTCCGCACGAACTGCATCCCG
>Ga0105242_10005031_pt1 | contig 10212 bp, 10 predicted proteins | sample KBSM24metaG_FD_81521 | JGI IMG/M metagenome (GOLD analysis project Ga0105242, IMG submission 81521) | Miscanthus rhizosphere microbial communities from Kellogg Biological Station, Michigan, USA - KBS M2-4 metaG | ecosystem: Host-associated > Plants > Roots > Rhizosphere > Soil | place... | reverse complement strand
TGCGAAAGTAATCCTTCACCAGATCATAGTGAGTACGACCCGACGAATTCACTTCCGAGGCTAATACCTCAGGCGCCGGTCCGTCTCCCAAATCGAAATACCTCGATAGTCCCGTCTGCCCTGTCAGATGCGGTTCGCTGGTCCAGTAAGCGTAATACATCATCGCCGCTTCCACCGATTCTGCCAGCCAAGACCGATCCTGGGTTTGGCGATATACCCCCAGAAGCATTTCCGTCAGGAACGGCGGCTGCGACCGAGTCAAATAATATGTGCGATTCGCATTCAGAATCTTGCCGTATCGCCGGATTTCGTAAAGGAAATTATCAGCCATGTCTTTGGCTAGATCGATCTCGCCATCTTTCAGCAAACCCAACTGGATAAAGTAACTGTCCCAGCCATACATCTCATTGAACCGCCCGCCCGGAACCACATACGGCTTCGGCAGGTATAGCAACCCTTGCTCAGGTATCTGCGAAGTCTCTTCGGGAAGCTGCCGGATTTCGATCTTGCGGAAATCCTCCGCCGGCATTTGCGCGCGCACTTCCCGCTCAACTTGCTCCGCGTCCTCAGTTCGCCCGACATAGACCGGCCAACGCCCGTGCGGTCCTACGCGAACTTTTGGATCGATCGCGGCAGTCGCCAGATTCTTGTTCGATCGCGTTAAGATGGCCCATCCCTGCATGATGTAGTCGGTAATAGGCGGACTCTGGGCCCAGGCAACCAGGGTCGCCGCCAGAATCGCCACCGCCGCTCGTCTGTGTGAACGCAACAAACCGAGCCTCTGTCTTGATAGTAGCCTCAATCAAAGTGGGCGAGGTCGTACCGTCTAGGCGTTCCAGCGGCAATGGCAACGTATCTCGGATTCGCCGTCAATCAGGACGAATACAAAGGGTTCGACAAGATCTGGCGCGTGGGAGAGGTGGAATTAGTGAAGTGACTTGACTAATGACTCATGGTGGCCGATGATGCGCGATCGGTAGTTTGGCAGAGTTTTGGGCACCCAAGTCGTGACGCTCTCCGACTGTCCTGAATCCTCATTCGAGGACGTTAGGGACGCTGGCCGGGTCCTGGGCGGAGCTGGTTTGTGCAGAGTGAATGTTTTGAGTCACATCCAGATGGAATGGCATCACAGGTTTCGTGAGAGTACTTTGCGCGTGCGTCGTATCTATCTTGCTAGCCGCTTGCAGCACACCGAACCGGGAATCCGCTAGTAACGCTGTCGAACTCGGGCCGCCAGCAACTGGTCCGGGAAGTCCGTCCACCGACATTGGCGAAACTGTACCGGCCGATCCGTCCAAATTCCATAAAGAACCGGGCTACTCGCCGTATGCGGGACGCAATTATCCGGTGCGGGCTTATTTCGGCGATCAACATGTGCATACCGCATGGTCGGTGGATGCCGGCGCAAGTGGCGCTACGCTTACACCCGAGGACGCCGTGCGGTTCGCACGCGGAGAGCAAGTTGTGGCTACGAGTGGACAGCCCGTTCGTTTGGGCCAAGCACTCGACTGGGTCGTCATCTCTGACCATTCTGACGGCATGGGCGTCATCACTGAACTGAAGGCCGGCAACGCAGAAATGCTGAAGGACGCGACGCTCAAACGATGGAGCGAAATGATGAAGGCAGGCGGCGCCGGACCGACCAAGGCTGTCTTTGAGCTCGTCAGTGCACAATCCAACAAACAACTGCCGCCACTTTTGAAAGATCCGCGCTTCGCCAAGGCCGTGTGGGAAAAAAACACGGCAATCATGGAGAAGTACAACGAACCCGGACGGTTCACAGCGTTCATCGGGTACGAATGGACCTCCAATGCAGGCGGGGGCGATAACCTTCACCGAAACGTCATTTACCGTGATGGCAAAGATAAGGCCGATCAGGTCCTCCCGTTCACAACATTCCAAAGCGAAAACCCAGAAGATCTGTGGAAATGGATGACGGAGTGGGAAAAGAAGACCGGCGGCAAGCTGTTGGCGATTCCACACAACGGCAATCTCTCGAACGGCAGGATGTTTCCGCTGGCCACATTCGCTGGAGACCCTCTCACACGGGGATGGGCCGAAGAACGGCAAAAGTGGGAGCCTCTGTTCGAAGTTATCCAAATGAAGGGACAAAGCGAGTCGCACCCTTCGCTTTCTAGGAGCGATGAGTTCGCCAATTACGAGCTATGGGACAGAGGCAATCTGACGCAGACTCCTAAGAAGCCCGGCATGATCCAGTATGAATACCTTCGCGAAGCTTTGAAAAATGGGCTGAAGCTGGAACAGGATCTCGGCGTCAATCCCTTCAAGTACGGCATGGCGGCGGGAACGGACACGCACACAGGATTGGTCTCGGCGGAAGAAGACAACTTCTTTGGCAAGCTGGTCGCCGGAGAGCCCGCGGCGGATCGCTGGAAGGAAGATGCATTGAAATTCGGCCCGGACAGAATTGTGAAAGGCTGGGAAATGACGGCTGCCGGTTACACGGCTGTTTGGGCCACGGGCAACACCCGCGCAGAGATTTGGGACGCGATGAAACGCCGGGAAACCTATGCGACCAGCGGTCCACACATGGTGGTTCGCTTCTTCGGCGGATATGATTTCACCACGGCGGACATTTCACGGGCCCCGGCCGCAGTTGGCTATGAAAAAGGTGTCGCGATGGGCAGCGATCTGAAGCCCGCGCCCACGGGCAAGGCCCCGACGTTTCTGATAGCAGCGTTGAAGGACCCGAAGGGCGGAAATCTGGATCGCATTCAGATTATCAAGGGCTGGCTGGACAAATCCGGCAAGCCGCAAGAGAAGATTTACGACGTGGTTTGGGGCGACGCGGAACGGCGGCGCATTTCGAACGGAAAGCTGACGCCTGTCGGAAACACGGTGGACGTGGCACGCGCGACGTGGACAAATACTATCGGAGATCCCGAATTGATCACCGTTTGGAGGGATCCCGATTTTGACGCGACCACTCGGGCCTTCTATTATGCCCGCATTTTAGAGATACCGACACCCCGGTGGACTGCGTACGACGCAGCCTACTTCAAGATCAAAATCGACGATCCCAAGGTGCCGATGACAACGCAGGAGAGAGCCTGGACTTCTCCGATTTGGTACGTGCCTTGATCCGCCGTCTCATCCGCGAGCCTTTGCTGCACTTTGCATTGCTGGGAGGGGCTATATTTGCGGCTTACGCGGCGTTCGCTCCCGTTAAACCGGAATCCTCTCGCATTGTCATCACCGAGAGCCAGATTGTTTCCATTGAGGCGCAGTTCCGCAATACGTGGCAGCGTCCGCCGAGCCGGGAAGAACTCACTGCACTGACTGAGAACTATGTTCGCGAGGAAGTGCTTTATCGAGAGGGAATCGCTTTGGGCCTGGACCGGGACGACCCGGTAATTCGGGGCCGCGTCAAGCAAAAGGTTGAGGTCTTAAGCGAAGACATGCTCAACACAGAGCCGACGGAGGCAGACCTGAAGAATTACTTCGCGTCTCGTCGAGAGCTTTTCGAAGAGCCTCCGGCGTTCACATTCGAGCAAGTCTATTTCGATCCGGCGCGCCACGGCTCGGGGCTCAGCATTGAGGTCTCCGCAGCTCTTGCCGGCCTCCATGCCGGAAAACAGGCCGATTCCTTCGGGGACTCAACAATGCTCGCACCGCGGATGGAAAACGCCCTGCCGCATGACATCGCAGTTGTCTTTGGCGATGAATTTTCCGCAGGGATTCGCAATCTCCAGGTAGGACAGTGGATGGGCCCCATTCGTTCCAGTTTCGGTTTGCACTTGGTTCGCGTTACAAAACAACGCCCAGCGAGGACGCCCCTGTTCGCGGAAGTGCGCGATCAGTTGGCACGTGAGTGGAACCGGACGCGATCGGTCGAGGTGAAGAACGCATTCTATCGGAACCTCAGGAAACGGTATTCGGTGGAGATTGAACGAGCGGAATCGCCGCTTGAGAGCGCCCGGGCCGTGACCAAATGAACACTGCCCCGCGCAAGCGCATCTGGCGATGCCGTGGCTCCATCACGGTGGCTCTCGGCGCATTCGTTGTTTGTACGCCCTTGCTTGCGGACGTATTCCGCCCGGCGTATCTGGAACTTCAGCAGCGCGGGCCAGAAACCTTCGACGTTCTCTGGAAAGTCCCTGCACAGAGCGAATCTCTCCGCCTCGGGATTCATGTTGTGTTCCCGGAAGGGACGAAGAACGTCACCCAACCTCGCGGCACTTTCACTTCAAATGCATTCGTCGAACGCTGGACCATTCAACGGACGGGAGGATTGGAAGGATCTGAGATTCACATCGACGGCTTGCCCGCGAGCGTCACGGATGTTCTTGCCCGTGTGGTGCGCACGAACGGAATCACCCAGGTCACACGTCTGCTGCCGGGACGGCCCCAATTCGTGGTCGAATCGATCCGCGACGGCGCCGGAGTCGTGCGCGCCTACCTGCTACTAGGCATCGAGCATATTCTTACGGGATTCGATCATTTGTTGTTTTTGCTCGCGCTGGTCTTGATTGTCGATAAGCGGCGCCGGCTGCTGTGGACGATCACGGCTTTCACCATCGCTCATAGCTTCACGTTGGCAGCCGCAACCCTCGGCTTTGTGCATGTTCCACAAGCTCCAGTGGAAGCAGCCATTGCGCTGAGCATCGTGTTCGTTGCCGCTGAACTCGTGCATGGTATGCAAGGTACGCTCGGTATCACCGCCTACGCCCCCTGGATTGTTGCCTTTTCGTTCGGATTGCTGCACGGGCTGGGCTTCGCGGGCGCATTGGCTCAAGTCGGGTTGCCGCCCAACTCGATTCCGCTCGCGCTCCTCTTCTTTAATGCCGGCGTTGAACTGGGACAACTGGCCTTCGTAATTGCCGTCTGGGCTGCGCTCACGGCGCTTCTTCGACTGCGAATCCCGCAGCCATTCTGGGCGAGAGCGATCACTCCTTACGCGATCGGCTCCGTTGCGATGTTCTGGATGATCCAACGTACGGAGGCGTTTCTTGGCAAACAGTGAATCAGCCCGATTGCCAGATCATAGGGAGGTCCGTACGTGATCGTTATCAGCAAGATCGCAACAGCACCGGCGTACGGATGCGGGTTCCGCCGCTTTACTTCAGTAACAATCGTCATGCTAGCAATCGCTGCCGCGGCTCACGCCCAGTTGAGTGGACTTCACATTAAGGGAGACGCGGGGCTCGACTCCGGTACGCAAGCACCTCCGGGTGCCTACTATGGCTCGCTCATCTACAGCTATGACACCAGCAGGGTCAATAACCAGTTCGGGACGCAGGTCAACACCAGCGGAAATATTGACGTGTGGGCCGGTCTCGGGTTGATTAACGTGGTCACCAAAAAGAAGGTTCTGGGAGCCAACTACGGCTTCATGGTGATTCCTGCCTCTGGCCTGAACACCGCACTGGAATCACCCCGGCTTAATAAGGGCACGGGTGCGGGCTTCGGCGACACTTACATCCAGCCGGTTAGCCTCGGCTGGCACGCCAGCGGCGCCGATGTGACCGCCGGATTCGCAGTATACCTTCCGACAGGGCGGTACACAGCCGGCAACCCAAACTTGGACAATACCGGTCTCGGCATGTGGGGGTTCGAGCCCTCTATCGGCACGACGGTCCACTTGGACAAGGCAAAGACCTGGAGTGCCTCAACACTAGCGTCTTTCGAATTCAATACCGACAAACGAGACACCAGCCAGCATGTCGGCAACCTCCTCACACTGGAAGGCGGCATCGGACGCAAGTTTTTGAAGGGCGCCGCGAAGTTAGGAGTAGTCTATTACGCACAGTGGAAACTTACGGACGACACCCTGACCGGTCTGCCTGCCCTACTTGTGCAGGGGAAGAATCGTACCACGGCCGTCGGACCGGAACTGACGATTCCTCTCGCGACAAAAAACACTCTCTTCGGGTTTTTCACTTTCCGCTACGAGTTCGAAGTCTACGCGAGAACGGCGACCCAGGGGAATGCCTTGATCATGACGGTTGTGTTCCCGTTCAAGCCGATCAAGCTCAGGTAGTCGGAGAGTTGATTTGCGATCTTCTTCAAAAAGAGTGCACCTAAATACATCTAAGGGACAAGACACAACATCCTCTCCGAGGTACCGGACAGCCTTGACGCAACAAATGGTCTCGGTAGGGCGCGTGCCCTATGGCTGCAAGTAATTGATAAGGAGACACCATGAAATATTCCGCAAGACTCATATCCTTCGCAATCGCGCTCTCCGCGGCGACGGCGATGGTGCCACAGGTGCTTGCTCAGGCACAAACGCAACCAGGATCGGGGCGGTCGGCGATGGCCTCCCAATTGGGTGTCTTTGTCTACCCCAAAAACGAGCAGAACGAGGCCAAACAGGCCAAAGATGAAAACGAATGTTACGGCTCCGCCAAACAGCAAACGGGTATAGACCCGGCGGCGCCACCGCCTCCACCGCAAGAAGCCCAGCAACAAAAGGGCGGTGGAGCTAAAGGTGCGGCTAAAGGCGCGGCAGGCGGCGCCGCAATCGGAGCCATTGCCGGGGACGCAGGGACGGGCGCGGCCGTTGGCGCCACGGCTGGTGCTGTGCGGGGCCGTCGTCAACAGAAGAAAGCAAACAAGCAGGCTGAGCAACAAGCGCAGCAGAATGCCAAGGCTCAGCAGCAACAGACGATGGATACCTTTAAGAAAGCGTTCAGCGCCTGCATGGACGCGCGCCAGTATTCAGTGAAATAGGGCCCACTGCCGCCTGTCAACGGGAAGCGGTTTGAACGCTGGTGCCGCCAGAATTAGGACTGACGGCCTTGGTCCCGGCATTATGGTGCCCGAAGTTCGAGAGAGAGGCTCATCAAATTTTGTGGGCTCACACGAATGACACCGCCACGCGGACTATCCAGATCGGCTATGAGAAAAAACGAAATAGATACAAGCACCGGTAGAATAAAGAAGCGGGTAGTCTTGCCATTACACCGTCGCGAAATATAACCCAACAGCAGATTCGAGCAAATGGCGATAGCCCCCATCAGGCTCCATGCTGCGATCGGTATCCGGTTCCACCAGGATGCCTGTGTGTACCCCTGCGAGTTCAATACATCGTTCATGCCCGAAGCGGTCAAGGCCACTACCGCTGTCGGTTGAGCCGTGGCGCGAGCTTGAACAACCGCCCAGAGTTCGGACTGCAGCCGAGCCGTAGAAGCGTTGATCTGATCGAGCTGGGGTGTACTACGCGTGGTATAAAACAGGACACGTTGACTCACATATTTCGCCAGCAGCTCACGCACCTTTGACGCATCAGCAGCGGGCAGGAGGCCTGCGCGAACATACTCCGTACCGATCGCGTTAGCCTCCTCCTCCTCATAGTTCTTGCGCTGATCGTATCTGCTGACCGCCATCGAGAAACTGAATCCAATGATGAGGCCGAGGAGCGTCAGTGTCGCGGCGAGGATAACGCTGAGATCTTCGCGCTCGACCTCTTCCACATTTTGGCGTCTTCTGTGAAGGAGAGCTCCGGCTTGCGCCGAGAACCACAGCGTCACGAGCGAGACCGCAAAAACAAGGAGAGGGTAATCCATCAAAGTCGTATACTCGTCCCATTCTCGCCGTTGCGCTACCAGCGAATTCCCGCAAAGCCGGTTGCCAGAGGTCAGCGATGCGCAACCTCATGGTTCATCTGAACTTTCTCCTTTCGGCTGCCCACCGGCCTCGCGGTGAGCGGTTCCTCACCGATGCACACCACTCGAACCATAAGGCTCGTTGCATCGATGACTCGCGCCGCTTGTTAGATCTACAAATTCACTGCGCCGGAGCGACTTCCTGCCGCAGCGTCCACGGAAACTAGCTGCGCAACACAGTTCCTTTTGGGGCGAACCATCCTATTCGTTGCCCAGAACGGCGTTCGAGGAGGTTTGGCGGATCAGGAACGAGAAGTCGGCTTGTCACCAGCGATCCGGGTAATCAGGCACTTGGCTGTATAACTCGCAAACCATCAATGTAGCTGCGTTGTAGTTCGGAACGCTGAACCTTACGACATGATTACTGGCAAACTACCGTCGCAAAGGTGTGGACAGACGTAGTCTTGCTTCCAAGCATTAAAGGCCGGAAGTGAATTTGCAAGAGAAGGTTTCTCACCCACTTCACTGCCATAACCTGAAGGCTGACAGAGCGGGAAACGCTCACATTCCTAGCCCGAGTAACCTCGCCTTGTGAGTTGATGTTCAGCTCAAAAAAGCCGTGAGCAGACACGGGGCAGTTCTTGTCGTCCGGTCTTAACTCCAACGATGCCCGGTCTGCATTGTAACGAAGGCTGGTGGGCAAGCCGCCGGGCATCAATCGATTAAACTGCTCGCGGGAAGTCACATCGGTCTCTGCAAAGAGTCCTACACCAAGCAAGAACAAGAATACGAGAATGGCGCGCACGCTATAATGCCCTGAATTGAAGATGCTACAAGAGTCAAAGCGAGGCAATATTAGAATCACAAAAACCTAAATCCGTACTGAATTTAGTAAGTCGCTCGATCCCAAGCCTGCATCTCCGTATGTAAGGGTCGCCATCTTTTTGAAGGCAAAACACGATTTCCGTTCGCAGCCACAAAGGCTCATTTTTCCTTTCGTTTGCGACCTTCGCCTAACACGTCAGCTGTAGATCCAATAGCTCAAACCATCAACCACGGTCCGCAACATATAAGAACTCGATCCAGCGGGACGGGACATCTACAGTTCACAGGATCTATGGCACTCAAAGATTCAACCCACCGCGGAATATGTGAGGCAGCTCCAACGCCCTCATTAAGGCTGACCAAAGGTGACACCCGTGTAAGCTTCCGGGCGTTCTGGATTCTATTGATTCCACTCTTCTCACTGCTTTCTGCGGCCACGATCACTGCTGCCAGTCTCGATCCAATCACTTCAAAAGCGTGGGAACAATATGTCCACTTTGCGGCGCAACGAATGGAGCAGCGCCTAGGCGCCGGCGCGACCTTTCTGTGGGTGGATGAGATACCGGACCGGCTTACCAGAGTTCGGGCAGGCGAGATAGTCGTCTCTCAAGTTGGCACACAGAATCCAATAAGAGTGCCGTCCGGAATGATTCACGATTGGGTTGGGGCGGTTTTCATCGAGCAAGCCAGGCTCAAGGACGTGCTACAGGTGGTAGGCGATTACGCGCGATATAAAAGCTTGTACGCTCCAACGGTGATCGATTCCAAAGTGATCGCTACCGGCGAGGACCAGGACCGGTTCTCGATGGTGCTGGTCAACAAGGCATTATTTCTGCGGACAGCGTTGGATATCGATTATGAATCCCGTTACGTTCAGATAGATGAACGGCGCGGATACAGCGTCTCCCATACGACGCGGCTCCAGGAAATAGAAGAGTACGGTGCCCCGTCCCAGCGCGCCCTACGCGAAGGGGAAGGCCATGGAATTGTATGGCGGCTAGCCAGTATCGCACGCTATGTCCAACGCGATGGGGGTGTCTACTTCGAACTGGAGGCAATGGGGCTGAGCCGCGACGTTTCAGCTTCGCTGCGATGGCTGGCAGAACCGATCGTGCGCCGTGTTTCGCGAGCCTCACTTTCGACGTCTCTTCGACAAACAGAAAACGCGGTACGTGCACGCGTCGAACTCGCTAATCGCCCGACCTCGACTCGGGGATCGGTCGCAGCGACGCCGCGCGGACGTACGGAGAGTCAAGATTTGCACGCAACTCATTGATGCCGAAATGGCGACTCAGCGGGTTACTCGTTCGCAAGGGCTTGAGTGGTGGGTGGAGCCGAAAATCGAACTCCACCAAGATAAGCCATCAGCAAACCGCACCTTCAGTCCAAGAAGGCAGCCTGACGGGCCAATAGTTTTGGGTGAAATGGAATGAAACTGCGGTTGTGGAATATTACGGACGACGCGGAGCAGCATTTGTTTCCTTCTGCTCGTGAAGGTGTGGACTTGCTGGACATCTTAATAGCCCTCGCACCGCGGCCCTTGCTCACGCTCGTGGAAGATCAGACCGGCGATTTTAATGAGGATGCGGAATAGTTGCGGCAACATTATCGCTTATTTGCCGCTGTTGTAGACCAACGCGTCACTCGTGTCGCGATTCAACGGGGGTTGGCATGCTACCGCATGTTGACGGATCATGGGCGATTCATGCAGGCGGCCAGCCAGATCGTTCCCGGCATCTTGAAGCGCTTCGATCTACCGCAGCTAGCGGGATTGGTTGCGCCGCGCCCGTTGGCGATTCTCGATCCTACTGATCATTTA
>Ga0105242_10005030_pt1 | contig 10214 bp, 9 predicted proteins | sample KBSM24metaG_FD_81521 | JGI IMG/M metagenome (GOLD analysis project Ga0105242, IMG submission 81521) | Miscanthus rhizosphere microbial communities from Kellogg Biological Station, Michigan, USA - KBS M2-4 metaG | ecosystem: Host-associated > Plants > Roots > Rhizosphere > Soil | place: Michigan... | reverse complement strand
ATGATGTTCTTCGCCCGGGTGATCTCGCCGATCCTGTCGATGGGCTGGATCACGCCGATCTCGTTGTTCACGTGCATGATCGACACGACGATCGTGTCGGGGCGCAGCGCCGCCTCGAACTTATTCAGGTCCAGCAGCCCGTCCGGCTCCGGATCCAGGTACGTCACCTCGAAGCCCTCGCGTTCCAGCTCGCGCATGGTGTCGAGCACCGCCTTGTGCTCGGTCTTCATGGTGATGAGGTGCTTGCCCTTCGTCTTGTAGAAGTGCGCCGCACCCTTGAGCGCCAGGTTGTCCGATTCGGTGGCGCCCGAGGTCCACACGATCTCCTTCGGGTCGCAGTTCACGAGCTTCGCCACCTCGGCGCGCGCGTTCTCGACCGCCTCCTCCGCTTCCCAGCCGAAGGCGTGGCTGCGCGAGGCGGGATTGCCGAAGTGCTCGGTGAGCCACGGGATCATCTTCTCGGCCACGCGCGGATCGACCGGCGTGGTCGCCGAGTAATCGAGGTAGATGGGCTTGCGGCGTGCGTCCATGCGGCAGGTCCTAGGCGGAAACCGGGTGCGGATGGGACTTGGAAGGATTGCGCACCACCGACACCGTCTTGGTGCGCTGGCGCTCCACGAGCGCCGAGAGCTTCACGTTGGAGAGGAACCCGTAGACGGTCTCGTTCAGCTCCTCCCACAGCTCATGCGTCATGCAGCGCTGGTTGTCGTGGCAGTTCTCGCGCCCGGCGCACTGCGTGGAGTCGAGGGGCTCCTCGACCGCGCGCACGATGTCCGCGACGGAGACGAGGTTCGCCTCGCGCGCGAGGTAGTAGCCCCCGCCCGGCCCGCGCACGCTCTCGACGAGCTCGCGGCGCCGAAGCTTGCCGAAGAGCTGCTCCAGGTACGAGAGCGAGATCTTCTGGCGCTCGCTGATCCCGGCGAGCGTCACGGGACCGTCGGAACCGTGCAGCGCCAGGTCCAGCATGGCAGTCACGGCGAAGCGTCCTTTGGTGGTCAGTCTCATGGAGTGGTCCTCGGCGGCGGGGGCAAACCCGAGTAATCTACTCAAGTATACTCCAAATCCGAGTGATTTCCTCAACTATTCGCCGGCAGGCCTTTTACCTCCTGTGGGGCATCTCCACGGCGGCCGTGGGTGCGCCGCAGGTGGGGTCCTGCCCCGTCCTGCCCGCCGACAACGCCTGGAACGCCCGGGTGGACGCCCTCCCGCGGCATCCGAATTCGGACGCGTTTATCGCGACCCTCGGCGCGACCCGCGGCGTCCACCCCGATTTCGGCACGGTCTACGAGGGCGCGCCGATCGGCATTCCCTACGTGACGGTTCCGGGGACGCAGGCGCGCGTGCCGGTGACCTTCGACTACGGCGACGAGAGCGATGCGGGCCCGTATCCCGTCCCCGCCGATGCGCCGATCGAGGGCGGAGCGCAATCCGACGGTGACCGCCACGTGCTCGTGGTCGATCGCGACAACTGCGTCCTCTACGAGCTGTATTACGCCTATCGCCAGGCGAACGGCAGCTGGACCGCGGGCTCGGGCGCGATCTACGACCTGCGCTCCAATGCGCTGCGGCCCGCGGGATGGACGTCGGCGGATGCGGCGGGACTGCCGATCTTCCCGGGACTCGTGCGCTACGACGAGGTCGTCGCGGGCGAGATCGCGCACGCGCTGCGCTTCACCGCGTCGCAGACGCAAAACACCTATCTATGGCCCGCGCGCCACGAGGCGTCGAGCCTCGCCGGCACGCAGTATCCGCCGATGGGATTGCGGGTTCGGCTCAGGGCGAGCTTCGACATCTCGACCTTCTCGCCGCCGGTGCAGGTGATCCTCACGGCGATGAAGCGCTACGGCATGATCCTCGCGGACAACGGCTCATCGTGGTTCGTGTCCGGCGTGCCCGACTCGCGCTGGAACGACGACGTGCTCGTGGGCGAGCTGGGCCGCGTGAAGGGCAGCGACTTCGAGGCGGTGGACATGAGCTCGCTCATGGTCTCGCCGGATTCGGGGGCGACCCGGCAAACGAGCTCTTTCGTGGATCCGGTGGGACGCGGCGACGGGCCGCCGGTCATCTACCGAAGCCGCGGCGGAAACTAGCCGCGGCCGCCCGCGGCGCGCTGCGGCGGGGTCGCCGTGTCGCCGCGCTCGAGCTCGTCGAGGCGGCGGAGGATCTCCGAGAGCTTGCCTTCGACATCGTCGCTGCGCGAGCCCAGCGCGAGCAGCGCCTTGTTGAGCGGATCGTCGATATCGGCGCTCACCGCGTAAGCATCGAACGCCATGCGTGCGCCCTCGGCCGAGGAGTGCTCGACGACGCGCGCGGGAATGCCGACCACCGTGGCGCCCGGCGGGACCGCCTTCACCACCACGGAGTTGGAGCCCACCTTCGCGCCGTCGCCGACGACGAAGGGGCCGAGGATCTTGGCACCCGCGCCGACCACGACACCCTTGCCGAGCGTCGGATGGCGCTTGCCCTGGTTCCACGACACGCCGCCGAGCGTCACGCCGTGATAGAGCGTGCAGTCGTCGCCGATCTCCGCGGTCTCGCCGATCACGACACCCATGCCGTGGTCGATGAAGACGCGCCGGCCGATCGTGGCCCCCGGGTGGATCTCGATGCCGGTCATGAAGCGGCCGAAGTGCGAGGTGAAGCGCGCGAGCCAGCGCAGGCCCATCGTCCAGAACGAATGCGAGAGGCGATGCCACTGCAGCGCGTGGAAGCCGGGATAGCACGTGACGACCTCGAACACCGACCGCGCCGCGGGGTCGCGCTCGAATACGCACTGAATGTCTTCACGGACTCGGCTGAACATGAAACGAGTCTCCCATTCCCGAGTAAAATAATCAAGTATTCCCGTGAAGCATATCCTGCATAAATACGTCGCATTCGTGCGGCTTCCCCACGTCGCACGCCTGCTGGCCGTAGCGCTGCTCGCGCGCATGCCCATCGGCATGGTCGGCTTCGCGATGATGATGTACCTGCGCGAGTCGCTCGGTAACTTCGCGCTGGCCGGAGCAGCGGCCGGCATCCACTTCGTGTCGATGGCCATCGCCGCCCCCATCCAGGGCCGCATCATCGATCGTCACGGCGCGCGCATTCCCCTCTTCGTCACCGGCACCGTGCAGCCGCTCGCCCTCATCGGCGTGCTGCTCGCGGCGCATTACCACCTCCCCTTCGCCACCATCGGCGCGTGCGCCGCGGTCGCGGGTGCCTTCGCCTCGCCCATCACGACGCTCACGCGGACGATGTGGCGCCATCGCTTCGACTCGGAGGACGACCGCCGCACCGCCTTCGCCCTCGACGCGGTGGCGATCGAGATCAACTTCACCGTGGGTCCCGCGATCATCGCCGCGCTGCTGGCGACGTTCAGCGCGATGACCGCCTTCGCGTTCGCCATCACGGTGGTGATCTTCGCGGTCACGGTCTTCATCGCGTCCGGCGTCACCAAGCTGCTCAAGCAGGTAGCCGGGGCGGAGCGCCACCTGCTGGGCCCGCTCACCGAGTGGCGCCTCGTGCTGCTGTTCGTCGCGACCTTCGGCACCGCGATGGCGTTCGGCGTGCTCGAGGTGGGCTACCCCGCGTACGGCACGGCGCTCGCCGCGCCCGCGATCGCCGGCATCCTGCTCGCCGTGAACTCCATCGGCAGCGCGGTGGGCGGCGCGCTTTACGGCGGCGTGCATTTCAAGGCGCCGATCGAACGCCAGTACGCGACCATCCTCGCGTTCATGTCGCTGCCGCTCTTCCTCCACATGGCGATGTGGCCGCCGCTGCCGTTCGCGGTGGTGGCGTTCTTCGCCGGCGCGCTCATCGCGCCCTCGATCACGGCGCAGTCGGTGCTGGTGTCGCGCTTCGCGCCGGCGAAGTACGCGACGGAGGCGTTCACGTGGTCCTCGACCTTCATCGTGAGCGGCCTGGGCGCGGGCATGGCCCTCGGCGGCACGCTGGTGGAGACGACCGGGTTGCCCTCGGCGTTCCTGCTCGCGGGAACGAGCGCCGCGTGCATGTCGCTGCTCGTGCTGCTGGCGCTTCCCGTGGGCGCGCCGGTCGAAGCGCGCGCCGGCGACTAGCGCCGCATCTTCTTCTCGAACGCCGCCAGCATCCCGCGCAGGATCCGCACCTCGCTGCGCTCGAGCCCGGAACGCGCGAAGAGCCGGCGCATGCGCTCCATGAAGCGCCCGGGGTTTTCCGGATCGACGTAACCCGCTTCATGCACCGAGGACTGCAGGTGCGCGAAGAATCCCTCGACGTCGTCGCCGGTCGCCGGCTCCGCGGTGCCTGAAGCCGGCAGGCCGTGAGCGCCCGCGCTCGCGGCGAGCTCGTAGCACGCCACCTGCACGGCCGCGGCGAGGTTGAGCGACGAATACGCCGGGTTCGCGGGAATGTGCGCGAGCCGCTGGCAGCGCAGGAGCTCGTCGTTGGAAAGGCCCGACGTCTCGTTGCCGAAGAGGAGCGCCACGGCACCCTTCTCGGCGGCGGCGAGGATTTCCGGGACGACATCGCGTAGCGCCGCCGGCGCGTGCGACATGCCGCGGCCGCGCGCGGTGAATCCCACGGCGAGCGTGCAGTCGGCGAGCGCCGCCTCGAGCGTGTCGACGACGCGCGCTTCCTGCAGCACATCCGCCGCGCCCGCCGCCATGGCGACGGCATCCGCGTCGGGGAAGTGGCGCGGCGCCACCAGCACCAGGTCGCGCAAGCCCATGGTCTTCATGGCGCGCGCGGCGGCGCCGATGTTGCCCGGGTGGCTGGTGTGCGACAGGACGATTCGGACCGGCATAGTAAAATTCTCGCATGCATCCCATGCTCAATACGGCCGTGAAGGCCGCCCGCAAGGCGGGCAGCATCATCACCCGCGCCTCGTTCGACCTCGACAAGCTCACGATCCACCGCAAGCAGGAGAACGACTTCGTCTCCGAGGTGGACCATGCCGCCGAGGAGGCGATCATCTCGGTGCTCAAGGAGGCGTATCCCGACCACGGGTTCCTCGGCGAGGAAGGCGGCTACAAGAAGAAGGATGCGGAGTACCTCTGGGTCATCGACCCGCTCGACGGCACCACCAACTTCCTGCACGGCAATCCGCAGTACTGCGTGTCCATCGCGCTGATGCACAAGGGCACGTTGAACCAGGCGGTGGTGCTCGACCCCAACCGCAACGAGCTCTTCACCGCCAGCAGGGGCGGGGGGGCCTTCCTCAACGACCGGCGCATCCGCGCGAGCAAGACCGACAAGATCGAGGACGGGCTCATCGGCACGGGCTTCCCGTTCCGGCAGCTCGAGAACCTCCCCGAATACATGAAGATGCTCGAGAACGTCACGAAGACGTGCTCCGGCGTGCGTCGTCCCGGCGCCGCGGCGCTCGACCTGGCGTGGGTCGCGTGCGGTCGCCTGGATGGTTTCTGGGAGATGGGTCTTTCGAAGTGGGACATGGCGGCCGGGGCGCTCCTCATCCGGGAGGCCGGCGGCCTCGTGGGCGATTTCGCGGGCGAGGACCAGTACCTGGAGAGCGGCCGCATCGTGGCCGCCAACGGGAAGCTCTTCGCCGCGCTGCTGCGGCTGCTCCAGCAGAAATGAGATGACCCCGACGGCGCCGCACCGCATCGTGATCGTGGGCGGCGGCGCCGGGGGCCTCGAGCTCGCCACGCGCCTGGGCGACCGGCTCGGCCGCCGCAACCTCGCCGAGGTGACGCTGGTCGACCGCAGCCGCACGCACCTCTGGAAGCCCCTGCTGCACGAGGTCGCTGCGGGCAGCATGGACATCAACGACCACTCGCTCGACTACCTCGCGCAGGCGCGCTGGCACCGCTTCACCTTCGCGCTCGGCGCGCTCGCCGGCCTCGACCGCACGGCGCGCGAGGTCGTGGTGGCGCGGGTGGTCGATGCCCAGGGCCAGGAGATACTGCCCGAGCGCCGGATCGGCTACAACACGCTGGTGCTCGCGATCGGCAGCGAGTCGAACGACTTCGGCACGCCCGGCGTGAAGGAGCACGCCTTCACGCTCGACAGCACCTCGGAGGCCGACCTCTTCCACGAGCGACTGGTGAACGCGTGCTTCCGCGCGAACTACACGACGCCCGGGGAGATCATTTCCATCGCCATCGTGGGCGCGGGCGCCACGGGCGTCGAGCTCGCCGCCGAGTTGCACAACACCGTCCGCCTGCTCGCCTCGTATGGCCTGCGCCACTTCGACCCCGCGAAGCAGATCCGCATCACCATCGTCGAGGCGGGCCCGCGCATCCTCGCCGGCATCCCCGACCACGTCGCCGACGGCACGATGGAGGTGCTGAAGGAGCTGGGCGTCGAGGTGCTCACCTCCGAGAAGGTCGTGGAGGTCACGGCGGCGGGCCTTCGCACCGCGAGCGGCCGCGACGTGCCCGGCCGCTTCGTCGTCTGGGCGGCGGGCATCCGCTGCAGCGACGTGCTGAAGGACCTGGGAGGGCTCGAGACCAACCGCCTCAACCAGCTCGTCGTGCACCCGACGCTGCAGGCCACGCGCGACGAGAACATCTTCGCCATCGGCGACTGCGCCGCCGCACCGTGGAAAGAGGGCCGCAACGTACCTCCGCGCGCGCAATCGGCGCACCAAATGGCCTCGCACATGGTGAAGACCATCGAGGGACGCCGCCACGGGCGGGGGCCCACGGCCTATCGCTATCGCGACTTCGGCTCCCTGGTGACGCTGGGCGACTACGACACCATGGGCCAGATCATGGGCTTCATCTCCAGCGAGAAATTCCGCGTCGAGGGCTGGATCGCGAAGTTCGTCTACGTCTCGCTCTACCGGCAGCACATCTGGGCGCTGCACGGCTTCTGGCGCATGGCGCTCGACACGGTCGCGCGCTGGATCAAGCGGCAGACCGACCCGCGGGTGAAGCTCCATTAAGTCGACTTTCCTTCCCGCGGCCTGGGCCGAGGCCCCGAAGTCCAGCATCGTCGGCGGCCTGCTGGCCGCGATCGTGACGCTGCCGCTGTCCATGGGCCTCGGCGCCCTCGCCCTCGCGCCCTTCGGGCCGGAATTCGCCACGCGCGGAGTGCTGGCGGGCCTCTACGCCGCGGCATTCCTCGGCCTCGTCGCGGTCGTGATGGGCGCGCGCGGCGTGGCCATCTACGCGCCGCGAAGCCTGGTGTCGTTCATGGTGGCCGCGGTCTCGGCCGACCTCTTCCTGTACGCCTCGTGGCTGCCGAAGCGCGACCCCGAGCTGGTGATGGCGGCGATCTTCCTGCTGCTGTCGATGGCGGGTGCCTTCCAGCTCGCCTTCGGCCTCGCGCGCCTCGCGCGCGTCGTGAAGTTCATCCCGACGCCGGTGATGGCGGGATTCCAGAACGCCGCCTCGACCATCATCATGCTGTCCCAGGTGCCGATCCTGCTGGGCCTCACGTTCCAGCCGACCCTCTCGCAATGGCCGCATGCGCTGGGGCAGGTGAAGCCGATGAGCGTCGTCGTCGCCGCCGCCACCTTCGCGACGGTCTTCAACGCCGGGCGCATCACGAGCCGCGTCCCGCCCCTGGTGGTCGCCCTGGGCGCCGGAACGCTCCTCTACTATTTCTTCGTCGCCGTGGGGCTGGGCCCTCTCCTCGGAACGACGCTCGGGCACATCCCGATCGCGTTGCCCGACGGCCACGACATCGCGAACATGATGGTCGTGGCGACGCTGCCGGGATTTCGCGCGGCACTCCCCGATATCGTGCTGGGCGCGGCAAGCATCGCGCTGGTCGCCTCGCTCGACGTGCTCATCAGCGCCAAGATCGTCGAGAACCTGTCGCGCAAGCGCGGCAACGGCACGCAGGAGCTGATCTCGATCGGCGGCGCCAACCTGCTCGCCCCGATGCTCGGCGGGATCGCGGGCTCCATCAGCCTCGCCTCCACCACCACCGCCGTGAAGGGCGGCTCGCGCAGCTCGCTGGGGCTCGCCACGCACTCGCTCGTCTTCCTCGCCCTCGTGCCGCTCGCCGCCTCCGCCATCGGGTACCTGCCGCGCGTGGTGATCGGAACGCTGGTGTTCTACGCGGGCACGCAACTCTTCGATCGCTGGACGCTGGGGTTGATACGGCGCGTGGCGACCCACAAGGCGGTGCACTGGCGCGGCATCGTCGTGGACCTGGTGGTCATCTCGATCGTGGCCCTGGTGGCGCTCTCCGGCGAGATCGTCGCCGCCGTGCTGATCGGCGTCACGGTGGCGGGAATCGTGTTCACGCTTCGCATGAGCCGCGGGATCGTGCGGCGGGAGCAGTACGGCGACGCGATCCAGTCGCGCCGCACCCGCGAGGCGGGCGACGCGGCGGTGCTGGCGAACAACGGCCGGGCGATCCTCGCGATGGAGCTCGAGGGCCCGCTCTTCTTCGGCTCGGCCGAGCGGCTCCACAATCGCATCGACGCCGCCATCGCCGAAGGGGTGCGCTACATCGCGATCGACGTCTCCCGCGTGACGGAGCTCGACAGCACGGGTGCGCGCATCCTCCTCCAGGCCGACGAGCGCTTGCGCGCCTCCGGTTGCAGCATGGCGGTGTGCGGCGGCCGGGCGCGCCCGGAGCTCGCGGCGCTGTTCGCCGACCATGGGGTGAGCGAGGCGCTCACCGGCCGCATGCTTCCGGACCTGGACCGCGGCCTCGAGTGGTGCGAGAACGCGCTCCTCGCGACGCGACGCACCGGAGAGAACGCCGGCGCCGAGCTCGCCTTCGAGCTGCTCGAGATCGTGCGCGACATGGAGGGCGAGGACCTCGAGGCCCTGCGCGGCGCGCTCGTGCGGCGCGAGTACGCGGCGGGCGATACCGTCTTCCGCAAGGGCGACCAGGGCGACGCGCTGTACGTGATCGCCGCCGGCTCCGCGAGCGCATGGATCGAGGGCACGCGCCTCCTCACGTTCTCGCGGGGGACCTTCTTCGGAGAAATGGCGGTGCTCGACCTCGAGCACCGCTCCGCCACCGTCACCGCCGACGAGCCGCTGGTCTGCTACGTGCTGGACCGGGAAACCTTCGTGGCGCTCGGGAAAGCCAACCCCAACGCGGGCATGGGCGTGCTGTCGAACCTCGGGCGGGAGCTCAGCCGCCGCATGCGCCGCGCGAACCGGACGATGATCGACCAGGCCTAGGGCCTTACTCCGACAGCTGGATGTTGCGTTCCTTCACCAGCTTCTTCATGCGGTCGATCTCGGATTTCACCTGCGCCTTGAACTCGAAGGGCGAGTTGCCGACGGGGCGTGCGCCGATATCTTCCAGCCGCTTGCGAAGGTCCGGATTCGACATCACCTTCTTCATGGCCTCGCCCAGCTTGTTCGAGACCTCGCTCGGCACCTGCGCCGGAGCGATCAGGCCGTACCACGCCTCGTCGGTGAAGCCCTTGAGGCCGCCGTCCTCCATCGTCATGACGTTCGGGTAGCCCGGGATCTTCTGCGGCGAGATCGCCGCGATCGCCTTCAGCTTCCCACCGTCGATGTAGGTCTTGGAGGACGGGAACTGGTCGAAGAGGATGTCGACCTGGCCGCCCATCACGTCCTGCATCGCGGGGCCCGAGCCCTTGTACGGCACATGGATGAGCTTGGTGCCCGAGTAGGCCTGGAACGACTCGCCCAGCATGTGGTTGATACTGCCCACGCCGGAAGTCGCGTAGGTGTACTTGTCGGGGTTGGCCTTCACGACCTTGATGAACTCGTTCAGGTCCTTCGCCGGGAATTTCGGATTCACCGTCACCACGTTCGGCATCGAGGCGATGTTGGTGATCGGGACGAAGTCGTCGAGCGAGTACTGCGGCTTCGGATGCGCCGCCGGGTACACGATCATGGTGCTCACGGTGGCGATGCCGAGCGTATAGCCGTCGGGCGTGGCGTTCTTCACCTGCATGGTGCCGAGCGCGCCGGCCGCGCCGCCGACGTTCTCGACCACGACCGGCTGGCCGAGATCCTTGCGCATCTGCTCCGCGGCGAGGCGGGCGATGATGTCGGTGCTGCCGCCGGCCGCGAACGGAACGATCAGGCGGATGGGGCGGTTCGGATACTGCGCCCAGGCGCTGGTGAGGGTAGCCGCCGCGATGGCGGCCGCCAGAAAAGTCTTCCAGGTCTTCATGCTGTCTCCTCGGTTCTGTTCTTGGGACCTGTTCGATTATGCCCGAGTAAAATGGGCGGCGATGAAGCTCGAAGCGCCCGCCTCCGCCGCACACACCCCGATGATGCAGCAGTACTTCGCCCTGAAGGCGGAGTACCCGGACATGCTGCTCTTCTACCGGATGGGCGACT
>Ga0105242_10005028_pt1 | contig 10215 bp, 6 predicted proteins | sample KBSM24metaG_FD_81521 | JGI IMG/M metagenome (GOLD analysis project Ga0105242, IMG submission 81521) | Miscanthus rhizosphere microbial communities from Kellogg Biological Station, Michigan, USA - KBS M2-4 metaG | ecosystem: Host-associated > Plants > Roots > Rhizosphere > Soil | place: Michigan... | reverse complement strand
GAGGATGTCGAGCACGCGAAGCACCGATTCGATCCGAACATTCTTACAATAGGTTTCGCTCGCCGCTTTGCCACCTATAAGAGGCCGAATATGCTGCTTCACGATCCGGATCGACTGATTCGGATTTTGACCAGTAAAGAGCGACCCGTTCAATTAGTTCTGGCAGGCAAAGCTCATCCTGCAGATCAAGGCGGACAGGCTTTGATTGAGCAATGGATGCACTTTATTTGGAGATCCGAACTTCGCTCTTCAGTCCTCTTCATTAGCGATTACGACGTGTCCGTGACTGCGAATCTTGTGGGAGGAGTCGACCTCTGGATCAATACGCCTCGCCGCCCGTGGGAAGCCTGCGGAACGAGCGGCATGAAAGTTCTCGTCAATGGAGGCCTCAACTTGTCTGAGTTGGACGGTTGGTGGGCGGAAGCCTATAAGCCCGAATTAGGATGGGCAATCGGAGACGGAAATGAACACGGCGATGACTGGGGTTGGGATGTCCACGAAGCCAATCAGCTCTACGATCTATTGGAAAATGAGGTGATCCCCTCTTTTTATAACCGAAATAAAGAAGGGATTCCTACGAGTTGGATCTCCCGAGTCAGAGAGAGCATGGCTCAATTGACGCCTCGATTCAGCACAAATCGATCTGTTCGCGAATACACAGAAAAATACTATCTCCCTGCTGCTGAAAACTATCGGAAAAGAGATGCAGAAGAGGGCCGCATAGCGAAAGAGATCGTAGAATGGAAGCGCGCTCTTGATGACAGCCTGCCAACCATTCGATTCCAAGAGCTGAAGGCAGCAACTCAAGGCAATCGCCATCATTTCGAAATCCAGGTCCATTTCGGCAATCTCGATCCAAATGGAATTTCCGTCGAGCTATTTGCAAATGGGCGCGATGGAGCAGATCCGGTCGTCATGGAAATGAAAAAAACCACAGAGATTGGCCAGAACGCCTATCTCTATTCTGCGGAGGTAGTCGATACCCGGCCCATCGGTGATTTCACGATTCGGGCTATTCCATCTTTCCCCGGCGTTGCCATCCCTTTAGAAAACCCTCAGATTATTTGGCAGCGTTGATAACTTTTTTACTTTTTCCATCTCGATTCATCTATGAGAAGTCCCGAGGTGCTTCCTGGGCCTTGCATGTTTGGGCATACAACATGATCGATCTCCAATTCATCCATGACTCCATAGAGGAATAAGAGATCCGAGACCATGTAAATGGAAGCCGGATCATTCGGGCTGAGGTCATCGTCTAGCTCTCCGAGCCTTTTTTCGATAAGCTGCTCGAGTTCCATCTTTGTAAATGTCGACTTTCCCAATCCTTTTTGAACACCGGGAAACATTGCGCCTATCCCGAGGACAGTCTGACTCCTTCTCGCCCAATCGGGAGCATCCTGAAACTGTCCTTTCACCCAGTCGATGGCTTGGATGGCCTCTTCCGCTTCGATCGGATTCGGAGTTTGCGAAGGTTTCTTTTGAATCTCTTGGATGATATAATTTTTTATGGGTACTTTGCCGTTCTGTAAATTGAAAGCTTCGAACACGCCGTCCGTTTTATGCGATAGCTGTGTGCTTGCGCCTCCGATTTCCCAGACGAGGACGTTCTTCTCCTCAGGCATAAGCCCTTCGGCTACTAGAGATCCATATCCCAATACGGCCTCTTCATTTTGAGAAAGCAGAAACATCGAGATGTGAAAGCGATCGGAAAGTTGAGCTAAAACCTCGGCTCCATTGTTCGCTGCCCGATAGGCTTCGGTCGCTCCTCCAACATAAGCCGAGACATTCCCTTCGCTTGCCGCCTTCTTCTGCATCATCGACAGACTATCGTTCAATTGTCGAACCACCTGTTCGGGAATATTCCCATTCGGGTCCGTCTGAATCGCTTCGCTGACGGGGATCAGTGCTTCATCGGTCAAGGCGATCTTGACAACGCGATTCTGGCCCGGGTCGACCCATGCCGCCTGCATTTTCAGTTTTCCGGAACCTAGATCGAAAGCAACTCGATACTGAAGATCGTTGATGGCTCGTTCGGAAGCGCTTTCGGCTTTTGCAGGAGATTGATAGCGGAGAATGGGAAGCAGGTCGTTCAGACCCAAAAACACGGACATAAATAAAAGAATTGAATTTAAAATCATAGATTTCATCCTGTTGTTTGCAAAAATTATGCATTATTTCGATATTAATTCAATCTGATAATATAATGTATGAATTATAGATTTATTGAGATAGGTTTATAAGAAGCACATGAGGATTTCTTATATACTGCGACCGCTCAAAAAGTCTGGAAAATCGACAGAACCGAAGTTACGCAAGAGGTCTATTTTATATTTAGCTGCTTCGACACCGGCTTCGCCTGGCTCAAATTCAGGGCGCCTCCTCGATATTTTTCACTCTTTTTGAGCGGTCGCAGTATATAGATAAATCGGGGTGGGGAAGGAGAAAAAAGCTCGGCTGTTTGAACAGCCGAGCCGATTTGGATCGATATTAGGCAGAAACTGTAGTGGCCAATGAGTTAAATATCGATTGTCCTAGCTGAACCATGCTGTGGGCAACACTCGGACCTTTTTTAGGACCAGATTTTTCCACAGACGCTTTCATTGCAAGGATGGAAGCATCGACGATATCTTGCGTGATATTGCCGTTTTCTAGCTGTACGCAAGCATACATGTCTTCCAAACTCTTCACGATATTTCGACCGGTGAAACCTTCCGTCTTGGCAGCCATTTCTTCGAGTCTGCCTTTATGGAAGAAGCCCAACATGTCTTTATCGAATTTGAAAGCAGTCGGCAAGTGAGTGATGATGATGTGCTTTCTCTCTTCGAAGTCAGGAGATTTGACCGCGATGATTTTGGAACGTGTTTTGAATGCGCTGTCGATCACTTCATCACGGTTTGTTGTGATGCAGAAGCCGATTTTGCGATATGCTTTTCCAGACTCTTCCAAAATCGCATTGACAAGCGCTGTTCGTCTTTGAGCGATTGTCTGGCTCAGTCTTTCTTGATCGACCAGCCAATGCGCTTTCGCCACACCGTCTTTTGCTTCGGCCTTTTGCCCTTCTCTTTGGGCGACGAGTTCCTCGCCATCATCCATGATGATAATGGTAGGCTTTGGATAGCTTTCAGCTACCTTCACAACATCGCGGAATGCAGTGATGTGGTTGCCTGTTTTAATGTGTTTTTCCATTGCGCCTGAAGGAATCCGGATGAATCCGATCCCAGTTTTATAGCAGAGGGATTCGCCGAGCATCGTTTTTCCAACGCCCGCAGGGCCTTTCAGAATGATATTAGGAAGGGGAGACTGGTGTTGGATTGCTTTTTCGATCATTTTGGCGACGATGTCGATTTCTTTCGTCGTTGCTTTATCGAAGATCGGCTGCGGTTGCGTTAGATCAGCTGCCCATTGGTTTTTATCATTTTCATTGGTCGGAAGGTGATATTCTGTGATCAACAATCTGTCCATAACCTCTTTAGTCCGGTTTTGGCGTTCGATCATCGCTCTTTCAGCCTCGCTCTCCGGATTTGTCGGTGCAGGGCGTAAGTATTTGTAGGCCAGAGCGCTGGCTCCGAGAAGAAGGGTTGCGCCGCCGCCTACTGCACCTGCTGCATAGGGATGATCTTTCACAAAATCGATTGCTGGATTTAAATAAGCCATAATTGTGTTTGTCATAAATATATACTCCTATTTTGAAATGTTTTTTCTAGTTATCCATTTTTAATTCCTAACTTGGCAGGTAGTATGTCTGAGCATTCCATTTTGGTCAAGAACTGAAAATCGAAATCGATTAAACTTTTTTAGTTAGTTGGATAGCTTTCCTAGACCACTAGTCTTTTAGTCTTTCGAACACAAAACAATTCAAATATTGATCATATCCGCATAAAAAGTTATGGTCGGATAAGTAGAGACTGTCTAGAGTTTTTTAGTTTGGGAGGGCAGATTTCTTTTGCGATCTCTAAATTGTAACATAAACCTGATGATATCATGATGTATATTCAGAGAATACTTTTTGTAGCGTCTTTTTTTTGCTTTTACATGAATACCGAGGCTCAGCCTCCAAAAGAGCTGGTTGAAGAAATTTTTTCTTATGCCGATGTGAAGATCGACGGAGACCGTCCTTCGGACATTCACGTCTATGACGATCGATTCTATCAGCGAGTCTTAAGGGATCGGTCTCTCGGTTTCGGAGAAGCCTACATGGCTGGCTGGTGGGACTCCCAAGCCCTTGACGAATGCATTGCCAAGATTTTGAAGGCAAAACTGACCAAGCGGGTCAAACCGACTTTGGCCATGATCTGGAACGTTATGACAGCCAAGATCTTGAACATGCAGAAAAAAGGGGAGCGGTCATCGAAAGTCATCGACGCTCATTATGAGCTTGGGGACGATCTTTATGAGAACATGCTGGGCAGCACCATGGCTTATACATGCGGATATTGGAAAAACGCGACGACTTTGGATGAGGCTCAGAGGGCGAAATTCGACCTGATCGCAAAAAAGGCGGGTCTGAAAAAAGGGATGCGCGTCCTCGACCTGGGCTGCGGATGGGGCGGTTTTGCAAAACATATCGCCGAACGCTACGGAGTCGATGTCGTAGCCGTGAACCTTTCCGCAAAACAGGCCGACTATGCGAGGCAGATATGCGCCGGCCTTCCGGTAGAAGTCCGAACCCAGGACTATAGAGATGCGGAAGGGATGTACGACCGGATTATTTCGATCGGTTTGCTGGAGCATGTGGGCAAAAAGAATTATCGGGGTTTTATGGAGCTCATCTATCGCTGCTTGAAAGACGATGGGCTGGCTATCGTCCACACGATCGGAAGGAACACCTCCGCTATCACCACAGACCTTTGGATCGGCCGCTATATCTTCCCTCACGGACATCTCCCCTCGATCGCACAGATCGGCAAAGCGATGGAAGGGCTGTTCGTCATGGAAGATTGGCATAATTTCAGCGCGAGTTATGACGCTACCCTCATGGCCTGGTACGCCAATTTCGAAAAAAATTGGGAGAAGATCCGTTCCGATTATCCTGACCCGTTCTTCAAAATGTGGAAATACTATCTCCTTTCCTGCGCAGGGGCTTTCCGCGCAAGGGACATCCAACTGTGGCAGGTGGTTCTTTCCAAGAAGGGAGTTTCCGGGGGCTATGATTCAGTCCGGTGAGGGTTGGCAAGCCAATCGGCAGGACTATGAGGATAAAAAAGACGCGCTTGTCCGGGAATTTCAGGAAAATCTCCAAAATATCTCCCGAAACAAGGGTTCGTTTGCATTAAATAAGAGCACTTCAAACTTATTTAGAAATCGAAAAAGCAGCCAATCTAAAAAACTCGATGTCAAGAGATTGAATCGAGTCCTCTTGATCGATCCCCGGAGCCTGACAGCGGAAGTGGAGGCAATGATCACTTACGAGAAGCTCGTCGACGAGACCCTCGCATATCATTGCCTTCCCGCCGTCGTTCCTCAGCTCAAAACCATTACGGTCGGCGGAGCTTTGGTGGGGCTTGGCATCGAATCATCCTCTTTTCGATACGGCCTCGTTCACGAGACGATTCTCGAAATCGAAATCTTGACGGGGGAAGGGAACGTTGTAGTCTGCCGCCCTGACAATGAACACCGGGACTTATTCTATGCATTTCCGAATTCCTATGGGACGCTCGGCTATGCCCTCAAAGTAAAACTCCAACTGATCCCGGCGAAACAATTCCTCCGCCTGACGCACCTCCATTTCAGCGACCCCATCCTGTATTTCGACAAGCTCAGAGAGCTCTGCGCCGAGCGCCGCTCTTCTTCTTATGATTCCTATATCGATGGGGTGATTTTCAGCGAACATGAGATGGCCGTCACTTTGGGAGAATTCACGGACGAGGCGCCTTACACTTCCGATTACACCTATATGGACGTCTACTATCGGTCGATTCAAAAGAAGAAGACCGATTTTCTTTCGACTTACGCCTATATTTGGAGATGGGATGCCGACTGGTTCTGGTGCTCCAAACATTTTGGCATGAACCATTGGCTTCTGCGGTTCGTTTTCGGCAAATTCATGCTTCATTCAGCAGTCTATTGGAAAATCAAACACCTCGTCGGCACGAACCGGGTTTTCAACCGGATCGTCAGCCTTTTTGAAAAGCCATCGGAAACGGTGATCCAAGATATCCTGATCCCCATCGAGAATGCGCCGGCATTCTATGATTTCTTGCGCCGATCGATTCGAATCGTCCCAATCTGGATCTGCCCTTTCCAATTTTACCGGACCGACGCCCGCTTTCCTTTATGCCCTCGCTTGGATCCTTCGGTCCTCTATTTGGACTTTGGGTTTTGGGATATCGTTCCAACGGACAAGCCTAAGGGATATTTCAATCAGCTCATCGAGAAGAAAACACAAGAGTTGAAGGGATTCAAGAGCCTATATTCCGATTCTTTCTACAGCGAAGAGGAGTTTTGGAGCATTTATTCCAAGAGCGCATTTTCAAATCTAAAGCAAAAATATGACCCCGAAAGCGTCTTCAAGGATCTCTACGCAAAGTGCGTCCGCAGGATGTAATACCATTTATCAAAATTAGACATCTTGCGTAACCTAAATTTTTTCATGTAAAATCTTAGGATTACACCCTCTAAGAACCGGTACTAGCCGCGGTTCCTGCCAGCCAACCGGTGGTCCATGCGTTTTGAAAGTTAAAACCTCCGGTCACTCCATCGATATTGAGGATTTCTCCTGAAAAATAGAGCCTTGGAGCGATGCGGCTCTCCATGGTTTTGAACGAAATCTCTTTGAGGTTCACCCCGCCAGCCGTAACGAATTCCTGTTTATAGGTCGTTTTCCCTTCGATCGAATAGGGGTCTGAGTGCAATTTTGCGGCTAAGTGGAACAGCGTCCGATTGGAGATCTTGGCCGCCGGTGTTGCAGGATCGATGTGCAGCGCGAAGAGAAGCCGAGCGAAAAGGTTGCTCGGCAATAATTGCGGCAGGAGTTGAGCGGGATGCTGATGTTTGTGTTGGAGAAGAGTTCGATAGAGAATTTCGTGGTTTTCGGAGCCTGTCCAATTGATGAGGAGCGTCTCCTGATAATTCAGTTCGTACAATTCGCGGGCAGCCCATGCCGAGAGTTTGAGTACCGCCGGCCCGCTGAATCCCCAATGAGTGAGCAAGAGGGGGCCTTGTTGTTTGAGGCCGATTTTCTTGAGCTCCAAAGCGACTTGAGGAACCGATATGCCCGAAAGGTCAAGCAGAGGAGATGTAGGGACGTTGAAGGTAAAAAGAGAGGGAACAGGCCCGACGATCGTATGGCCGAACTGTTTGGCCAGATCGTGGCCCCAAGCTGAGGAACCGGTGGCCAAAAGAAGACTGTCTGCGGCAATTGTTTCGCTTTCTTTGACTTCGATGAGGAATTTTCCTTCGGATTTTTGAACGGATTGAATGTGTTGCTGCTTTCTGATGTCGACGCCTGCCTGGGCTGCCGCTTTGAGCAGACAAGCGATGATCGTCTCCGACGAGTCGGTTATGGGGAACATCCTTCCGTCTCCCTCCGTTTTCAGCTTCACGCCGCGCTCTTCGAACCAAGCGACCACTTCTTTGGGCTGGAAGGAATGAAAGGGTCCGATTAATTCTCTGGATCCCCGAGGGTAATTCTGAACTAACCGAACCGGATCGAAGCAGGCATGGGTCACGTTGCAGCGCCCGCCTCCCGAAATCCGCACCTTGGAAAGGAGCTGATTCGTCTTTTCCAGGAGAATGACGGTAGAGCAGGGACTCCTTTCTTTGCAGCGAATCGCCGCAAAGACACCCGCCGCGCCTCCGCCAATCACTACATGAATCAATTTAAAAATCCTTGTTATGGTAGTTCACTATACGTGAAGTGAAAATTAATTGTATTTATTATTTTTTAAATTTAATTGTTTTTTGTTTCTGATGCCAAAGAAAAAAATATCGACAGTTCCCCATTTTTTGGAGATTTGAAAAATATCAATATCTTTTATGGGAAGGAAGCGTCATAATGACCATGAATTTTGGTGGATATGGGATTTAAACGATTAAATTTAGACGAAAAAATATTATATGCGATTGAAAAGGCTGGATTGACTACGCCTACGGCGATTCAAGAACAGGCTATTCCGATGATTTTAGAAGGGAAGGATCTGCGGGCTTCCGCTCAAACCGGAACGGGCAAAACGGCAGCTTTCGTTCTACCGGCTCTGCATAAGCTATGCAAGCCGGGCCGCTCTGGCAGAGGCCCTCGGGTGTTGATCCTGACGCCTACTCGGGAACTGGCTATGCAGGTAGCGAACGAGACGGCAAAATTTAGCAGCGGCTTACCCCATCTCAAAACTGTTTGTGTTTTCGGGGGAGTCCCTTACCCGATGCAGAATCGGCAGCTCAATCGCCCGTACGACATCCTTGTAGCAACCCCGGGCCGGCTCATTGACCATCTCGAGCGCCGGCGGATCGAGTTAGGCAGGGTCGAATTGCTCATTCTCGATGAAGCGGACCGGATGCTCGACATGGGTTTCATCGAGCCGGTCGAGCATATCATCCATCAATTGTCCCAATCGCGCCAAACTCTCCTTTTCTCAGCAACTTTGAATAAAGAAGTATACAAACTGTCCGAAAAGCTTTTGAAAAATCCCTCTGAAATCGCCATCGTCGCTGAAAAAACGAAGCACGACCAGATTGCCCAGCATTTCGAAGCGGTTGACAATATCGACCACAAGCACCGGCGCCTCAATGAAATTTTGAATTACCCGGATCTCAATCAGGCGATCATCTTTACCGCGACCAAGCGCGCAGCCGATGAATTGGCTGACAAACTTTCCGTGGACGGGCACGATGCGAGCGCGCTCCATGGCGGCATGAACCAGAGACAGAGGACGCGCACGATCGCTTCGTTCAGGAAGAACCAGATCCGTATCCTCGTCGCAACCGATGTGGCCGCTCGAGGCATCGATGTCTTGACCATCAGCCACGTCGTGAATTTCGATTTGCCTATGAGCGGCGAGGATTATGTTCACCGGATCGGGCGTACCGGACGGGCGGGAACGATGGGCGTGGCCGTTTCATTCGCAGCCCGAAGAGATCGGCAAAAACTCATTCAGATCGAGAAATTCACTGGCCAGACGATCCCGCTTTTCAAAGACTATGAGAAGGGTCCTTTTCCAAAAAAAACCGGTTTCCAAAAAAGACGAAACTTCAATGGAAAGCGAGGTTTTCGCTAGTCAAGCTGATCAATCAATTCTACGCAGCTTTTTAGAAATTACTTCAAAAACTTTTTAAACAGACCACTAGTCGCTTTCAGGTATTTGTCGCTTTCGAAGTGGTTTAAGCCGGGGATGCAGACAAACGTTTTATGGCGTATGATCCCTTCCTTTACAAGGCGATAACCTAGGCTGCTCTTCGCTCCGATGACCCCATCCGATGCAAAATCCTCGAGCTGGGGTATCGTTCCCGGCTCGATTTCCCGGTTGCCGGTCTGGATGATGATTTCATGGATCCCAAGCCTTTGCAGTTTTTTTGAGACTGCGATATTGTCCATTTCGAGCGCGTTTGCCAAAATCATTTCTTTTGCGACGTCTTTGAAACAAGGAACATAGTCGTTTACCGCATTGCTGACCCGATCGAACGCAGACTGCCGAATGACCAGATACTTCACGCTGTCTTTGAATTGATGCTGGAGGATTGCTTGTCCAATTACGGCTCCCCCCATCGAATGTCCGGCGATCGCGATCTGTTTCGCTTTCAATGCAGATTCCAAAAAACAAAGGCCCGCTTCTTGGGCCTCTCCTAAGGTGCGAGGAGTGGCAACGCCTTGGCTGCGCCCGATCGAGGGGCCATTGATCATCAAGACATTGAACCCGGCCTCCGAATAAACCGACCTGCATTTGCGGGCGGCCCTTTCGATCGGGCAATCGCGGCCCATGGCCTGCAAGATCCATTTCCCGTTCGCGATGCAGTCTTTGCGGCCCATGATCAAACCTCGGTAGCAGACCCCGTTTTTTTCGATTGCTACTTCGCGCACGTAATGGGTTCCCTGGTTTTCGACTTTCAGTTGGTCCATTTTTCTAATCTTGTCCAAATGGCTCGGATGCAATTTTCCGAAACAGCGCTTTGCAAAGCCGCTTTGAGCTGGATAAAGGAAAAACAGGATCGGCGATGCGAGCCATCCCAAAGAGGGCGCAGCGGGTTTCGGAGCGATGATCTTAAAATCAGGACCGAGTTTTGCCT
>Ga0105242_10005025_pt1 | contig 10218 bp, 7 predicted proteins | sample KBSM24metaG_FD_81521 | JGI IMG/M metagenome (GOLD analysis project Ga0105242, IMG submission 81521) | Miscanthus rhizosphere microbial communities from Kellogg Biological Station, Michigan, USA - KBS M2-4 metaG | ecosystem: Host-associated > Plants > Roots > Rhizosphere > Soil | place: Michigan... | reverse complement strand
ATTTACGGAGTGGGGATTTCCGATAGACTAACTGTAACTTTAGAGTAATGAGCCGCCCTGAATTAGCCAAAGCCATTGTTTGCCTGCATTTTGTTTTGCTGCTGTCACTTGAGTTGATAGGCCAGAAAGATATTTTTCCTTATCGCCAGATTGAACACTTCACAAACAACGACGGTCTTTCCAATAATAATGTTTTCTGCATTCTCCGGGATAAACAGGGTTTTATATGGTCTTGCTTGCGATGGCCTTAATCGCTACGTCTGACCAGTAGTATTTCCTGATGTTTCCATCGATATCACCAGAGGCCGATCCATCCAATAAAACTGAATTAGCGGGTAATGTAACTGTTACATCGCTGCCCGCCCTTGCAGTTGGGAGTTTATTAGTTGTGGGTGATGATGGTGCAATAGGATCATCTTTTTTACACGCGAGAAAAATGACACAGCTGGTAATTGCTACCAGCGAAATACGAAGAAATATTTTTTCATAAAAATAAATTTTTTAGATATCGACCTCAGTTGTTAAAACTCCAGGATCCAGACCTGGTCAGACCCAACTCCATTTACAAAGCCTCCCGCCACATAAATGACATTGTTTACGGAAATTATTGCGGCTCCCTTAATATTTTTATCAAGGATGCCCGTTGACCAGGTATGGGAGGTAAGATCGTAAATTTCAAAATGGTCACCATTTCTTGGGTCACTGCCGTAACCTGTAAAAAAAATGATCTTGTCATCATCCTTTAGCACAGCGCTGAAATTGCTTCTCGGAATAATGCAGGCAAAAGATTTAGCACCCGTAGCAATGTCCCGAATCTCGACGGTGCCGGAGAAATTATTAGTTGACTCTAAACCGCCAGCGAAGAAAACGATATTTCCAACTGCTATGGCAGCGATCCCACAGCGAGGCCCCTGCAAAGCGGAAACTGACCATGAATTAGCAAGCAAATCATATTCGTCAATTCTATCCGACGCCAGGAGTTGTCCATTATTTTTTTGTCCACCGGCAAAATAAACCTTGTTACCGGCTGCTACGGCTGAAACATAACCGCGGCCTTCGCTCAACGAACCTGTGCTCCATGTATTGGTTGCGTTGTCATAAATATCTACAGTATTTGACCAGTACTCACTACCATTACCAAATGAAAGACCTCCGGCAAAAAAAACCTTATTCCCCGCCGAGACACCGGTTGAAGCACTTCTGTATTCACTTAAGGAGGTAATTGACCAGGTATTATCTGAGGCGTCATAGATATCGACCCGGTTAGTGTATATATCGTCTCCCCAAAAACCTCCGCCTGCCATAAAAATCTTATTGTTAGCATCTGCTATACCTATGTCTGCTCTCCAGGTTGGATACTTGTCCAGGTCTTTGGTGGACCAACTGTTGCTGCTAATGTCATAGATATCTATCCGTCGAAGGGGAATGCCTGTACTATCTTTATTGTAGCTTGTGCCGCTGGCAAACAAAATCTTATTATTTGCCGATGCTGTGACCATACCTACCTTGCCAATGGAAAGCTTTCCGAGGGGCACCAAACGGGCTTGTACCACAGGCCTGCTATCAATATCGCATGCATCTTTCCGGGAAACTACGGTAACCTGGACCGTATCGTTTGAAAATAATCCGGCTGCATCTGTTACTTTTAGTTCAAACTTGTAAACGCCTTCAACAAGGGCCGATGCCTGGGTTTGTACAGCATTTGCATTTGCAATTTGAGGAATTGAGGGGCCGGAAATATTTATCCAATAATAACTAATGATGTTGCTGTCGGCATCGTTCGAACTGCTTCCGTCAAGTGAAACTGTATTTATTGGAAGAACAATTTCCTGGTTTGGTCCTGCAAGCGCCACCGGTGCAGCATTAGCGGTGTTGGTTACCATGGTTCTTTCGACGGATCCTTTACTGGAAATCTCTTTTTGACATTGAAAAGAAAGTGATGCAACAATAATCATTGGGAAAAGGATGAGAAGATTTTTTTTTGTCATAGCCCAATATTTTAAGAAATTAAAGTTCAAGTTTCCACACCCCCATTGAAGTAAGGATTTAATGTTCGTAGGTATCTTCCTCCGTATAAATGACACCTGCGTCTTCAAATGTGTATCGGAGCTTAAGTGTAGTAGCAGTTAACACCAGTATAGCATTTTCATCTGTGCCCAGGATCAGTTTGGTTTCGTTATCAGCAAATTTCCATGGCAGGCTGAATATCTGCGGATATGATGGATCGCATTTGGTAGCACCTTCATTATACTCCCACGTACCATTTGTTTTATAAATCTCAAAATCATCTTTCTCACAGTCTTTCATTATGTCAAAAATGTTTGTTACCAGGACGCCGTCGCCATAGTAGTCGTAGACCGGGCTGATGATGGCGCCAGTGTATTTCCATGTTCCTGCGGTCAGGAGTTCCGTCTTGGTTTTAGTAGTATGATCGTTGTCTTTATCCTTTTGACAGGAAGAAACTAAGATAAAAATGAACGTGAACAGCCATAAATCCCCTGAGTGTTTGATAGATTTTTTCATGACAAATATTTTTAGATGGTTATTTTGGTTTCATTTTATCGTTTGCTACTGCGCCACCGGAATTAAAATTCCAGTTCATAAACTTTGTCTAAGTATTTCGAGCCGTCTGTGCCCCCGGCGACGTAGATCTTGTTGTTTACAGAAATGATCGCGGCCCCGGTTATTTTTTGATTCAATACCCCCACAGACCATGTATCTGAGGAGATGTTATAGATTTCAAAATAAGTATTACTTACAGGAGAACTGGCTTCTGACAACCCAGGGAAAAAGACAATGTTATCGTTTTTCATCACTGCGTTGAAGTAAGCCTTTGGAAGCATACATGCAAAAGATGAATTACCTGTCGCGATATCTCTTATCTCTACTTGATTCGAGTAAGACCAGCCACTGCTTGAAAGTCCGGTATAGCCACTTGCCCAAAAGATATTGTCTTCGACAGCAAAACCTGCCATCGCTGTTTTTGCCGCTTGAAGAGAAGAAACTGACCACGAATTATTGGCAGCATCGAAAATGTCAATTGTTTTCGACACACCTAAGGACTGACCCATCGCAATCGAACCGCCGGCAAAATAAATTTTATTTCCAACTGTCACTGCTGATAAGTCACTTCTGCCTTCGCTTAACTTATCGGTAGTCCAGGTGCCAGAGACGTCATCATAGATATCCACTACATTCGAATAAACCCAGGAAGTATAGTCAGCATAGCCGCCCCCTGCAAAGAAGATTTTATTTCCAACCACTGCTGCAGACAGACCTTGCCTGGGGACACTCAAACTGGCAGTGGACCAACTGTTGGTGGACGCATCGAATATATTTACCATCGACGACGCCCAATCACCGATGGGATCCCCTCCACCGGCAATGAAAATCTTGTTACCGAGAGATGCTACAGCAAATCCGTCTCTCCAATTTATGTCGCTGGCGAGTTCTGAGGCAGACCAGGTGTTGGTAGAGAGATCAAGAATGTCTACAATTGAAGTCAAGGTCGGCGTCCAACCTCCCGCGAAGATGATTTTGTTGCCCGCGGCTGCACACTTCATTCCCATTCGCCCTGCAGATAGAGATCCCACTGGAATCAGTGTCGCATTAATGTAAGGTCGGCCGTCACATGTTGCCGAATTCACTTTGACCTGTAAAGTATCCCTTCCGATCAATCCGTCGCCGTCCGTTACTATTAATTCAAATTCATAAACGCCTTCGGAAAGGGAAGTTACCTGTACTTGAGCTGTAACCGCGTTAGAAATAGTAACAGTTGAAGGACCTGAAACATTGGTCCAATAATACCTGATAATGTTGCTATCAGGATCAGTAGAGGCGCTCCCATCAAGCGAGGCCGTATTCACTGGAAGAACAATTTCCTGGTCTGGCCCTGCGTGTGCAACCGGTGCATTGTGATTGTTAACAGGATTTACCTTGATCATTACAGTGTCCCTTGCAGTGAGTCCCTTGTCGTCTGTTACTTTTAATTCGAATTGATATACACCCACAGTCAACTTTCTCACACTCGTTTTTTGGGCGTTAGGGTAACTAATTAAAAATGAAACAGGACCTGATACTTTTGACCATAAGTATTCTTTTATATTGCCATCGCGATCGATTGAGGCACCGCCATCGAGCATGGCACTATCTGCTGGTAAAAAAATAATGGCATCGCGGCCAGCATTCGCAACAGGTAGTGCACATCCTTCACAGGAAAGCCTTTTTTGACACTGGAAAGAAAAGGACACAACAATAGACATCGGCAGAAGGACGAAAAGATTTTTTTTTATCACTACGCACTATTTTTTAAAAACTATAATTCAAGTTTCCATACTTCATTGAAGTAACGACCTGCCGGTGATTTGTCCGGCTGTGTAAATCGAATTATTTTATAAATCCGCTTTTCATTTAGGGTGAGCTTGTAAAATCATTTCGGGGCAAAGTAGGAACGACTCAATTCGATTTCAAGCTCTATGCGTTCAATCGACTGATTTTTCGAAATAAGCAAGGTTGATAAGATCAGCGGCGTTGGTGAACTGAATCTGCTGTTTATCGTAAAATATGGGTAGTTCGTCTCATTGTTATCTTCACGTCTGTGCAAGTCATTCCAAATTCCTACTTTGTGAATGATACCATCGCATGACGACTTTTGCTTCCAATAATTTTATTTTTTCTTCCCGCTATCGCATATGGCGACACATTGTGTTTTGGGTAGTCTACACTTTCCTTACGTCCATGGTCTATGTTACCTACAGCCAGGGGCTTTGGAGTACACAGAGACAACTAGTACTTGGTATGCTTTGGCTGCCGGTGCGAATACTATACTGTTATCCACTGATGTATTGGGTGTTGCCAAAATATCTGCTCAAAGGGAAGTATACGCAATTTGGTGTGATCATTTTATTATGGTTCATTTCGGGATGGTTTCTCAATTACCTCTTCAGGTTATATCTTTTTATTCCTATGCAGGAAGTACTTCGATTTAGTTCTATAGTAAAAGACCCCTGGTCGCCTGGAAGTTTTTTATTATTGACGACGGCTGCGGGACTCACCAGTATCATCGTGTTATTTAAATACTGGTTCCAAAAACAACAGGATTGGATGAAGGCTGAAAAGGAAAAAGTAACCGCTGAATTGCAGTTGCTAAAAGCGCAGGTTCATCCCCATTTTCTATTCAATACCCTGAACAATATTTATTCATTTTCTCTAGAGAACTCTCCCAAAACCCCTGGTTTGATCTTAAAACTTTCTTCATTGCTTAGCTATATGCTTTATGATTGTAGAGCGGAAGAAGTGTTGTTGGAAAAGGAGATAGAGATCATGAAAAACTATATTGACCTTGAGAAGGAGAGATATGGAAACAAGATCGAAATTTCCTGGATGGTTGCCGGAGATGTAAAGGACAAATTTATTGTTCCGTTGTTGTTTTTGCCCTTTTTAGAGAATGCATTTAAACACGGTACTTCGGAACAGGTGGAAAGCCCCTGGCTAAGCGTGGATATATCCATAAACAAACAGATCATTAAATGTAAGATGATAAATAGCAAGAACACATATGTGCCTGTTAATATCAATGGAATTGGAGTTCAAAATGTAAAAAGAAGACTGGCGTTTTTATATCCGGGCAAACATGAGCTAAAAACGAATGATGAAGGAAATTTTTTTGTGGTTTCGTTGCTGGTTGAGTTAAACGATAAAAAGATGAAGGAGCATGCTTTCTTGCCAGTGTCTTCAAGTGTTGTTGAAAATATTTTATCCTGATTATGAAACTTCGCTGTTTACTGATCGATGATGAACCGCCTGCTTTGAAAGTACTGGCTTCGTATATTTCAAATATTGATGGGCTGGAAATTGTAGCGAAGTGTAAAAATGCAATTGAAGCTTTGGATGTTTTGCGGCAAAAAACGGTTGACGTAATTTTTCTTGACATTAAAATGCCCAAGATACTGGGCACTGATTTCCTGAAGAACTTGTCCCATCCGCCAAAAGTTATATTTGTTACTGCCTATCGCGATTATGCTGTTGATGGATATGAATTGGATGCCGTTGATTACCTTGTAAAACCTGTTTCCTTTGAACGTTTTTTCAAAGCCATCACTAAGCTAAATCGATTAGTGGGGCAGGTTGCCCCTACGGCGGTAGTTAATAGCAAAGATAATTCCGAAGGGTTTATCTATCTGAAGGTGGGGCGGGATATGAAAAAAATATTTCTTAACGATATTGTTTACGTAGAAGGCTGGAAAGATTATGTGAAAGTTTTTCTTGCAAACAATAAAGTTCTCGTCGTGCGGCAATCAATCAGTGCAACGGAAAACTTGCTGTCTGATCACATGTTCTTGCGAATCCATCGGTCATTTATGGTTTCCCTTGATAAAATTACCGGCTATAATGGTGTTTCGGTTCAATTGGAGACAAAAGAGATCCCCATTGGTCGCTTATACAAACAGATCGTGATGGAAAGGCTCCAGGCACATTGAAATTTAATTCAGGTTTATTTTCATTCCCAGTTGGCTTACCCATCTCGCACTGTTTCCTGGAAGGGTACTCGTTTGCAATGAATAGGGTTTGCCATTGAGCGGTGTAAATGCGTATTGCGGTGTCAGCGTCGAAGGCAAAAAACCTTCAAATCTTATCAGCGGATAGCTATCATTCGAAAGGAAATGGATATGCCCCCAGTCTTTATTGAGCATGTTGGTAAAATTGAACACATCATAAATGATACTGACCCTTACTGATTTCTTTTTAATCTTTATGGTTAAGTCTTGTTGTATCCTTAAGTCAATGATATGAGTAGTGGGCAGCCTTGCCCCATTTCTTGTTGCAAATTCTCCGCGGTGGTTTCTTAGATATTTATCGGATTCAATAAAAGTATTTAGTGCATCTTTTTGTTGCTGCGGCGAATATGAAATTGACCCGGTGATAGGAACAAAATTCATTGTGACAAGATCATTTTCAGTTGGAATATAAATGAGATCAAAAATTTCATTTCGTTTACCATTATCATTGATCATGCTGTTTCTGTAAACATAACTATAGGGCGAGCCGGATTGTCCATTGTAAAATAGGGAAATGATCGTTGCGGTTTTTCTCTTGGCATAATTGATCTCTTTGGATATCCATGCCGTGACCCGGTGTCTAAGATCATTATCAGAAACAGAACCAGCAGTGAAGTTTTTTCCGTTTACTGTTTCCATATTCCGCCATTGCGATGCGATGGGCGTTTGAGGGCCTGTTATTTCAAACAGGACATTTGATTTTCCGTAAGTGTAGCTGCTGCTAAACGAAAATTTGTTCAAGTGCTTTTGAATAATAAAACTCAAACTGTATGAATATCCCTTGGTAGCATGGTTGTTAGTGAGCAAATAAACTCCTGCATAAGGGTTCTTTATGCCACTGCTTTTTAGTTCTATTTTGGTTGGGGCCGCATTTGTCGAATATATGTTTCTTGAATCGGGAATGGCAGATTGTCCGATCGGCGGCATGATATTTACATTCCGGAAAACTGTTTCATGAATATTCTTTGTAAAGATCCCCTCTATGGAAAAAGTCCAGTTATTCGAAGTTTTCTTTTCGGCAGCAAAAGATGTTCGGAATACGGAAGGATATTTGAAATGCTTTGCCACCAGGCACAAGGTTCCTTTGAGGTCTGAGGGATCAATGTTCAGGGATTGGGGAGTTGGTTGATTGTAAGGGTCTGCAACAAATTGCTGTGTGGTGATATCAATACTTCCTGTGGCGCTGTTGAAAATATCGAATAGCCAGGCATTCACTATGTGTCCCTGGAAGATGCCTCCACCTCCCCTGAATGTTACACCAGATTTCCATAATTTATATTCAGCGCTTACGCGGGGAGAAAGACTCCAATGTGCATTCATCGTGCTGCCTGATCTCGCCTGTTCAAGATCGTAATAGCCGGAAATAATGCCTATCGCACTGTCATTGAAGAATTGATCGGTCGCTGGCTTTGTGGGAATCGAATTTACATCGAGACGAAGACCGAAATTGAATTTAAGGTTTGTTCGCAACCTTAATTCATCGTTCACAAACAGGCTGGTTCTTAGTGTGTGAAATTTTACTGAGTTATTTTCTGTAAAATAAAAAACACGTTGTAGCCTGGATGGCGCCGCCGCATTCATAAAGTCACTTACACTTCTGAATTGATAAGCACCAAAAAATGCCGGTATTGCGCTTTGATCAATAGTTGTGTAGTTGATGTCCATTCCCGCCGTATACACATGTTTCTTTCTGACGCGGGTAACGACATTAAACAAACCAAAGTCAGCGGCTTTGAAATCATTGACGCCTGTTGCGGATTCACTGCCAAAATTGAGCGTTCCATCACCATCGGCAATCGTCACCGAGGGGAACGGCTGCCCGATCCATTTCCGCTGATCTTTCTGGCTGGTAAAAGTTAATAGTAATCTGTTATTGATATTGTTTTTTAAAAAATGTTTCCACTCGAAAGATGCCGTATGTGTTATAGAAGGAATGATGACTCCATTGTTGTGAAAAGAAATTCCAGTTGCACTGCTCGGACGAGGAGGAGTCATTCGCCAGGCATCATTGAGTCGGTAGCTCAGCATAAATTTGTCTTTCACCGAAGCGTTCCAGTCCAGTTTTATATTAAGACGGGTGGCAATCAGTTGGTCTTTTGTTTCAGAAAAAGAACCGGGATCGTACTGAAAGGTTGAATTTATAAACTCGCTAAGGGCAAGCAATTGTTGCTGGTTGCTGCTGCCCCGATAGTCCAGGATATTGAACGGTTGGGGCCTTTCGTCCAGCTGCCTTTCGAGAAGTATAAAATAAAAGAATTTATTTTTTACCAGGGCACCACTATTCCATGCCCCAAAAGTCTGGTTAAAAAAATCTGTCAGCCGGGGACGGTGAAATTCTCCCGGTGAACCGGTTTTTTCTAAAGGTTGAGGAGATCTGCCGGTCAGGTTTTCATTTCTGAAATAATACCACACTGAAGATTTATTTTCATTGCTACCCGAACGCGTAATCGTGTTAATGCTGCCGCCGGTAAAATTCCCGTATTGTGCATTGTAGGGTGCCTGTAAAACGCTTATTTCTTCTATAGCTTCAACAGAAATGGGAGATGAGCCAGTTTGGCCACCGTTCATACCATTTACAGACGTGCCTTTTATGTCGGTATTATTTGCCCCATCAATGAAAAAAGCATTAAAGCGGTTGTTTTGTCCGGCGAGTGACATGACACCATCACCATTAACTTTCGCCTGGGGCACCAGCCGTACAAAATCCTGGATACTGCGACTTATCGTGGGCATGGCTCTCAATGTAGCGTCAGTAATGATAGTCTCTATTCCGCTTTTTGTGCCATTGGTGTTTTTGGAGTTCACGGTCACCTCCGAAAGCGAGGTACTTTTCTTCTGAAGAACGAACTCAGTAATTTCTTTGTTATCAACCAAAAGAGTGCCATCTGTAAGATGAATAAACAGGTTGGGTTGTTTGAGTATTTCGTAACCCACGGAGCTTATGATAATGGTATAAGGGCCACCAGGTTTTAAATTGAAAAAATTGAAAAATCCATTCGTGTAGGTGACAGACGAATATTTATTTTGCGTGGGCTCGTGAATGAGAGTGATAGTAGCCCCCACGATTTTCTCATTGTCTTCAGAATATACTACCCCTGAAGCCCGGCTGTTAGTTTCCTGTCCGAAGGAATCGAAGGAAGAGAGTAGCAATAAAATAAAAGAACGACAAGCTCTACCGGGTAGCAATATTTTCTTTGTACCAAGATAAAGGGTCATAAGAAGCGTGGCTCTGGTTCAACCATTAAACTACGCAAAAAAAACTGCCAGATGACCTGAAATCAAAGTATTCTGTCGTTAAAAACAGTTTTTTGTCGCAAAACAAATAGTATTTACCGTGAAAAGGGTAACAAACAAATCAAATCAGGGGCTTTCAATTAAGATAAAAACGCAGTATTTTGCAGCTGGCTCCGACCATGAATGATCAGCTAGTCCCTTCACTTGAAAACGAATTGAATAAATAAGTTCAATTAACCAGGCTGACCTACTGTGAGAAATACTTACCCGTTTCCTTAATATATCCCTTGCAAAAATCAGGAAGACCTGTTTGCCGAACAGGCAGGCTTTTTGTTTTCACATGATCGAATGTTGTTAAATAAAGAATTGGGGAGATTTGGATACTGAATAAAAGCTTAGTTATGAAATGTAAAACGATTGTTGCGAT
>Ga0105242_10005024_pt1 | contig 10219 bp, 9 predicted proteins | sample KBSM24metaG_FD_81521 | JGI IMG/M metagenome (GOLD analysis project Ga0105242, IMG submission 81521) | Miscanthus rhizosphere microbial communities from Kellogg Biological Station, Michigan, USA - KBS M2-4 metaG | ecosystem: Host-associated > Plants > Roots > Rhizosphere > Soil | place: Michigan... | reverse complement strand
TCTGGCGTGGTAGCGTAACGAAGACGATTGATATCGACGCCAAGCCTGACAAACGCGAGAAAACCATCCAAAAAGGTGTACAGAAGCTCCTGAAGAACTATCCGCCGCCGCAGTAGGTGCTACTTTTTCTTTACGGGGTATTTCTTGAAAATGTTTTTCGCGGCCTTATCAAGCTCTGCCCGTATCTGTTCTGGATCGAGAGTCCCGCTGGGCAAGCTATCTGTTACCATCCCGATCCATGCCGATTTTTTTGTCCGGCGATCGATAAGATTGAGAAACAGTGTTCCTTGGCGATTGTACCGGCCCACGGTGGCGATCGGAGCTCCGTAGAGCATGTTCGGATCAATGGCGTAGACTATTGCCTCAAGTTGGGGCACTGATTCGGTGAATACCCAGGCCTGAATCTGAAGATCGGCGCCGTCGGCGAGCTCCATCAACCCTCTTTCCGATAGCTGCCGTCCGACGACCTCCTTCAGGACTGGATTCGCAACGTGATTTTCTTCAAGTCCCACCTTCGTCAGCACACGTGGCGGAAACCATTGATAGGTCTCATACTGGGACAAGTTCTTCCCGCCTTGGGTCTTTACTTTTGCGGCCCGTACTGGTGGCATCAGACAAGTTGAAGCCAGCAGCACGGAGCATAGAGTTCGATAGGAAGTTCTCATAAGAGGCCTCGGGGACGAAAGGGACGATGTCTAGAGCGCGCCTAGCAAGAGATTCATAGTCCTGCGGCAGCGATTCAATTCTTTACGCCACCGGCGCTTACGTCGAAAGTGAAAATGTTTTGCAGCCAGCTGCTCGGCCGCCGCATTATCTTCATGGTGAATCTGGCAATCGGTGCGCAGTTGGGTTTCTTGATTCCATGGCTCACGTTGGTTTCGCACCTGCAGGCTGCCGGACCCGTGGTCGTGCTGATCGGGATGCCAGGATCGGGCAGGGCGGTGCAGGCGGAGCGGCTCAAGAGCCAGCGTGGCATGACGGCAATTTCAGCCGATGACCTGATCGCTCGCAACCCGCAAGCGTTCGAGCAGTCCAGAACCTCTGCGATTCCGAACTTCGACCCGCATCTTGATCCGGCGGTGAATGAGCTGGTGGAAGCAGCGTTAAATACAGCCGATCTATCCAAAGGGCTGGTCCTGGTTGGATATCCGGCCTCGAAGGCGCAAGGCGATTACCTGGTGTCCCTGCGGGAAAAGCTAAATTTGCCAAAGGCGTTGGTGATTCATCTGGTCGTGCCCGACGAAGTGGTGCGGAAGCGGCTCAAGAAGGATAAGATCCCTGACATCGAGCAGCATCTCCAAAACTATCATCGTGAACTGGACTTCGCGCGGGCGTACTTTCCGCAAGCAGATATTCGAGAGATTGATGGAAACCGGAAACCGGGCAAGGTCGCGGACGACATTCGCAAACTCCTCTCGAACTAAAGGTTTTCGTAAAAGAAACTGCACCGACTTCAGCTCCCGTGTCATCACGCCGTTGTAAATCGCACCACCCGAGCGTTCGATGGCTGGGCGATCGCAGGAGGGAACGATGACGATAAAATCATTGCCAGCTCTGGTCCTGCTGCTCCCTGGGGGACTCCTGGCCGGAGAAATCTCTGTCTTTCGTGCCTATGTCGATTCGGACCTCTGCGCACGGCTCATGCTTGGGCCGATTACCGCCTCCAGGATCGAGTGCAGCCAAAGTACTGTCAAGGAGGGTTCCGAGCCGGTATTGGTTCACCTGCGCAACAACCTGGTGCTTGCCGTGAACAAGCAGAAGATGATCCGCCCGCTGGCGGGCCAATTGGCGGAGGTCTCTGGCGAGATCAAGGCCAATAGTGGCACCGTAAAGCTCACGTCTGCCAACGCTATTACGGCCGAGTCTATACCGCAAGGCGACGCGGCGCGGAGATTGCTGGACGTCCGCACTTACAAGACTGACAAAAGCGCTCAGCTTCACGAGAAGATCAGGCACGAACTCGCGATGATGCCTTACATCAGCGAATTCGATTTCATTTCGTTTACCCAGTCTGGCCCGGACGTCATTCTTACGGGTTGGACCGTTCGAAGCACCAACCGGAGTACGGCCTACAACGTTGTGAAAGAAATCGAGGGCGTAGAGACGGTTATCAACAACATCGAAGTCTTGCCGTTGGGCAGCTTCGATATGCAAATCCGCGCCGCTGCGAGAGCAGCTCTCCAGCGGCAATTGTCGAGGTACTTCTGGGGTAACGGCTCCGACATCAAGATCATCGTCAAGAACGGACAGATCATCCTGCTAGGCTCAGTGGCGACCAAATCCGATTCTGACGTCGCCTTCATTCAATGCAATTCCGTCTCGGGGGCATTCAAAGTGTTCAACCTGCTGCGAGTTCAGAGCTCGCAGAACAAGAGCGCCTAGGTCCTCTGGACGTGGTCGTGGCGGAAAGGAGCAGTCATGTGGAACAAGAAGAAGGGGATGTTGCGCTTAGCCGCCGTTCTTATGACCCTTTTCTCGTGCTCGCGCCCGGCGAGCCAGCAGAGCGTGAGAAGAATGCCGGCGGGCCAAGAATTCTCGGGATACTTGAGTACTTACGCCAACCTGAAGGCGAATCCCGAATTTGACAGTACGGTTTCTTACGTCTCGCAAGATCCGGTCAAGAATATCCACAAATACGTGGCCGTAATCGTCGAGCCCCCGGTCGTTTACATTGCGACGGATACCGATGAGAAAGCCCTGCCGGATCGCGGCCGGACAGCGTTGGCGGAATACTTCCAGCACGCCATTACGGACGCCGTGGAGGACGCCTTTCCCATTGTGCAGACGAGCGGACCTCTCGTGCTCCGGCTTCGCTCCGCGATTGTCGGGGTCGATGTCGGACAGGCAGTTCCTGCGGATCAGAAGGATGAGAAATCGCTGGAGCGACCCATCAATATCGGGAAAGTCGGCGTCGAAATGGAGTTCGTGGATTCGGAACAAGGTCAACAAATCGCGGCAGCGGTGGACCGGCAAAGTCTCGGCGAAGGTGTGATGGTTGGCTCTGCGAACTTTTCCCACGAGGAGAAGTTTCGGGCCGCCACGCAGGCCTTCGATGGCTGGGCCAAAAGACTCCGGGAGTTTCTTGATTCGGCGCACCAGCTATCGCCAGACGATGTCGCGAGAGCTGAGAAGACTAACTTCCCCTACGCTCCGCAGCCAACCCCCAAATAGAGCAGCTAGGGGCTCTTACATGGATTAAATAATCCGGCTGCCACCTGAGTGCATCCTTTGACACAAGGCGGCAACCGGAACCGTCATCAGGCTCGTCGCCGATCCAAGTGTTGGAGGCGACCGGACCATTGATCGAGAAGCCTCAGACTCGGGACCGATCCACCCTAAAGGAGCATGGAATGAAGAAACAGAGAGTATTTGCAATCGTCTGTTTGGCACTGACTGTGCCGCTATCTGCTCAAAAGAAAGAAGCGGAGCGCCTGGGAGAATCGGCTGCGGTGGTGCAAGCAGCTTTGGCGGGCGACCTCCCTCTAAATATCCTCGACAAGGCCGATTGTATTCTGGTTTTCCCCAATGTTAAGAAAGTAGCCATCGGCATCGGGGGCAGCTATGGACGAGGTACCCTCGTCTGCCGCAATGGGACCGCTATGAACGGCCCGTGGGGAGCCCCCGCGATGTATTCGCTTGACCAAGGCAGTCTAGGCGTGCAGCTCGGTTCCACGTCAACTGATTTCGTGCTCGTTATCATGAGCCAAAAAGGTGCCGAGCAGATCCTGAATGGCAAGACCAAACTCGGTTCAAACGCAGCAGCCGCTGCTGGTCCGACTGGGGCAGCGGCAACTTCCTACAATGCAGACGCAATGAAAGCGGATGTTCTGACATATTCCCAATCCAAGGGATTGTTTGCAGGCGTGTCCCTAACGGGTGCGTCGATCGATACGGACAATGACGCCAATAAGGCTCTGTACGGTAAGGAAATGAGCGCCAAGAACATTGTAAGTGGCGGCTCGTCAATTGTTCCTGCAGCCAAGCCGCTGGTGGACCTGCTGAATAAGAAATCGCCATCTCGCAAATAGGTAGCGCGGTGGAAATTCGTTCCGTACCACTGGAAATGAGACCCACTCAAGCCTGTCCGCGAGCGGCTGGATTGTGAGCCGTCATCTGGGCAACTAGTGCTCAGAACCGGGGATTGGCACGGATCAGGTCGAACGCGGGATCAATGTCCAGAAAAGGAGTTCGTTCTCCGAGCATTGTCCCGGTGAACACCAGCGCTTTGCTCACATCCGCGAGCGTCGCGTAAATGTGCGCGATGAGATAGGGATCGACGTATTCCGCGGTGGATATTTCTAAGGGCTAATGGGTCACGCGCGTGGCTTGGTCGCCGGGAACTGGTTCGCTTTCTTAAGCTGACGGCTAGCTGTTAGGCTGCAACTTCTTCTGCAGAACCCTACGGACACCGAAATTAATAAGTCTAGAGCTCCCAAAACGGACTCCTACAGTTCTTGGTGTAATCCCTTGCCTCAATCGCACTACACCTCCGGCAAAACCATCTCGCACTACCGTCTTCTGGAGGAATTGGGGAGGGGCGGCATGGGGGTGGTCTACAAAGCCCAGGACAATCAACTTGGCCGGTTTGTGGCTCTGAAGTTCCTACCGAGGAACGCAGCCCGAGAACCGCATGCTTTGGAACGTTTTCGGCTGGAAGCGCGGCGTGCATCCGCGCTCAACCACCCCAATATCTGCACCATCTACGAAATAGGGAGCCACGAGGGCCTTGCCTTCATCGCCATGGAATACCTGGATGGCGTGACCTTGAAATCCTTAATAGCCGCCAGAACTCTGGAGATCGAGCGCATTGTCGCGATCGCCATCGACGTCGCCGATGCGCTCGATGCCGCTCATATCGCAGGCATCATCCATCGGGACATCAAGCCCGCCAACATCTTTATTACCCAGCGGGGACACGCAAAGATTCTCGACTTTGGCTTGGCGAAAAGTCTTTCGACGAGCCTCGCATCTCAGATCGCGAGTCAGCCAACCCAATCTCTTTCCTATGGCGATGATGAACACCTCACCAGCCCTGGCACAGCTGTCGGAACCGCGGCCTATATGTCTCCCGAGCAAGTACGGGCCAAGGACTTGGACTGTCGTACAGATCTGTTTTCTTTCGGAATCGTACTCTATGAAATGGCGACCGGGAAGTTGCCTTTTGAAGGAGACAGTTTAGGTCTTATCACGGAAGCGATCCTCAACCGCGATCCCGTGGCTCCAATACGAATCAATCCCTGCATCTCCCTGGCGCTCCAGGAAGTGATCCACCGTGCATTGGAGAAGGACAGCACGCTGCGCTACCAACACGCGGCTGATATGCGGGCGGCGTTGCAACGGATTAAGCGAGACACCGAGTCGGGCCGGAGCGCGGCACAGGAGGAAGCAGAATGGGTCCTGAAACCATCCTCAGCCAGCAAGCGGCGGACGCGGACTTCCTCTGAAGAAACAACGGGTCTCCGTCCTCCGCGAGTCTCGAAGATCATTGACTCACTCGCGGTTTTACCCTTCGACAACACCAGCGGCGACGCGGAACACGAATACCTGAGCGACGGGATCACAGGCAGCCTTATCGATATCCTGGCGAAGATTCCCAAACTGCGAGTAATTGCGCAGAGCACGGTTTCCCGGTACAAGGGCAGGGAAATCGATCCTCAGGTTATCGGTCGCGAGCTGAATGTGCGCGCCGTGCTAATGGGAAGGATGATGCAACGCGGCGAGTCTTTACGCATCGGGACAGAACTCGTCGATGTAGCCACCGGCTCGCGACTTTGGGGCGCGCAATACGATCGCAAGCCGGGCGACATCTTTGTAGTCCAAGACCAGATTTCCGACGAGATATCGGGGAAATTGCGGCCGCGGTTGACCCGCGCGGAAAAGAAGCGGCTAACGACCCGCCACACCGAGAACGCCGAGGCGTACCGGCTCTACCTGAAGGGCCGTCATCACTGGAATAGATGGACCGAAGAAGGCTTCTACAAGGCAATCGAGTACTTTCAGCAGGCGATCGAGGGGGATCCAAGCTACGCGCTGGCCTACGCGGGCATTGCCGATTCCTACGTGCTCCTGGGGTGGAACAGTTATCTGCCGCCGAAGGAAGTGTTTCCCAAAGGGAAAGTGGCGGCGATGACGGCCCTGCGGCTCGATCCCGACCTCGCCGAAGCCCATGCGCCTTTGGCGGCCCTCTTGTGGCTTCACGATTGGCAGTGGGGAGAAGCTCAGAAAGAATTCAAGCGTAGCCTCGAATTGAGTCCCATGTACCCGACCGTCAACCACTGGTACGCCGAGTACGAGATGACCATGGGAAGTCATGAAGAGGCTATGGCGAGGATGAAGAAGAGCCAGGAACTCGATCCGTTGTCACTCATTATCAACGTCGCCGTAGGATGGGCGTTCTACAATGCGCGCCAATACGATGAAGCCATCGAACAGCTACGGCGGACTGCGGAGTTGGACCCGAACTACCCCGTTACTTACTGGATTTTGGGCTTGTTGCTGAGGAAAACGCATCGTTACGAATTAGCGATTGCCGAGGGGAAGAAGGGGGTCGCGCTGTCAGGCGGTAGTCCTCTGATGCGCGCGGCGTTGGCGCACACCTACGGAGCGGCCGGCAGGACAAAGGAAGCGACTGAGCTACTCGACGAACTGACGGAGTCGTCAAAGCAGAAGTATGTCGCACCTTACTTTTTCGCCGGAATTCATATTGGCTTGGGTGAACATGACCGCGCGTTCGACTACTTGGAGAAGGCCTACGAGGAGCACTCTCACTGGCTTATTTATCTTCATTTAGATCCGAGCATGGACGACCTGCGGAACTACTCGCGTTTCCAGGACCTGATGCAGCGTGTCGCCCTGCCGCACTTGACCTGAACGGGTCCTGAGCCCACAAAGAAACTACATCTCCCATCCCGCGAATGCATCAACCGGGCAGCACCGTCTCTTACAAGATGCGCTGCACCCGCAAACGCAGAAGTCGAATTTCTTGAGCACTTCGGGAAACGGTTACGCCCGCGGGTACGGATAGGAAAAGGAAGGCAGCTATGCACCGAAAAACGATTGTAATAACTCTTATGACATTGTTCTTTCTGGCGTCGCTATCTGCCTTTGGCGCGGCTGGCGAAAAAGCCGAAGTCAAAGGTATGATCACTACTCGAACGGGAGAAACGTTGGTGGTGAAATCCGCGCAGGGGACCGTCACTGTGGTCCTCACCGACGATACGACCACGAAGGATGACAGGGGACTGCTTGGCTTGAGGAAGGAGCGCCTGTCCAATGTAGTGCTTATACCCGGACTCAAGGTGGACGTTGACGGAAGATCCGACGACCAGGGCCGAGTTGTAGCGAAAACCATCACCGTTGACGGCGATGACCTGGAAACGGCCCAGATGATTCAGGCCGGTTTGCATCCGACGGCGGAGCAAGTGGCGGCCAACATGCGGGCTATCGAAAACAACCAGCAGAATATCGCGACCAGCAAGGAACAGATCGCGGCGCAAAAGAAACGGCTTGCGGCGCAACAGGGGCAGCTCGCGGCACAACAAGGGCAGCTCACGACCCAACAGGGGCAGCTCGCGGCTCAGAAGCAAAGTGTCGAAGCCAATCAAAAGAATGTCGCGGCCAACCAACAGCAGATTGCAGCGAACATCAAGGACATCGAGGAAAACACGAATCGATTTATCGCATTGAGTGAGTATGACGTGAAGGGTGCCGGAACCGTGAAGTTCAACGTCGGCAGCTCAACAATCTCGGCGAAGGATCAGGAGGAACTCAAGAAGCTGGCGCAAACCGCCATTGGCCTCAAAGGATACATCATCGAGGTGATGGGCTACGCCGACTCGACCGGCAGTGCTGCGATGAACACGAAGCTGAGTGAGGAACGCGCTAGAGCGGTGGTTACTTTCTTGATGCAACAAGGTGGAGTGCCGGTGCGGCATATCGTGGCACCTGGCGCGATGGGCGAATACGGACCAGTGGCGCCAAACGAGACCAAGGCCGGACGGGCCGAGAACCGCCGGGTTGATGTTAAAGTCCTAGTCAACAAAGGCATCGCCGGCGCGTAGGGACGCTCTTCCAGCGGTGAGCTGCGGCGCCGTTCCGGTCAATATCCCAAAAAAGCGATCCTTCCTTCTGCTTCTTGCATCGATGGGCAGAGAGGTAGATTCATGACGATACTTGATAGCATCCTGTCCGTCGGCGACGGTGGTATTGTGAAACAACTTGCGGGGCAGTTCGGAATTACCCCCGCTCAGGCCACCTCAGCCACCTCCGCTCTTTTGCCAGCAATAGCCGCAGGAACGCAGGAAAAACTGGCCAGCGGTGGCGCGACTACGTTCTGGGATCTTATCCGCAGCGGGAGCCTGACCAAGTTTGCGACCGATCCCGCGAGCCTAGGGACACCCGAGGCGCTCAATCAGGGCAAGTCTTTGTTGAATCAGATTCTTTGGAAGTGGAGACCTGAGCAGTATCGCATCAGCCGCTGCTGAGAAGGCCGGCATCAGTAGCAGTGTCGTCACTCGGATGCTGCCAATTGCAGCTACGATGCTCGGCGCGTTTCTGTCTACGAGCGCTGCCGACGGCGAGGATGACTTGACGAAAAGGCTAGGTGCGATTGCCGGTGCCGGCCATAGTGGCGTTCTCAATGCGGTGAAAGGTCTCGCCGCAAAGGTTCTTGGGTAGCAAGGGAAGCTTTCTGCCCGGCGGCGGGTCCGCCGAAGCATAAACTGCAGCGTCACCGCTCCAGGTGCTTAGTCGAAAGACCGGAGCTGACATAGACGCGGCCGCTCAGGACGGCCGCCACAGCATCCAGAAGCTCTTCCCCTATTGCGGACTTGAGCACATATCCAGTTCCTCCTGCATCAAGCGCGGCTTTCACGTACGCGGAACTCGAATGCATGGTGACGAACAGCAGCTTAATTCCGGGCAGACTCGCCTTGATCTGGCGTGCGGCGTCGATGCCGTTCAACTGCGGCATCGTGATGTCCACGACGATCAGGTCCGGTTTCAGGCGTAGTGCCGCTTCCACCAAGGCCCGGCCGTCCACTGCGGTCCCGGCTATCTCGTAGTGTGGTGCAAGAATAGCGCTGATGCATTCGAGCGTCAGTGCGTGATCGTCAGCCAGTAGGATCCGAGTGCGTGTCATAACCTGCCATCAGGGGAGGGAACTGATTGAGAGCCCATACCACCTTCACAAAGAACATGTCTTTCCCAAAAGAGAGCTAACAGTTAGCTAGCTGCTCGTTTACATCCTCATACCGTGGTCAGGAGATCCAGTTCTTTCTTGACCAACCTGACCCAGTCGCGGTCTCCACGGTTTGGTTCGGGTTTGAATTCCGTCCAGAGTCGCGTTCGGTTAATGCACGGCGATAGCCGAATGTTAAGTGCAATGGAACCCTGCAGATACGTCCCTTCGGAGCGTTTTTTGTGTGGTGAAAGTGCACCAGCGCGGTGCTTTTCGGCCGGAGCAAGATCCGACGGGTTTAGGGACTTCAATAACCTGCCGGACTTGGGTGATGGTCGGACCTTCAGGATCCGGGAGCGTTCATGAATTGCCGGTAGGCAAGAGAATTTCTAGGTGAATCTGCGTGTCGTGGCCCGGTTGTGACGTGATCGTTAGCCGTCCCTCTACCGAACGCGCCCGTTCCTCCATGCTGATCAATCCGAGCCCACCATGGCCTTTGATCGCCTTCGGGTCGAAACCAGCGCCGTCGTCCTGGATTGTTAGCAGGACAGCTGCCTTTTCAAAGCCGAGTCGGACCGAGGCGAATCTGGCGTGGGAGTGCTTGGCGATATTCTGAAGACTTTCTTGGGCGACCCGATAGAGACAGGAAGCCACTTCATCGGGAATTAAGGTCGGCACGCCGCAGTCCTTGAAGTCCAACGCGATACCTGGATAGTGTTCAGCAAACTGGCCGCACAAGGCCTTCAGCGAAGCCACCAGGCCTAAGTCATCAAGAACGGCTGTGTGCATCTGATACGCGATTTGGTGGGTATCTTGCGACGTCTTGACGATGCGGACGTGGATCGCCTCAAGCTCGGTTCGCACGTTCGTGAAAGCTGGGAGGCCGACCGCAATTCTGCTAATGTCGAAGGCCAGGCACGCAAGCTGGTTGCAAATCTGATCATGCAACTCGCGGGAGACTCTGCGGCGCTCATCTTCCTGCGCCCTCATGAGGCTGGCAGCCAAGGCACGTATCTCGTCACGACTAGCGGCCAAGTCCGA
>Ga0105242_10005023_pt1 | contig 10220 bp, 8 predicted proteins | sample KBSM24metaG_FD_81521 | JGI IMG/M metagenome (GOLD analysis project Ga0105242, IMG submission 81521) | Miscanthus rhizosphere microbial communities from Kellogg Biological Station, Michigan, USA - KBS M2-4 metaG | ecosystem: Host-associated > Plants > Roots > Rhizosphere > Soil | place: Michigan... | reverse complement strand
TTGCCGGCGCGATGGGTGGGGCGGACAGGTCGTTGTCGTCATCGCGAAGCTCCTTGAAGGAACAGAGAAAACCGGCGGGCCCGGCGGACCCCAGCGCGCAAGCGGGCGACGCGCGGAGACGAGGCCCCGCGCGCTTGGGCTGGGTCAGCCGTTGCGGAAGAGGAAGCTGTAGGCGTTCAGCGCAGGCACGCCGCCCAGGTGGGCGTAGAGCACCCTGGAGCCGGCCGGGAATTCGCCCAGGCGCACTTTCTCGATCATGCCGTGCATGGACTTGCCCTCATAGACCGGGTCGGTCAGCATGCCTTCCATGCGGGCGCACAGGCGGATGGCCTCCAGCGTACCCTCGTTGGGCAGACCGTATTCGGGGCCACCGAAACGCTCGTCCAGCACGACGTCGGCGTCGGTGATGTCGCGGCCCAGTTCCACCAGCTTGGCGGTGTTCTGCGCGATGCGCAGGATCTGGGCGCGGGTCTGGGCAGGCTTGGCCGAGGCGTCGATGCCGATCACCCGGTCCGCCCGGCCATCGGCCGCGAAGCCCACGGTCATGCCGGCGTGCGTGCTGCCGGTGACCGAGCAGACCACGATGTAGTCGAACCTGAAGCCGAGTTCCTCCTCCTGCTGGCGCACCTCCTCGGCGAAGCCGACGAAGCCCAGGCCGCCGTAGGGATGCTCGGAGCAGCCCGCCGGGATGGGGAAGGGCTTGCCGCCGGCCTTCTTCACGTCTTCCATGGCCTGCTCCCAGCTGGGGCGGATGCCGATGTCGAAGCCCGCGGAGTCCAGCCGCACGTCGGCGCCCATGATGCGGCTCATCTCGATGTTGCCCACGCGGTCGTACACCGCGTCGGAATAGTTCACCCAGTTCTCCTGCACCAGCACGCACTTCATGCCCAGGTGCGCCGCCACGGCCGCCACCTGGCGCGTCTGGTTGGACTGGATGCCGCCGATGGACACCAGCGTGTCGTAGCCGCCCGCGATCGCCTCGGGGATCAGGTATTCCATCTTGCGGGTCTTGTTGCCGCCGAAGGCGAGGCCGGAGTTGCAGTCCTCGCGCTTGGCATACAGCTCCACCTTGCCGCCCAGATGGGCCGACAGGCGCTTGAGCGGCTGGATGGGCGTGGGGCCGAAGGTCAGGGGATAGCGTTCGAATTTCTGCAGGTTCATGGGAGGCCTTCCGGCGTTGCGAAGCGGTGGATGAGGAGGCGGACGGATTGCGCGTGGCGCGCCCATCCGTTGCGCAAATAGTATGAAAATGCCTGCGCAACAGGGCTGCGAATCGAAGGCCTTGCACCTCATTGAAATCCACCGATTTCGAATATCACGCTCTGTAATTTCTTCGAATCCATCATGTGCGCAACAAAAGTAATCCGCCCGAATGGCGCCGCGGCCGCCGATCGCACGAACGATCTGGACCGCACGGACAAGGCCATCCTGCGTGCGCTGCAGCGCGATGCCTCCATCTCCAACGTGGCGCTCGCGGCCAAGGTGCATCTGAGCGCGCCGGCCTGCCTGCGGCGGGTGGAGCGGCTCAAGCGCCTGGGCCTGATCGACGGCATCGTGGCGCTGCTCAACCCGCGCGCGGTGGGCGCGGGCATGCTGGTGCTGATCGGCGTGGTGCTGGACCGCTCCACGCCCGACTCCTTCGCCGCCTTCGAGAAAGCCGCCGCGAAGATCTCGGGCTGCATGGAATGCCACGTCGTCACGGGCGAGTTCGACTACTTCATGCTGGTGCGCACGCAGGACAGCGAAAGCTTCAACCGCCTGCATGCCGAGCAGCTGCTCTATCTGCCGGGCGTGCGGCAGATCCGGTCGTTCATGACGATCCGCAGCGTGTTGTCCACCACGGAACTGCCGCTGGCCCTGTGATCTTCGAATGCGCGGGCGGCGACGGCAGGCGCGCGATGCGCCCCGTCCGTCAGCCCCGCTGCAACAGCTGCGCCACGCGGCTGCGCAGGCTCTCGGGCGTGAGCGTGGCGGCGTCCACCGGCGCGCCCACGTCCAGCCCCACGCGGTTGAAGAGGCCACGGCGGAAGGGTCGCACCATGGCATTGCCCTGCTCCACGCGGCTGAAGAACGAGCCCCACAGATGGGTCAGCGCCATGGGGATGACGGGCGGCTCCAGCCCGTCGGCACGGGCCCGCTCGACGAGCTTCACGATGCCGCCCTTGAAGGGCTGCAGCGTGCCGTCGCGCGTGATGCCGCCTTCGGGGAAGATGCCCAGCAGATCGCCCGCGCGCAGCACCTGGGCCGCGCGCTCGAAGGCGGCCTCGTACACCGCCGGATCCTCCTTCTGCGGCGCGACCGGAATGGCGCGGGCCAGCCGGAAGACCGCGCCCAGCACGGGCACGCGGAAGATATGGTGGTCCATCATGAACACGATGGGCCGGGGGCTGGCGGCCATCAGCAGCACGGCGTCGATGAAGCTCACGTGGTTGCACGCCAGCACGGCTGCGCCCCGCACGGGGATGTGCTCGTCGCCCGCCACGCGGAAGCGGTAGATGCAGCGCGAGAGCACCCAGGCCAGGCAGCGCAGCAGGTACTCCGGCACGATCAGGAAGATGTAGAACGCCACCACCGCATTGGCGATGCCGGTGAAGAGAAAGACCTGCGGCACCGTGAAGCCCGCGCCCAGCAGCGCGCCGGCGATGAGTGCGCTCGCGATCATGAAGAGCGCGTTCAGGATGTTGTTGGCCGCGATGATGCGCGCGCGGTGCGTGGGCTGGCTGCGCAGCTGGATCAGCGCGTACATGGGCACGCTGTAGAGCCCGGCGAACAGCGACAGCAGCGCCAGATCGGCCATCACGCGCCAGTGCGCGGGCTGCGCGAGGAAGGCCGCCAGCCCCATCACCGGCGAGGGCGGCAGGCCGCGCGAGGCGAAATACAGATCGATGGCGAACACGCTCATGCCGATGGCGCCCAGCGGCACCAGGCCGATCTCCACCTGCCGGCGCGAGAGCACCTCGCACAGCAGCGCGCCCGCGCCGATGCCGATCGAGAACACCACCAGCAGCAGCGAGGCCACACGCTCGTCGCCGTGCAGCACCTCCTTGGCGAAGCTGGGGAACTGCGAGAGGAACACCGCGCCGAAGAACCACATCCAGCTGATGCCCAGCAGCGAGCGGAACACCACCGGGTTGCCGTGCGCCAGCCGCAGGTTGCGCCAGGTTTCGCTGAACGGGTTCCAGTTCACCACCAGCCCCGGATCGGTCGCCGGCGCGGGCGGAATGCCCTGCGCCGCCAGCCGGCCCGCCAGGGCCAGCGCCAGGCAGGCCAGCGCCACGGCGCCGTGGCCGATCCCGGGGATGGCCACCAGCAGCCCGCCTGCCACGTTGCCCAGCAGGATGGCGACGAAGGTACCCATCTCCACCATGCCGTTGCCGCCCGTGAGCTCCCGCTCGTGCAGCACCTGCGGCAGATAGGCGAACTTGACCGGCCCGAACAGCGTGGAATGCACGCCCATGAGGAACACGCAGGCCAGCAGCAGCGCAGGCAGCGCCAGCACGAAGCCGGCCGCGGCCGCCAACATGATGGCGATCTCCAAATTCTTCACAAAGCGGATCAGGCGCGTCTTCTCCAGCTTGTCGGTCAGTTGCCCCGCCGTGGCCGAGAACAGCAGGAACGGGAGGATGAACAGCGCGCCGATGACCAGCCCCGCGAGGCTGGGCGGCATCCACGCCACGCCTAGCTGGTAGGTCACCATCACCGTGAAGGCGAACTTGAACAGGTTGTCGTTCGCTGCTCCCGCGAACTGCGTCCAGAAGAAAGGCGCGAAGCGCTTCTGCCGCAGCAGCGCGAACTGGTTCGGGTGCGCCGCCGCACTGGCGGGGTCATCGTGGCGGGCGGCGGAGGCGGGCTGCTGCGGGTTCATGCCTGGGGAGCTCCTGTCGGGTGGAAATCGGGGCAGGCCTCCGCGCTTGCAATGCAGCACAGGCCCGCACCGGCCATTGTTCTCATCCGAAGGCACCTGGCGGGCACCACCAACGCGGTCAACCACATCTCAAGCCACGGCCCTCGCCGACCTACGTCACAGGCCGACCCTGCGGAACCGTCATATCACTTCACTGCCGACGTGGATGACCTGCCCCAACAGCAGGACCACCGGCGGCGCCAGTTCCTTGCGCGGATACCGATGCATGTTATCGGCCACCAGCCACCAGGAGCCTTTGTCCCTCGCCAGGCGCCTGACCCGGCAGCAGCCTTCATCATTGACCAGATAGACGAGGCTTTCCTGCGGCTGCACGCACGCGCGGTCCACCGTGAGCACATCGCCACTGGCGAGCGACGGAGACATGGAGTCGTCCGGCATGCGTACGGCGAGCAGCCTTGTGCGCTCCAATCCCCGGCGCTGCACCCAGGCCAGGGGAAAGCAGACGCCCGAGGCATCTTCTGCGCCCACTGCGTCACTGCGCACCGCAATGAAATCGCGGCTACCCGATGTCAGCTCCAAATGCACGATGGGGATGCATACGGTTTGCTCCTGCGCGTCAGCCGCCGGTAGCCGGTAGGTCGCAAGCTGCTCTGCGACATGGAACGGAGCGTTGGCCGGCGGAATGGAAAACCATCCAGACATCCCGGGCAGCGCCTCCACAGCTCGCAATGTCTTCTCGGAGATGGCCCTCTCCCCCGACAGCATCTGCCGCACGAATGCCCCGTCCCGGTACCCCACGGATCGCCCGAACGCCGCGACATTACCCCCGGTGAGGTGGTCTATCGCGGCCAGCAGACGCTGCTTGCGGTAACTCTGCAAATCAAAGTCGTCCATCGTGCAACCGTAGCATACGCTACCATTGCAAACGCAATCTAATGCAAGCTATCATCATTAGCATTTGCTATTGAAAAGATATGAGGGATGACACTTCACGATTACCTGGACGCAGACGGCTCGTTGAGCGTGCGTGCGCTGCGAGAACGCATGGTGGCATTCGGCTCCCCCATCAAGAGCGACGCCCAAATTCGTCAATGGAGGTATCGCTACGCGGAGCGCCACCCCTCTCCCCTGAATTGCGTTGCGATTGAAAAGGCCACCGACGGCAAGGTGACCCGGCAGGAACTGCGCCCGCACGACTGGGCGGCTATCTGGCCTGAACTGGTGGCGAGTGCACAGCAACCGCCAATTCCGGCATCGGCGCCGGCCCGGTAAGACCGGTGGTCACCATGCTGCAGAGCGCACCGACACCCGCTCCCCGCTACCTCGGCATCGACCTGCTGAGGGCGCTACTCATACTCGAGGGCGTCTTCTATCACGCAAGCCTGGTGGTAGCACCCACGGCAGCAGACGCGCTGAGCAACCCTCGCTACAACAGCTATTCGATCGCACTGTTCTTTCACTTCTTCCACCTTTTCAGGATGGAGCTTTTCTTTCTGATCTCCGGGTTCTTCTCATCCCTGATCATGGAAAGAAAGGGGCTGGAGCACTTCATCGAAAATCGGCGCAGACGCGTTTTCGAGCCGCTGCTCTGGGGCGTGATCCTGATTACGGCACCTCAGTATCTGTGGCTGAAGAGCCTCTATCCAGGCACGTCAGGTCTCGCTTACATCGTCATGCACCTGTGGTTCATGCTGACCCTGACTTTCATCAGCCTTCTGTATATCTTCTACCGACCGATCTTCAATAGCCTGGCAAGGCTCACGCCCCGCAGGCTGGTGGTTCTCGCTCTCGCCTTCGGGATGGCATCCAGAGCCTGTGGATATCTCTCCAGGTTTCCGGACACATCTTTCCTTCTGGTCCTGTCCTGGGTCTTCCATTACGCGATATTCTTCATTTTCGGAAAGTCGATCTACATCACCGGACTGAAACCAACCAGCAAGCAGAAGATACTGCTTATCCTGAGCGCATGCATGTGCACGCCAGCGCTCATCTTCCACCAGTATCTGGTGTATGAATACCACAACTTCCCCAATCTGCCTCTTTTCTACAGAGCCGCAAAGTCCGTGCTCTACGAAACCGTCTTGCTGATCAACGCCACCAGCATCTCTCTGCTGCTCTTCGAAGCCGCGAGAAACATCGCGGAGCCCCAGATCAACAGATACAGGAAGTTGGCTGAAGGCACCATACAGTCGGCGCTGGTGATATATATCCTCCATATACCCACGCTCATCCTCTTCAACCACTTCCTCGGCAGCACGGACCTCAATACCTGGCAATTCTTCCTGGCGCTTTCAACGCTGAGCCTGACAATACCCCTCGCCATCTATTTCATATTCAGAAGATTTTGGTTGTTCCGGTACTTGTACGGCATCACGAAATACCAGCCCTCACGCAAGTCCAGACGCGGCCTCCAGGCTGAATGAGGCGGCTGACCGGCGCAGAGCAAAACATGGCTGGAACCGAGGCGCACGCACAGGCCCATGGTTCCAGCGCGATGGCGACGCCGTTTCTCCGGTCTGGGAGCACCCCGGCCACGCAGTGCTGGCAGGCATCCCCATCGGGCAGGCGAACGGGAACAGATAGGCATTCGCCGCCGCAAGCGCCATCCAGCAGCGATGTTCAAGGGCACCAAGCGGCGCTGGCGAGCGGGTCAATCCGGGCGGGCGCGACGCCGCACCGGAAGCGTCATGGCGGCCGGCGGCGACCCGGCATGCCATATGCATATGGCGCCGAGCCCCTATGCATTTCCTCAGAATCGCCACTTCGCCTTCGTGCGCCAGCACCCCTCCAAAGACACGCCCCAGAAAAACCGCCATGCCGCTCGCCTTCACACCTCCCCGCCGTTTCGCCCTGATCACGGCCACCCTGGCCGCCATGACCGCCGCCCTGTGGGCCGGCCCTGCGGCCTCGGTCGAGACCGCCGCCGACTGGCCGCGCCAGCCCGTCACGCTCATCCTGGGCTTTCCGGCCGGCTCCGGCATCGATGTGGTGGCCCGTGCCGTGCAGGAGCCGCTGTCGCACAAGCTCGGCCAGCCGGTGATCATCGATTACAAGTCCGGCGCGGCCGGCAACATCGCCAGCGAGTACGTGGCGCGCGCCAAGCCGGACGGCTACACGCTGGCCTTCGGCACCGCGGCCACGCACGGCAGCAACGCGGCGCTCTACAAGAAGCTGCCCTTCGATGTGGAAGCCGACTTCGTGCCCGTGGGCACGCTGATCGACGTCTCCAACGTGCTCACCATCAACCCTGCCGTGATCGACGTGAAGACGCTCAAGGAGTTCGTCGAGGAGGTGAAGGCCCACCCGGGCAAGTACAACTACGCCTCCACCGGCAACGGCGCCGGCACGCACATGGCGTTCGCCGAATTCAACGCGCGGCTGGGCCTGGACATGGTGCACGTGCCCTACAAGGGCGGGCCCGAGGCCATCACATCGGTAGTGCGCGGCGAGACCTGCTGCATCATGAACCAGGTGCAGACCGTGCTGCCGCACTACAAGGCCGGCAAGGTGCGCCTGCTGGGCGTGACCACCGCCAAGCCCGTGGCCGCCGTGAAGGAGGTGCCCACCATCGCCTCCAGCGACCTGCCCGGCACCCAGGGCTTCGACAGCGCGATCTGGTTCGGCATCTTCGCGCCCAAGGGCACGGATGCTGGCATCGTGAAGAAGCTCAACACGGCGCTCAAGGAGGTGCTGGAGCAGCCTGCGGTGCGCGAGCGCTTCGAGTCGCAGGGCAACGCCGTGCGCATCGAGACGCCCGAGCAGTTCCGCCAGACCGTGCATGCCGACCGCGCCAAGTGGGCGCAGGTCGTGAAGGACGCAAAAATATCCATCGACTGAGATCGCAGCGCCCACCGAAGCCCGCCCCACCGCATCCAGCCCGCCCTTCATGAACAGCCCCTCCCCCGCCGCCGGCCTGGCAGCCCTCGAACAACGCCTGCGGCACGACCTGCTGACCCTCAACTGGCGCGCCAAGCCCTGGCTGCCGCAGCGCACGCACGCGGGCCAGCCGGTCATCGACGTGCTCATCATCGGCGCCGGCCAGGCCGGCCTCGCGGCCAGCATGGCGCTCGCGCAGCAGGGCATCCACGCGGTGCTGCTGGACCGCGCCGAGAACGACCACGAAGGGCCCTGGGCCACCACGGCGCGCATGGAAACGCTGCGCTCGCCCAAGGAGCTGACGGGCCCGGCGCTGGGGGTTCCCTCGCTCACCTTCCGCGCGTGGTTCGAAGCCCAGTGGGGCGACGCCGCCTGGGCCGCGCTCGACAAGATCCCGCGCCTGCAGTGGATGGACTACCTGCGCTGGTACCGCCGCGTCACCCAGGCCGACGTGCGCAACGGCCATGCCGTCACCGCCGTGCAGCCGCGCGGCGACGGGCTGGTCGAAGTGCAGGTGCAGGCTGGCGGGCGCACGACGACATGGTTCGCCCGCCGCGTGGTGCTGGCCACCGGCCGCGATGGCTTGGGCGGGCCGCAGATTCCCGCCTTCATGCAGGGCGTGGACCGCAGCCGCTGGGCACATTCGTCCCACGTTCTGGACTACGCCACGCTGCGCGGCCTGCGCGTGGGCGTGGTGGGCGCCGGCTCGTCGGCCATGGACAGCGCCGCGACGGCGCTGGAATGCGGCGCCGCCAGCGTGGACCTGCTGGTGCGCCGCGCCGACCTGCCGCGCGTCAACAAATCCAAGGGCTCGGGCGTGCCCGGCCTCACGCACGGCCATCACGACCTGCCGGACGGGTGGAAATGGCGCATCCGGCACTACATCAACACCACCCAGGTGCCGCCGCCGCACGGCAGCACGCTGCGCGTCTCGCGCCACCCCAACGCCTTCTTCCACCTGGGTTGCCCGGTGCAGGGCGTGCAGGAAAGCCCGGCCGACGGCGCGCTGCACGTCGCGACGCCGCACGGCGTGTTCGCCTTCGACTTCCTCATCGTCTCGACCGGCTTCGCCATCGACTGGGCGCAGAAGCCCGAGTTCGCGGCCTTCGCCCCGCAAGTGCGCACCTGGGCCACGCGCTACGCGCCGCCGCCGGGCGACGAGGACCAGGAGCTGACCGATTCGCCCGACCTGGGCCCGGTGTTCGAATTCCGCGAAAAAGCCCCCGGCGCCTGCCCCGGCCTGGAGCGCGTGCACTGCTTCTGCTACCCCGCCGCGCTCTCGCACGGCACCGTCTCGGGCGACATCCCCGCCATCAGCGACGGCGCCCGCCGGCTGGCCACCGGCCTCGCCAGCCTGTTCTACCGCGAAGATGCGGACTACCACTTCGGCGTGCTGCAGGCCTATGCCGAGCCCGAACTGCTGGGCGACGAATGGACGCCTGCGGACACCGCCCGGCGCGTCCAGCCCCGCTGAGCACACGCCCTCCTTCCGGCCCCATCGCACCGCATCGCCCATGACCGCCACCGACACCCCCATCGCTGCCCACGACACCATCGACCACATCGCCGGCCTCGCCCCCGGCAGCGCGGCCCACGCCGTGCGCCACCAGCGCGACAAGGTCGCCACCGCCACGCGGGGCTGCGAAGACGCCCTCTTCGGCCCCGGCCTGCCCGGCGGCCTCACGCAGGCCGAGCGCCTGGCCGTGGCCCACGACATCGCCCGTGTGAGCGGCCTGCCCGCGCTGGCGGCGCACTACCGTGCGGCCCTCCGACCCCTGCATTCACCGCCGGCTGTGCAGGCCCTCGCCGACACGCCCGGCGCCGCGATCGACGATGCGCGCCTGCAGGCCATCGTGCATTTCGCGCGCACGCTCGCCACGCACCCCGCCGAAAGCGATCAGGCCGCCCTGCTCGCGCTGCCCGCTGCAGGCCTCTCGGTGCCCGACACGGTGCTGCTCGCGCAACTGGTCGGCTTCGTCACCTACCAGTTGCGCGTGGTGGCCGGCGTGGCCGCGCTGGCGCAGCTGGGCGATGCCGGCACCGCGCCCGCTGCGGCCGCAGCGGCGCAGCCGGCGGACGCCGCACCCTTCGTCCACCCCGCCAACCTGCCCGCGCCCGGCGAGCCGCTGCGCGTGAACGGCTACACCAGCGAGACGCTGGACTGGAAGGCCTGGCTGCCCGTGCTCGATCCGGCCGCGGCCACGCCCGAGCAGAACGCGGTGCTGGACCTGAGCCATCCCAAGGCCCGCACGTCGGACTTCTACCTGCTGCTGGCGCACCAGCCGCGCGTGCTGTCCGAGCGCTCGCAGGCCTTCAACGCCATCATGTATGCGCCGGGCGGCCTCTCGCGTGCAGAGCGCGAAGTCGCCAGCACCGTGGTGTCTCGCGTGAACGGCTGCGTGTACTGCGCCTCGGTGCACGCCCAGCGCTTCGAGCAGCTCGCCAAGCGCAACGACGTGATGGCGCAGATCTTCACGGA
>Ga0105242_10005022_pt1 | contig 10221 bp, 11 predicted proteins | sample KBSM24metaG_FD_81521 | JGI IMG/M metagenome (GOLD analysis project Ga0105242, IMG submission 81521) | Miscanthus rhizosphere microbial communities from Kellogg Biological Station, Michigan, USA - KBS M2-4 metaG | ecosystem: Host-associated > Plants > Roots > Rhizosphere > Soil | place... | reverse complement strand
TGGGCCACCGACGCCGTGCGCGCCGAATGGGGCGAGGCCCTGACCAGCGGCCGCAAGCTGGCCAGCTACTGCCTGACCGAACCCGGCGCGGGCTCGGACGCCGGCTCGCTCAAGACCCGGGCCGAGCGGGTGGGCACCGAATACCTCATCAACGGCGCCAAGGCCTTCATCAGCGGCGCGGGCGCCACCGACCTGCTTGTGCTCATGGCCCGCACCGGCGCGCCCGATTCCGGCGCCAGCGGCATCAGCGCCTTCGCCGTGCCGGCCGGCACGCCCGGCATCCACTACGGCAAGAAAGAACAGAAGATGGGCTGGAACAGCCAGCCCACACGCACCATCAGCTTCGACAACGTGCGCATCCCGGCCGACCACCTGCTGGGCGCCGAGGGCGAAGGCTTCAAGATCGCCATGAAGGGCCTGGACGGCGGGCGCATCAACATCGCCACCTGCTCGGTGGGCGCGGCCCAGGGAGCGCTGGGGCACGCCCAGCAGTACATGCAGGACCGCAAGCAGTTCGGCAAGGCGCTTGCGAGCTTCCAGGCGCTGCAGTTCAAGCTGGCCGACATGGCGACCGAGCTGGTCGCCGCGCGGCAGATGGTGCGGCTGGCGGCCGCCAAGCTGGACGCCGGCGCGCGCGACGCCTCCACCTACTGCGCCATGGCCAAGCGCTTCGCCACCGACGCGGGCTTCAACGTGGTGAACGAGGCGCTGCAGCTGCACGGCGGCTACGGCTACATCCGCGAATACCCGCTGGAGCGGCTGCTGCGCGATGCGCGGGTGCACCAGATCCTGGAAGGCACGAACGAGATCATGCGCGTCATCATCGCCCGGCGCATGCTCGACGGCGACGCGCCGGAGGCCATCCGCTAGGCAATTGCTATCTTTTGGATAGCTGCATGCGCTTGCTGCGCGCGCACTACCAGCCCAAAACACCCCAACTTCCATGCCTGCCCGCCCCCTGGCCGACGAAACCCTGCACCTGATCGACGCCGTGCGCGACGCACTGGCGGCCCAGGCCCTGCCCGGCGGCACGGAGGCGGAGGAACGCCGCATGTTCGGCTGCTGGTGCTTCTTCGTCGATGGCAAGCTCTGCCTGGGCGTGAAAGGCACCGACCTGCTGGTGCGCCTGCCGCCCGAGCGGCATGCCGGATTCCAGGAAATGCAGGGCACGCGCGAACTCTCGCCCGGCGGCGGCATGCAGGGCTATTTCTGGGTGGAGCCCAGCGGCTACGCGACCCGGGCGCAGTGGCGCTTCTGGCGGGACGAGGCGCTGGCCTTCAATCCGCGCGCCAAGGCATCGCCCCGGCGCCGCAAGCCGGCAGCGGCCCCCGAGCCCGCGGCCAGCCCGGCGCCTGCCCACCCCGGCAAGCGGCACAGCATCTTCGAGGCGGACGACGACTGAATATCCAGCGGCTGAAAAATCCAGGCCATTTCGGGCACCAGCGCCCGTATCGCCTGGGCTAGCAGCTATCAATACAAGAGCAAATCCATCCACACACCAAAGGAGACGACACCATGAAAATCGCATTCATCGGCCTGGGCAACATGGGCGGCCCCATGGCGCTGAATTTGCACAAGGCGGGCCACGACGTGGGCGCGTTCGATCTGTCCAAACCCGCCTGCGACAAGCTCGCGGCCGACGGCGTGCGGATCAGCGCCGACGCCGGGGACTGCGTGGCCGGCGTGGACGTGGTCATCAGCATGCTGCCCGCCAGCGCCCACGTGGAAGCGCTCTATCTGGGCCAGGGCGGGCAACCGGGCCTGCTGCCGCAACTGCCAGCCGGCACGCTGGTGATCGACTGCTCGACGATCGCCGCAGCCACCTCGCGCAAGGTGGCCGATGCGGCCCGGGCCCGGGGCGTGGGCTTCATCGATGCGCCCGTCTCGGGCGGCACGGGCGGCGCCATCGCCGGCACGCTGACCTTCATGGTCGGCGGCGAGGCGGCCGACCTGGAGCGCGCCCGCCCGGTGCTGGAAAAAATGGGCGCCAACATCTTCCATGCCGGTGCCGTGGGCGCGGGCCAGACGGCCAAGATCTGCAACAACATGCTGCTGGGCATCCTCATGGCCGGCACCAGCGAGGCCATCGCCCTGGGCGTGGCCAACGGGCTGGATGCCAAGGTGCTGAGCGAGATCATGCGCCGCAGCTCCGGCGGCAACTGGGCGCTGGAGAAGTACAACCCCTGGCCCGGCGTGATGGAGGCCGCCCCCGCCAGCCGGCAATACGCGGGCGGCTTCGGCACCGACCTGATGCTCAAGGACCTCGGCCTGGCGCAGGAAAACGCCATGGCCGTCAAGGCGGCCACGCCCCTCGGCGGGCTGGCGCGCAACCTCTACGCATCGCACAGCCTGGCCGGGCATGGCGCGCTGGACTTCTCCAGCATCGTCTTCGCCGTGCAGAAGCCGAAGAAGCAGGGCTGATCGTCACCCGCTTCGCCGAAGCCGATACCTGCGATCGTGTACGGCGATGGCCGGCTGGGCAATGGAGGGCAGGCCATAGCGGCGCGGTAGGCTTACCATGGCCGGCGCCCGTGGCGGCGGCCATGCCGCCCTGCCGCTCGAATCGCCCTGCTCCGCATCCATGCATTACCCCACGCCCTCACCTTCATCCCCCACGCCGCAGAACGCCGCCGCGGCCGTCCCCAACCACCTGCCGCCCTCGCCCGAAACGCGCCCTGTGCCCCGCTCGCTCAGCGAGCTCTTCTGGTCCTTCACCTGGCTGGCGCTGCAGGGCTTCGGCGGCGTGCTGGCCGTGGTCCAGCGCGAGTTGGTCGAGAAAAAGCGCTGGATGACGAACGAGGAATTCGTCGAGGACTGGGCCGTGGCGCAGATCCTGCCCGGCCCCAACGTGGTCAACCTGTCCATCATGATCGGCGACCGGCATTTCGGCCTGCGCGGCGCGCTGGTGGCCATCGCCGGCATGCTCGCGCTGCCGCTGCTGGTGGTGCTGGCGCTGGCCATGGCCTATGCCAGCTTTTCCTCGCTGCCCGCCGTGGCCGGCGCGCTGCGCGGCATGGGCGCGGTGGCGGCAGGCCTGGTGGCCGGCATGGGCTGCAAGCTGGCCGCGCCGCTGGTGCGCCACCCGCTGGGGCCCTGGGTGTGCGGCGTCATCGCGCTGGCGGCCTTCGCCGCCATGGCCCTGCTGCGCGTGCCGCTGGCCTGGATTCTTCTCGTCATCGGCGGCGCGGCCTGCGTGCTGACCTGGCGCCGGCTGGAGGCGCCCCGCCCATGACGCCGCTCACGCTCCACCTGCAGCCGGCCGACTGGCTGCACCTCTTCGTCTATTACCTCTCGCTCTCGCTGCTGGCCGTGGGCGGGGCGATCTCCACCGCGCCCGACATGCACCGCCACCTCGTCGGCCAGCAGGGGTGGCTCACCGACCCGCAGTTCAGCGCCTCCATCGCCATCGCCCAGGCCGCGCCCGGGCCGAACGTGCTCTTCATCGCCCTGCTCGGCTGGAACGTGGGCCTGAACGCGGGCGGCGCCGGCGCCGCGGGCTGGGCCTGGGGCATGCTGGGCGTGCTGCTGTGCATGGCCGGCATCATGCTGCCCAGCAGCCTGCTGACCTGGGCCGCCACCCGCTGGGCGCACCGCAACCGCCAACGGCGGGCCGTGCGCGCCTTCAAGCAGGGCATGGCGCCGCTGGTGGTCGGCCTGATGCTGGCCACGGGCTGGGTGCTGGCCAGCGCCCACGGCAGCCTGGCGCACGACTGGCGCCTCTGGTGCCTGACGGCCGTCTCCATGCTGCTGGTCTGGCGCACGCGGCTGCACCTCCTGTGGCTGCTGGGCGCAGGCGCCGTGCTGGGGGCGCTGGGCTGGGTCTGAGCCTGCCGCGCATTACCGCAGCGCACCCCTGGGCCATGGATGCGGGGACAAGAATGGCCCCATCCCGTTCGCCGGGGCCACCAGCCAGGCCCCATCCTTCATCACCGCTTTGACACAGGAGACATACCGATGACGACGACAACAACGACAGCGACGACCTCGCCCACCCCCGGCTCCACCGCCCCCGCACGCCGCGCCCTCGGCCGCTCCGGCCTGCAGGTCTCGCCGCTGTGCTTCGGCGGCAACGTGTTCGGCTGGACGGTGGACGAAGCCACCTCGTTCTCGCTGCTCGACGCCTGGGTGGACGCCGGCTTCAATTTCATCGACACGGCCGACGTGTATTCGCGCTGGGCACCCGGCCACCAGGGCGGCGAATCGGAGGCTGTGATCGGCAAATGGCTCAAGGCGCGCGGCCAGCGCGACCGCATCGTGCTGGCCACCAAGGTCGGCAAGGACATGGGCGGCGGCAAGGTGGGCCTCAAGCCCGCCTACATCCGCCAGGCAGTGGAAGACTCCTTGCGCCGCCTCCAGACCGACGTGATCGACCTCTACCAGTCGCACGACGACGACCTCGACACCCCGCTCGAAGAAACGCTGGGCGCCTATGCCGAGCTGATCCAGGCCGGCAAGGTGCGCGCCATCGGTGCGTCCAACCACTCGGCCCCCCGGCTGGCGCAGGCCCTGCAGATCAGCGAACGCCAGGGCCTGCCGCGCTACGAGAGCCTGCAGCCGCTCTACAACCTCTACGACCGCGCGGTGTTCGAAGACGCGCTGCGCCCGCTGTGCCTGAAGCACGGTGTGGGCGTCATCAACTTCTACGCGCTGGCGGCGGGCTTTCTGACCGGCAAGTACCGCAGCGAGGCGGATGCGGGCAAGAGCGCCCGCGGTCCCAAGACCGTGGGCCTGTACCTCAACGAACGCGGCCTGCGCATCCTGGCCGAACTGGACGAAGTGGCCGAGCGCTACGAGGCCACGCCGGGCCAGGTAGCCATCGCCTGGCAGCTGGCGCAGCCCGGCATCACCGCGCCCATCGCCAGCGCCACCTCGCTGGAACAGCTGGCCGCCCTGGTGAAGGCCACCCGGCTGCAGCTGGATGCGGACGCGCTGGAGGCACTGAGCCAGGCCAGCGCCGAAACCGCCTGAGCGGCGCCCGGCATCAGATCAGGCCTCGGCGCGTTCCGCGGCCAGCGCCTGCGCTGCCGGGTGGGCCAGGGCCTGGCGGTAGGCCACGAGCGCCTGCACGGTCGTGCACAGCAGGCCGTGGCGCGCGGCGAATTCGGCGACCTGCGCGCCGCGGGCCATGCTGCCGTCGGGGTTCATCAACTCGCACAGCACGCCGGCCGGCGGCAGGCCCGCCAGCACGGCCAGATCCACGGCCGATTCGGTATGGCCCTGGCGCTCCAGCACGCCGCCCGGGCGCGCCACCAGCGGGAACATATGGCCCGGGCTCACCACCTCAGGCGCCTCGTCCTCCGCAGGAATGCGCAGCGCGCAGCGCACCGTCTGCAGCCGGTCGGCCGCCGACACGCCCGTGGACACGCCGTGTGCCGCCTCGATGGATTGCGTGAAGGCGGTGGAGAAAGCCGAGCGGTTCACTTCCACCATGGGCCTGAGGCCCAGGGCCCGCGCATGGTCGGGCGCAAGGCACAGGCAGACGATGCCGCTGCCCTCCCGGATCATGAGCGCCATGGTGGCCTCGCTCATGTTGGCGGCGGCGCAGACCAGGTCGGCCTCGTTCTCGCGGTCGGCATCGTCGAGCACCAGCACCGGCTGGCCGGCGGCGATGGCCGCGATGATTTCCGGAACAGGCGCCAGGGGCACGCCGGCCTCGCAGGCCGGCGCGCAAGGAAAAGACACGGGGGAAGACATAGAACGCTCCTCAAACAAGATTGAAAGAAACGCTCCAAGGCTGTGTATGCAAGAAGCATCCGCGCGCTGCTGCCGGCCTGGTGAAGGCCGGCTGCAGCGTGCGGACACGCGGCGGCGCAGGGCCCGCTTTGCCAGCAGGCCCTGCATCGCACATCTTCTTTCATCCGGACTGTGACCGTCGGCTCCAGACTGGAAGCGGCAGGCGCCGCCTCGCACTGGATCTGCTGACCCCCGGCGGAATGGAAGACCCCGCCGGGGCGCTCGCGGGCTCGCAGCGCGACCCGGAACGCATGAACCGGGTACGCCGCCTACCGCCGGTGGGGAATTCCACCCCGCCCTGAAGACCCGCCGATTATCGCGCTGTCCCGGTCGCCCGCCGGTTCCCGGAAGGACCCCGGTCATGCCTCACGGCATGGCGCCTCAGCCGCCGCGCTGTCGCAACGCCTCGTAGAGGCACACGCCGCTGGCCACCGACACGTTCAGGCTTTCCACCCCGCCCTTCATCGGGATGGAGACCAGCTCGTCGCAGGTCTTGCGGGTGAGCTGGCGCATGCCATCGCCCTCGGCGCCCAGCACCAGGGCCACGGGGCCCTTCAGATCCACCTGGTAGATGCTCTTGGTGGCGTCGCCGCTGGTGCCGATGCACCAGATGTTGCGCTCCTTCAGCTCGCCCAGCGTGCGCGCCAGATTGGTCACCATGAAATACGGCACCGTGTCGGCCGCGCCGCTCGCCACCTTGGCCACGGTGGCGTTCAAGCCCACGGCATGGTCCTTGGGGGCGATGACGGCATGCGCGCCCGCGCCGTCGGCCACGCGCAGGCAGGCGCCCAGGTTGTGGGGGTCGGTCACGCCGTCGAGCACCAGCAGCAGCGGCTGCTCGATGCCGGCGGCTTCCAGGTCTTCCAGCAGCTCGTCGAGCGACGTCGCCTGCTTGAGCGCCTCCACCCGCGCCGCCACGCCCTGGTGGCCGTGGCTGCCGGCCAGCTTGGCGATGCGCTCGCTGTCGGCCTCGATCAGCCGGGCGCCGGACTCGCGGGCACGGTCGAGGAACTGGCGCATGCGGGCATCGCGGCGCGTGGCCTCGTAGTAGATCTCGATGATGGACTGGGGCGCGGTCTTCAGGCGCACGCCGACGGCGTGGAAGCCGAAGAGGACTTTGGGGCTGGACATGGGCCGATTATCCCCGCCCCCCGCGCCCTGGCCGGGAAACTATCAAATCCATAGCGCAATGCGCAGGATTCGCGGGCGCTGGCCGCACGAAAGTGGCTCAGCCTTCGGAGAGCCGCCCGGCGTCGATGGTGATGCGCCGCTCGCACTGCGCGGCGATGCCACGGTCGTGCGTGACCAGCACCAGGGTCGTGCCCAGCTCGCGGTTGAGGTCGAACATCAGCCGCATGATGGTCTCGCCGGTGGCGAAGTCCAGGCTGCCGGTGGGCTCGTCGGCCAGAAGCACGGCCGGCTGCACCACGAAGGCCCGCGCCAGCGCCACGCGCTGCTGCTCGCCGCCCGAGAGCACGCGCGGGTAGTGCGACAGCCGCTGGCCCAGGCCCACGCGGGCCAGCATCTCGGCCGCCAGCGCGCGGGCGTCGCGGCGTTCGGCCAGTTCCAGCGGCAGCATCACGTTCTCCAGCGCCGTCAGGTTGGCCATCAGCTGGAAGCTCTGGAAGACGAAGCCCAGCTTGCGGGCCCGCAGCGCGGCGCGGGCGTCTTCGTCGATGGCGAAGAGGTCCTGCCCGTCGAGCCGCACGGTGCCGCTGGTGGGCGTGTCCAGGCCTGCGATGATCGACAGCAGCGTGCTCTTGCCCGAGCCCGAGGCCCCTACGATGGCGACCGTTTCCCTCGGCGCCAGGCGGAAATCGATATCCCGCAGAATGTCGAGCGTGCCCGTCGAATCCGTCACCGACTTGACCACATGCTCCACCGCGATGATGGGCGTGCCGGACAGGGACGAGGGAGCGGGCGATTGCGATGGTTCGGACATGAAAGGGCTTTGGCTGTGATGCAAGTGGAACGTCGGCGTGACTTTATCGCGGCAGCGGCACTGGCCGCCGCCGCAGGGCTTTGTGCCGGCACCGCGCAGGCCCAGGCGCCATCGGCGGCGCCCCCAGGCGCAGCCGGCCCGGTGATCCTGGTGGTGGGCGATTCGCTCAGCGCCGAATACGGACTGGCCCGCGGAACGGGCTGGGTGGCGCTGCTGGACAAGAAGCTGGCGGCCGAGAAGATCGCCGCGCGCGTGGTGAACGCCAGCGTGAGCGGCGACACCACCTCCGGCGGCCGTTCGCGCCTGCCGACGCTGCTGGCACAGCACAAGCCGGCCGTGGTGGTGATCGAGCTGGGCGGCAACGACGCGCTGCGCGGCCTGCCGTTGAAGAACACCGAAGACAATCTGGCCTGGATGGCGCGGGAATCGACCAAGGCAGGCGCCCGGGTGCTGCTGGTGGGCATGCAGGTGCCGCCCAATTACGGCGGCGACTATGCGCGCAAGTTCGGCGCGGTGTTTCCTGCGGTGGCCAAGGCCGAGAAGACCGGGCTGGTGCCGTTCCTGCTGAGCGGCGTGGCCGATGCGCCGGACCCGACCAGGCTCTTCCAGGCCGACCGGATCCATCCGCGTGCGGAGGCGCATCCGATCATGCTGGCCAATGTATGGCCCGAATTGAAGAAGCTGCTGCCGCGCTGAGCCGCGTGCAGGGCTGAAGAAGAACGAAAAACAATAAGAAAAGAAAGCGATAAGGCAGCGCGCCTTCGCCCGGGTGGAGCCGGGCCGCAGGCCGGGCACCGCCCATCAGACGCGCAGTGCGGCGCCTGACGCGGAACCCGCCGGGTATCAGCCGCCCACGGGCGTGCCGGTGCCGTCCTGCGCAGGGTTGTTCACCGCACCACCGTCAGCGCCGCCGCCCGCCCCGCCGTGGGGGTGGTCATCGGTCTTGCGATGGGACTTCGCCTGGAGTTTTTCCTCTTTCTTCTTTTTCTTGGCCAGCTCGCGCTGGCGTTTTTCGTATCCGTAGTTGGGTGTAGCCAAGGGGGCTCCTCTTTCTCATGAAGTGATCTAGTTGACGGACCAATGTACCAGCTTGGCCCGCCCCGGCCGTCTCAAGACCCGCCGAAGGCGCCGTGCAGCGCCTGTTCCAGGTCGGCACGCAGATCTTCCACATCCTCCAGCCCGATGGAAAAGCGCACCACGGTGCCGGGCTTCAGATGGCTGGCCGGGCGGTCCCGCATGCCGGGCAGGTCGTAGGGCACCACCAGGCTCATGGGGCCGCCCCAGCTGTAGCCCAGCTTGAAGTAGCGCAGGCCGTCGCAGAAGGCATCCACCGCGGCCTGGGAGTGGCGCTCGTCGATCACCACGCTGAAAAGCCCCGCGGCCGCGCCCTCGCCGCCCTGGGCTGCGCCGCAGAGCGCACGCCAGTGGTCGTGCCCGGGCGAGCCTTCCAGGGCCGGGTGCAGCACCTGGACCACCGCCGGCTGCGTAGCCATCCAGCGGGCCAGCTCGCGCGCGGCCACGTCGTGCGCACGGTAGCGGATCGCCATGCTGGGCAGGGAACGCAGCACGGCCTCCACGTCGTTCGCGCCCACGCCGAGGCCCAGGCGCATGTGCGCGAGCTTGATGCGCAGGTGCAGGCCCTGGTCGCGGGTGGTGATGCTGCCCATGAGCACGTCGCCGCCGCCGCTGGGGTACTTGGTGAGGGCGTGCACGGAGACGTCCACGCCCAGCGTGCCGTCGCCCAGCAGGTCGAAGGGAGCGAAGGCCAGGCCCGCGCCCCAGGTGTTGTCCAGCGCGCAGATCACGCCGTGTGCGCGGCAGATGCGGACCTGCTCGGCCAGATCGGGGAATTCCATGCTGACCGAGCCCGGCGCTTCCAGCCAGACCAGCCGGGTGGCGGGCGTGATGCGGGCGGCCAGATCGGCCGGGTCGAGCGGGTCGTAGATGACGTGGCGGATGCCGTAGTGCCGCAGCTCGGCCTCGGCGAGCGCCTTGCTGGGGCCGTAGGCGTTGTCGGGGATCAGCACCTCGTCGCCCGTGCGCAGCAGGGCCAGCGCCACGTTGGCGATGGCCGCCAGGCCGCTCGGCACCAGCAGGCACTGGGCCGCGCCTTCGAGCGTGGCGAGGCGCTCTTCCAGCAGGTAGGTGGTGGGCGTGCCGTGCAGGCCGTAGGTGTAGCTGGTCTTGTCCTTCCACTCGCGGGCGCGCATGGCGGCCACGTTGGGGAAGATGACGGTGGAGGCTTTGTGGACCGGCGGCTGCGGCGCCGCGAAGCCGGCCGGGGCCTCGTATGGATGGTGGACGAGACGGGTCGTCAGGTGGCGCGGCTCGGCGTCCGCCGGGCGGAAGGTGTCGGGCAGGGAAGCGGTCATGGGCCGATGGTAGCGCTGCAGCGCTACCGGCCCATGCTCCATGCCGCCGCAGGGCGGTCAGGATCAGCCGGCACTGACGGTGAGCTGGTTGACCACCGAATTCACGCCCTGCACGCCGCGGGCGATGGTTTCTGCGCGCTCGCGGGCAGCGGCGCTCTTGACCGGGCCGGTCAG
>Ga0105242_10005018_pt1 | contig 10231 bp, 9 predicted proteins | sample KBSM24metaG_FD_81521 | JGI IMG/M metagenome (GOLD analysis project Ga0105242, IMG submission 81521) | Miscanthus rhizosphere microbial communities from Kellogg Biological Station, Michigan, USA - KBS M2-4 metaG | ecosystem: Host-associated > Plants > Roots > Rhizosphere > Soil | place: Michigan... | reverse complement strand
CGACCGTTTGCAGATATTTTATATCCATTGCCAATTATGTTTTTTGCAATCACGATTATTATACCACCACCGTCACCACCACCGTGAGTAGTAGGGTTGTTATTATAATGGCCAGCTCCACCACCGCCACCGGCAAAAATCTTTGTACCGGCTGCATTGCTCAGAGCCTTTCCCCCAACACCATGATAGTCTCCCGTACATGCACCGAAAACGGTAGTATAATTTCCGCCACCATCTCCTCCTGCCACAAGGTTAGCACCACCACCGCCACCATTGTTATGATTGTTGCCACCACCGCCACCGTTGGCTGGGGCGCCTCTGCCTCCACTATTTGCCGCAATGACATCTGCTACTCCTTCTCCTTTAAATGCTCCGAGTTGAGGAGAAGCGAAATTCGCGTCGTAAACGTAGCCACTTGTAAAACTGTTACAGGTGGAATTACTAATTAAAGCATTTCCCCCCTTATACCCGGTGGAATCAGCAAACAGCGGGGCATTTAGTATTAGGTCTTGCTCCACTTTTATTGCCAGCACGCCACCTTTGTCAGTGGCGTTGTTCCATGATTGTGCTTTTACGGAGTCAGTTACATTGGCGGAGTAATACTCTCCGAATTTTACCAGCTGTACACTATAATTCACATCATAAGTACTTAATACCTGGTTGAAAAAATAAACAGTATCATGACTTATCGAACAAATAGTTGCTACTTCATAATTACCTGCACTGTTTAAAGAGCTTATGTTGCCAAATGTTGAATTGGTGGCAGTGCTTATAGTTGCTCCTTTCATTTGTATCAACAAAACAGTATTTCCATAACTAAGACCAGTAACATTATCAAGTTTTGCCGCTGTAGTTGATATAGCTAATACTTTATGATAACTGTTAACGATGCTATCAATATTTGTTGTTTGAGAAAAGACAAAGCATGTTGGAAATAAAAAAAAAGACAGCAACCACGATCTTGAAAAAGTAGTTAATAAGAATGCTTTCCGCAAATAGCAGTTCACTGGCCTCATAGGATTGATAATTCTCTTGCAGTAAAAAGCTAAAATACGATGTAGACGTAATGAATAAAAGGGAGAAATACCCTTTTTTAGTTTGATTATATTGAATTGATAATCCTTATCATTGTACGGATTTATCGTATTTATCCCATAACAAAAACTTTATATCATAACTTCAATTTGTAAATTAACTGCTATGCGAAAAATTATTCTATTTCTATTATTTGTGCCACTTTTTGCGTCCTCTCAAAAGCTCTCAACTATTGAAGAGAAAACAAAGGACCTAAAAAAGTTCGAAGGCTTTTTTAATTTCTACTGGGATGAAAACACAGGTAAGATATGGCTCGAAGTAGACACACTTGATACAGAAATTCTTTATACGATTTCTTTACCGGCTGGGTTGGGGTCAAATGATATTGGTCTTGACCGTGGTTTATCCGGAGGAGGACGGATAGTGAAATTTTCAAAGACCGGAAGAAAGTTATTAATGATACAACCCAACTATGATTATCGTGCTATAACAAAAGATGCTGCAGAGAAAAGAGCCGTTGAACAATCATTTGCGCAGTCAACACTTTGGGGATTTACGGTTGAAGCAGAAAGTAATAATCACTATCTCGTTGATGCAACAGATTTTTTATTGCGTGATGCAATGCAGGTTGCTAATCGTATAAAAAGTAATCAGCAAGGAAACTACTCCCTGGATAAAACGCGTTCTGCCATTTATTTACCACGCACCAAAAACTTTCCTCTGAATACTGAATTTGAAACCACGGTAACTTTTGTAAATAATGATGGCATCACAGGCAATTTTGTAAACTCGGTAGCACCTTCTCCTGAAGCTATCACATTACGAATGCATCATTCTTTTGTTCAGTTACCTGATAACGATTACAAGCCAAGAGTGTTTGATCCCCGAAGCAGCTTTATCCCGGTTTCTTATTATGATTATAGTACACCGATCACAGAGCCTATTGAGAAATTTTATATCATGCGGCATCGCCTGAAGAAAAAAGATCCATCTGCAGCGAAAAGCGAAGCGGTAAAACCGATCATTTATTATTTAGACAATGGAACTCCTGAACCGATTCGTAGTGCATTGCTTGAAGGAGCAAGCTGGTGGAACCAGGCGTTTGAAGCATCAGGCTATATTAATGCTTTCCAGGTAAAAGTTTTACCAGAAGATGCTGACCCCATGGATATACGTTACAATATGATCAACTGGGTGCATCGCAGTACCAGGGGCTGGAGTTATGGTGCATCTGTTATCGATCCACGTACCGGAGAAATAATAAAAGGACAAGTATCTCTTGGCTCGTTGCGGGTAAGACAAGATTATTTAATTGCTACTGGTTTATTAGCGCCATTTGAGAATGGAATGCCCGTTGATAATAAAATGTTGAAGATGGCATTGGAGAGATTAAAACAATTATCAGCTCATGAAGTTGGTCACACACTTGGACTAATGCACAATTATGCCGCAAGTGTAAGCGAACGTGCAAGTGTAATGGATTATCCGCATCCAACAATAACCTTAGATGTTGCAGGTGAGATTGATCTGCGAAATGCGTATGATAATAAAATTGGTGAATGGGATAAAGCGGCGATCACTTTCGGCTATAATGATTTTCCTTCCAGCACAAATGAAGCAACGGCATTGAATAGAATTCTATCGGATGCTGAAAAGAAGGGGTTGCAATTTATTTCCGACCGCGATGCCCGAGCACCAGGCGGTCTGCATCCACAGGCACATCTTTGGGATAATGGAATTGATGCAGCGACTGAATTAAAAAATGTAATGAAGGTTCGCAACAAAGCTTTATCTGATTTTGGTGAAAAAAATATCAGGGTCGGTATGCCAATGGCGATGCTTGAAGATGTATTGGTGCCGGTTTATTTTTATCATCGTTACCAGGTAGAAGCTGCAACGAAAGTCGTGGGCGGAATGTTTTATAATTATTCATTACGAGGTGATGGACAAATAATAACAAGGTCTTTATCAAAGGAAGACCAATTAACCGCACTAAATGCGATCATTGATTGTATTGAACCAAAGTTTTTAAGATTGCCAGATCGTATTGCACAATTAATTCCGCCACTGCCGGCAGGCTATAGTTTTTCAAGAGAACTTTTTAGAAAGAGAACAGGCTTGGCATTTGATGTTTTATCTCCTGCAGAAACAGCTGCCGACCTTCCTTTATCATTTTTATTTAACTCAGAAAGGTTAAACAGGATGGTGCAATATGAAGCAATGAATAAAGGACTGGGAGCTGCTGAAATGATCAACCTGCTTGTTTCTAAAACCTGGAAAGCGCAAAGATTGACTGGTATAGATGGATTGATACAAATACAAACCGAGGAAGTGTTATTAACTTATTTACTTGCTGCAAGTATTAATGATAATAATTCTTTTGCTGTAAAATCAGTATTACAAACAACATTGAAAGAGCTGAAAACTTTTATTGATGCAAAGTTGAAAATAACTACCGACGTAACTTATAAGGGCCATTTATTACTTGCATTAGAAAGAATGAAAGAGCCGGAAAAAGCAAAACTAACGATCCATAAGGAAATTCCGCCGGGTGCACCGATCGGTTGCGAAGATGATGAGTAAATGGTATTAATTTTTCTTATCAATACTTGCAAGAACGTCGTTACGATAAGTGGCGCCGATAGGGATACTTTTGTTTTCTACCTGGATATAATTTCCTTCAATGTATTTTATGCGGTTACGGGAAATGATAAAACTTTTGTGCACCCTGATAAAAGATTTGGCCGGAAGTTCTTCTTGTAAATTTTTCATTGTTTCATTGATAAGGAGTTGCCCCGAATCAGTGATCACCTTCATGTAATCGCCGACTGCTTCGATGTAATGAATGCTTTCGAGGTCCACTTTATGGATCTTTTTGTCTGATTTAAAAAAAATGAATGCATCTATTTCTTCTTTTTTAGGGAGAGAAGAATTGTTTAATTTTTCAATGACTTTATTCACCGCTTTCAGAAAACGTTCAAACGAAAAAGGCTTCAATAAATAATCAACAGCATTGAGTTCAAAACCCTCTACTGCGAATTCCGGGTAAGCCGTTGTAAAAATAATAAGCGGGCTTTGCAGCAAGCTCTTGATGAAATTTATGCCAGATAACTTAGGAAGATTGATGTCCAAAAAGATCAAATGAATAGGTTGCTTGTTCAATATCAGCTGTGCTTCTAATGCATCAGTGCAGGTAGCTACCAGTTCAAGTGAGGGGTGATCGCCAATATATTTTTTCAAAATATTTTGTGCCAATGGCTCATCTTCTACTATAATGCATTTACATCGGTTCATAAACTCAATTGTAATTGTACTTTAAAGCTATTCTGTTCATTGCTGATCTTTAATGAATGTTTTCCAGGATATAATAATTCCAATTGTCGTTTTACATTTTCAAGACCCAATCCGTTGTATTCGCCGGTTTTTATTTCATCTACATATCCTTTATTATTTTCTATTGAGAAAATAAGTTTGTTTTTTTCTATGATGGTGTTCAAAAAAATAAACGATTTTTCCGAACTTCCTTTTGCCCCATGTTTAAATGCATTTTCAAGAAAAGTAATCAAAAGCAACGGCGCTATTTTCTGACCATTGATCTCGCCTGATCTTTTTATCTCGAAATTCAAACTGGAATCAGAACGAATTTTCTGCAGGGCGATATAATTATCAAGAACTGTCATTTCCTTTTCCAACGGAATAAAATTATCTTTTGAAACATAAAGAAAATACCGCATTAACTCTGACAATTGTAAAATTGTGCCCGGCAATCTTTCATCCTTATCCAGCGCCATGGAATAAATACTGTTCAATGTATTAAAAAAGAAATGCGGGTTGATCTGTGCTTTCAGCGCTTTAAGTTCTACTTCAGTTTTTTGTTTTTCCTTTTCCAGCAATTCTTTTTGTAACCCGCTTACCAGGAACCATGATTTGGAAAGCTTCAACAAGGTTGTAATGATTATGTATACTGAAAAGAAAAGAATGATTTCCCGAAAGGTGAAATAGGAGATAAAAAAATAATCTGGAAATGCTTTTGCGGACCAGTTGTCAAAAAAATTATAATTGATCCATGTAAAAAAAATGATAATGATCGCTAATGCGAATAAGTAAAACAGGATTTGTTTCCTGTTTCCCAGCTTTGGTAAAAGCAATTCAATATTTAAATAAACAGCCGGTATAAGCGTTAGCTGGAACAGAATTGTATAGACGTAATCTATTTTTTCAGGCTTAGCTCCGCTTTTAAAAAGATAAAGGAACACAAAGAAAGAAAGCACCCAGAATGCCAGGTGCTGTAAAATTTTCAATACAGGATGATTCAATTCCCAATACTTCTTCTTCATTCGTTCAGCTTTTACGGCTTAAGGTAACAGAATTTTCTTTGTTAAAGAAACGACTGTCATTACCGTATTTTTCAAGAAACTGTTGCAATTCCATGGTAGAAGCAGTGATCAAAAAAGTATCATAGAGTTCATCAGTCTCATTTTTTATTTTCATGTGTCCTGCTTTTATCTGGTCAGACAAGTAGCCGCCGTCAATAAAATCGAGCTTCATTATGTTGGAATTTGTGAATTGTACACGGGCAATAGTATATGAGTTGAGTCGATTAGAAAGATTAATCTCAGTCTCTGTATTAGTGGTATCTATTTCTGTCATGTCTGCAGGTGTGAAATTCATAAATAGGCGACCGTTCAGTTTGATCATGCTACCAAATAATAAGTACTGTATGCCATCTTTTGAGTACCTTATCATATAGGATTTAGAATAAAGGGCCGAATCTCTTTTGTCTTTTTCTGATAGCTGACCATTATTTTCTTTACGACTCTTTTCAAGATCTTTTTGATTCTTCTTGTAAAAGTCACTATTGAAAACTTTCTGCACTATATATTCCTGTCCGTCTTTTTCCCATCCCCCTTCAAGTCGGTTATCTGCAATTGCGGTATTATAAGTGACGAGTGGTTGTATAGTTGTAACACATGAAGAAGTAGTAACAAGGATTGCGATCGAAATAATGAAGATTATCTTTTTCATTTTCTAAAAATTTATGTTTAGATATGGTAGTTATTTTTTAAAAATTGTTTTTTCACTTCTGTAAGCAGAAGGCTCATCGCCATATTTGAGAAGATATTGCTGCAGCTCTTTAGTAGAAGCCGTTATTGTTATATTATCGTCAGCATCTGTTTCGTGACTGATTCGTATCTTTTTTTCTTCGATGAGTTTCCTAACATACCCCTCATCTAGTTGAGTTAATTCAAAACTTCTGTCTTTAGAAATATCAACCCGGTACGAGGTATGCATTTTTACAAAATGCACCTCGAAGAATTCATCGATCTTCCGGTCTTCTTTTTTCTCAGCGGGGTAATAATCAAAATAAAGATGCTTGCCGATGCGAGCAAGAAAAGCAATATATTGTTCAGAAGTTTTGCCAGTTGAATCCAGGTAACTGATAAAATACCCTTTCTGTTTAATGGCGGAAATGTTTCCTGAGAGTTCTAATGAATTTTCTGTTGCAAGATTGCTGATTATTACCTTGCCTTTATTCCCCTGGTTTTCTGTGTTCCACGTACCAATAAGTTTTGAATCATAAGCCAGGTCTTTTTCAGTAAAAATGGGATGGATAGTGGTAAGGCAACCGCTTAAAAAAATAAGCAGAAGAGCAAAGGCGGTGGTTAGAACGATCTTTTTCATATCTATTTTTAATTTTCGAGTCAAAACTATCCCGTACGCAGGGCGTGGGGAAATTGTTTCGATGAACGATATGAAAATGACGATGAACCTGGAAGACCGTGGGCGTTTATTTCTTAATTGTTAAATGAGTATCGTCACAAAACGGAGGTGTTTTTGTTTTCTTACATTGGCAGAAATAAACTTCTTCTTCTTTATCAAACATGACTTTTATACTGCGATAAGGTTCGTCTTGTATATTTCTGTGTGCACTATCGCAAAATGGCTGGGTAACACTCAAGCCACAGGTACACCATGAATATACTTTTCCGGGTTGTACTTTTACAATTGCCGGCTCACATTCAGCCATCTTTGGTAAATTTTCATTGGGAATGATTTCCATGTTACAAATAATTTTTTATAAATGAATATAATTGAAATGAATTCTTGTTCGAAAGTTCTTTGATCTCTTCTTTGAGTTTTTCTTTATCAATATCATTCATCTTCTTTCGCTGAATAAGTTGGTAAGCTCTTTCTGCCAGCAACCAGTATTTTTTTTCTTTCGAATGATGATGTTTTAATAAATGCTCTATTTCTTTCAGCAGGTCGCTTACACCTTCGTTTTTAGAAGCGACTGTTTTTATTACAGGAACCTCATCGTACCTGTTATGAAATGCAGGTGCCAGCATCATTCGCAGGTTCTTTACAAATTGATCAGCGTCTGGCCTATCGGATTTGTTTACAACAAATATATCGGCGATCTCCATCAGGCCTGCTTTCATGGTTTGCACTTCGTCACCTGCTTCAGGAACGACGACGACAACAGTGATATCAGATAAGCCAGCAATTTCAACTTCGCTTTGACCTACGCCAACAGTTTCTACAATGATAAGATCAAAAGTCGCAGCTTTCATCAGCTCTGTTATTTCAATGATCTTCGGATGCAACCCCCCTAGTGAACCTCTTGTTGCCAATGAACGGATAAACACACTCGGATTATCATACCATTTACTCATACGTATACGGTCGCCGAGCAGAGAACCAAGATTGAAAGGTGAAGATGGATCAACACAAAGCACCCCGATCTTTTTTCCATTGTTTACAAGTAAACCGATCAACGAATCAACCAATGTACTCTTGCCAGCTCCAGGAGGGCCGGTAATACCAATAACTGGTTTACTCGGGTTATGGAGCAATGATTGTAATAAACCTTCATAGCCATCCGCTTCATTTTCCACCAATGAAATGCTTCTTGCCAATGCTTTTGCATCGCCCAATTCCAATTTTGATAATAGTTCCTGTATCATTTCGGGTTGGCCAAAAATACTCTTTATAATAAAGACAAATGAATGAGTTTAATAATTTTATTTTGCAGCATGCAAAGGCTTTCGGTTGTTATTATTTGTAAGAATGGCGCAAAGGTTATTGGCGAAACCATAAAAAGTTTTTCCGGTCTTACTGATGATATTTTGGTGTATGATAATGGTAGCACAGATGGCACGAAAGGAATAGTAAAACAAAGCAATGCAAGATTGGTTGAAGGCAGTTGGGAAGGCTTTGGCAAAACAAAAAATAAGGCCAATGCATTGGCAAAATATGATTGGATAATTAGCCTTGATGCGGATGAGGCCATGGATGAAGAATTAAAAGAAAATTTATTGAAGCAAGACCTCACTGATGAAATGAGAGTATTTGAATTCAAATTCAAAAATTTTTTGGGTGATAAATGGCTTCGTTACGGCGAGTGGGGAGATGATAAACATATTCGGCTTTTCAACAGGAAAAAAATCAACTGGAATGATGCAGAGGTGCATGAGTCCTTACTCTTACCAACCGATGTAAGAGTTATTTCAACTTCAGGCTACGTGTTGCATAAAACAGCACCTGATATTGCATCGTATGAAAACAAGATGGAGAATTATGCAGCGCTGAATGCCAAAAAATATTTTAAGCAACAAAAAAGATCCGGCTCATTTAAAATGTTTTTTTCTGCTGTTTTTTCTTTTATCAAAAACTACTTTTTTAAACTCGGCTTTCTCGATGGGGCAACAGGATATCATTGTGCAAGAATAAATGCCCGTTACACTTTTTTGAAATATAAAAAGCTAAGTGAATGGTGGAATAAAAAACAGTAAGCAGACTTTCTTAATAATCTATAATTTTACACTCCTGAAAATTATATGACCAATTTCATACCGATATTTCCTCTTGGCATTGTAGTTTATCCCGGTGAAAATGTAAACCTTCACATTTTTGAACCAAGATATAAGCAACTTGTTAAAGAATGTCACGAGAATAAAAAGCCATTTGGCATTCCCGCTGTTCTCAATAATAAATTACAGGAGAATGGAACGCTGGTAAATGTTATTGAATTGAGCAAATTGTATGATAATGGCGAAATGGATATTAAAACAAAAGGCGAAAAGGTTTTTCGAATGTTAGAAATAATAAAGGAAGTGCCTGATAAGCTTTATAGCGGCGCTATTGTAAATTATCCGGATAATAAAGAACAGGGCGATATTGAGCTGATGCGAAGAGTAATGAAGGGCATTCGTGAATTACATAAGTTGCTGAACGTATCAAAAGATTTTAAAAAACCTGATGAAGAATTGAATACTTACGAAGTGGCCCATCATGTTGGCCTTACCTTGCAGGAAGAGTATGAACTGCTTGGCCTTATGAATGAACTGCAGCGGCAGGAATACATAAAGCGTCATTTAACCAAAGTATTACCGATGGTAGCAGAGATGGAAGGATTAAAAGAAAAAATAAAATTGAACGGGCATTTTCAAAATTTATCTGGTTTCCAGTTTGAATTGTAATCAAGCAACAAATGAACACACTCTGCTTCGACTTTGGCAACACAAGATTAAAAATTGCTTTTTTCCAAAATGCAAAACTTGCGGAAGTGCTCGTTATTGAAAACGATGAGATCACTACTATCGGATCTGTCCTGGAAAAATTTGATGCACAAAAAACAATTCTTTCATCAGTTATTAATCATAATCTTGAGATCGAAACACTGCTTGCACAAAAAACAAAATTTCACAGGCTTAGTCATCTTTCAAAACTTCCGTTCACCACACCTGTTGGAAAACCAGAAACTATCGGGGCTGATAGGTTGGCGTTATGTGCATCCGCAGTTTATTTTTTTCCCAAGCAGCATAACCTGGTAATTGGAATGGGGAGCTGTATTACTTATAATTTTATTAATGCAGATCATGAATTTTTGGGCGGTGGAATATCACCAGGCATGGAAATGCGAATGAGATCGTTGAATCAATTCACGGCTAAATTGCCAATAGTAAAACCAGATGGCAATGTGCCCCTTGTTGGCTACGATACTGTTACAAATATATTAAGCGGAGTGGTGATGGGAATGGCAAAAGAGATCGATGGATTCATTGATGTATATAAAGAAAGATATGGGAACTTTAACGTCCATTTAACCGGGGGTGATTTAGTCTATTTGGCTCCCCATCTTAAAAACCAGATATTTGCAGACCCCGAACTGATCTTCAAAGGGCTTTATGCCATT
>Ga0105242_10005017_pt1 | contig 10231 bp, 8 predicted proteins | sample KBSM24metaG_FD_81521 | JGI IMG/M metagenome (GOLD analysis project Ga0105242, IMG submission 81521) | Miscanthus rhizosphere microbial communities from Kellogg Biological Station, Michigan, USA - KBS M2-4 metaG | ecosystem: Host-associated > Plants > Roots > Rhizosphere > Soil | place: Michigan... | reverse complement strand
TTCGCGCCGCGTTCGAAGTCGATCTCGATCTTCTGCTCCACGGAGCCTGATTTTTCCTCCAACGAGACGTGCGCCTTGCCCTGAACGTCGCTGTTCGCACCGACAGGTGAAATCGTGATTCTCTTGTCGAAGTTCGTTGAAGAAGTCGTTGATGACGGATCGTCCTCGTCTCTGGACGCCTTGACTACGACGTGATTCGCGACGACTTGCAGAGACGAATTCAACGTACCGCGAACATCCACGAACATTCCGACGGCCGGAGTCCCGGTAACTTTCGTGTCAGCGTTGATCAGCACAACCGCGACGCCACCGCCTTCAGTATCGACGTTCATCGTTCCGGTCCCGAGGGACGCGATCTTGCCGTTGAACTGCACGCGAATGAGATCGTCTTCGCGGTTGCCGACTTTGAGACGCGTCGCGATAAGCCGGCCATCCTGATGAATACCGCTGACGTCCACGTCGAGATCCGCCGTCAAATTCGAGGCGGTAAAGCCGCCATCCGGCCCCCGCCGCTCGATCTTCGTATCTTCGTTCACCAGCACATCGACGCCGATCAGAGAGACCAATGTCCCGCTCGCAATCGTTTTCACGGCAGTGGTGCGGCCGCGAAAGCGAAACTCACCGTCGCCCTGATCGATGATCACAATTTCGCGCGCCGTGATTCCGGAGTTCGCAAAGAATCCGATAACCTTGACGAAATCGCCGATGTGTAATCCGGCAAGACCGATCTCGTCGCCGTGAAGTTCCACTTCCGTGTCGGGCGTGGCGCTCACCTTGACGTCGATGCCGGCAACGCGCAGCGTGATCGACGGCGTCGCGGTGTTGTCCACTTTCGTCAGCGTGCCATGAAACTCGACATCGCCGCCTTTCGCAGACGCGGGCACTACTGCTGCCGACAGAAGAAGCATGGACAGGATTCCGATTCCGAGCTTTGGACCGATTCGCATCATACAAACAGACCTCCGGCTTCTGAGCCGGTGCCGTCGATGCAAGCGGCATGCCGCACTGTCACGCTCGCAGAGCCCAAACAATTCAATGCGATAGTAGAAACCGAAATCGTCCCCGGAGCGGTTTTTCGTAAAAACCCTTCGTCAAACCACCAACTTGGTGTAACCGTTGATGCCGATGCGCCGAGTTGCCGAAAACATTTCGAGTGCCTTCAAGTCGCTGGGGTCGAGCTGGTTGCGAACAACGCTGACGACGCTCGGCATGATCATTGGCGTGGGATCCGTCGCGCTTCTGATCTCCATTGGTCTCGGCGTGCAAAAGGACGTTACCGAGCAGGTTCAGGCCCTGGGAGCGAACTTGATCTTCGTGGTGCCGGGAAAGCTCGAAAAGAATTCGACGCCGAACACGATGGCGCTGATTGGAGTGTCCACGCTGACCGAGCAGGACGTTCAGGCGTTGCGGACGCTGAAGTCGGTCGACCGCGTGGCTCCTTTCATCTTTGTCGGCGGAACCGTGGATCATGACGGCAAGGCTCACAGTGCGTTCGTGATCGCAACAACACCCGACTGGTTCCAGATGCACCCCAAACCGTTGGCGGAGGGAAAGCTTTTCACGCCGACCGAAAAAGGCGAGCAGCTCTGCGTGCTGTCCGAAAAACAACGCAAAGCGATTTTCGGGGAACGGCAGGCCGTCGGCGAAACGATCGTGGTCCAGAATGTCCCGTTCAGGGTTGCAGGAGTCCTGAAAGAAGAAGAAGGAAGCGGGCTGTTCGGAGACACTGGATTCGAAAACATGATTTTCCTGCCCGCAGCCGTGGCCGAGGAAAAGATCCCGCACATCCAGATCAATCGAATCCTGATACAGACAGACCCGAAAGTATCGCCCGATCTCGCACTCGCTGAAATCTCGGCGACGATCAAGAAGACGCACAACGGACACGAAGACTTCGGAGTACTCACCCAGCGGCAACTGCTTGGAACAATCTACAGGCTGATGTCGATAGTGACGTCGCTCGTGGCCGGCATAAGCGCGATCTCTCTGGTGGTGGCCGGCATCGGCATCATGAACATCATGCTCGTCACAGTCACGGAGCGCACCCACGAGATTGGCATCCGAAAAGCCGTCGGGGCGAAGAAGCGCGACATCTTCGTGCACTTCCTGGTGGAGGCTCTGGTGATCTCCTTCATGGGAGGCATGACGGGGCTGGCTTCGGCGATCGGGATCGGTGAGCTCGTGAGCCGTTATTCGCCCCTGAAGCCTCTCCTGAACGGCAGAGTGATTCTGCTTTCCCTGGGAATCTGCGTGGTTATCGGACTGATCTTCGGCACCGCTCCGGCGTTGCGGGCATCGCGGCTCAGCCCCATCGATTCGCTCCGGCATGAGTGACGACGTCGAATTTTCTAACGCGCCTTATCTGTTCGGAGATATTCCTCAACGTTCTTCGCGAGCACATCGAGCGGCACGTTGCCGCCCAGCACCACGGTATCGTTGAAGGCTTTCAGGTCGAATTTCGATCCGAGCGCCTGTTTCGCCTTCTCCCGCTGCCGGTTGATCTCGCTGTGTCCCACTTCATAACCACACGCTTGTCCCGGCCAGGAGCAATAGCGATCGACTTCGCTGGCGACTTCCAGAGGATTCGATCCATTCACATCGACGAAGAATTTCACGGCCTGGTCACGCGTCCAGCGCTTCGCATGGATCCCCGTGTCCACCACGAGCCTGCACGCGCGGAATGCGATCGACTGCAGATAGCCGACCCGCCCAACGGGGTCGTCCTTGTACGCACCAAGTTCGTCGGCGAGTTGCTCCGCGTACAACGCCCAGCCCTCGGAATAAGCATTGAACGCCAGCATTTCCCGAATCAGCGGCATACCGTGCGTGTATTCGCCCTGCCAGATGTGCCCGGGAATGGATTCGTGAAAGGCGAGATCGGCCAGACTGTACTTGCTGTGTAGCTGTGTCGTTCGGAGATTAATCCAGAATCGTCCGGGGATCTTGCCGTCAATCGATCCCGCGCCGCCGTACGCGGCCGGCGCGCCAGGCTCTTCTTCCGGAGGCAGGCGCTTCACCTCCATATTGGGATTCACGACCTTGTTGAACGCGTGCGGCATCTCGGATCGGATCCAGTCCAGGCGCTTCTGAATGAAGTCCATGATCTCGGCGCGCCCCTTATCCCCTTCGCTGAACTGATAGCGTGAGTCCTTCGCCAGCGCCTTCATGCGTTCGCCGACGCTTCCCTGTGAGTAGCCCATCTGCTTCAGCACGTCGTCCATCTGAACATCCAGCCGCCGCAGTTCGTTGCGGCCCATTTCGTGGACTTCGTCGGGAGACATGGCCGTAGTGGTGGACGCCTGGAGAGCCCAGCGGTAATACTCTTCGCCATGGGGCCGCGCCCACATTCCCGCGTCATTCGTGGCGATCGCGCGCTGCTCGTGCAGTTCCTTTAATTGTCGATCGAGCGCGGGAGCGACCAACTGAACAGCGATCATTCGCGCACGCTCGGCCCACTTGCCGGGAATGTTTTTCGTTCGCCGGTCGATCGATTCAACAAGTGAACCGCCTTCCCGGGCAGTCCTGGCGGACAGTTCCATTTGCGCCAGCGCTTTGTCGATCAGGAAGGCCGGAGGCACGAGGCCCGCAGCGCGCGCAGCCTGCATGCGCTCGAGTTCTCCATCAAGCTGCTTCGGATATGACTGCAGCCGTGCAAGATACGCTTCGGCATCGGCGGCGTTGTCGATGGGATGGTCGCTATCCAGAAACCGCGGCACGTCGAGGTATGCGCCGACATTCTGAATAACGACATACGGCGTGTTTCTCCAGCCGCCAACCGCGACATCGCCGTAGGGCAACGCGAAACCTTCGAGCGCCTTCGCATACGCACTGCGCACGACCTCAAAACTGGTTCGTGTGGCATGCGAAAGCGCTGATGCGTCGAAGGCGTTGATGCGCTGCAGATCGCTGCGAATCTGGGCTGCAACCTGCTGCTGGCCCTGCGCCGAGCGATCGCTAAGCTGCGAACGAAAAGCCGCCCGCGCGCCGGTGTCGATGCCTAATGACGTTGCGCCTTCCGGAGAAAGGCGCAGCAGATTACCGGCAACCTCGTCAAGCAGCGCAACGGCACCGGCCTCGGTTGTGGCCGTGGAGGGCCCTTCGGCCGACTCGCGTTTGCACCCGGACAGCAAGGGAATCGCGGTTGTCGACGCCAGCGCTGCAAGAGCCTGGCGGCGATTGATGGATCGTGTCATAACGAGGGTTCCGCGAGGGCGTTTCCGAAATCCTCGATGAGCTCGTCGGTCGCTTCGATACCTACCGACAAACGGATCAACTGATCGGAAATACCCAGTGAGTGGCGATCTTCCGGCGACATCCCGGAATGCGACGTCTTAGACGGACGCGTCAACAGCGTTTCGACGCCTCCAAGGCTGGGAGCGATGATGGGAATTGTCGTGCGTTCGATGAATCTCTGCGCTTCCTGCACTCCACCCTTCAACTCAAAACTCAGCACGCCGCCGAATCCGCTGAACAACTCGCGAGCGCGCCCATGGCGAGGATGGCTTTCAAGCCCCGGATAATACACGCGATCAACAGCCGAGTGGCCCTCGAGGAACCGCGCCATCGCCAGCGTACTTTCGTTTTGGTATCTCATCCGAAGGGCCAGCGTCTTCATCCCGCGGTGAAGAAGAAATGCCGCGTGCGGATCGAGCGACCCGCCGAGATGATCGAGGCGGTGCTTAACCTTGCTCACCAGACCCTGCCTGCCGATCACGGCGCCGGCGACAATATCCGAGTGTCCGTTCAGGTACTTCGTGCAACTGTGCAACGAAAGATCGAAACCAAGTTCCACCGGACGGAAATTGACGGGACTCGCAAACGTGTTATCGACCAGCGAAACGATCCCCCGGCTTCGGGCAAACTCGACAACGGCGCGGAGATCAGGCACGTGCAACAGTGGATTGCTCATGGTCTCGACATAGATCGCCTTCGTACTGGGACGCAGTCTGGCATTCCACGAATTCGGATCGTCCGAATCGATAAAGTCGTACGCGATTCCGAAAGCCGGAAGGTCCTTCGTCACGAAGTCGTGAGTCCCGCCATAGAGGCAATTCTGAATAAGTAAATGATCGCCGGCACTCAGTAACGTCAGCAGCGTCGTCGAAATGGCCGCCATGCCACTGGCCGTGACGACGGCCGCCTCCGCGTTTTCCAGCGCCAGGAGCTTTTCATGAAGAGCAACGTGGTTCGGTGTGTTGTTGAGACGGATGTACTTGATGCTGTGGTAATCCCCTTCATCTCCGTATTCGAAATTAGCCGACTGGAAGATAGGCATGCTGACAGCGCCATGAATGCGCGGGTCAGGCTCGCCGGAGTGGATAAGCCGGGTCTCCAAACGCCGATAGTTTTTCGTCATAGAGGGATTCTAGCGGATGACGAGCGCGGGAGTTAGGGTTGGGATTGGGTAACTTTAGCTTATGCTTCGCGGAAATGCTGGGTACCACGGTCAAAAGCACCACCAGACCGGCTCCCAGGAGAACGACAGACGAAGGTTCGGGAACCTGCTCGGCATCACCGTTAATGATGAGAGTTGACGTGAAGGTGTAGAGGGCACTGTTGGAGCCTGCCGTCGGCACGCCATTCAGGGTAATGTTCGTAAAGCCGACGCGGAAGTCTCCACCGAGGTTCGCATTGAGGTCTGCCACTGTATGCATTGTTCGGATTCAAAGCCCCATTTGCCTGCCCCAAACTATTGACCCAGCCCTGACTGTTGAAATCCAGTGTGTACGATGATGCGAGGGCTGCGGGGGCCAACAAGAAGGTGACTAGAACGAACAGGGCAATTTTCTTCCCTAAAGACACTATGCCTCCGTGCAAAACGAACCTCCCCTTGTCGAAACTCAAATCGTGAGGGAGTAAAGTGAAAACAATCTCGTTGCCAGCAACCAGCGAGCGAACCACCTTCCGTAAGCCTCGATTTTCTAACGGATTTCACGACGCTTTGCGAATCGGCTCTCCGCAAGCTCCCTCTCGACCTTCCAAATTCGTAAAGAAACCCGACAGGTTAGACGGGAAAAAGGTGCGACAATTCACGCATGTCCGGCCCAGCCGATGCCAGTGTAGAGACGATGCTGCTGAAGGTTTTGATTCAGCTGATCGTGATCATTGCGGCGTCACGCATTGCAGGCGTTGCGTTTCGAAAACTCGGCCAGCCTCAGGTTTGCGGAGAAGTGGCCGCGGGACTCATCCTTGGTCCTTCCCTGCTTGGCAAACTCGCGCCCGAGTTTTTCACCAGCGTGTTCTCGCCTTCGACAGGGCCGGTACTGAATATCCTCAGCCAGCTTGGACTGATTCTCTTGATGTTCCTGGTCGGTTTGGAATTCGATTTCGCGCACCTCAAAACGTACGGAAAGACAGCCGCGGCCACTTCCATCGTAGGAATCGCGCTGCCGTTCGGACTGGGAATTCTGCTGGCGCAACTCATTCATCCCTGGGTGGCGCCGGAAACGAACAAGATCGGGTTCGCCTTACTGCTGGCCACTGCGCTCGCGATCACCGCGATTCCGGTTCTGAGCCGTATCATGATGGAGCTGAACCTCCAGCGAACGTCGATCGGATCGATCACCATCACTGCGGCGGCGGTCGACGATGTCGCGGGATGGACCATTCTGACAATCGCAACCGCAGTGGTGCGTTCCGAGTTTCGCGTCAGCCATGCTGCGGCCACGATCGCTGAAGCCGCTGTCTTCTGCGCGGTCATGCTGTTTGCGGTCCGCCCGCTGCTGCGGAAATGGATTCAGCACACACGAAGACAGGACGGGAATGAGCCGTCGCTCACCACGATCGCAGTGCTCATCGTGCTGGTCCTTGGGGCCGCGGCGATAACAAATATCATTGGTATTTTTTCGATTTTCGGCGCGTTCCTTACCGGCACGCTGCTTCACGATGAGAAGGAATTCGCTCAGGCCATCGGTCTCCGATTGCGCGATTTCACAACAACGTTCTTTCTCCCAATTTTCTTCACTTATACCGGTCTTCGCACCGATATCGGCTCGATGAGCGGCGGCCTGCTGTGGGCGGTTGCCGGCCTGATCATTGCGACAGCGATTGTCGGGAAGCTCGCCGGCTGCGGACTCGCCGCGCGTTTTGTAGGAGGCCTCTCGTGGCGGGATTCTCTGACGGTTGGAATTCTGATGAACACCCGCGGCCTGATGGAACTGATTGTCATCAACCTCGGCTATGAACTCCATGTCTTCCCGCGCACGGTCTATTTCATGCTGGTGCTCATGACACTCGTCACGACTTATATGACGACACCGCTGGTGCGAAGGGCCATCCGGAACACGGAACTGGAACAGCTCGTCCAGGAATCGCCGTTCGTGCTGGGACATCGCAAAGCGGAAATCTCGCGCGCACGCCGCTAGCGTCTCAGCCAGGACACGTCTCATGGGTACTAAGCCGCGACAATCCCGAACCAAAGCGGGCGCAATCTCACAAATCAACACGCACGGCGCGCTGCTCGTCTTTCCCATCAACAATCGGGAGCTGCCGAACTCGCTGTGGGCGGAGTTCTTCCCGAAGAGCAAAATGGTCTGGGATTGGAATGAACAAAGTGACTACAAGGTCGGAGACATGTGGCAGTTGATGAAGAAGCTGTCGGATTGCCGCGAGGTCGTCTATTCGAAGTGGTATCAGGGACGGGCGACGTTCTTCTCGCGCGAACTGTTCACGGCCATGCTCTCTGGCGCGAGAACGGCACGCATTCCGCGCCACGAACTTTCGGAGACCGGTCGAATTCTGTTCGAGGTCCTGGAAAACAATTCGCCGCTCTCGACCAAGGAGTTGAAGGCCCTCACGGATCTAAGGGGAAAACACAATGAAGCCGCCTACTCTCGTGGAATGAAGGAACTATTCACACGATTTCTGATTGTCGGCTTCGGCGAGGTCGAAGACGGAGCGTTCCCATCCCTCGCGGTCGGCGCAACAGAACTGTTGTTTGAAGATCTGTGGAGGGACGGCGCAGACATGGCTCCGCGCAAGGCGCGCGCGGTGATCGATCGCCTGATGCCTGCGGGATCGCACTTTCGGAAGTTTCTTGAGAAGGCGGCAAACCTGGAGGAAGCTCGATGAGTTGGCGAGCGGCAGCACCAGAGAAGTGGGATGGCAACGTCGCGACCATCCTGGCCCACGGCGCGGGCCAGGGGATCGACTCTCCGTTCATGAAGTTCTTTCATGAGGCGCTGCCGAAGCGTGGCCTTCTGTCGGTGCAGTTCAACTTCGACTACATGCAGCAGGGACGGAAGATGCCGGATCCGCAACCGAAGATGCAGGCGTTGTACCGGCAGATTGTCGCGGAAGTGGCGGAGAAGCATCGGCCGAAGAAGATCATCATTGGCGGGAAATCGATGGGCGGGAGGGTGGCGTCATACATCGCCGCCGATACGGAAGGTGTCCGCGGGTTGGTGCTTCTGGGTTATCCGCTTCATCCGCCGGGGAAGCAGGATCAGTTGCGCGACGAACACCTTTACGGCATAGATCTGCCCATGCTGTTTCTCAGCGGCACGAAGGATACGTTTGCAGAGCGGGCGCTGCTGGAGAAAGTTGTGCAGCGCATCGGCAGTCGGGCAACGCTGGTGTGGACGGAGCGTGGGGACCATTCGCTGAAGGTGGGCAAGTCGGGAACGGTGACGCTGGAAGCTGCGGCGGATGAGATTGAGAAGTGGGCAGGTGGGATCGTTTAGGTTGACTCGTCCTCGCCTGATCCCCTCCTTTTGCAAGGAGGGGATCAGACCGCTCGCTTATTGCGTTGTCACAGGCTGCGGGATACGCTGTCCTAGGTCATGCGAAAGTTCTTCCTCAGCTTCATTGGTGCCTTGCTGCTGGCCGGCGGCCTTGCGCTGCCGCAGACGGCAACCAATCTCATCCTCATTCACACCAACGACATGCATGGACAAGTGCTGCCCCGCGACGGATCCGGTGGCATGGCCGAGCTTGCCACGATCGTCCGCCGTGAACACCCGGACCTGATCCTCGACGGTGGCGACATGTTCACCGGCACGATGATCAGCGACGAGTTTTTCGGCAAACCGATGATCGAGATCCTGAACAAGCTGGGATACGGAGCTGTCGCGCTCGGTAATCACGAGTTCGACTACGGCGTCCCGGAATTGCGCAATCGACTGAAGGAGGCTCGCTTTCCCGTTCTTTCCGCGAACGTCAGCGGCATTCCCGAGGTGCAACCCTACACGATCCTCAACGTGAAGGGCCTGCGCATTGGAGTGATTGGCCTTACGGTAGAGAACCTCACGGATGTCACGCATCCGAAGAACCTCGCAACGATCAAAGTAGCCAAGCCGGTCGATGCGTTGAGGGACATTCTGCCCAAGGTTCGCCCCCTGGCCGACCTCATCTTTCTTGTCGTGCACGTTACCTTTGATGAACAGGTGCAACTTGCGAAAGCCTTTCCTGAGATTCGCCTCATCGTGGCCGGACATCCCCATACGCTACGCGCAACGCAAGTCGGGCAGACGCTGATCGTCGAAACCGGTGTCAGCACACAAAATGTCGGCAAGGTGGAAATCCGTCTGAACGGCCGAACAATCGACTCGATGACATCCCAAACGATCCCGGTTCGCGGCGTCCCGAAAGACCCCGAGATTCAGGCCGTGATCGCGCCCTATGAACGCCAACTCGCCGCGCGTTCGGCCGAGCGCATTGGCGAAGCTACCGATTTCCTGGTGAAGTCCGACACGCAGGAATCGCCGTTGAACAACTTCCTGGCCGATGCGTTACGAGATTTTGCCGGCACTGAAATCGCTTTTCACAATGTCGGGGGAATCCGTGCTCCGCTAAGAAAAGGCCCGATCACAAAGGGAGACATGTATGAGGTGCTCCCCTTCCAAAACACCGTGGTCACGATGAGCTTGAGCGGCGCCCAGCTGAAACAATTGCTGGCGCGCCGCGTCATCGCTGTCAGTGGCTTGAGGGTCTCGTGGGACATCACGCGCCCGTATCCGAACCTGCTGGTCTCGGCGACTCTCGCCAACGGTCAGCCCCTTCAGGATGCGATGCGCTATACCGTCGCCGCCAATGACTTCATGGCTGCCGGCGGCGACGGACTGGCCGAGCTCAATCAGGGAACTTCTGTCGAAGACACAGGCACGCTGTTGCGCGATGCCGTGGCCTCTTACCTGACGGAACATCCGATCGTGTCCGCCGCCACCGACGGGCGGGTTACGATTCAGTCGCGTTGATCGTCTGCTCGAATTTCTTCGCCAGACTCGCGGTCAGT
>Ga0105242_10005016_pt1 | contig 10235 bp, 10 predicted proteins | sample KBSM24metaG_FD_81521 | JGI IMG/M metagenome (GOLD analysis project Ga0105242, IMG submission 81521) | Miscanthus rhizosphere microbial communities from Kellogg Biological Station, Michigan, USA - KBS M2-4 metaG | ecosystem: Host-associated > Plants > Roots > Rhizosphere > Soil | place... | reverse complement strand
CGATCCGGCCTGCAACAAGGCTTTCCACTGGAGCTACCAGCCGCGCATTGAAGGCGGCGTGAAGGTCTTCGCGGCTGGCCATGTGCAGCTTGTGGATCTGGAGCAGGGCCGCGCTTTCATGCGCACTCTGGCCTCCGCTTCCGGGAGCATGCCCGGCGACAAGCCCCGCACCAGCAATGCCCAACTGTAAGTACGAGTGGGAGCATTTCGCCTCGACGGGCTACACGTGGCCCTCGGCCCGGCATTGCGGGGGGACGGTGTGGGCACCAATCCCGTCGATTGACTGGGACCGGTACTGCGCGGGCCGGATCGTGCCCTACCCGCGCGATGCCGCCTGGTGCGTTTCGCCAACGCATCAGCCCGTCATCTGCCAGCACTCCAGCGTGGAGATGAGTCTGTGCCTGTGCGCGAACTACGGGCAGCGGGCCCGTCTCGCCAATTTGCTGGCGCATCCCCATCTCGACTGGGACGACATCCATCCGGGGGCCCGGGCCGATGCCCATCTCTATCTGCGAGACCGGGAGGGACTGCTCTCGGTGCTGGAGCGCAGCGCGCTGGCCCGGGCCTATGTGATGAACCTGCGGCCGCATCACTTCGATCCGGAACTGATGGAGTGGGCGCACGCGAAGTGCGAGGTGCTACTGGCGCGGGACGCGGCCTGGGCAGCGATGGATGAGGTGGATGCGTCCAGCGATGAGTGCGAGTTGGACGACGAACTGCAGTTGGAAGGATCGCCATGAACACGGACATCGATACCACCGTGGTCCATCGGGTGGGTGACGGTTATCGCGTCAACAGCGCGGACCTCGTGGACTACGGCCGGCGGGTGATCGAGCGCGAGGCGAAGGCCCGGGAGGATCGCCTGCGGGCGTTGCAGGCGGAGGTGAGCCGGGATGAGGCCTGGTTCCGTTCCCGGCTTGTGGTCGTCTGCATCGCCGCTTTCCTGCTGACGCTGGGCTACGTCGGTTTTGCGGAGTGGCAACTGCACCGGGACATCCAGGCCCTGAAGCAATAAACCCAGTGGGACGTTGGGACTGCAGTGCCACCGCGTATCGCGGCGCACTGCTCCCCCCGGCGTGCGCGTGTTTTTATCCATGAGGAAGAACAAGAATGGCGGTTGTAATCATCACGGGAGTGCTGCGGGAGCTCGGGCCCGGCGTGCAGGAGACGTCGGGGCGTATCGGCTCAACGCAGTTTTCTTATGTGGAGTTCGAGGATGGACGCATCCTGCGCGACATCAGTGTGTTGGGTGGGTTGCAGGGCAAGCTGGATGCAGCGCTGAACGACGAAGGCCCCGTGGAGTTGCATCTGGCGCAAGGGGGCAAGAAGTCCGATCTGGTGATCGCGCTCAAAGGCAGTGATGGCAGGACCTTCGCGGTGGATCTGGGTGGCAGCGGCACGGCGCTGGGCTACATCACGATCGCCGGGGCACTCGTGTTGGGGTTGTTTCTGCTGCCGCTCTTTGGCGCCGGGCTGCTGTTCTGGTGGTTCGCGTGGCGGACGTGGCATGGGCTGCGGATCGTGCAAGACGCACGTGCGCATGTGCGGGGTTTGGCGCAGGCCATTCTGGTGTGAGCGGACTCGGCCTCCTCTCCGCTCCGCTCTGCTCCCCTGCCCTACCTCGCATCCTGCATGCCTTCCGCATCCCATCTGGCGTCACCGCTGGCAGTGAACCTGTTTCGCCTGCTACGCCCTCACTTGGGCTGGATCGGGTTGTCGGTCCTGACGGGCCTGTGCGCGGGGGCCGCGACGGTGGGCTTGCTGGCGACGGTCAATGCCGCATTGCACGCTGGCGCGGTGCTGTCGGGATCGATGCTCTGGCTCTACCTGGGGCTGTGCGGCGTGGCACTGCTGGGCCGCGGAACGTCGGATGTGGCGACCAACCGGGTGGGGCAGGAGGTGGTGGCCCAGTTGCGCAAGCAGTTGGCCGAGGACATCCTGCACGCGCCTCTGGAGGCGGTGGAGCGGTTTGGGAGTCACCGGCTGCTGCCGGTGCTCACCCAGGATGTGGAGATCGTGAGCCACTTTGCCTTCACGTTGTCCGCGACGTTGATTTCGGCGGCAGTGACGATGGGGTGCCTGCTGTATTTGTCGGTGCTGTCACCAGGGCTGTTCGGGCTGATGCTAGCAGCTCTGGTGGCCGGGACCGGCCTGCAGGTTCTGGCGCAGGCGCGAGGAATGCGGGGATTCTGGTCAGCCAGAAGGCAAGAAGAGCAACTGCACCGGAACTACCGCACGCTGAGCGATGGGGCAAAGGAATTGCGGCTGCACCGGGAGCGGCGGACTCGCCTGCTGGCGCAGATCACGGGGACCGTGGAGGCGATCCGTTCGGTCAATGGCCAGGCCGTCACGATCTATGTGCTGGCGAAAGCCTTCGGGGCGGCGATCTTCTTCTTGCTGATCGCTTTGGTGCTTGCCTGGGGTTCCTGGCAGGAAATCCCGGCTGAAGTTCTCAGCGGGTTTGTACTGGTGCTGCTGTTTCTGAAGGGGCCGCTCGATCAGATCGCGACGGGATTGCCAACGTTCGGGCGGGCGCGGGTGGCGCTGCAGCGGATCGAGGAGTTGCGGGGGTATTTTGCGCAGCGTGGGCTGGGCGGCAAGGCATCCGGGCCGAGCACCGTGCATGCGCCTTTCGCAATGGAGCGCATTGAACTGCGAGGGATGACGTACAGATTCCCGACAGAGACGCAGAAGCGTCCCGGCTTTGCGCTGGGACCGATCGATCTTGAACTGCGCAAGGGTGAGTTGGTCTTCATCGTCGGGACAAATGGCGCAGGCAAGACCACTCTCATCCAACTGCTGCTGGGCCTGTATGCACCCACTGATGGTGAGATCCTGCTGGATGGGCTGCGGGTGACACCCCAGATGCAGGACGGCTACCGGCAGTTGTTCAGCACGGTGCTGTCCGACTTCCATCTCTTCGATGAACTGGTGTCACCGGGGCGGGATGCCGCATCACTGGCCTCAGCAGCGGCACGCCATCTAGAACAGCTGGGGCTTGGGCACAAGGTGTCGGTACACGATGGGCGACTGAGCACGACGGATCTATCGACGGGGCAGCGCAAGCGGCTGGCACTGCTGCATGCCTATCTCGAGTGCCGGCCAGTCATCGTGCTGGACGAGTGGGCGGCGGATCAGGATCCGGGGTTCCGGGAGAGGTTCTACACCGAGCTTTTGCCCGAGTTGCGGGAGCGGGGACACCTGCTGGTGGTGATCAGCCACGACGATCGGCATTTTGCGATGGCGGATCGCGTTTTGCGGGTGCGTGAAGGGCGGCTGGTGGAGGAGCCTTGCTTGCGGGCTTCCCACGCAGTAGCAGCGCATCGGCACGCGCCGGAGGCGATGGCATGACAACCCCAGTGCTTGTGACTCAGGCCCCGTCCACCGAAGAGCAGCCTGTCATGGAGCTCAGGGAGTGGCGTGTGCTGGAGAACTGCGATGCCGAGTTGCTGCTGATCGGGCTGCATGTCGATTCCGACCGGGTAAGGATTTCGACGCCGGTGGTGTCGTGGGATTACGGCAAACGAACCTGGATCACGCAGTCGGGGCGGGTCTACCGGACGACGCTGCCGCCAGGGGAGTTTCTGACGCCAGAGCGCCTTGCGGCGATTGTCCTCGCCTGGGGGCTGCGCGGGCCGATGATTGATTGGACCGAGGTGGTGTGGGCGGACATGGAACTGCTGCCAGGAGGCTTGGACTCGGCCCATTGAGAGCCGAGCCAGATTTCTCACTGCTGATAATTTGCACTATCAGAAGTGAACGTGGATCTCCAGCGCTCGCCAGCAGCTAGTCGGACTTACATGGGCACGGCATCCCCTGCGCTTTCTCTGCGGCATTGAGCACGCCGGACTTTTTGTGCCCTGTCCCGTTCAACCGCACCTCCCAGTTGCGAGTATCCGATCTCGCCAATTCCAGCGCCGAACGAATCCGTTGCAGAATGTTCTTCAAAAGAGGGACGAACGATGGCGAGACGTAAAAAAACAAGTACGGCTGATGATCTGATGGATCTGGTTTCGATGCTGCCATGGTGGGCAGGCGTCGCATTGGCCATAGCGAGCTATGTCATCCTGCACAAAATTGCCAGCATTCCCATCCCGGTTGCCCGTACACCGCAAGAGATCGGACAGCTAGCCACCAGTGGGATCTGGCGAGGGTTGGCTTACGCCGGCCAATTCGCCTTGCCCTTCATCTGCGTGATGGGCGCTATCGCGTCGGCCATCCGCCGACACCAACGCAAGACCTTGATCGATTCGGTATCCCGCAGCACGGCGGCTGATGCGCTGGAAGGAATGACTTGGCGCGAGTTTGAGGTTCTGGTCGGCGAAGGTTTCCGGCAGCGTGGCTACGCCGTCACCGAGACGGGTGGCGGTGGCGCCGACGGTGGAATCGATCTTGTCCTGCGCAAGGACGGCGACAAGTTCTTAGTGCAGTGCAAGCAGTGGAAAGCTTTCAAAGTAGGCGTCACCGTCGTGCGCGAACTGTACGGCGTGATGGCCGCAAACGGCGCGGCCGGAGGCTTCGTGGTCACCTCCGGCAAGTTCACGAGCGAGGCAGCGGAGTTCGCCCAGGGACGCAACATCCGACTCGTCGATGGACCTGCGCTTCTACAACTCATCCGCAACAGTCCCGAGCCGCAGATGCCAACCGCAGAACCTGTCCGCGCTGCGCCTCGTGCAACAGCCCCTGCAACTGGCGATACGCCCGTTTGCCCCGCCTGTGGAGAAGCGATGGTGCGACGTGTCGCGAAGCGCGGAGGATCTGCCGGCAATGCGTTTTGGGGGTGCTCCTCCTACCCTCGCTGCAAAGGCACCCGCGCGGTATGACCTCCATTTCAAGGCCATCCGCTCTGTTCGATCGCTAGCAGTCTAGCCATGGCATACGCACCAAAAGTCCAGCCCTTTCGCAGCCGGGTGCTTGCTGATGGCTTCGTCCTGGCGACATCGCAGAGTGGCGACCATGCTTTCTTTGCCCCTGGCGAGTTCGACCAGTTTCGTCAGTCACCGCAGTTGCTTTCTCTGCGCCGCCAAGCAGAACTCCGTGCGCGATTCCTGCTGGGAGACAGCCATCCGTCCATTGGCGTGCGAAGGTTGATTGCGTCGCGAATTGCAGCAAAGCGCGATACGGTTTCAGCAGGCCCATCGCTTCATATTCTGATACCGACCTTGCAGTGCGCCCATTCATGCCGGTACTGCCAGGTCAGCCGGTCACTGCACGATCAAGGCCACACGCTGTCATTGGCGGATATAGACGCAGCATGCGACACCATTTTCGAGAGTCCTTCGCCCACATTGACGGTTGAGTTTCAGGGCGGTGACCCCCTTCTTCGGTTCGATCTGATAGAGCGGGCCATTCTCCGAATCAAAGCCCGCAATGTGGCCGAGAGCCGACGCATCCGGTTCGTCGTGGCTTCGACACTGCATCAGCTCGATGCACCGATGTGCGCCTTCTTCAAAGCGCATGGTGTGCACCTCTCGACCAGCATCGATGGGCCACGTGAGTTGCACAACCGCAATCGACCGATCCCAGGCCGAGACTCTTACGAGCGAACCGTGGCAGGCATTGCGCTGGCAAGGGAGCGCATGGGTCACGACTCGGTTGCAGCGCTGATGACCACGACCAAAGCATCTTTGGATCATGCAGACGCGATCGTCGACGAGTATGTGCGCCTGGGATTTCGCGAGATATTCCTGCGGCCACTGAGCAGCTATGGCTTCGCCAAGCGCAATCAGGCCCTGCTCGGTTACTCCGTAGAAGAGTTCTTCGCCTTCTATCGCCGTGGGCTGGAGCGAGTGCTCCACTGGAGTCGCCAAGGCGTTGATATCCGCGAGGTCTATACATCGATCTTGCTCAACAAGATGCTGTCGACCTTCGATGCTGGCTACGTCGATTTGCAAAGTCCGACGGGTGCCGGCTCCAGTGTGCTGGTCTACAACTACGACGGTCATGTGTATCCCAGCGACGAGGCACGCATGCTGGCAGAGACGGGAGACACATCGCTGCGCATGGGCCGTATAGGAACGCCTCTTCAAAGTCTGCTGGCCTCACCGGTCCGGTCAGTTCTGATCGACGCGAGTGATGTGCAGAAGGAGCCCCACTGCCAAGCCTGTCCCTACAGCCTGTTCTGCGCACCGAACCCGGTCGATGCGCAAGCGCAGTTTGGAACGCCGTGTGTGGCAGCTCATGACACGGAGCATTGCCAGCGCCACATGGGCATGTTCGACGCACTGTTTACCAAGCTGCGCACAGCAGATGACGATATGCAGGACCTGCTCCACAAATGGGCTCAACCTGTGGCCGCAGAGCAGACTTGATGCGTAAAGTCCAAGCGTCCTTTCAACCCGGAACAGAGGCCCGCGTGCATCGCGTGGTCTCTTACGCCAACGTAGCCGCCGAGTGGTTTCCCGAGCTGCGCCTCCTCGTCCTCGCCCGGTCAGCCGATGAAAGGGCTGCAATAGAGGATTTGCAGAGCGCGGGGCTCCCTAACGTCAGATGGGTCGAGAGTTCCGTGCTCCAGGACGGTGACATCGTCGTGCCCCGATCTGTTAAAGACGAAGCCGTTGTATTGCTAAGAGAGTCCGACACGCACCACGCGCTATTCATGACCAATCGCTGCAACAGCTACTGTTTGATGTGCTCGCAGCCCCCTACCCCTGCGGATGACAGTTGGCTTGTGGACGAAGCCGTCGATGCCATCCGACATCTGCGATCGCCACCGCTCTTGCTCGGTCTGACCGGTGGCGAACCGCTGCTGCTGGGCGTTGGTTTACGCCGCGTTCTGGATGCCGTGTCGAAATATCTTCCGGGCACGCAAGTCGAAATCTTGACGAATGGCAGGCTGTTTTCCGATTGGCGGGTTGCGGCGCAGATCTTGACAGGGCTTTCCACACCAGTGCGATGGCTAGTACCACTGTACGGTCATGCGGACTTCGTGCATGACTTCGTCGTTCAGGCACCCGGTGCGTTTGACGAGACGCTGGCGGGCTTGATGGCACTCCAGGCGCAACGGCAACAGATTCAGCTGCGGATCGTGTTGATCGAGCCAGTGTTGCAGGTTCTACCCGAGCTGGCGAGCTTCATTGGCCGCAATCTGCCGTTCGTGCGAGAAGTCGCGCTCATGGGGTGCGAGCCGATCGGATTTGCGTTGGCCAACCGCGAACTGTGCGAAGTCGATTTGGCGCAGTGGAGCGACACATTGGAATTGGCGGCTCGCCAATTGCGCAGGCATGACATTCCCCATCTGCTGATGAATGCGCCCTTGTGCAGCTTGCCAAAGGCTTTGTGGCCCATTGCGCAGCGGAGCATTTCCGACTGGAAGAATGTCTATGCAGCGGAGTGTGAGGCATGCTGCGTGAAGGCTGACTGCTCGGGGCTTTTCGCATGGCATGAGCGGGGGTGGAAACCTGCTCCGTTGAGAACAATTGAATCAGCCGAGGCAATCGCATGAGCAAATTCATTCGCAACATCTCGTTGTTTGTCGCAGGGCTTCCTCTTCTGACGACGAAAAGTATTTCAGCGGTCCCTAGCCCGACGGTCGACGTCCAACCACTCGACTCGACCGGTCCTATACCGCTGCGTCCCCTGAACAGGGAGATGGATAACCTCTTTGCGGGTCATCGCTCCCATTCGAGCCATCGCTCCCATTCGAGTCATAGCTCGCATTACTCTGGCTCCGGTGGTGGCGGCTCAAGCTACCGAGCGCCGGCATATGTGGCGCCAAGCCCCGCCCCTTCGTATGCGCCCTCGCCTTCTCCAGCGCCTGCACCGCTTTACGCACCCCGACCATCGGGTGGCACAGCCACCAATCAGTTAAATGCCCCCTCAACACCAGGACGCAGCACACAGCCGTTGCACAACGGAACGGGCACACCACCTGGGGCCGTACCTCGCGAGGAACTGAGCAATCCGGAAAAGCTTCGACTGCAGGTAATGCGGGTGCAGATAAAGCTTCGGGCGCTGGGCTTGTATGACGGGCAGGTGGATGGCGTCCTCAACGCCGAAACACGGCAGGGCCTGCGGTACTTCCAAGATCTCAAGGGCCTGCAAAAAACCGGCACGATGACAACACCAACGCTTAATGCGATGGGCATTCCGGCTGTGAATTAATCCGGGCACCGTGTACAACGTTTTTCGAGCGGCAGTTTCAGGCTGTGAGCCGTCATCAAGCTTTTACTGTTCTTTGACTGCTAGATACCTATACCAGACATTGAGCAGCGATCTTGATTGAAATTCCGTTACACCTCAAAGTCGGGTCAGTCGGCATGGATGCATTAGAAGCGGCCGCTGCAACGAGTTCATGCGCAAGGGGTGAACGAGCACTCTCGATCCTGCGCAGAAATTCGGGGTCTTATGGTGTTCGACAGATTCGCAGAAACATGTGTGGCTTCGAGCGGAAGCAACTGATGAAAGCCTTTTTGTCCCGTCACGAACTCGCCGGCCAGGATTTTTGATTACGCCGAAACGATCCTTGAAAACATCACATTGACAATCCTAGTCACCTGCTACCGTTCACGGACGCTCTATGACACTTAAAAAAATTTCCTTGCAACGTTTCAACGCATTGTGCGGGTACGCCCGGCAGCCACTTTTGGCGCTGATGAGCGTTGAACTATTTTGGTACTCAACCGACGGGGAAGAGGTGCTTGCAACGGTGCTGCGCGATAGCGAAGACCAAGACTACGCTGTTGTATGTTTCTGTCGCGATTTACAAGAGCGTTTTCGTTTCGCCACTATCGGCGAGTTCAAGCCTACCCTAGCCGAGGCTCAAGCGGAGGTTCCGAAAAAATTGAAAGAGGTTCTTGACAACTTTGACAAGGAAAGAGTGCAGGGTGACGAAAAAGGTCCACCGGTAGATTTCTTCACCCTTGTGAAGCCAGAGGCCAAGCACCACGACAAGTTTCTCAGGCTCTGCGAAGATCCTCTGTACTCCCCGGCGAAAGGCATTGTCGAACCAATGATGCGCTGGAATCCTGACACCGACGGCAACTATGTTGAGCAATTTCAAACGGTCGCTTTCGGACAACGTCTATGGGAGTTGTACCTTTTTGCCGTGGCTATCGAGGCGAACATGGTGGTCATGAAGGAGCACGCTATTCCTGATGTGTGCGCCAAGGGTCTCTTTGGAGAAGTGGCGATTGAAGCGACAACGGTCAACCCTTCGATTGGGAAGGACAAAAAGGTTGTCTTGCCGCCGCCGGTTGGGACCAAAGAAGAGGATGAGGCTTATGTGCGGCATTACATGCCAATTAAGTTCGCTGGACCATTGACGGCGAAACTAAAGAAAAAATACTGGATGCATGAACACGTTCGTGGCAAACCTCTAATCTTCGCAATCCAGGATTTTCCGGACTATGAAAGGCAGTTATTAAGTGCGGATGCGCTGTATACCTACCTTTACGGTGTCTACATGGAGGGTGCCGAGACGCAGCCGGAAAAAATCGACAGCCACCAGTGGGGCGGCAAAGCTCCCGTGCCCTCGGGATTTTTTTCACTGCCGGAAAGTGAACACGTCTCTGCGGTTCTCTACAACCCTCACGCGGGCATCGAGAAGTTTGTGCGCATGGGTATGCTCGCTGGCTTCGGCTCCACGAGGGTGAGAGCCACAAGTGAGGCGACTATCTTGCGAAGCTCGTCGAGTGAAGGAGGCCTTCAGAAGGTGAAGACACTCGTTGGCAGCAACGGCTACCAAGAGCGCTGGATGGATGGAATGGTGATTTACCACAATCCCCGAGCGCTGAATCCCTTAGATCTTAATATCTTCGCTGGGGCCGCCCAGTACCATCACCTAGAGGGTAAAGGCATCGTCCTCTTCTCGCCGCCGGTTCTTCTCGTGCAAGAAAGAACGACGCTAACGTTGGCGTGAGAGGGCTTGGCCTTAGTACAACGAGACTCCGTTCATTGGTCCTGAAGGACCGCTGTAAAGTGCGATCCGGGAGACCCCGTGTCGGTGCGCCCGCCTCAGTGACGGAGAAGCGGCCGGTGGCACAGCACCGGCCAAGTACCGAAAGCCGATGACCCCGATACTGAGTGCCCCCCGTCCTTTCATGCATCGGTAGCAAGAGTCAACGACCGCTGGGCGCCCGTCATGGTGAATTCGCCTGCAACTGATCAGTGTCCGCAACCGCTGGAGGCCGTGTGATAACGCGCGGAGAACTTGCCCCGCAGCAGCGCTACTCGCGGCCCACAATGGCTTACTCGGATTGGCCGAGCCTGCGATTCGTCTGAGGGGTCTTTGAGGT
>Ga0105242_10005012_pt1 | contig 10239 bp, 9 predicted proteins | sample KBSM24metaG_FD_81521 | JGI IMG/M metagenome (GOLD analysis project Ga0105242, IMG submission 81521) | Miscanthus rhizosphere microbial communities from Kellogg Biological Station, Michigan, USA - KBS M2-4 metaG | ecosystem: Host-associated > Plants > Roots > Rhizosphere > Soil | place: Michigan... | reverse complement strand
TGGCATCTCAGGGCGTAGGAAATCTATTCCCTCTCGGATTGATCATGAGCGCCGTGCTTGCAATTCCTCCCATTCTCGCTGCCCGCTTTGGTGCATTCCTTAGCCGAAAGGCGGTATGAGAGGAAGTACCTCTTGTCAGACGGCCTACTGTTCATAGATCCTCCTCTTTAAGACACCGTCCGAATCCCTGTTGCTCGGCAAAGTAATAGGCATAGTGCAGCGCTGCGAGATTCGCGACCCGTTCTTCGGCCTCCTCACGGTTATCCGCGTAGACGATCGTGATCCCGTATCGAGCCGTCAGCGCATCCAGGAAATCAAGCATGCCATTTTTGTGATATTGATTGAGACGTCCTCCGGTCTTGCGGTGTGGGAGCGTCCCTTCAATGACAAGAAAACGAGAGGGAAAGGGCAGCAGTTGTTCGAGTTCGTGAAGAAAGGGCAGGCGATTGTCGGAGGGATTCGAGTAAATCGTAGAGAGCACCTCCACGGCGATACATTTGATGCATAAGAGTTCCGGTATTTCAGCAATGGCATAGCTGCCAGCGGAAAGGGGCTCTCGAATGCTTCCAGCGATCCGGATGAAGCCTTGGAAGTTGTAAGGGAACTGCTCCCGAGGATCGACGTAGAGATGAATGGCCGGTACCAGGGTTGTCGGTTGACCTTGCCGTGACAGCATGATGAGCGATTGGGGGCCGCGAGGGTCCTGCGAGGATCGGGGCCTCTGTTGAGGCCGTGGCGCTGTGGACGCGTACGATTCAGAGTAGGGGCTCGATGCAGGCGATGGGCGTGCCGGCGGTCCGGGGGAGGCCGCGTGCTGTATCTTGGCATCGTAGTTCGTGCGTGCAACCGGGTCGCTGAGGGTTTGATAGGCCTGATTGATCAGCTGTGTCCTGGCTTCTGCCTTGCGGTGCAATGTCGGTGCATGATTGAAGCGATCCGGATGCCAGACCTGGATCTGCTCATGCCAGGCTTTTTTGATGTCAGCGTCTGTCGCGGTGGGCAAGAGTTCGAGCAGTGTGTAATAGTTGGTCATCCGTTCTTTCCGCAGCAGTCTCTTTGGTTCATGGATTAGGAGTGTAGCGGAGAAGACGGGGAGAGTTCTAGCAGGATGCCGAAAGGGCCAACCGGCCACCACAAGCGTATTCCTTACATGTCCGCGGAGGTTTTCCCGGGCCTGCTAGAATCCTAGCTCTTTTTCGAGATCTGCCTGCCCTTTCTTAAACTGTTTTTTCTCCTGTTCGTCCTTTTTCTTCTCAAGGTTTTGCAGCCCCTCTTGCCGCTTCAGTAGAAGTGGGATCTTGCAGTTGGGCATCAATCAGACGCGGTCCCCTACGGTTCCACCTACTGAACTTTCAGGAGTCTGATTCCTTGTGGGGCGAGGGGCGGGGTGGTATCGGTCGTACTGCGGAATTCATAGGCACCGATGTCTGAGGTCGGTCCCATAGGCCTCGTGGTGCCCTCGCGATCAGCCGGGACGTCGGCGCGGATTACCCCGGCATCGCGCGCCGGTGAATTGGCTGTCAGGTGATAGTCGCTTCCAGCTGCGTTGACAAAGAGAGCCGATGGAACCGCCACGAGTGAATGTTGATCCTGTCCGCTGTTCTGCCTCCACTCGGCTAGATTCAACACCGTTTCTCCGTCTGTGGCAAATCGTTCCATGGTGACGTTGTAGTCGCTGATGAGGCCGACGAGGCTGTCGGTGGAGATATCGATGCTGCCCCTGAAGGGATGGTTGTTGTAGAGGATGTTGTTGAACGCCCTGTTCCCAGTACTCCCGTTTTGAATATTTAGAGCCCATCGCCCATCAGCTGCCATGATGATCGTGTTGTGAGCCACAAGATTATTTCTGGCTCCGTCTGCTCCGTCGATCCGATAGAGCGAGATGCCGCTGGCGTGATTGTTGTACAGCACATTGTTCAGGATCTTTGAATTTTGGACCCCATCGCCGTTGATACCGGATCCACCCTGACGGCCGTTGTCGTAGATCACGTTCTTCTCGACCAGAGCGTTCAGGATCAACCCGTTGCCTCCCTGGCTTAAATCGCCGTTCATATGGATGCCGTTGGCGGCGTTGCCCCAGACTTGATTGTTGCGCACGATCGCGTTCACGCTGGAATTGGAGACATAGATGCCATGTTCAATCTGTGAGCGGCTGGTATTATTGTTCTCGATCGTGACGTTGTCGCTGAACCCGGTGAGAATCCCCCACCGTCCCGCCTGATCGACCTGATTATTACGGATCACCACGTGCTGGTTGATCACGGACCTTATATCGGCACGAGTGATTGTCCCGCCGTTTGCAATAGCGAAGCCTTCGATAACGATGTAGCTGGCACCTTCGAGGTTGATACCGTCGGCGGTGCGGAGGTTACGCGCCTCAATCACCGCACCTGGCTCCCCTTGGAAGGTGATGGGGTTGGCAGCGGTGCCGTTCTGAGGGCTGTCCCACCCGAGGACGAAGCCGGCATAGCGGCCTGGGCGGACGATGATGAGATCGCCTGGCACTACGTTCTGTGCGGCGCGCTGCAAGGTCCGCCAGGGAGTTGCAACAGATCCATTTGCTGTGTCATCGCCGGTTGTGGCCACGTAAAAGGTGCGGAGCGGTGCGCTCATCGTCGGTTCCGTGAGGCAGCACAGCAGGGTTAATGGGACAGAGGCCATGACGGCTACGGTTCCGGAGAATGACCGTCGCATGATTGCTCCGTCGGTTCGGCCTAGGGAATCGGTATGGTCAATTCATGTGAGAGGGGGCCTTCGTTTCCAGAATTGTCGAAGGCTGTCACCACAAAAAAGTATGTGCTGCCTTTCTGTAGTCCGTCTGCTTCGTAGCTGGTCCTGCTTGCAGGCAAGGTTGCGATGGGCGCGCTGTATTGACCGGATGAAGTGCCCTTGTAGATCTTATAGCCTGCGAGGTCCGTTTCCGTATTGGGATCCCATTCGAACTGGGCCGAAGCCGTGGCAATCGAGGCCGGGGGTGAAGCAGTGGGCTCAGTGGAGCCGCCGCTGCTGCATGAAACCAGTGGAAGGGCCAAGCTCAGACAGAGGACCATTCTGGCCATGGAGGTCATCAGATTCTTCCCGACGCTCTCTGCTCTATTCAGGAGCCGCATAGTTCCTTCCTCCTGACAGCGTGATAGTAGGACTCTACGCAAAGCCTGTGCCGGGTGACCTGAAAGATGGGCATGAAAAAACAGTAACTTAGTAGTGGTAGGCCGGCGAAAAACGAGTCTATCTTGTGCAGGTGACTGCAAACACAAACAGATAGCCGAGCGCCGGAGGACGGCGGGAAACGGCGTCTGGAACCGTTTCTTTGTGGGGGAATGCGCCGCTAAACTTCAGGGATTCTCGACTTTGAGGATCTTAACCTCTACGACGAGCGGTTTCCCCGCGAGCGGATGGTTATAATCTAATATTGCATTGGTGTCTGATAAATCCGCTACAGTAGCCAGGTCGCCAACGTCATTTTGTAGAATATCTCCTTTTTTTGCTCCAATGGGCAGAAGCGTTTTGGGGATATTCAATTTTTTCTCATCATCATGGGGACCAAACCCTTCTTCCGGACTTAGTCGAACGCTCTTTTCTTCTCCGGGTCTCATTCCCACGACTTCTCGTTCCAACGCCGGAAAGATTTCGTGTCGACCCTGAATAAACTCGCTGATATTACTGTAGTCAATCCCGGTCGAACCGGGCACTCTTGCCACATATTGGAGTGTGACTTTCGATCCTTCTACAATGTGCGCAGAGTCGACCATTTGAAGCCGGGAATCAGCGATCTGTGGAGTCTGCGCGCCAAGACTAGATTTCCCCACAAGCACCATGCAAGTGAAACTGAGTACGATGAAACTCATTTTTGTCAGACCTTGTCGTGTCATACAATCCCTCCCTCCTTGAATCTCTAACGTTTCGATTTCGAAGTCCCTCTCCCAGGGGTATTGAGTTACGAGTCAGTACTCTGCTTTGTCTTGAGATGAGTTTGGTCCAATGCGAATGATAGGGACATTTCTGAGCAAGGGCGATACCATCCCGAGCCGAATTTAGGTTTTGGTTATCTTTCAAAGATATCCGAGGCAGGGTCGGGCAGGGCGACGATTGTGCTCCGCACAGCGTGTCCCCAGAGTCATGACGGTATGATCTAAGCGACTGGTTTTATGAACGGATATACCAATGACGAGTTGTCCGCTTTCGGACAAGTTGTCTGACAGTACTTGGTCGAGCGGTGAGTTCTCTGAAGTTACGGATCGAATGACTCTCGGTTCGATTCCTTTCAGACCTCGGGAACAATGTCCTCATCGCAACGGGGCGTGAGGTCTTTCCGGAAATTGATGGAACAGCGAACACCCATTGTCTCTCGACAAATTATGGTTCAACTACCACATCGACATATGCCGGCATACTATCCGCCCCCTTTTTATCCGTCACTCGTAGCTTGAACCGATAGGTTCGTTTCTCCGATACGGCCGGTGCGAGGAATGAGGGCTCAGCGTTATCTACATCCAGCAGGGCGATTTTGCTTCCGCGCACTTGGCTCCAGGAATAGTACAGGGCCTCTCCTTCTGCATCGTGACTCTTCAGCCCATTCAGCCTGACCTTTGTTCCAGCCTTTACTGACCGGTTTGGGCCTGCATCGGCGACAGGAGGTTGATTCGGTTCTTCGTTCACCTCGACTGTGACGTCGAGCGAAGCCTGCTTGCCCCGGTTGGTGACGGTGAGTGTTGTTTTTCCGTTGCCCACAATCTGAAGCGATCCACCGGAAAGGACTTTAATTACATGTGGACTCGATGACTGATAACTCGTACCGATCGCCGAGGCACTGATCCGGCGGGTCACGCCGTCGGTGAACTCGCCCACGACTGGCAATTCGAAGATCTTGCCCAGTGAATCGACATGACCGAATGCTGAAGATTGCCCTGCGCGTCCGAGATGCAAGGGTTTATCGGTTTCGAAGTCGATAGCCGTCAGGGAGGCAGCTGGTTCAACCTTCACCAGAATTTCATCAAAGATGGATCTCGTTCCCAGCCGTCCCCGGGAGATTGCAGCCACGGCCAGCAACCGCATGGGGCCGATGCCGTTCTTGGGGACCAGCAACGCACCGCCGAAGGGTGGGCGATGGTCGGACAATCCGATCAGTGCCGCCGGCGCGACAATCGATCCCATAGCCGTCGCATCATCCTGCTCGACCAAGGTGTCGTCCTGTTCGCCGTACCAATAATAGCGGACCTCGACGATTCCTGAATCTTTGCCGAGGTCCACCTGCGCCGTGACGGTCTGTCCAGCGATCAACTTGGCTCCCTCCGCCGGTTCCGTGATTTTGAACGCATAGACAGAAGAAGCCGCAGCAAGTCCTATGACGCACACGAACAGGCAACAGTTCCGGGACCACGCTCCACGTTTCACGGTTCACGTCGCATTCTTACCTCTTTAAATGGAATGGCACGTCTATCAGAATGACGCGTTCTTTGAATAAGAGCGAGGCTTTGAGGAGAAGGGCTCGCTGATTGTGCAGGACACCGTGCCACCAGTGAGCGGGGAGAATTTCCGGAATCACGACGGTGACCCATGTGTCCGGTTCCTTGTTCAAAAGATCCTCGACGTATTCGAGGAAGGAACTCAGCACAGATCGGTACGGGCAGGGTAACACCGTCAACTGGACACCGCAGCCCCACTGGGCCCACTGGATTTGGTTACGCGCTGTGGCTTCGGCATCTATGTCCACGATCACCGCCCGAACCTCGCCTGTTCGACTACGGGCGTAATCGACTGCCCGTATGACCGCTTGATTCACGCCATTGATGGGAATGACCATGATATTGCGTCGGGGAGGTGGTGGCCGGTGATCGCGCGTGAGCGCCACCTGTTCCGCGACAGCCTTATAGTGAGAGCGGATCGAGCGGAACATCCAAACCAATATGAAAATGAGGAGAAAGACAATCCATGCGCCTTTCGTAAACTTGGTTGTGCCGATCATGATGATGGCAATACCGGTCGAGACAGAGCCGAGACCGTTCACAATCAGTTTCGTCTGCCAGTGAGGCCCTTTCTTGCTCAACCATCGGCGCACCATGCCGGCTTGGGACAATGTGAAGGAGATGAACACGCCGACTGCATACAACGGGATCAGAGCATGCGGGTCGCCGCGAAAAATAATGAGGAGCAAACAGGCGATGACCCCTAGAATGATAATCCCGTTCGAGAATACCAAACGGTCTCCGAACGTCGCCATCTGGCGGGGCATGTAACCGTCACGTGCCAGGATCGAGGCGAGTTGGGGGAAGGCGGCAAAGGCGCTGTTGGCGGCGAGGACCAGTAACAGCATCGTCCCAATCTGGACCGAGTAGTAGAGAGTTCCGGTGCCAAAGGTGTGACGCGCCAGTTGAGACACAACCGTTTCGTCCATCTTGGGCTGGATGTCGAAATGAGAGGCCAGGACGCTGATGCCAATAAACAGCCCACCCAGAATCAGTGACATGTGCAGCATGGTGGTTGCGGCATTCTTGGATTCCGGCTGACGGAAGGTTTTCACCCCGTTTGAAACCACTTCCATTCCTGTCACGGCAGTACAGCCGGCGGCAATTGCTCGAAGGATCAAGAATAGGGTCAATTCCTCCACTCCTGTCTGGCTTTCTGTCATTGAAGATGCAGCTTGCCCGGAATAGGCCTGAAGGCTTCCGATCACCACCATCACGCCGAGAATGCCGATGCCGAAGTAGGTGGGGAAAGCAAAAAATGTTCCCGATTCCCGCACGCCGCGAAGATTGATGAGGACGATGAAGACCGTGGCAGCGAGCCCTAGGGCTTGGCGGTGCTCGAGTAAACTTGGTACGGCTGAAGTCAGGGCCGAGACGCCTGCTGCGATGCTGACGGCCACGGTAAGGACATAGTCAATCATCAACGCAGCCGCACCGATCAGCGCCGGCTGTTCTCCCAGGTTGGCGCGGGCGACCACATAGGCCCCGCCCCCCTCCGGATATTCGTAGATGATTTGTCGATAGGAAATGGTCAGGATGGCCATGAGAAGCAGGATCGAAAGGCTGATGGGAATGGACCAGGCCATAGCGGCGGTTCCAGCAAGGACCAGAACCAGCAAGATCTCTTCCGTCGCATAGGCCACGGAGGATATCGCGTTCGAGGAAAAGATCGCGAGAGCGATGGTTTTCGACAGGCGTTGGTGGGCTGCCTGAGCGCTTTTGAGTGGATCGCCGACCAGCCAACGTTTCAAAGGCATGGGCGGCATTATCGCATATAAGTGGAGACGTGCCCATCGAAGAAGAAGCTTTCAGATGTCAGATGCAGAACAGTTCATCCGGCGAAGATGTCCGGGAATCGTCACGAAGGATTTTAAGATAGATGGAGGATTGTCCAGGGCACCACGGATTGATGCGCGTCATTCAGGCTTTATGAACACTTCTTCATGAGCCGTTCATTGATTGTTCATGCGGCCGGGCTAGAGTATCGGCAGGAGTTCAGGACATGTGGCATTCGGAATCCAAGCATCCCTCTCGACCCGCTAATCCGGAGACTGAATCAGGATCACTGGGCAATCAAACGGGATCAACTGTAGAGGGGTTGACAGCTATTACGAAGTTCAGTATCTTTTGGTGCTTTCTTACACTAACCATCCCGCCCCTTTTGTGATATGGAGGGGCATGACCGTGAATTAATTCTTAGGCCGGCGGTTTCTCAATACTGGCATTAACTCGATATCTCACCTGATGAAACAGGACTTGTCGCATAACGACTGCCTGTCGGCTTGTGTCAGTGAATGAAGATGCGAGGACGCTTCTTACACGAGGATTGAAAGGTCAGAGTTGCTATTGGTAGCATGTATTCACCGGATATTATTTAGGAGGAGGAGAGGATGACAACCAGAAAGTTTGCAAGTCAGGCCGGGGTTGCCTTGCTCGCCGCCGTTTTATGCGTGACACAGGCGTTGGCAGAAACGCCTACACACCAGCATACGGCTGTGATGAATGCTGAAACTGAGGCGGCGGCGACTGTTATCAATCGACCTGCAGGCCCGGTGCTGCAGGACAAGATGTCGCGCGCGATTGAGCAGATTGAGAGACAGGTACAGAGCAAAGGTCCATTCCAGGGGGCCGGCGCGCATGCGATGCAGCAAGGGGTGCTGCTGGTCGCGGAAGATAAAGACAAGGTCAAAGTGACGCAAGGCGCACGCTGCTCGGCGCAGATGCCGGTGCGGGCCTACGATATTTCCGCCATCAATGTCGAGATCACCGTGAGCCGGTTCGGCGACTTCTATCCCGGCTTCATGTACGTCCTGACCGAGGATGTCGCCGGGGTGCGTGAAGAGGAAAAGAAGAACCAAGCCGCGCGCGAGAGTGAGGATCCCACCTTTGCCGGGGGGGCCGTCTCCAACGGGTTGCAGGGCGATCTGATCCAACCATTGGTGATCCGGGCGAACCAGGGCGACTGTCTGAAGATCACCCTCCGCAACCAGATTGCGGATGACCCGACGAACATGATCATCAATGGGTCCCAGATGTTGGTGGCCAGCACGGGCAAGCCGGCGACGGCCAACAATCCGGATGCGTTGGTGGCAACGGGGAAGAGCGGCGAGTTTGAGTGGGCGATCCCGACCGATCTGCAGGTGGGCGGGCGGGCGTTCCACAGCCATGCGAGCCGGGATCAGTATTCCTTGGGCTTGTTGGGGTCGCTCGTGGTGGAGCCGCGCGGCTCCCGGTTTCTCAGTCCCTTTACGGGGGAGGAGATGAAGAGCGGCTGGGAAGCCATGATTGATGTGGAGAAGGGGTCGGACTTCCGGGAATTTGTGATTTTCTATCATGAGGCCGGGGATGAGACGTTCCGGCTGTTGAACCGCAAGGGAGACATGCTGCCGCAGCGGGATCCGCATACGGATACCTATCGGCCGGCCGCACGCCTCTTGAACTATCGCAGTGAACCCCATGGGACGCGGCTGGAACAGCAGGAGCACCTGGTCGGCTTTGCGGATGAGTCGCAGGGCTACGGCTCCTACACGTTCGGAGATCCGGCGACGACGATTCCACGCTCCTATTTGGGCGATCCCGCCACGTTCCGGATGGTGGGGGGCTCGGAAATCGTGCACTCGCACCATCTGCACGGGGGCTCGATCCGGTGGGCCCGCCAGCCGTTGACCAGTAAGCTCGATCCCACCCTGAGCAAGAACGGGCCGGTGAAGTTCCCGCCGATCAGCGATACGTCGGACCGGTTGGATGTGCAGTCGATCGGGCCGTCGGAGATTTACGATGAGGTGACGGAGGGGGGCTCCGGCGGGTTACAGGCCTTGGCCGGGGAGTTTGTGTTCCATTGCCACATTCCGCAGCACTATGTGACGGGGATGTGGGGGTTCTGGCGCGTGTACAACACCTTGCAAGCGCCGGGGGTCCAGACCGATGTGATGAAGCCGCTGGTCGAATTGCCGGATCGCAAGGGGAAGCTCCAGCAGGCGGTGTCCTCGGACAAACTGGTGGGGACGACGGTGGATTGGTACGGGGGGAAGAAATGGGAGATCACGAAGGACAAGACCGATTGGAAAGCCAGCCCGGTGAAGGTGTCGATCAAGGACTGGGTGGAATATATGTTGCCGCCGCAAGGGTTGCCGGGCAAGACGGACGATCAGGTGAAGCAGGCGCAGGCGAATGACGCGACGGTGGTGAATTGGAAGTGGGAGGGCACACTGGCACTCAATGAACCGGAGACGCCGCACAAGTGGGCGGATTACGTGTCGCCGACCCCGCTCAAGCGGCCGCCGATCACCTTCGATCCACGCACGGGGAAGCTCGCGTTCCCCTGGCTGCGCCCCCATTTGGGGAAGCGGCCGCCGTTTGCACCGAACCATGGCGGCGCCCCCTGGCTGGAACCGTTCCATGTCCGGGAAGACGGGACGAAGAGCACAGAGCCAGCCAAGCCCGGTGAACAGGGACCCTGGAGCCTCTGTCCCTCGGATTCGCCACGCAAGCACTTCAACATCAACGCGATCACCTTGCCAATCACGTTGAAAACAGCCACGCCCAAAACACCGGCCATCGTCGATCCGAACGGCATGATTTTCGTGCTCCACGAGGAGGAGGCCGAGGTTCGGAAGACTCCGGCTAAACAGGTGCCGTTGGTGATCCGCGGAAACGTGTATGACTGCGTGGATGTTATCTACAAGAACGAAATCCCTGACGATGCGCGGACGGGATGGTCCAACAAGGTCAATCTCCATCCGCACTTCTTCCAGTTCGACACCAGCGCATCGGA
>Ga0105242_10005011_pt1 | contig 10241 bp, 9 predicted proteins | sample KBSM24metaG_FD_81521 | JGI IMG/M metagenome (GOLD analysis project Ga0105242, IMG submission 81521) | Miscanthus rhizosphere microbial communities from Kellogg Biological Station, Michigan, USA - KBS M2-4 metaG | ecosystem: Host-associated > Plants > Roots > Rhizosphere > Soil | place: Michigan... | reverse complement strand
CAGGGCGACTTCGCCTTCCTGCTCGGCCAGCGCCCAGCCGTCGCCGCAGTGCGTTTCGCCTGGCGCGGGCAGGCAGACGGCACCCAGGCGGGCGCCGATGGGGGGCCTGGCGACGCCGTCGGGCCGCATGCGAGCCAGCACCAGCGTGCCGGCGGGAGATGAGTGCACGTCGAAGTCGCTCGCCATGCGGCGCACGGCGCCCAGGCCGGTGCCGGGCGAGCCTGAGCCGGTGGAGACGCCGTCGGTCAGCGAACTCTGCACGTCGGGCATGCCGGGGCCGCGGTCGAGCGCGATCACTTCGACTTCCTGCCATGCCGGGTTGAACGCGATCCAGAGCTGGCCGCCCACCGCGTGGCGCATGAGGTTGGAGCCCAGCTCGGTCACGATCAGCGAGAGCTGGCCGGCCTCGACGTCGCTCCAGCCCCAGTCCGCGATGGTGTGCGCGCAATGGCGGCGCGCCTCGCCGACGCAGCTCGTGTCGGTGACGGGGAAGCTGCGGTGGATCCAGCCGGTGATCACTTCCACTTGGTGATGCTCACGCGGGTGCCCTGGCCGGGGGCGGTGTCGATATGGAATTCGTTGACTAGCCGCTTGCTGCCCGGCAGGCCCAGGCCCATGCCCTTCTTGGTGGTGTAGCCGTCGGTCATGGCCATGCCGACGTCGACGATCCCTGGGCCGTCGTCCTCGAAATGCAGGCGCAGGCCCTGGCGCGCACCCGCTTCGACCCATTCCCAGCGCATGCGGCCCCCGCCGCCGTGGATCAGCGTGTTGCGCGAGAGCTCGCTGGCGGCGGTGACCATCTTGGTCTGGTCCACCAGCGAGAGCTTGAGCGCCTGGCAGAGGCTGCGCACCATCTGCCGGCTTGCGACGATGTGCTGTTCGGATTCGAGCGGCAACGTTCCGCTGCGGTCAGCGGACGCCAAGATCGGCCTCCTCGGCGCGGCGCAGCACGGCCATGCCACGCTCCACGTTGAGCGCGGTCTTCACGCCGTCGAGCGACAGGCCCAGCTCCACCAGCGTGATGGCCACGGCCGGCTGCATGCCGACCACCACCGTGTGGGCCGAGAGGATGCGGGCGATGCCCGAGATGCTGGCCAGCATGCGGCCGACGAAGGAATCGACGATCTCCAGCGCGGAGATGTCGATCATCACGCCGGTGGCGCCGGTCTTGGCGATGCGCTCTGCCAGGTCGTCCTGCAGTGCCAGGGCGGTCTGGTCCTGCATGTCCACCTGGATGGTGACCAGCAGGGTCTTGCCCATGCGGAGGATTGGAACGCGGTCCATCGGTGCCTCGTTTCAGGCCGCGCGGCGGGCGACCTGCCAGCCGGTGCGGTGCAGCGCCAGGCGCAGGGCGTCGGCCAGCGTGGCCTTGGTGCCGATGCCGTCCAGGTCGATGCCCAGGTGCACGATGGTCTGCGCGATCTGCGGGCGGATGCCGCTGATGATGCAGTCCGCGCCCATCAGCCGGATGGCGGTGACGGTCTTGAGCAGATGCTGCGCGACCAGCGTGTCCACGGTGGGAACGCCGGTGATGTCGATGATGGCAAGTTCAGCCTCGGTTTCCACGATGCGCTGCAGCAGCGTTTCCATGACCACCTGCGTGCGGTTGCTGTCCAGCGTGCCGATCATGGGCACGGCGAGCACGCCGTCCCACAGCTTCACGACGGGGGTGGAGAGTTCGAGCAGCTCTTCCTGCTGGCGCACGATGATGTCTTCGCGAGCCTGCTGGAAGGTGGTGACCGTGTGCTGCGCCATCTGGTCCACCAGCAGGGTGGCCGCCCAGAGAGCGTCCACCAGGGCATGCGGCGTGTTGGCGAGCTGCTGCTGCAGCGCGGTGAACAACGGGCGCTTGAGCGCCTGCACGAAGACGCTGGTCGCACCGGCGCTCTGGCCTTGCGCGGCGCGCGAGCGCGAGAAGTCGGACAGGGCCTGCTGCACGGCGCTCCAGCCCGGGGCGCTGCCGAAGTGTGCCGGGTCCGCCCCGTTCTGCAGCGCGTCGCTGAGCGCCCGCAGGATTTCCGCCGCCTCGGACTGGGCGCTGCGGCCCAGGGTGGAGTCGCCCTTGCGGGCTTCGTCCAGCCAGCGCTGAAGGAGGGCGGCAGGGTCCTCGTTGCGCAAGATGTCTTGGATGTGTTGGTTCATATAAGCGTGAAAGATCGACATGCGCTGCGGTGCCTGCGCCGTCCTGTCAGGGACGGTGCCACGGGGCCCGGGATCCTATCGGACAGCCGGTTTCATTGTAGGTTCGTAACCACCCGTTTCTAACGCGCTGCGGCGCCGAACGCGTAGGGCAAAACCGCATTCTTCGGTTCGGAACGATGGGATGGCACGCATTCGGGATGTTGGGCATGAAACGTGCGGGCCCGCACCAACGAAAACGGCGCCCCGTGGGGCGCCGTCTGTTCGCTGGCCGCCTCGGGGCGGCGGCCTCGGGTCAGATCCTGCCCATGAGCAGCAGTACCAGCAGGATCACCACCACCAGGCCGATACCGCCGCTGGGACCGTAGCCCCACGAGCGGCTGTGGCCCCAGGTGGGGAGGACGCCGACCAGGATCAGGATCAGGATGATGAGCAGCAGCAGGGAGATCGACATGGTGGCGTCCTTCGTTGTTGGGGTGTGCCCCGGCGCGCTGGCGGCTGGGGGTGGCGAGATGCCTGTCTGCATTCTTCGCAGCCGCCCCCGGGCGGGTTCGCAGGCGGCGCACGGGCCTGCGTGTCATCCGATACCGACAGCTGACGCGGTTCAGCCCTCGGCGCCGTCGTCTTCCGTCTCGCCCAGGAAGCCTCCGCTCTGGTGGCCCCAGAGCCGCGCATAGACGCCGCCGCGCGCCAGCAGCTGCGCGTGCGTGCCTTCCTCGATGATGCGGCCCGCATCCAGCACGATCAACCGGTCCATCGCGGCGATGGTGGACAGGCGGTGGGCGATGGCGATCACCGTCTTGCCCTGCATCAGCCCGTCCAGGCTCTGCTGGATGGCGGCTTCCACTTCGGAGTCGAGCGCGCTGGTGGCCTCGTCGAGCAGCAGGATGGGCGCGTCCTTGAGCATCACGCGGGCGATCGCCACGCGCTGGCGCTGGCCGCCCGAGAGCTTCACGCCGCGTTCGCCCACGTGGGCGTCGTAGCCGCTGCGGCCCTGCAGGTCGGTGAGGGTCTGGATGAAGTCCTCCGCCTCGGCGCGGCGCGCGGCGGTAAGCATCTGCGCATCGGTGGCGTCGGGCCGGCCGTAGAGGATGTTGTCGCGCATGGAGCGGTGCAGCAGGGACGTGTCCTGCGTGACCATGCCGATGTGCTGGCGCAGGCTGTCCTGCGTGACGTGGGCGATGTCCTGCCCATCGATCAGGATGCGCCCGCCGTGCAGGTCGTGGAAGCGCAGCAGCAGGTTGACCAGCGTGGACTTGCCCGCGCCCGAACGGCCGATGAGGCCGATCTTCTCGCCCGGGCGGATAGTCAGGTTCAGATCGTCGATGACCGGCCGGCCGTTCTGGTAGCCGAAGCGCACGTTCTCGAAGCGCACCTCGCCCCGGGACACGGCCAGCGGGCGGGCATCGGGCGCGTCCAGCACGGTGCGCGGGCGGGTCAGGGTGTTGATGCCGTCCTGGATGGTGCCCACGCTTTCGAAGAGGGTGGTCATCTCCCACATCACCCAGTGGGCGTGGCCCGAGACGCGCAGCGCCATGGCGGTGACGGCGGCCACCGCGCCCGCGCCCACCTGGCCCTGCGACCAGAGCCAGAGCGCGGTGCCGCAGGCGCCCAGGATCATGGCCACCACGAGGATGTGGTTGACGATCTCGAACTGGCTCACGAGGCGCATCTGCGCATAGCCCGTCTGCTTGAACGCATCCATGGCCGAGCGGGCGAACTCCGCCTCGCGGCGGGTGTGCGAGAACAGCTTGACGGTGGCGATGTTGGTGTAGGCGTCGGTGATGCGCCCGGTCATCACCGAGCGCGCATCGGCCTGCGCCTTGCCGACCTTGCCCAGCCGCGGCACGAAGTACCAGCAGGCCAGGCCATAGCAGACGATCCAGGCCAGGAAAGGCAGCAGCAGCCGCACCTCGAAGCCCGCGGCCAGCGCGAGGATGGTGAAGAGATAGACGCCCATGCCCACGACCACGTCGGTGGTCGTGAAGATCATGTCGCGCACGGCCAGCGCCGTCTGCATGATCTTGGTGGTGATGCGGCCGGCGAACTCGTCGGCATAGAAGGCCATGCTCTGGCCCAGCATCAGCCGGTGGAAGTTCCAGCGCAGCCGCAGCGGGAAGTTGATGGCCAGGGCCTGGTGCTTGACGCTGGTCTGCAGCGCCACCAGCGCGATGCTGGCCACGAGCATGCCGACGACCCACAGCAGCAGCGTGCCGCGCTCGTCCCAGAAGCGCGCGGCCGGCACGTCGCTGATCCAGTCCACCAGCCGGCCCAGCACGGCGAAAAGCAGCGCCTCGTACACCGCGATCGCGGCCGAGAGGCCCGTCATCGCCATGACGTAGCCCCGCAGCCCGCGCGTTCCGGCCCAGACGAAGGCCATGAAGTCCTTGGGCGGTACGGCGGGTTCGCCGGCGGGGTAGGGAGGGACGCGTTTTTCGAAGAAGCGGAACAGCACGGGTCGATGACTCCAGGGGAGCGTCCTGGCGATGGACGGGCCCTGCATGTTACGAGGGGGCGGCCCGGCGTGCCCAGGGCTGCCGCCATGCCCCCACGCGTCCCGGGCCGCCGGGCGCCCGGTCCCGGGCGCGGATCAGCGATAGACCACGGTGATGCGCGGCACCGCCTTCACGCCCGGCTGGCGTGCCAGGAAGTCGGCCAGAAAGGTGGTGAGGCTCTTCTCGCACAGCGCCAGCACGGCGGGCTCGGCCGCCATGGCCTGGCCCTGCGCCAGGGCGCGGCGGGAGGCCTCCTGCTGCAGCAGCACGATGGCGGCCTGCTCGTCGGTGAAGAGTCCGCCCGAGAGCACGCGGTGGCGCAGATGGCTCACGGCCGGCGTCGCCACCAGGGTGGGGCGCGCCAGATGCACTTCCAGCCCCTGGGGCGTGGCCTTGAGCGCGTAGCTGCCCGGGCGCAGGTCGTAGCCGAAGGAGTATTCGGCCGTGTACCAGATGGCGACCACGCCCGTCGAGTGCAGGCCGAGCACCGACTTCTCCACGATCTGCGTGGCGCCTTCCTCGCGTACCACGGTCGCGGTCAGCAGCTTCATCTGCTCGGCCAGCGTGTTCTGGCCGGCGGTGAGGTAGGTGGTGTAGCGCGTGTAGCCCAGCAGTTGCTCCTGCGTGGAGACCACCTCGCGCTGCAGCGCCGCGACTTCGCCCTGCGTGGCGCGCCACTGCGCCTGCGCCCACCAGCCACCGGCGAGGGCCGCCAGAAAGGCCAGCGCCAGCGCGGTGACGCAGAAGGATGCGGAACGTATTTGCATCGTGTTTGCTATCGAAAAAGAAGCTGCAGGCCCAGGTCCGACGCGCGCAAGCCGCTCCTGTGCGGGCCTTGCGCGATGGCTCCTAGAGCGGCAGCACGGCCACGGCGACGGTGGCCGTGCCCAGCGCCAGATTCACGCCCACCCAGGTGCGGATCGAAGCCAGCGCCCGGCCGCCCGCAGGCCAGTCGGCCGCCTGCGTGGCTGCGCGCAGCCGTGGGTAGAGCGCCCAGCGGATGTGGCCGAAGATGGCGATCATCGCCAGTCCCAGCGTGGCCATCAGCGTCGAGGACAGCGGCATGGCGAAGCTGCCGCCCGCCTGCACCACGGTCTTGGCGGTGCGGCCCACCATCCAGAGGCCCGTGGCCAGCATCACCGCCGCCGCCACGGCCACGGCGCGGAAGAAGCGCTGCAGCACCGCCTCCATCAGTGGCTGGCGGACGGGCGGCTCCAGCGCCAGGGCGGCGGGCCGCAGGAAAAAATGCGCGAAGACCATACCTCCGATCCAGACGATGGCTGCCAGGAGGTGGGAAAGCTTGAGAAGGGCGTACAGCATGGGGCGTTCCGTGGTGGGGCCTGCCTGCGCTCGGAAGGCGGTGGCAGTGTGGCACGACGATAACAGCAGGCCCCGTGCATGGCGGAACACCCACCAATTGAGAATGATTCTTTTTGCGGGGCGTATCATCCCGCCGCCATGCAACTGTCCGCCCCTTTCACTCGAGCGCTGCTTTCGGGCTTCGACCATGCCTACCCTGATCTGCTGCGCATTGCCACGCTGGCCACCGGCAGCCGCGACGAGGCGCGCGAGTTGGTGCACGACACCTGGCTGCGTCTCGCGGAGCATCAGCACGGGGCCACCCCCTCGGCGCAGCCGGACGGGCCGCTCGACGCCCCGCGCGACGTGACTGCCTATCTGGCCGTGATGGCCCAGCACCTGGCGGTGGACGCGCAGCGCCGCCGCCAGCGCCACCTGCAGTTCGCCGGTGGCGCCCTGGTGCAGGAGCAGATCGCCCCATCGCACACGCCCGATGTCGCGGACGCCGTGATGTACCGGCAGGCCCTGGCAATGCTGGAAGCCACGCTGACCGGCCTGCCGGAGCGCGCACGCTCGGCTTTCATCGCGCACCGTGTGAACGGCGAAAGTCAACCCGACATCGCCGAGCGGCTGGGCGTTTCATTGAACACGGTGGAGCGCGACCTGATGGTGGCCGCAGCGTGCATCGAAGACGCGCTCATGCGCTGGCGGGGGAGCATCGGTGCCCGAGCCGGCGCCACCCGCACCGGGCGCCGCCGCAGCCTCGGGGCCCTGCTGGGGCTGGCGGGGCTGGGCTGCACGGGGGTGACCGGCTGGTGGCAGTGGCAGGTGTGGGAGGCCGGTCATGTGCAATGGCAGGCGCAGTGGCGCAATCCGCGTGGCCAGCACGCGCGCCATGGTCTGCCCGATGGCTCCATGCTGCACCTGGACGCAGGCAGCGAGGTGCAGGTGGCTTACTACGCTGGCCGGCGCACGGTGCGGATGCTGCGCGGCGCTGCGTTCTTCGAGGTGGTTCGCGACGAGTCGCGGCCTTTCACGGTCGAGGCAGCCGGCGCGCAGGTCACCGTGCTGGGCACCCGCTTCAGCGTGGACTGGGTGGATGCTGCAGCGCCGGTGCCGACCCTGGTGGTGCAGGTGGAGGAGGGACGGGTGAAGGTGCAGCCGGCGAATGGTGCGCCGCGTGAGCTGGGTGCAGGCGAGGGTCTGCGCCTGCACGGCGATGCGGTTCAGCCGCTGTCCGGCACGCCCACCGGCGCCGTCGCACCCTGGCGGCAGGGCGAACTGGTGTTTTCCGGCGAGCCGTTGGGCGACGCGCTGGCCCGTCTGTCGCGCTACGCGCCCTTCGCGTTGCAGACGACGCCCGCCGCCGCCGCGCTGCTGGTGAGCGGGCGGGTGCGCATCGTCCGGGCGAATGCCTGGCTGCAGTCCCTGCCCCATGCGCTGCCGGTGCGCGTGCAGCCACTGGCGGAAGGCGGCTGGCGCATCGAACGGGTGAGCTAGCAGGCCTGCCGCACGCCATCGCGCCGCCCGAGACGAGCGGCCGGCCGGCGGGGCCCGCAGCGCGGCCCGCATTTCTTTTTTTCAGGGTTTTGCCGGTGTTGATCGTCCATCTCTCGGACCTTCGAACTTCTCAGGACACGACCCATGCAATTGATCGCCCATTCCTTGCGCCGCAGCCGGCTGGCGCACGCCGCTTTTTGTCTTGGCCTGGCACTGCAGATGCAGGCCGCCGTGGCGCAGCCCGTGCGTTTCGACATTCCGGCGCAGCCGCTGGCCTCGGCGCTGGACCAGTTCGCCCGCCAGGCCGGCCTGCAGTTGGTGTTCGCGCCTTCGATCGCCGCCGACCGACAGGCGCCGGCCCTGCGCGGCGAACAGGACGTGCGCCAGGCGCTCGACGCGCTGCTGCAGGGCAGCGGGCTCAGCGGCCGGGTGGGGGAGGGCACCCTGACGGTGCAGCCCGTCGCGGCGGGCCAGCGCACGCTGTCCGAGGTGACGGTGCGATCCAACCAACTGGGCGAGATCACGGAGAAGAGCGGTTCCTACACCCCCGGCGCCATCGCTACGGCCACCCGGCTGGTGCTGACGCCCCGCGAGACACCGCAGTCCGTCAGCGTCATCACGCGCCAGAAAATGGACGACTTCAACCTCACCAACATCGACCAGGTGATGGAGCAGACCACCGGTGTGAGCATCGTCACCTATGACAGCGAGCGCACAGAATATTTCTCGCGCGGCTTCGCCATCCAGAACTTCCAGTACGACGGCATTCCGATGAGGCGGGACTCGTCGTACTCGGCGGGCAACACGCTGACCGACATGGCCATCTATGACCGTGTGGAGGTGCTGCGCGGCGCCACCGGTCTGCTGACCGGCAGCGGAGACCCCAGCGCGACGATCAACCTGATTCGCAAGAAGCCCTCGCGCGCGTTCGAGGGCCACGTGACTGCCAGCGCCGGCAGCTGGAGCAACTACCGCGGCGAAGTGGATATCGGCGGCGCGCTGAACAAGAGCGGCAGCATTCGCGCACGAGGCGTGGCCACCTACCAGGACCGCCATTCGCACCTGGACCGCTATCAACGACAGACGGGTGTGCTCTACGGCATCATCGAGGCGGACCTCACGCCCTCCACGCTGCTGACCTTGGGGGCCGACCGCCAGGACAACCGGCCCACCGCATCGACCTGGGGCGGCATTCCGCTGTTTGATGCCAACGGCCATTTCAATCGCATGCCGCGCTCGTTCAACAACGGTGCCGACTGGAGCCACTGGGACCAGTACACCCGCACCACCTTCGCCACTCTGGAGCATCAGTTCGACAGCGGCTGGGTGGCCAAGCTGCAGCTGAACCACCAGATCAACGGGTACGACGCGGCCCTGGGCGCGGCCGCAGGCGGTTACCCCGACCCGGTGACCGGCGGCGGTGTCAGCCTGTGGCGCGGCAAGTACGTGGGACGCACCACCAGCGACGCGGGCGACCTGTATGCCAGCGGCCCGTTCTCGCTGCTGGGCCGCGAGCATGAGCTGGTGGTGGGCGGCAGCCTGGCCAAGCGCCGCTGGAAGAACACGGGCTACAGCGTCAGTGACAATTCCGATGGCGCTGTCGGCAACTACTATCGATGGAACGGCGATTCGCCACAGCCTTACTGGGGCAGCAAGCCCGGCTGGGCCGATGACGAAACTACGCACGAGAACGGGGTCTACACCGCTGCGCGCTGGAACCTCCGCGACGACCTGAAGCTCATCACGGGCGGCCGCATCTCCAACTACAAGAACAGAGTGCAGCAGCAGGACGAAAAGAACGTGTTCACGCCGTACCTGGGTGCGGTGTACGACATCGATAAGCACTACTCGGTCTACGGTAGCTATTCCGGTATCTTCCGGCCGCAGTCCAATCAGGACGAGCAGGGCCGCACGCTCGATCCGCTGGAAGGCAAGAACTACGAGCTGGGAGTCAAGGCCTCGTTCCTCGACGGTCGCCTGAACGCCAGCGCTGCGGTCTTCCAGATGGTGCAGGACAACTACGCCGTCGCCAGCGGCGGGAAAACACCCAGCGGCAATGACGCCTACCGCGCCATTCAGGGCGTGAAGACCAAGGGCTGGGAGGCAGAAATTTCCGGCCAGATCACGCCCGCCTGGCAGGTGCAGGCGGGCTATTCGCACAACGTCTCAAGGCGGGACGGCGAGCGCGTCTCCACGCTGACCCCATCCAACCAGGTCAACCTGTACACCACCCGCAAACTCAGTGGCGGCCTGGCGGGCCTGACGCTGGGCGGCGGCGCGCGCTGGCAGGACAAGACCTGGGGCGACGTCGGGCTGCTCGCTGGCGGCACGACGGTGCACACCGTCAAGAGCTACTGGGTGCTGGATGCGATGGCCCGTTATGAGTTCAGCAAGCAGCTGTCGGCCACGCTGAACATCAAGAACCTGCTGGACAAGAAGTACTACACGATCTTCAATTGGTACGGCACCTACACCTGGGGTGAGCCGCGCAGCGTGAACGTCGCGGTGACGTACAAGTTCTGAAGTTTCGTTCCATCGGTGAACCCTGTTCCGGTTGCTATGGAAAAAATAGCTGCCGGTGCCGAACAAGCAGGCGCTGGCGGCGGATACCACTCCCCTGCATCGCGGCTCATGCCATCCAAGGCTATGCCTTGAAAGGCATAATGCAAATCACTCCCATTTCAAGGAATCGCCCATGGCCACCAGCGCCGTCCCGCGCCGTCAGATCGTTTCACGCATTGCCGCGGGCGTGCTGGGCGGCTATGCGTTCACCTGGGGCTTCATCGCGCTGTCGGTCACGCTGCTGTT
>Ga0105242_10005010_pt1 | contig 10242 bp, 12 predicted proteins | sample KBSM24metaG_FD_81521 | JGI IMG/M metagenome (GOLD analysis project Ga0105242, IMG submission 81521) | Miscanthus rhizosphere microbial communities from Kellogg Biological Station, Michigan, USA - KBS M2-4 metaG | ecosystem: Host-associated > Plants > Roots > Rhizosphere > Soil | place... | reverse complement strand
TTTTTGTGGAACAGGGGTTAGTGAAAGCCTACGACATTACCAAATACGGCGAAGAAAACCTACTCATCATTCGTAAAAGCGGCGAAATGTTGGGGCTTACCTGGGCCATAACCGGCGAAGATCGCAATATTATTTATGCTGCACTTGCCCCCACCACCGCTTGGCTGGTAAGCCGCGACACCTTCACAACTTTTATCAAAGAAAACCCTTCTTCGGCACTTCCCATTATCGACATGATCACCGATATGTACCGCCTGCATAGCGAACGAATTATGACCCTAGAATATCGTACGGTACGCGAACGGCTCATATCGTTCCTAGTCACTACTGCCCGCCGATTTGGTAAGAAGACACCGGAGGGCGGCTTGCTCATCACCGTACCGCTCAAACACCAGGATATTGCCAGCTCCATTAGCGCTACGCGCGAGACTACTAGCCGAGCACTAGCAGAATTGGAACGCAAAGGTATGATCACTAGCGAACAGTCGTGTATTACTCTGGTCGATGTTGGAACTTTGCGCGACTTTTTGTAAAAACTACCGCCGAAATCTCGTGGTTTATAACACTATAGCCGTTTGGCTATCATTTCCAGTGAAGGACAATGTCCTCTATGATCTCCACGATCCGCTCGTGTGACGGCATGGTGTTGTCTTCGTAGTAGTGGTTTACAGAAATTACGTCTTCTAGAACATTCAGGCAGACAATCTCGTTGGCCAAAATATGCATTTGGTCTACCGCCTTTACACTAGCAAACGGCGTAGCTACAATCACCCCTTTGGTGTGAATAGGCTTTAGGAAATCGATTGCCGCGTGTAGCTCCAAACCATTCACTAGCCCATCAGATACAATAATGATGTACCGGTTGCGCAACAATGCTTTGTTGATTACACCACCCTGCCCTAGCAAACGATTCATTTCAAACAGTTTCTGCAGCTTTTGCTGTTCTATGTAGTTAAAATTCTCCGACTTCATTTCCTCGAGCTCGGCAGACGAGTACATGTCATTATAGGTCACATCGCCCATGTGATTTATCTGGGCCAGTGCGTCGGTTTCGCTTTGTAGCTTGATGGGTGTGCTGAGCAGCATAGTGAGCACACAGTGTAAACGCATAGCAATTTGTGCGCCAACTATAACCGAAGCGTCGTTGAGCGCCAAGATGGCACAATCTTCAAAGCGGTATTTCTTTTCTAGCTCGTCGGCTAGGAGCGAACCAGCCACCTGACGGCTTGGAAAATAATGCATAACCACTATTTTAACAGTTTTAAGTGAGCTTCCGAAGTAAGTAAAAGCGCTCTACGTTGCCCTTGCTACCGGCAACAGTGGAATCGGTCTTGTCTATGATTTTGAAGCGTACGGCCGCCCAAGTCTCAAAATCTTTTAAGATGTCACGGCGCATTTTGTCATTCTTTATAACGCCCTTGTGTTTAAGGCTGCTCTGGCCGGCCTCGAACTGTGGTTTTACCATGGCTACAATGTCTGTTTTGGCATCTACCAGCGTAGCTATATGCGGCAGAATTTCGCGCAAACTTATAAATGACACGTCACCCACCACCAGGTCGATTTTTTCTGTGGTTGTAAAGTCGCGGATGTCGGTTTTTTCATGCAGTTCTATGCGTTCGTCACCCCGTAAACTAGGGTGCAGCTGATCAGTCCCCACATCTACCGCAAACACCTTAGCGGCGCCGTGCATAAGTGCATATTGGGTGAATCCACCCGTGCTACTACCCACATCCAGCACTGCTTTGCCCTTGAAGTCCAGCTTGAATGTTTCAGCTGCACTTTTGAGCTTGAGTGCTGCGCGGCCAACATATTGCTCGCCCGCAGCCAGCTTAACGTCGTCCGTTTCGGACACCATTTGACCGGCTTTGGCCGCTACGCGACCGTTAACTTTTACCTGGCCCAATCGGACATAGCTTTCGGCCTGACTGCGGCTGGAAACTAGCCCTCGTTCCGCCATCGCTACATCAAGCCGTTGTTTCATGCGCACCTAGCGTTATAGACTGCAGGACGCTACCACCGACAGAAGCCACCAGAAGCCTAGGTAGAATTAGCCGATCACCAAGGCGAAGCGATGTGGGGTTCAAGTGCTTAGCGGCATATGGTTTGTATCCATCACCAACGATTGCAGGATAAACTGGTGCCGCCCCACGACCTTGAGCAATCCCCAGCACGGCTCGATGCATAGCGCAGACGACAGGACACGGCCCTAGTATCCAAGTAGGGACATCGTCAGCCGAACCCAGCATCGTTTCACCATCAAGGTCAGCTCGCAAGGGTCCTTGAGTGAGCGCCCACTCTGCCAAGTCCTCCCCTACTAACTTGCCGTCGCCGGTCATCGGAGGGAGTACGGTCACACGTCCTGAATCTATTTGAGAAACGTGCGTTAGCATTGGATCTGCAGCATGCGCAATTACCGTAAATACTGTCTCACCGTTTGCCATAACTACTCCTTCACACGCTCCCGGTAAGCACCAGTCGTGGTGTCTACCGAAATCAGATCACCCTGTTTAATAAAAGCTGGTACACGGATGGTAATACCTGTTTCTAGCGTGGCATCTTTAGTAATTGAGCTACTAGTGTCACCCTTTACGGCAGTTTCGGTGTACGTAACCAATAGTGGTACATTTTTGGGCAGCTCCACGTTTATAACACGGCCATCAAAAAACTGCAGCTGAATTTCGTCGCCTTCTTTCATGTAGCCTGCATTGTCACCCACCATATCGCTGGACAGTTCAAACTGCTCGAACGTTTCGGGGTTCATGAAGTGGAAGGTCGTGCCATCACTGTAGAGGTACTGCGCCGACTGGTTCGTCACGCTGGCGCTATCTACGGTTTCGTTGCCCTTGAACGTCTTGTCCAGCACTTTGCCGTCCAGCACACTTTTTATGCGCACATTCACGATGCTACCGCCACGACCCATCACTTTTTGGTTATAATCCACTACCCGGTATGGAATGCCGTCCATCTGGAACAGCACGCCTTTTTTTAGGTTCGTAATGCTTAATGCCATGCTTTTTACTCCTTACTCCAATGTTATAGCAACTGACTGGTAATTTGTTCCAACTGCGCGCTTATATGTGCTACATCGGCCGGACCGAATACGTTTCCGGCCGCCAACACTGCTGCTTGCAGCTTTTTGAGCCGTTTTTGCGCCTCTTTGGCCTTTTGCAACTGTTCGGCGCGCGTTTCGCTCAGTTCGTAATCTCGAACATCCAGCCGCGCATCGGTACCTAAACGACGCAGACTTGCCACTGCCTTCTTTTCATCGGGCGATAGCAAGTCTGTGTCTACGGTTCGCAGTAAACCCTTTATCTGATTTTCGGCCTGCTGCATCGCCAGGAACGGTGATTGGTTCTCCATCCCTGGTATTATCCCATTATTTACGCGCTAGCGACAAATGGAAGCAACGCAATGTGGCGAGCGCGCTTAATAGCCGCTGCCAAGTGGCGCTGTTCACTTTCGGTAAGACCGGTCTTCTTGCGAGTTTCGATCTGACCATATTGGTTTACGTAGCGCTGCAAGGTCTTGAAGTCCTTGTAGTCAAAGTAAGCTACGTCTGTTCGGTGCTTAAAAATCTTTGCCATTGTTAAATCCTTACTTATCTATTCCCTAAAAAGGGATATCATCTAAATTAATTGGTTCGTCGCCGATGTCTTCAATGACAACGTCGTCTTGCTTCTTGCTAGGGGCTGGCTTACTTGAGCCACCACCAGTGCTGCTCGATGAGCCGCCCTGGTAACCGCCACCTTGGCCACCACCACCTTCACCTGCGCCGCCCAAGAATGTAACATCTTGTGCAACCACTTCCACCTTGCTGCGCTTCTGGCCTTCTTGTTCCCAAGAACGGCTTTGCAGCCGACCATTTACCAGGCATGGGCGTCCTTTGGACAGGTACTGCGCGACGCGCTCACCCAGTGGACCCCAGGCGACAACATCAATGTAGTCGGTTGCTTCCTGCCAGTTGCCGTCCGCACCCTTATAGCTACGGTTCAGCGCCAGGCTAAAGCTACATACTTGCTGTCCGTTCGGCGTCTGCCGAAGCTCTGGATCGCGAGTTAGGTTCCCCATTAGAACTACTTGGTTGAAACTACGTGCCATGTGGCAACTCCCTCCTCGGAAACTATGTCCGATATTAATTGGTACTTCTCAACTTACGCCAGCAAAACCGGCGCGTCAAGCCTACTCTTCGTCTTCTTCGTCTTTGTCGTCGCTATCACCGCGCTTGGCAGCTTGCTCTAGCTTCAACGCCTTAGCAGCTTCTGCCTTGGCCATAGCTTTCAGGTCTGGTTTGGTGATCATAAAGCGAATCACTTCGTCGGTAATGTTCAAAATGCTTTCCAGCTTCTGAACGTTAGCGCCAGGCATTTCTACGGTGTAAAACACGTAAATAGCCATGTCGTGCTTGGCAATGGTGTAAGCCAGCTTGCGCTTGCCCCAGTTGTCAGTGTTAGTAACTTTGGCACCGTTGTCGGTGAAGATTTTCTCCACGCGGCTGGTTGCCTTTTCTAGATCTACTTCTAGATCGGGATCATATAGAATAGCGATGTCATACAGACTCACGAATCTACTCCTTTGGTTAAAGCCCGCGCTCACTAGGGGACGCGAACTGAGTTGATAGTACCCGGTTATTGTATCCTATTTACCTCTGTTGTGCAACTATCCTGTCGTCAGTGCCTCTGCGATAACAGACGTATAGTCTGGTTGGTGACGATCAAAATAGAGTGAGACAAACCGAGCCGCAGTTGGCTCCGGACGACGGATGGCACCACGACGACGCGCCCGTTCATAGGCCGGCTCAAATGGATCCGTCACTATTTTAACTGCCTGACGAAGCACTCCAAAACTAGCCCGCCGGCGCGCATCCTCGTTTTGTGCCTCTCTAAATCGTGCCACTGCGTCGCTTTCTCGGACTGCCCCTAGGCCATGAGCAATTGCGTATCGAGCTATATAAAACCCTATCTTCCACCCAGTACCTGGCTGCGGTCGCACCCATCCCTCGCGATGTATTTCATGACACATGCTATCAGTCAAATCTACGATAACCGGCTTGGATCCACTCAGATCGACTGCCCGACGTGGAAAGTACCGAGCCGCCCCCAACAACACGGCCTGAAAGATGGCTGTTGGCGTTTCGGGAATTAGCACAGCGTCAAAAGCCTCGTTCTTGGCTTCGTGAGTAGGTCGCGGCATCCACTGCGTGTAGCCGTAGCGAAGCGGACGCCGATCTACCCCGCTTAGTCGCTCATCATTTGCCTGAAATCGTCCATGGTCTAAATCCCACCTGTGGTCTCGCCCGATATTCGGCACAATTAAGTAAGGAACATAGGCGCCAGGTAATACTTCTTCGCATGGTACCATACGCGCAGGGTCAACTTCTCGCATAGTTTTGCCCACTAAAAAACACCCCGCGATATCGCGAGGTGTTTCAAGTTCGGTAGTAGAAGTTTTGCCTGGAGGGAGGAGCTGGTCGGCTAAGCCGATATCGTCTCTCGGAATATCAAACTCGGCCGCCATGCTTCCTCCCATTCTGGCTGTTTGTTTTAACTCCATGTTAGAACGCTTACAGTAAAACCGCAAGCGTAATGTGAATCATGGCACCTATTTTTGTATACAAATCACCATCAGTAATATCCAGTTACTCAGGCAATTTTTGCTACAGCTACCCCCGTTGAGATACTGCTGTAAAGTCTACAATTCCCCGCCCTGGACTATCACATCTTCCGCAAGTGGCATTCTGGAATTGCTATACGCCGTAATTAGCCCTGCGTATGTGTCGACTTGATTGAATACAACCGCAAGGCTGTTAAGGTAATGAGGTATGTTAAAGCTAGCGATGTGTTCGTCGGTTAGCTTGGCAACGGTCGAACCTGGTCCTGCGTGTATACCGCGCGCACTAATACGCCTCTGTGCGTTACGCCCATACGGCGCCACAAAATCCCCCGGGTTCAGGCCTAGAGCCTCTTGCAGCGCAGTGGCCGCTATTTCAGCTGAGGGAGTATGACCATACCCATCATACCGCTCAGAGAATCTAAACCTGATGCTAGCGGGGGCCCGGCTATCAAGCAATAGCCCACCTTCTTCACAAGATTTATCAAACATACGGTCTACTTCACTGTCAGGATACTCCGCCATCGCATGAAGCCTGCTTGCTGCCTGTGCAACCTCCAGCTCACTCGGGAACACAAAGATCGTCTTCATACTAAGCTTACCGCCCTGCAGGGTTGCCAGAAGAAGCTCCTGCGTTGGATGATTGGGGAATACTAACCCTCTACTAACCCGCCCACCGTCCCGAGAGCCGATAATATAATGCGGATAGTGGCCCGTCTCTAAAGGTTGTTTGCTAGATCGCTCCCACAATACGTGCGCTGTTACCTGCCTACCGGTATAGGTATCGGGAACGTGTATTGCAGTATCTCCCCATACAGAGACCGTGGCTGCAGCATCAGGATGCGGCAATAATTCCATAAAATCACTGACCAATTGACCATTTGCCGGCACATTCACCTGCTCGGCACGTAGATTGTGCATACGGCTAGCATTGCGTGACCACCGTCCAAGCTGGTCACGCAGTGCCAGATAGTGTGGACCTAGGCCATTACCATAGTCGCCCAGGCTACCGTCTAGCACCTTTCCAATAACTTCATCCATAGAGATTATATTATAGAATTATACTTGTATATATACAAGTAATATTCTATAGATGCATAAGTTATGGCTCTACAGATTTGCGATAGCCAACCGTGGCCATACAGCCCGCTTAACCGCTAGCGTGCCGGGTAGATGTCCTGGATAGGTCCGTCATCACCAGCATCGTCACCCATACCCACATCACCGGCACCACCAAAGACTTGATCTAGACTGCTCACCAGGACTTCTCGCGGGCGGGAACCGTCCGCTGCGCCAATGATTCCCTGCTCTTCCATTTCCTCAATCAGGCGGGCTGCACGGCCGTAGCCGATGCGCAAACGGCGCTGCAGCAAACTGGTACTGGCTTTTTTGTTTTCAATCACCACACGCACGGCGTCACGGAACATGTCATCGTCGGCGTCACTGCTACTGCCCATGTCGGCCACTACACCGCCCTTACCAATGACCACCGGCTGGCTAACAACTTCATCGTTGTAATCGGGCGCGCGCTGTTCGGTAATAAAATGGGTGATCTTCACGGTTTCTTCGTCGCTTATAAACGCCGCCTGGACACGCTTTGGCTTGGGCATATCGCTGGTTAGCAGCAGCATGTCACCACGACCCAGCAGCTTTTCGGCACCCATTTGGTCGATGATGGTTCGGGAATCTACCTGTGACGCGGTGGTAAACGCAATACGAGCTGGCACGTTGGCCTTGATGAGCCCGGTAATAACATCCACGCTTGGACGCTGGGTGGCCAAGATAAGGTGAATACCGACGGCACGAGCCTTCTGAGCAATCCGCACAATCAGCGCCTCCACGTCGCGGGCAGCCATCATCATCAGGTCGGCCAACTCGTCGATGACAATAACGATGTAGGGCATGCCTTCTTCGGTTTTCAGCATGTTGTATTCGCCAATGTTGCGCTTTTTAACTTCGCTGAGCGTCCGGTAGCGGCGCTCCATTTCAGCAACGGCCCATTTCAAAGCACTAATGCACTTTTCGGGCTCGGTAATAACTGGGGTCAGCAGGTGTGGAATGTCGTTATACGGCGTAAGCTCCACGGTCTTAGGGTCGACCAAAATCAGCTTCAGATCGGACGGCGTGTTGCGGTATAGCAGGCTGGTTAGGATGTCATTAATCATGACAGACTTACCAGAGCCGGTTTGTCCAGCCACCAGCAGGTGCGGCATCTTAGCCAGGTCAGCCACCACGGCCTTACCGGCAATGTCCTTTCCAATGGCAAAGGCCAGCGGGCTCTTTTCGTCCGCCCAGTCACCAGACTGCAAAATGCTACTCAAACGTACCGTGGCGCCCTTGATGTTTGGCACTTCTATGCCCACCGCGCGCTTACCCGGAATGGGTGCTTCCATGCGGATGCTAGTGGCGGCCAGGTCCAGCGCCAAGTTGTTTTCCAAAGCAGTAATTTTAGTGAGTTTAACCCCTGTTGGCGGGCGCATAGTGTACTGCGTAACGCGTGGGCCGATGTTCGCCCCTTCCATCTCCACTTCAATGTTAAAGTTGGCGAAAGTCTCGCGGATAAGTTTGGCGTTGGCTTCTACGTTACCAGCGTCGGCTTTGTCCTGCTTTTGGTCGAGCAAGTCGGTGCCAGGGAATTTCCAGTCTGGATCGCTGGCGGCAGTCAGTGCCGCATGGTTTTCTTGGGCGCTTAATTTTTGGGCAGTGTTACGCAATGATGTTAAGCGCGGTGCGGGCTGGTCTTTGCCGCTGTAATGCTCCACCGGCACACCTTCGTTCAACTTAAAACCGTTTTCGGCGGCTTTGTGCTTAAGGGCCACCAGGCCATCTTCATCATCTTCGTCGTAGCGTTCACGCCGGAAGCCACCAAACAGTTTCATAAACACATCCTTGGGGTTCATGCCAAAGGCAAAAAAGAACGCGAATAGCGCAATGGTGAATAGCAACAAGCTAGCCGGGATTTTGTCGAGCAGCGCCAGCACCATGCCGCCCACGCCCTTACCTACGTTGCCGCCATGACCGCCGGTAACGGTGCCATTGGTAAGCTTAGTGGCAAAGGCTGTGTGAAACCACCCCCCAGCGAACACCAGGAGCGCCACCATGCTAAATGAGTTACCTAGCGGTACTCGGTGATCTTCCGAGGTAAATTTATAAACACCACAATACACCAGCGCTACTGGCGTCAGCCAAGCAGCGTAGCCAAATAGCCAGTAAGCAGCACCAAATAAACCTTTGGGCAATACCCCGCCGGTACCAAATCCACCCAAAATCAGGAAGAGCGCAATTAGTATCAATAGCACCGCAGCGCTATAGCTCCAGAACGGCGAACGCTCGCTCATTTCTTCTGGTTCTGCTGCCTTCTTTTTGCCTGATTTTTTCTTTTTTGACATAACTAGTTTGATTATACCCTTCAGTAGTACTGTGGTCTACTGCTAGAAAACCATTGCACTACGGTAGACTAATCATATTATACTAAAAATTACAACATTAGTCAATAAGCTTATGGTTACGGATTTCGCAGCGCAGCTACAGCGTTACACAACGCGGCGTGGCACTATCACCCTCTGCCTGGGCGTACAAAATAACCATTGCCCGCGGGTTAGTATCTGCACCACCCAGTTTCGTCTTGCCTGCACACTTTGCCTCGGGCACCAGATACAGTGTCTCTTTGTCGGGCGCCATCAAGCCCGGAGCATATGACATAAACTTGATGTTTTCAGGCTTGTAGGACATCAACGGACTGACCTCTGGGGTAGTTGAATCGCAGCTAGCACCGCAGAGCAACATGCTGCCATCGGCCAGCACGGCAAGCGTAGTGGGCAAGGTGTCGGCATTTTGGGCATACAGCGCTACTGCACCGCCTAGGAGCGTGATGTCTTCGGTCTGCATCTGCCGGTACGTAAGCGCCTTCCGCGCCACTGGGGGTGGTGTGTGTCTATGCAGCCCCATGAGACCGCGCGCTGCTACTACCACTACCGCAAGCGCAGCAACCGTGAATCCTAGCTTTATATACCGGGTACGTGTCCACTTGGTAGCTTTTACATGGTGCTTGCGCTCTTTTTTAGGCTTGGCGGGTTTTGCTGTAAGTGTGTGCGTAGCGTCTTGCCGTGGTGACTCGGTACGCTTTCGATGCTGTGCAAAGGCGTCGTCTACAGCCGTTTGGGACCAGCCATGTGCCAACAAATGGGGGCGGAGGTTGGCTTCGCTATGCCCCGCTTTGAGTTGTTCTTCTATATAGTCAACAAGCTGTTGGCTTTCCATACTGCTTATGAGTATAGCAGGAATCTAGTTATGCGATGCAACTGGTTGCGCCGCGAACCGAACTGTATCAGCAAGTAGTGCTGCAACATTCGGCGCCCCGTAAAAGACAGTCCCACCGTTAAGCGACTGTGGATGTATAAAGCTCAGGCTATCGTCTGGTTGTAGCTCCAGCAAGACTTCTTTTCCTGAAACATGCTGGTATTTCTCAGCTAGTGCCTCATCCTGTTCGAGCTTAGGAGTATCATATCCTACCTCTGGTAACCAGCCTTTGCGACCGATTTGCAACTTGGTACGAGCCGAACTATTCAGGGTTGCGACATTCCACATAGCCTCTTCAGTCGAGGCGCCGCTAGCCAACGCCGTACGCAGCGCTGT
>Ga0105242_10005009_pt1 | contig 10243 bp, 11 predicted proteins | sample KBSM24metaG_FD_81521 | JGI IMG/M metagenome (GOLD analysis project Ga0105242, IMG submission 81521) | Miscanthus rhizosphere microbial communities from Kellogg Biological Station, Michigan, USA - KBS M2-4 metaG | ecosystem: Host-associated > Plants > Roots > Rhizosphere > Soil | place... | reverse complement strand
CATCACCAGCATGACGAACGGGGCCGGCAAGCGGCCACTGGCCCAGCAGCAGAAGGGCAGCTTCAACCTGTGGGAGGTCCGCAACGGCGGTGGCGGCTGGGTCCACCCGTTCCACCTCCACATGGAAGAGCACCGAACCGTGATGCGCAACGGACGGCGTGTCGACGTCACGCCCAACAAGGGTCACCCGGACGACTACTCGAGGGAGGATCTGGTGGCACTCGATCCGGATGAGTCGGTCATCGTCTACCGCGGCTTCCGTGACTTCGTGGGGCCGTACGTCGCCCACTGCCACAATCTCAACCATGAGGACCACGCCATGATGTTCGGCTGGGAGATCACCCCGTAGGCGTCGTCAGTCGGCGCGCCACTGCCGGTAGAGGTGCACGAGGTCACAGTCCCGCCACACGCGGACGCGTAACACGGATCGCGCCAAGATTGTCGTTGGCGCGTCGAGCCGCTATTGTTGACCCAAGTAGTCGGATTTGCTGGCGGTCTCGGGAGGAGGGGTGCCAATGAGCGTCTCAACCAGCACGGTGCGGAGCCCAACGGTCACCCCGGTGATTCCGGCGCCTCGCGACCTCGACGCCGAGCAGCAGCGCGACATCGAGCGTTTCGAGCGGGCCGTCGCCCAATATCTCAGCGGCGAGATCAGCGAAGACGTCTTCCGCGTGATGCGCCTCAACAACGGCATCTACGGGCAGCGCCAGGGCGGCACCAACCAGATGGTGCGCATCAAGCTGCCCGCCGGCTCGATCTCGCCGGAACAGCTCGATCTCATGGGCCATCTCGCCGAGACGTACTCGCGCGGTTGGGGGCACATCACCACTCGGCAGAACGTGCAGATCCACTTCGTCGAACTGACGAAGGTCTCCGAGGTCATGCGGGCGCTCGGCGCCGTCGGCCTCACCACCCGCGAGGCGTGCGGCGACACGGTGCGCAACGTGATGGCCTGCCATCTGGCCGGTGCCTGCCCGCACGAGTTCCTCGACGTCACTCCCTGGGCCGAGGCCGCGTTCCAGCACTTCGTTCGCAACCCGTTGAGCCAGCGCCTGCCGCGCAAGTTCAAGATCAACTTCTCCGGCTGCTCGACCGACTGCGGGCAGGCCATGTTCAACGACGTCGGCGTGATCGCGGCGACTCGCACCCTCGACGACGGGTCCACCGAGACAGGGTTCCGGGTCTACATCGCCGGCGGCCTCGGCGCCAACCCCCATCCCGCGCTGGCGCTCGAAGAATTCACCTCGCGTGAGGACCTGCTGCCGACCATCGAGGCGGTGCTGCGGGTGTTCGACCAGACGGGCAACCGCGACAACAAGCTGCGCGCCCGGCTGAAGTGGGTCGTCGACCAACTCGGCATCGACGAGCTTCGCCGCCGCGTGCTGAAGGTGCGCCACACGCTGCCGGCTTCGTCGTCGTGGCCGGGAGGGATCCCGGAGATCGTGCAGAAGGCCGGAGATGCGCCCGCCGGGCGGTCGAGCACCGTCGAGGCGACCGTGGTCGGTCAGGGCGTCGCGGTGTCGCTGACGCCGAGAGATCCGTACCAGCGGTGGGTGGCCAGCAGCGTGGTTCGCGGCAGCGCCAATGGTGCGGTTTCGGCAATCGCCTACGCCGCCCTCGGCGACGTCACGGCCGCGCAGTTCCGTGCGCTCGCATCGATCCAACGTGAACTCGGTGCCGACGTGCGGCTCAGCAACCGCCAGAACGTCGTCTTCCGTGGTCTCACCGAGGCCCAGTTGCCCGTGCTGTACGCCCGGCTCGAGGCCATCCAGATGGCCCGGCCCGGTGCAGAACTGGCCCGCGACGTCGTGGCCTGCCCGGGCTCCGACACGTGCAACATCGCCGTCACCCAGTCCCGGGGCCTGGCCAAGGCGATCGGCGAGAAGCTGGAAGAAGAAGGCCTTGCCGAGATCGGTGGCGTCCGCATCAACATCTCCGGTTGCACCAACAGCTGCGGCCAACACCACGCCAGCGACATCGGGTTCTTCGGGGCCGAACGCCGCGCCCACGGTCGCGCCGCTCCCGGATATCAGATGCTGCTCGGCGGCTACATCGGCCAGGAGCAGGCGTACTTCGGCGACAAGGCGCTGCGCCTGCCCGCCAAGGCCGCACCCGACGCCGCGGTCCGCGTGATCCGCCGATTCGCCGACGAGCGCTCGGCGGGCGAGACGTTCCGTGGTTGGATGGATCGAGCCGGTGGAGCATCGGCCATCGCCGAAGGTCTCAAGGATCTCGACTTCTTCCCGGCGCCCGACGTTGCTCCGGAGTACTACGCCGACTACGACGAGACCGGTCCGTTCGTCGCCGAGATCGGCGAGTCGGAGTGCGCGACCTGAGCCCTCGCTACGAGGCGGCCGCGGCGGCGATCGATGCGGCCAACGCCGACGACCCCACCTTGGTTTCGGTGCGGGGCCGCGAGGCTCCACTCGCCCAGGTCCACGGCCAACTTGCCGTGGAGTGGATCGAACGGCTCGTCGACGAACCGGACGAGGCACTGCTGCTCGCCGGGCGAGCACATCATCTACGGCGCTGGGAGCTGCCGCGCGAGCGGTACCCCGAGGGACGGGCGGGGTACCTCAGGTGGCGACGGGACCAGAAGTCACGTCACGCCACCGATGTCGCGGCGATCCTGGCGCCATGCGGCTATGGGGCCGACGAGATCGAGCGGGTGCAGCGGCTGATCCGCCGCGAGTCCGTCGACGGCACTCCGGCAGTGGAGGATGCGGCGTGCCTCGTCTTCATCGAGACCCAACTGGCCGGGCTGACGGAGCGAATGGATCACGATTTGCTGATCGAGGTGATTCGCAAGACCGCCCGCAAGATGACGGTCGAAGGACTGGCGTGTGTAGCCGATATTCCATTGGACGAACGCGCCCGGAGCGTTCTTGCCGAAGCCCTGCAAAATGGGTCGAATGACCTACGGCGCAGCCATTGACACTGAGCGCGGTGGCGGGGCACTCTTACCACGCACTGCGTCCTCCCTCCGCAGTGTGGTTCGGGGCACACACCGTGGGTAATCACCTCAAGGTCGAACAACACGTCAGCGAGATCGGTCGATGACCACCACGCTCGCTTTTGCACTTCGTCCGGCGCTGCCGACCGACGTCGACTTCGAGCACTTCCTGTACGCCTCGACTCGCGATGACCTTCGTCCGCTCGGGCCCGAGGTGTTCGACGGTTTGGTCGGCATGCAGTTCCGTGCACAGACGATGTCGATCCGCCTCGATCATCCGCAGGCGGACCGCAAGATCGTCGTGGTCGAAGATGCTCCGGCCGGGCGGTTGATCGTCGACGAGTCGGGTGAGCAGATCAAGGTTGTCGACGTCGCCCTCCTGCCCGAGTACCGCGGTCAGGGCATCGGCACCAGCTTGCTGCGCGGAGTGCTCGCTCAAGCCGACCGCATGGGTCGCGCCATTGCCCTGCACGTCGAGAAGCAGAGCCGTGCGGTGCGGTTGTACGAGCGCCTCGGCTTCTTGATCTCCGGCGAGTCGGGTCTCTACTTCGAGATGTTGCGCGCCTGACCCGTCAGTCCGCAGTGAGGATCATCACTTCGGAGATGCGGCTTGCCACATCCTCGCGGGTGTGCTGCAACGCGTTGATGCTCAGTTCGAGGAACATCCCCGACGCGCCGTACTGCTCGATCGTCGCGCCGACCGGCGGCGGCCCGTTCCACAGGAACTGCTCCGCCTCTTCGACCCCGACGGCTCGGTTGAAGGTGACGACCGCACCGTTGCGGCTGGGATGGGCTTCGATCGACACGACGTAGAGCTGTTCCGGTTGAGGGTTGTCCCACGAGTACTGCCCCGGCGGTCCGTTGCAGATCTGGTGCTGGATGTCCTTCCAGTACTCGATCAGCTGGGCGTCGTCGGAGTTGTTCGGGTCGAGCCTGCCGGCGTGCGGGAAGAACTCGTAGAACACGCTGTCGGTCCAGTCCGCGAGGATGCGGTCACGGATCTCGATCCAGGCGTGCACCAGCGAGGCCTGCGACGGATCGTCCGGGTCGAGGCGCTGGGGAGCGTCGGGGTGGTCGATGAAGAAGAGGCGATCCACCTCGGCGTTGAGTTGATCGCGCGTTGGCAACGTCATGGCTCGATCATCCTCCGTCGGCGACCGGCTGGGTTGCCCGAACGGACGTCCCTGCGGTCATCGGGTGTTACCCGGCGACGATGGGCAACAGCGTCAGTTCGGGCTCGTCGCTCTCCAGGCGTTGCAGCCGATAGCGGTTCTCGAACAGAGCCACCAGGGCACCGTCACCGCGTGTCAGGATCCGTATCCCGCCGATGCGGCGGAGGCGCTCGCTCGACTCCTTGTCGGTGAGGCGGATCGCCTGGTACGGCGCCGAGAGGATCTCGGTCGGCGCACCGAATTCGCTGCCGAGCCGGTAGGCGAACACCTCGAACTGCAGCTCGCCCACGGCGGCGAGGATGGTTTCCGTCTCGCCGAAGTCGGGGTCGCGCAGCACCTGCACGACGCCTTCCTCGTCGAGCTGGGCGAGGCCCTTGCGGAACTGCTTGAAGCGACCGTTGTCGACCGGACGGGCCTTGGCGAACACTTCTGGTGAGAAGCGGGGGATCGGCGGATATTCGACGGCGAGACCGGCGTAGCCGGCGTCGTAGAGGGTGTCGCCGAGTTGCACGCCGCTGGCGTTGACGAGCCCGACGACGTCACCGGGGAAGGCCTCCTCGACCGTCTCCCGATCGGGCCCGAACGCGGTGGTCGCGTACTTGGTGGTGATGTCGCGGCCGGTGCGATGGTTGGTGACGCTCATGCCCCGATCGAACCTTCCCGAGCACACGCGGGCGAACGCGATCCTGTCGCGATGGGCGGGGTCCATGTTGGCCTGCACCTTGAACACGAACGCCGAGAACGGACTGTCGAGCGGGCGCGGCGTGCCATCGCGGTCGACCCGCGGTGACGGCGACGGGGCCATGTCGACCACCGCGTCGAGCAGCAGGCGCACGCCGAAGTTGGTGAGGGCCGAGCCGATGAACACCGGCGTCGAATGACCGTCGAGGAACGACGGCGGATCGAGATCGGCGCCGATCGCGTCGAGCAACGAGCACTCGTCGAGGGCCGCCTTCCACGCCGTGCCGTGCTCGGCGCTGCCCTTCTCGCTGGCAACATCGACGTCGGAGGTCTCCTCGGCGGCCGCCGACGCGCCGCGTGCAGTTCGCGTGAACCTCGTGTACTGCCAGTTGCGTCGATCGATCAGACCTTGGAACTCCTCGCCGTCGCCGACCGGCCACGTGACCGGCGTCGGGCGGAGATGGATCTGTTGCTCGATCTCGTCGAGCAACTCCAACGGACTGCGGCCCGGCCGGTCGTACTTGTTGAGGAACGTGATCACCGGCAGGTTCCGTGAACGGCACACCTGGAACAGCTTCAGGGTCTGCGCCTCGATGCCCTTGGCCGCGTCGAGCACCATCACCACGGCGTCGACCGCCGACAGCACGCGATAGGTGTCCTCGGAGAAGTCACGGTGGCCGGGAGTGTCGAGCAGGTTCATGATGTGGTCGCGGTACGGGAACTGCATCACCGTCGAACTGATGGAGATGCCGCGCTGCTGCTCGAGCTCCATCCAGTCGCTGCGCGCCGACCGGCGACCTTCGCGGGCGTGTACAGCGCCCGCCTCCTGCACCGCGCCCGAGTACAACAGGAACTTCTCGGTGAGCGTCGTCTTGCCCGCGTCGGGGTGGCTGATGATCGCGAAGGTGCGACGGCGTGCGGCCTCGGCGATCTCGTTCATGGCCGTTCGAGGTTACCGGTGGTTACGCAATGGTGCGCCAGGCGGCGAGGCGCTGGGCGCTGTCGTCACCCGGCACCGGCAACTGGCAGACGACGCGGAGGCCGGGCCATTCGCTGGGTGTCAGCTGCTGGTACTCGAACACGAGGTTGCCGGCACGCGGGTGGGCGTAGCGGCGCAGGCGAGTCTGGAACTGGGCGACGTCGAGCTGCGGCCACCACTCGGCGAACTCCGGGCTGGCGACCATCGGGCGATCGATCAGATCGACGAACTGCGGGTCGTTGCGGACCGCTGCCGTGCCGGACCGGAACTCGGCCATGATCCGCCGCGCCTGATCCGCCCAATCGGTGAGGAGGCGGCGAGCATTCGGCTCGGCGAACACGACCCACAGGAGGTTGCGCTCCTTGTCGGAGAGCCGGTCGATCAGCGGATACAGCAACGACTGCGGCCGGTTCCATGCCAGGAAATCCCACCTCGGGCCGAGCACGTACGCGGGTGCCGGCTCCATCGACGTGATCAGCCGCACGAGCGCGTCGGGCGCGTGCTCGACGTTCTCGATCGGCTCCAGCGGAGCGCGCGTGGCCAGTGCCAGCAGATGCTGACGTTCGGCGTCGTCGAGGCGCAGTGCCCTGGCCAACGCGGCCAGCACATCGACGGAGGCATTGATCGGACGGCCCTGCTCCAACCACGTGTACCACGTCACCGAGACGCCCGCGAGCATGGCGATCTCCTCGCGTCGCAACCCCTTCGTGCGCCGCGACCGCCCGATCGGCAAGCCGACGTCGGTCGGTGCCAACGCGTCGCGCCGGGCGCGCAGAAATGCGGCCAGCTCGTCACGTCGAGTCATCGCACCATTCGATCACGTCACAGACGGCGCGGGCGTGGTGGTATTTCCACCCCTCAGCGACGAGCCGGATGTCACGTATCCGCAGCGTCCCGAGCGCACCTCTACCTCAGGACGGTCGCGGGGGACGAGGAGTGACATGGCGACGATCATCATCGGCTCGGTGGCGTTCAGCATCGGCGGCGCCTTCATGCGCCTGTCCGAAGGGTTCACCCGGTTGTGGCCCAGCGTGATCGTGGCGACGTGCTTCGTCGTCGGCGCCGGCTTCCTCGCCAAGGCGGTCAATCGCGGTGGATTGAGCACGACGTATGTCATCGGACTCGGCCTCGAGGCGTTGATCTCCGTGGGCATCGGTTTGGCGTTGCTCGGAGAGCGGCTGACGGTCGCCCAGACCGCCGGCATCGCGATCATCCTCGTCGGGCTGGCGACCTTGAAGCACGGTTGATCGGCCCGATCAGCAACAATTGGCGAGTGCTCTCGCTCGACTCGATGCTCGCCGACCTCGAATACCTCGTCTCGATCGAGTCGCCGTCGCACAACCTCGACGCGATCACGCGGTCGGCAGGTGCCGTTCGCGATGTGATCGAGCGTCGACTCGGTCGCCACGTCGAGCTCGTCGACAGCGCGGCCGGCCCTCACGTGCATGCCAAGTTCGGTACGTCTTCGCGGGTGCTCATCGTCGGGCACCACGACACCGTGTTCCCGTTGGGGGCGTTGGCGCAACGGCCGTTCACGGTGGACGGCGGCAGGGCCACCGGTCCCGGTGTGTTCGACATGAAGGCCGGCATCATCCTCGCGGTGCACGCGTTGACGTTGCTCGACGATCGAGACGGCGTCGAGCTGTTGATCACCTCCGACGAGGAGGTCGGGTCGAAGGCGTCGCGGGCGCTGATCGAGGAACGGGCGCGGGCGTGTGGCGCAGTGCTGGTGATGGAACCGAGCGCCGACGGCGGTGCGTTGAAGACCGCTCGCAAGGGCACGGGCACGTTCGAGGTCACCGTGCACGGCCGCGCCGCGCACGCCGGCCTCGAGCCCGAGAAAGGTGTCAACTCGCTCGTCGCCGCGGCGCAGTTGATCACCAGGATTGCCACGTTCGGCGATCCGCAGACGGGCACCACGGTGACACCGACGGTGGCCACCTCGGGCACTGCGGACAACGTTGTTCCGGCGATGACCCGCGTCCGTGTCGATGCCCGTGTCGTGGCGGCAGGAGAGAAGGAACGCGTCGAGCACTTGATGGCGACGCTGTCGTCCGACGTGCCGGGTGCTGGCGTCGAGGTGACCGGCGGGCTCGAACGGCCACCGATGCCGGAGTCCGCGTCGACGACGTTGTTCGAGGTCGCTCGATCAGCGGCTGCCGCCGAGGGCTTACCCGCCGTTGCCGGTGTGGCGGTCGGCGGGGGCAGTGACGGCAACTTCACCGCAGCGCTCGGCGTGCCGACGCTCGACGGCCTGGGTGCCGTCGGTGGCGGTGCCCACGCCGATCACGAGTTCGTGCTCGTCGACACGATGATCGACCGCGCCCGCCTGTTATCGGCGATCGTCGCGAGGCTGACGAACTAGGACAGGTCGGCAGGTCGCTTCGGGCGACGCTCATTGGCCAGGTCGGTAGGTCTCCTGCACCATCTCGTCGATGTCGGCCCCTCCCTGTTCCACGGGCTCCATGTACAAACGTCCCCACGCGATCAGGCCGTCCCGTACTCCGAGGACGATGACGCCCCGCATCCCGAACGGAGAGCCGTCCTTGTGCGTACCTTGCCACCGCCACTCGCCGACTTCGACGCCTTCGGCCGTCACGGAGGACAGCAGGAGCTCGGCGGAGAAGTCCGGAACTCCGGCGAACACACCTGCCCAGTTCTTCCGAACTTGGTCGCTCCCACGGAAGGATCGGGCGGGGTGAGCGGGCTGCTGACTGTCGTAGTCCGATGCGAAGCAAGCAACGAACGCGTCGAGGTCGTGCGCATTCATCGCGGACAACAGCCGATTCATGATCTCAGCCATACGGACCTCCTCAAATGTCGGGTCTGTCGACGAGGGACGTATGGAAGTCTGGCGCGGTGGAGGTCGTCTTCGAGAAGACAGGTGCGCGTCGCTACGCGGTCGCCGTGCACCGTTCGGGTTTGCCGGCTCTGCGTATGGATCCCGCACCGGGATTCGACCGGCACTTCCCGCACGACATGCAGCACCTGATCGTCGAGGAACAGCTCGGCATCGTGGACGGCATCTTCGGTCGCCTCGCCAACGGCGGAACAGCCTCGACGTTCCGTCCCGATGACCCCGACGGACTCGTCGACAACCGCGCTCGCTCCCGCTATCGGCGCCGCCTTCGTCAACGAAACGATCGGTTGAGCGCTGCCGGGTCACCAGACTTCGGCCGATCCGAGCGAGCGACCTTCATCGTCTGGCACGACTGGCTCGCACATTGTCACGAGGAGGAACTGCGAGCTGCGGCCGGGGAGATGGCGGCCACAGCTCGAACGATTCTCGACGGCATGTCCGGCGCTGAGCGGACGCGACTCACCTGCGCGTTGCCTCGAATCCGCGAACGGGTCGATGTGGTCGCGAGGCAATGGGTGTCGCTGTCACCGGGCGATTCGATGTGCATTCCGTGGACACCTTTGAAGGTCCGAGGCTCCCGTGGTCCGAGGCACTAGCTAACCGCCGCCCTTCGAGGTCCGGTTGAGCACGGCGATGGTGAGGTTTTACGAGTAGAACGACATCATGTCCTCGGCTGTGCGCCTGTTGCGACAACAGTGGGAACGATCGTGCGAACGACTCCTCAGCCGCCTCGTTGGACTCACCGACGATGAGTATCGCTGGGAGCCCGTCGCCAACTGCTGGAACGTTCGGCTGGACGCATCGTCTCCGAGCGGCTGGACGATCGACTATCCCAACGAGCATCCGCACCCGCCTCCATTCACGACCATTGCTTGGCGCATGGTGCACATCGCTGACGGGAACACGATCTACTGGGACCACTCTTTCGGAACAGGGGCGCGTGACTTCTGGGACCTGGCTCCGCATGGTGACGCTGTCGGTGCGATCGACTACCTCGTCGAGAGTCAGCGTCCGATTACCGAATCGCTTCGACAACTCGATGACATCGCTCTGGACGAGATGCGACCGACGCACTTCGGGTTCGAGTGGCCCGCTCGTCGCGTTTTCGCAGTTCTCGTCGACGAACAAACCCACCACGGCGCTGAGGTCGCGTTGCTGCGGGATCTCTACCGCGATCGTGCTGGACAGCCGCTGTAGCCCGCTCATATCTGCCCATCTGCTCGCCCCGAGTAGTCGCGGGTCGCGGTAACTCCTGCGTTTATCGGGCGTAGGCGTCGGGTAAGTGTCGTGCCGATGTTGAACCCGTTGGCCTTCGTCACGTCGGGCGCGGTCATCGCGGCCGTTGCCGCGTGCATGGTGATCGCGTTGCTTTTGGTCATCGTCGACAAGGGGAACCCGTGACGGCGTCTGCCACTGAAGACGCGCTGCGCGAACCCTTCACCGGCTGAGGCTCGGCCGGCCGCGATGACCGCGCCATAGTTTTCGATCGGCGTTGGCTGACAAGCTGTTGTCATGGGTTTGTTGACACCCTGGGATAGGCGGAACCAACGGATCGTCGGGCGACAGATAGAACGCTGTGAGCCTGTTGACTCGGATAT
>Ga0105242_10005008_pt1 | contig 10243 bp, 6 predicted proteins | sample KBSM24metaG_FD_81521 | JGI IMG/M metagenome (GOLD analysis project Ga0105242, IMG submission 81521) | Miscanthus rhizosphere microbial communities from Kellogg Biological Station, Michigan, USA - KBS M2-4 metaG | ecosystem: Host-associated > Plants > Roots > Rhizosphere > Soil | place: Michigan... | reverse complement strand
CTAGGCGCGCACGGTATTGTTAGCGTGCGAAACGGCACGCTGGACAGCCGCGGTTACCGGCCTGGAGGGCCGTGCGGGCGGAGTCCGGACGTCCGGCAGCAGCGCAACGGCCGAGGCGTCGATCTGGCGGCGTTCATTGCTCTGGCACGCCAGGAGCAACTGCTTGATCCGGTGGGCCAGCTCCGGGCCGACCAGCGATGGCTCGCGTACCCGCATGATGGCCGGGTGTTCACTGGGTTCGGCGCCATCCCCGATCAGTAGTTCCTCGTACAGTTTTTCACCTGGGAAGAGTCCGATGAATTCGATCGCGATGTCGCCATCCGGGTTGCGCCCATTGCGCTCGGTCAGGCCGGACAGACCGATCATGGTCTTGGCCAAATCCAGGATGCGGACCGGTTCGCCCATATCCAGCACGAACACCTCCCCTCCGCGCGCCATCGCGCCGGCCTGCACGACGAGTTGCGCCGCTTCGGCAATCAGCATGAAATAGCGAATGACGTCCGGATGCGTGATCGTGATCGGCCCGCCGCGTGCGATCTGCTGCTGGAACAGGGGCACCACCGACCCCGAGGAACCAAGGACATTCCCGAAGCGCACTATCGAAAACAGGGTGCCGGTGCCGGGCACCGCCGCGGCGGCCTGGAAGACCAGTTCGGCGATACGCTTACTGGCGCCCATCACGTTAGTCGGGCGCACTGCTTTGTCACTTGATACCAGCACACAGGTCGCCACGCCTCCTTCATGGGCGGCCTGCGCGACCGCCATGGCGCCGAGTACGTTGTTGCGAATGCCCTCGACTACGTTCTCTTCCACAATCGGCACATGCTTGTAGGCCGCCGCGTGATAGATCGTATTGGTCCCAGCGCTTGCGATCACGCGTTTGACCAAGTCCGCGTTGCACACAGAACCAAGGTGCGCATGCACTGCTACCTTGGGCCAGCGACGGCGCAGTTCGGCGGTGATGGTATATAAGGAAAACTCGGAATGATCGATCAAGTCCAGGCGTCCCGGCTGCAACGCGCATAGTTGGCGGCACAATTCAGCGCCGATTGACCCGCCGGCGCCGGTGACCAGTACGCTCTTGCCTTCCACGCAGAGGCCGAACAGGCGCATATCGGGCGGCACAGGTATGCGCCCGAGCAGATGTTCGAGGCGTATTTCGCTCAGTGCGCCCCGTACCTCACCCTGTTCGTGCACCTCTAGCAGGTTCCGGAACCAGCGCACCCGGACGCCGGCCTGAACCAGCTTGCGGGTCAGCGCCCGCATCCGTAACGGAGAGCTGCTGGGCAGGGCGATCGCGATGGAGCCGATACCGTGCCGCGCGACCTGCTCCCGCAGCGCATCGACAGGAAACACCTCCAGGCCGGCCACACTGCGATGAGTGAATGCGCGTTTCTCATCAAAGAAGCAGACTGGCCGGAACTCCCCGCTGCTGGCCATGGCACGTGCCAATTGCGCGCCGGCTTCGCCCGCGCCATAGATCGCGACGGGTAGCGCGCGCGGCGTACGGCGCTGCTGGAGCAGGATCCGCACGCACAACCGTGACAACCAGAGATAGGCCGTTGCTGCCGCACCGAAGCCAAGGGCCAAGGGCAAGGGGGCTTGCGAGCCAGCGCGGCTTGCACTCAGTCCCAGCCCTACGGTGAGCAACAACAGTCCAGCGCTGGCAAAGGCCAGGCTGCGCCAGACCAGATAGCGGGTTACGGATCGGTACAGGCGTGCAGCGGCCAGCGCGGCAAGGCCGCCGGCCACTGCCAGCGCCGTCAGCGCAATTTCCGCTACGGCCTGACCGCTGACAAGCTCCGCGAGCACCAGACAGGCAGCCAGCGCCAGGCTGTCGACACTAAGCATCAAGGCCAGTTTGGTAAGGCGGTCCAGAGCAACCAGGGATGCTACCAACTTCTGGCCGGTCCACTGCGATGTATCAATCATGGCTTTCCCATTCAGTTCAGACAGCCGCACTGGTGGCGACCATGGTGTCGGTGCTGACCTGCTCTCAGCGCTGCCGCATCGAGCACCGCACTTCTTATTAACTTTTAATCAGTATCAAACCCACCATCTGCCTCAAGTTTGACTGTGCTCACTGTGCACCCGCTTTTTTTCGTTCCATGTCACAACCGCGGGCACCCGGCATGCCCGTCCACCCTCATCGCTGGACCACTGCCTGTCCCCTGCCCTCGCCCAGGCGCGCTGCCAGGTCATTGCATAGCACGCCCTGCGGTGCGATACCGGCCTGATTGAGGCGCAGTACAGCCTCTCGCAACTGGTCTGCGCGGGTTACGCCGGCCCGCGTCAGTACGAACACTGCACCGGCGTGGCTACCGATCGTCAGCGCGTCGGCACTGTCGAGCACGGGCGCCGAACCAATCAGAACCACGTCGTAGCGGCTTGACAGGGTTTCCAGAAGCTGAGAGAAGTTCACGTGAACCAGCTGCTCGCCGCGCTCGGCCGACCCCTGGCCACTCGCAATAAAGTCGACGCCATCGCTGACCTGGCGATGCAGGACGTTCTCGAGGGGCGCGGAGCCGGCTAGCACGTCGTCCAACCCAGGCGTTGCGGCCAGCTGGAAACAGCGATGCAGGCGGCCACAAGCCAGATTGGCATCGAGCAGCAACACGCGCTTACCAGCCGCACCCAGCAGTGCCGCCACGTTGGACAATACAAACGACTGTCCCGAATGCGGGCCGGGGCTGCAGATGTGCACGATATTGTTGTGAAAATAGGGCATGGCATACATCAGTGCGGCGCGGAAGCTGCGCAGCCCCTCGACAGCGGGATCGCCGGGTGCTGACCACGCCAGCAGGCCGCGCCGCCGGCCCTGCACGGCACTACTGTGCGGAATGCTGGCGTACACCGCGCGACGGCCCAGCATGCTGGCCACGGCGGCCGAGTCGGTGATGGCGCCACGCCAGGTATGGCGCGCGACGGCAACCATTAAGCCGAAGAACAGGCCGGTCACTGCGGCCAATGCCAGCGTGAGTGCCGCGCGTGGCCGCACGGGGTGCTCCGGCACTTGCGCCGTGTCTACCAGGCGCACGTTGCTGACCAGGCCAATGGCAACGATGCGCAGCTGTTCCGCGGTTTTGCCGAGACTGCCAACCAGTTCGCTATACTGGCGGATCTCACGCTGCAATCGCCCCTGCTCCTGCTCGACCGACGGCAGGCTTTTGATGTAGGCGGTCTGCTCGGCCAGGCTCCGATCGATTTCGGCGACTTGCTGGTCGAGGGCGACTACCTGGGGATGTGCGGGGGTGAGGCCAGCCAGCAGGTCGATGCGCTTTTGCAGAAGCTCATCGCGACGCTGGCGTTGCCAGGCGGTGCGCTGGAGGGCGAGACGCGCCTCTTCGGCCAGGTCGATGCTTCCGTAGCGGCTGCGCAGCACGCGCAAGCGCTCCTCCGATTGCTCCAGCTTCTCGGCCAACGCCGGCAACTTCTGGCTGACGAAATCGAGTTCGTTGCCAGCTTCTTCCCGCTTGCGCGCCAGATTCTGCGCTACGAAAGCGTGCCCGATGGCGGACAGTATGCGGCCCGTCAAGAGCGCATCGGTGCCTTCCAGCCGCACATCGAGGATCCCTGACTGCTTGCCTTGCTCGTTCACCTGCAGGGCCTTCTGCAAGTCGTCCACAGCATCCTGGCGGGGCCGGCGCCGCAATTCAAACTGGGCGCCAGGGAGTGCATCGAGCCGGCCTATGCGCAGGCGTACCTTGCCGGCACTCCCCTGCCCTTCGAGTTCTGTGCCGACTGGCCCTTCCAGCACTTTGCTGCCAGACGGGTCGTCGAGCCGGACATGCTGGCCGTCGAGCACCGTCAGGCGCAGCGACTCGCCGAGCCACGCATCGGGTACCTCGAAGTGCACTGGCTGGAGCGTTTGTCGACCCCACACGTAGCCGCCAACAACAGCAGCCGCCGCACGTCCGCCGTAACGCGCGCTCAGGGCACCGAGCACGGGGAAGTAGCGCGGCCGGCTAGCGACCGCCAGCTGAAGCTGGTCGACCGCTGCACCCACCACCAGCCGCGACCGCAGCAGCTCGAGTTCGGCCAGAGGGGCAGCCTTTTTGTCGAATGCGGTCGACAAGTCCGACACCATGTTTCGCTGTGCTGCCGGGCTGTCTTCTTCAACGCGGAACAGCATCGAGCTTTCATACACTTGCGGCGTCCATATCAACCACACCACTGCAGCCAGCAAAAATGCGGCAGTGCAGCCGGCAATCAGGCCCGCGTGCCGAGCCATGAGTGTCACATAAGAGACCAGATCTGGCGCGCTGCCAGCGGTGGTGGAAGGCGGGGCTCGCAACGGGGTTCGTACTGGCCCATTGCGCGTATGCTGCGGCTGTGGAATCTGGACTTCGGCGGATCTGAGGTTAATGTGGTGCATTTTCGTCTCCTGCTAGGGCTTGGCGGCGCCGACGGCGGACGACAGCTCGCTCGGGAAAATCAGACTCAGCTTGCGGTGCCAGTTGGCCAGTGCCGACGGGGACACGTAAACCATGTCCTTGGGTTCGAGTTCGAACTGTTCGGCGATCGCCATGGCGCCCGGTGCACGAGCATCAAGCTGGAAGACCTGGGGGCCGCGAGCGCCGCGGCGCACGACATATACCTGGCTAGGCTCGCTGGTGGCCGGATTCATGCCGCCGGATTCGCCCAGCGCCTCGTTCAGGCTCATGCGCCCGTCGTGCATGCTCAGCGCACGCGGGGTCTGGACTTCACCCGTGACAAACACCCTGCTTTGCTCGCGCGCGCCGACTTGCAGCCGGTCGCCGTGCTGCAGCATGATTGTTGAGGCGTTGATGTCCTGTCCGTCCAGTTCGCGCAGGTCGATCAGATAGCGTCGTCCGCTGCGTTCGAGCACCACTCGGCTACGGTCGCCAGTGGGCAGGACGCCACCGGCGCGGTGCAGGGCCTCGGGCAAGCTCATAGGAATATCATTCACCGGGTAAAGTCCCGGGTTCTTGACTTCACCATCGACATAGACGCGTTTGCTGCGGTAGCTCTGCACCGCGAGGGTGACGCGCGGTGATCGGAAGTACTTGCTGAGCGCCTGGGCCAGCGCGGCCGCGGCCTGGGTTTCGCTCAGCCCGGCCACCCGAACCATGCCGGCATAAGGAAAGTGCAACAAGCCGTCGTGGTCCACCAGCAGGGCATTACTGGTACCGCTACCCGAAACCAGTGCGTCGGCCGCACTGGGTGTGGGTATAAGGGCCCTGCCGTTCAATTCGGGATGATCCCAAACAAATACCGTGAGCACGTCGCCAGCACCGATCAGATACACGGGATTTGGCGCCCCCCGCAGGGCGGCCAGGTCGTCGATGCGCCGGCGTTCACGCTCTTGTTGTTGCGCATGCAGTAGGGGCTGATCGATCACGGTGAGCTCGGCCTGCCCGCCAGGATCCGTTAAGCGATCTGGTAGTGCGGCCGGTCCGGCACAGCCGCATGCAAGCAGCGCAATCGCGAGCGCTCCTGTTAGCTGAAAATTCATTGCCATTCTCCTTACGGATTCTTGATGTACCTAAACATCTTGGCAACACAAAGTGGGCTAGTTTTGACCGATCACAGCTTCCAAAGCTAAATTCTCCGGACCTAGTGGCGAACCTGCCGGACGACATCGGTTGTGATCGCGCCGGCCAAAGCTTCACGAGCCCGGGCAAGCCTGCTGCGCACCGTTGTCACCGGACAATGCAATGCCCGCGCGATCTCGGCATAGCTGAGCCCTTCGAACTCGCGCAGCAACAGCGCAGAGCGCAGCTCCGGACTCAGTCCGGCGATTGCGTCGGCCAGCAGTTGTGCAAGTTCGCGGGTACTGAGCAAGGTCTCGGGGTCGTCGGTATCGACATGGCCCGCAATCCACTGCTGAGGCATGCCCCATTCGCCGCCGGCCCCGCTGGTGACGGCGCGGCGGCGTGCTTCGATCGCCTTGAAATCCGTCACCATGTTCAAGCCGATTCGAAACAGCCAAGTGGTGAATTTGGCGTCCCCGCGAAAATCGTCGATGGCGCAATAGGCCCGGATCAACGTTTCCTGCGCCACGTCTTCGGCATCGCTACGGTCCGGAAGGCGGCGCGCAACAAAGCGCAACAGATGGTCCTGATATTTATCGACAAGGTCAGCAAAGGCCGAGCGGTCGCCAGCCTTGATTCGAGAAATCAGTTGTGCGTCTGTGCTTGGAGCGGGCATGATCCGGCGTGTCCTGGCATCTGCTGTGAGAGTTGGGCCTGAACCGGGCGACTGTGCGTGCGGCTTGGCTAGCGCGCTGGCGGAAAACGGAACGCCGGATCTTGCAGGGGCGACGATTGCGGGACCGCACTCTCTTGCCCGAGCAAACCGCCTAGCATCTGGCGGACGGTATCCATCACCAATGCGCTGATTTGCCCGGCACCGCTGATCGCGCCATTGGCAGCATGGAAAACAATGTCGCTTTCGAAAGAGTCGATTTCGTCAACCGCCTCGACCACGCCGACGAGCGCGTCGTGCGCGATACGCGCCAGATCGCCGGCTGATGCGGCGCTGTGGCATATCAGAGACCGCATCGTATGGAAAGCGGCCAGCTTGACGTCACCGCCAATCGCATGCACGCCGAGTACAATCCCTTTGGCGAGACTGCGAGCGATGAGATCCAGACTGGCCCCGGCGTGGTCAACTGCGTTGATGGCTTCGCCTACCACAGTGCTCGCCAATTCGGTGGCGCCGACACCGTTGTCGCCACTCGCAATCAGACTGTCGCTGACTGTGGCTCGAACCAGTTGTACGAAATCGTGCTGGATCCGCTGCACATCCTTGACACTGTTGAACACGCCAGTGTGTATGATCTTGCCGGCCAATCGGATGGGATCGGCATGTCGACGCATGCGCTGGGTTGCTGCGCTGCCCTTGGCGCGAGCCGTGGCACCACTGCTGCTCTGCTGTATGTGCGGCCGTTTCATCGTCATATCCTTGTAATGTCCCGGACGCAGGATGCGGCCGGTTCGCGACAAACACAGTAAGGACGGCAAGGCCGACGAGCCACTGCGCGCCGAAGTGTGCAGCCAGTGTCGGCCGCAGAGCAGGCGCGCGCTTGCGCGACGTCAGTACGGGGGGAAATTGTCCCGGCCGCTCATAGGACAGAGCGAACCGGGACGAGGAAGGAGGATGGTCACTGTCACGCACGCCCTGATGGCGCACGCGACAGGATAGAACGGATCAAGCTTAGTGCTGGAAGGCGCCGATGTCTGCACCCGCACGGACGGTACCGCTAAAGTCCATGGTAGGCAGTCCAGACGTGGTGCCGGTGCCAATGGCCGGCGACGATTGCAGCAAGTGGAAGTCTGGCGTGCCAGTGCGGCTGTAGGATACAAAGCCCGGGGCGGCGCTAATGCCGGCCACGCTTTGCAGTCCGTTTCTCAGGCTCCAGTTATAGCTCGAGTTCTGGTAGACCAGATTATTGCTGTACGTGTTGTGGGTGCCGGTCGAGCCCTGCTCCGAAATGCCGTAGCGATTGTCGTACACAATGTTGTTTCTCACATTGGTGTAGTCGTCCGGTCCGGCAGTGCGGTAGAAGTCGCCGCCGCCCACGATGATGCCCGTGTTGGAAGCCGCCACGGTATTATTTTCGATGGTCACGTGGTTTGCGTCGTGCCACAGGTGGATGGCGGCCTCGGCAATGCGATAGACAATGTTGTTGGTCACGCTGCCCGACGTACTGATATAGATGCCCTGGATGAAGCTGCACCCGGCCGGCCCGATGTCGTGCACCAGGTTTGCATCCACCGTGCTCATGACCCCGCCGTAGTAGCTGTCGACCCCGATGCCCGAGCCGCCATTGCTGGTGCAGGCAACGTTAGTCGCGATATGGTGCACGTGCGTGTTGCGGATTGTGTTATACGACCCGCCGGTATAGATGCCGTACGACCACGGCGTGCCCGACTGTGTAGTCGTTCCGTCAATCTCGAAGCCATCGATCACGACATAATTGCCGCGGTTGTCCCAGGCCGTATCCCTGCTCGAGGACGCAGGCGGAACAATGCGGGCGCCCCAGCGCGTGGTCGATACATAGTAGATGGACTTGCCCGAGCTGCCGTTGGCGGTAGTCTGAAATCCGCCCGCATAGCTGCCGGGTGCCACCCAGACGGTGGTGTCTGCCAACGCTACCTGGGCCGCGCGGGCGATGGTCCGGAACGGCGCACTGGCGGTACCAGGATTGCTGTCAGAACCGGTAGTGGCGACATACAGATTGTTGGCCGTCGCAGGGGTCTGGCTCTGGACGGGCGAGGTGGTGACGGGCGAGGTGGTGACGGGCGTGGTGCTCGTTCCTGTCCCTGTGGCGCCATATTCGTACGCACCGATATCGAAGTTGCTGCCGGCGTAACGTTTAGCCCCGTCAAGGTCCGTCAGCGGTGCCGACGTCGCATTGCCACGGTCGATGGCTGGCGAGGAACTGCTTAGGTGATAATTTCCGCCTCCGGTCCGGACGTAGTTCACGAACGCCGGTTCGGCCGATACGGTGCCGCTGGCAAGCAGGCCGTTCTGGAGCTTCCAGTTGGCCGTCACATTCTTGGCCAGCAAGTTGTTCGCATACACACTGTGGGTGCCAGTGGCGCCCGTTTCGATGACGCCGTAGCGCCGGTTGTCGTAGACGATATTATTGCTGACGCGATTGTAGTCGCTCGGGCCGGCAGTACGATAATAATCGCCGCCGCCAACGGAAATGGCGGTATCGGTATTGAACAACGTATTGTTCACCACGGTGACGTGGTTGGCGTCATGCCACAGCCTGACGCCGGTTGCGCTGACGGCATACACCAGGTTGTTGCTCACAACACCGTTGGTGCTGAAATAAATACCGTGCATGGCGTCGCACACGGCCGGGCCGATATCGTGAATCACGTTTCCATCGACCGTGGCATTCACGCCGCCATAATAACTGTCCACCCCAATGCCGCCGCCGCCACCCGTGGGGCACGCTGCTTTGCTAATGTTGTGAACGTGATTGTTGGCAATGCTGTCATTGGAGCCGCCGTTGTAAATGCCTGTAGCCCAGGCAGTACCCTGTTGTACCGCGCTGCCATCGATATCGAAGCCAACGATGTCAACGTAGTTGCCGCGGTTGTCCCAAGCGGTATCGGAGACGGAACTCGACGGTGGCACAATTCTAGCAGCCCAGCGCGTATCCGACTGATAACGAATGCGCGCCGTTGCCGTCCCGTTGGCGATTGTCCGGAAACCGCCGGGATAGGTTCCCGGTGCTACGTGGACGACTGTACCAGGTTGGGCAAGTTGCGACGCTTTGGCGATCGTTTTGAGCGGAGAGCTCGCGCTACCCGAGTTGGTGTCGGAACCTGTAGTGGCTACGTAAAGCGCGGCAACTGTTGATGTTGTGGTTGCAAGCAGCTGAGTCGGTGCCGCTTGCGAGACCTCGGTGGGGCTACCGCCGTTGTCGCCGGCACCGCCGCAGGCGGTCAGTGCGATGGTGGTAAGCATACCCACAATGTTGCTCGGCTTTGTTGCAAATGCGTTACGTACCTTCATCAATTTCACTCCATCAAAAAAGTAGATGCGAAAGCTTTGACGGAGCTCAACTAATTTCGTCCGGAAAATTTTCGAAAAAAAATTTTCCTGTTGCATGTTTAATCAGGGGAACGCGGCAGGACCCTGTGTGTAAATACGTAGAAGTTTCATTTTTTTCTACACGGAAACTTGAAAAGTCTGCGAGGGTACGACCGAACAGGTCCTCTTGACGGGCATGAAAGTCCGTGCTCGCCGGGCCAGGGAACTGCACGACACGCTACCTGGAACGAGCCTCGACTCAGGCATGCAGACCGCGTAACGACATCAGCAGCCCACGGGCGAACCTGCGGGACGTGCGGGACGTAGCGGCTGCAGGGGCATTTGGCCGAGCATGGCGTGCAGCAGGTATTGACCGGTGACCTGCCGGACATCGCGACCCATGAAGGCTGGCTGTACCTGGCCGGATTGAAGGACCTGTACTCCGGCGAAATCGTCGGCTACGCGATGCGCGAGCGCATGACGCCGCACTTGGCGATGCCGGCCCTGTTCCGGGCCGTCTCGCTGCGCCGCCCGCCACCCGCCGTGATTCAACACACCGGCCGCGACAGCCAATACTGCTCGCATGACTATCGCGCGCTGGTAGCCTGGACCGGCATGCAGGCGTCGATTTGTACGAGCGCGACTGTCGAAGACCTTCGGCTTTTTGGAGGAAAGAACAATAACAAATTGCTAGATCAATCGATAACTAACTATAAGGTTATCAATG
>Ga0105242_10005007_pt1 | contig 10245 bp, 9 predicted proteins | sample KBSM24metaG_FD_81521 | JGI IMG/M metagenome (GOLD analysis project Ga0105242, IMG submission 81521) | Miscanthus rhizosphere microbial communities from Kellogg Biological Station, Michigan, USA - KBS M2-4 metaG | ecosystem: Host-associated > Plants > Roots > Rhizosphere > Soil | place: Michigan... | reverse complement strand
GGCGACACAACGTTACCCGCTACACGAATGACGAACAGGTCGCCGAATTTCGCATCGAAAATCAGCTCCGGCGGCACCCGCGAGTCGCTGCAACCGAGAATGACTGCAAACGGGTGCTGGCCTTTGACGAGATCGGCGAGTATCTCGATAGGCGCCTGCGTAAAGCGCCGCTCACCCCGCAAAAAGCGCGCGTTGCCTTCCATCAAGCGCGAGAGCGCTTCGTCTGCGCCGACCGGGCAATCATCGTCGTTGGGGCCAATCATCGTTGCCCAAAGCATACTCTTTTTTCAGCATCATGGCCCGTTGGTAGAGAATATAAGTTTCATGCCAATGTCCGCTTTGGGTCAAAAGCGGACATGTGCAGCGCAAAAGGCCATGTCCGCTTTACCCCCGAAAGCGGACATGTGCGGTGCATTAGGTCATGTCCGCTAAGTGCCAATAGCGGACATCATTCATCACGTCCGCTTTTGCCACCATCGCCGACCAAGGCGAGCACCTCACTCGTCTGCCGGCCGACTGGGCCCGATCTGCGGTGCGCGCACCGGCTTTGCCATTCCGTAAAAGATCGTCACGCCCTGACCACCGCAGCGGGTTGATAGCACTTCGTCAGGGACACCAAAGCAGCTGTCTATGTCCTGCCAATTGTTCATGACCCACACGTTGCCCGCAGGGTCGACGGCAAGGTCAGTCTGCATTTGTAGGCCGCCGCCAACGTACCCCCCTGGCGGCGAGATCTGTTCGCCAGTCTTCATGCCCGGTGGGCAGTTCTCAGTGCGGACGCCGCACAGCTGCACGATTGGACTATTGGCTCCCGCGAAGTTGGAGATCCAGACATTGTCATTGCCGTCAATGGTCGCAGCCCAAGGACCGGGGAGCCCACCGCCGGTGAAGGGCGAGCCGGGGTGTTCGCTGCCATCCGGCCGCAGCAGTGTGACACTGCCGCCATCGCGTCCGCCCCTTTGCTTGAACATCGCACGCGTCAGCTTTTCATCAGCGTTGCCGCCCAGCTTTAAGGTGGCGATCATATCGGCCACCACAAACGCTCCCCGCATCGAACTGCCCAGCCTGTTTGTCACCCAGATGTTGCCTTGACTATCAATGCCAAGTCCACTCCCGCTCCAACCTGTGTTGAACTTCTCAACCTTGTTCGGGTCAGAGGCTGGAAATCGCGTCACGTGTGCACCAAAAGCATTGGTCACCCAGATCCGGCTCTGTTGGTCGATGCCAAGGTGGAACGGGCCCACAAACGACTTGCACGGCTCTTCCTTGTCGCCCTCGCAAACAATCCTGCCTTTGCTCAAATCGCCTTTGGGAAAGTGGATGAGTTGGCTCTTCGTGATACCGACGACCCACACGTCACTGCTGGGTGTAACAATGACGCCCTGCATCAGTCCTAGCTTGCCATCGAACGTAATACCTTCTGGTGGCGTCAACGGCTTGCCGCTCTTGTCGAACACCGAGATCGACTTGCCGCCGTAACTGGTGAGCCAGGCATTGTCCTTGGCATCAACAGCCGCGCCGAATGTGCCCCCTTGCATCCCGCCGCCGGCAAAGCCCGTGGTGATCGGTGAGAGGGGACGACCATTCGGAGCGAACTTGCTGGCGTTGCCCTGCCACAGCGTGTCCTGCCCCTGCCATCCGATCGTAAAATTGTCGCCGACCCAAAGGTTACCCTCGCTGTCGAACATTGCTTTTCCGCCAGCGCGATACCCGCCACCATCAAACTTGAGCGGCAGTACCCACGCGCTCGGCGGGAAACTGAGATACGGCATGAACGGGACAGCGCGCATCGTTTTGCCCGCTGGCACCGGATAGAACTCATCCAGCAACGCAAAGAGTTTCTCGGGCTGATACCACGGATAACGAGCGATCGACTGAGCCGCCGTGAGCGTGTTGGTGGGGGCAGCGCCCTTTGGTGGGGTCGCCGCTGCGAAGAGTTTGCTACATGCATCTGGCGTCACCTGCTTGACGCAAGCGGAGAGCACGTCGGCGAGCGTCGCAAAGTTCGCCATTGTTGGCGTCTGGCCGCTGTTGAGCGGGTCCTGGATTGCGGAGCCCCAGCCACCGGTTTGGAGATCAACGAAATTTGGCACATTGCCGGCGGCGATCTTGAGGCCGAGCGCGTTGCCTTTGATCGCTTCTCCGTCCAGAAACTGCGCGTGTGTCCACACCGAAGCGACGGTCGTCATCTCATTCACAATGACATTGGTCGGAGGCGTGCTGCCGAGTACGGTCATCAGCGCAATGGCGGAGTTGTCTCCGCCTGCTGCGCTCGCGGAAGATCGGCCACCTTTCGCTACCAGATAAAGAGTAGCGCCATTGCCATCCGCGCTAAGCGCAAATCGGCCATCAGCGTCAGTTCGGGCCTGCGCCAGCTGTTTCGGCGCGCCCGATCCTTCGGCCCACACGGTCACAGTAGAGCCTACGATGGGCGCTCCTGCGCCGAGGACCCGACCGCTGATGCTATCCGCCGCAAACGTGGGCCCACTGGAGAGAATGATGGCCGCCGCGCAGGCGAAAGACTTGAGACGCTTCATATCCGGTTTCATAGGGTGCCCCTTCGTTTGGTCGTGCTCGACCTGCGAACCAAGTCCACTGGCGGAAATTGGTGGGGATTGTTACGGGCGACTTTGCCACTGGAAATTGCCCTTTGGGGCAATCGCCGCGTTCACCGAATGTCCGCTTTGGGTCAAAAGCAGACATGTGCGGTGCACTACCTTATGTCCGCTTTACCCCCGAAAGCGGACATGCGCAGTGCACTAGCTGAAGTCCGCTAAGTGCCAAATAGCGGACATCCCGCCCGCTTTACACCCAATAGCGCAATTCGGCGTGAGCCTTTAGTGGCGGTAACTGTCCCATTTTCATGAAGAAAGTTCGCTATCGTGTGAGCTATCTCACATACGAGGTCGCAGCACGGCCAATACACTACCCGCAATACGAATTGCCATGTGCACGATTATAGGGAGCGTCAAATGTCACGCGAATCGGATTCCAGCCGCATTGAGCAAGTTATCATGCTCGGCGGGTTGGCGTTGTATCTCGTACTGGCCACCGTCATACCCGCCTAGGCAACCAGCGCGTTTGATGGTGTTTCGAAATTGCGTCGCGGCTTGAATAAAATTCAATCGAAATTTGGCGGAGGTCGGCGGCGGTGTTTGCGCCACGTTGAGGAGACAGGGCAGCAATGAGCGTGAGACCACTTCACGTAATGCTGATGGGAGCGGCCGTTATCCTCTCAACAATTGCTCCAGTTCCAGCGTTTGCAGAATTTGAAGTTCAAACATTTGCAGAATTTGAGAAAACTGAGTGGGATGTTCAAGATCTATACAAACAGTGCACACACAAAGGAAGTCTTGATGCAATTTTTTGTTTGGAATTTATTTCAGGCGTAGCACGTCAGGTCTTTACGAACGGTCTGGCATTGAAAGAGATTAAAGGTACCCCCGATTTAATGACGATTTCTATTCCTTCTGCATGTCCAAAATCATTTGTATCAAATGACGCGATGGTTGAGGCCTTCAACGAGTGGGCAAACCGACATCTTGAAACATGGAGTTCAAGCGCACAAAAAGGAGTAATGCAAGCCATGCGCGACACATGGCCATGTTTTTGATGAAAACCCGCGTTGCGCTGCGTGTGACGGCGTGTCCGCGCGATGTCCGCTCTTATTCCGAAAGCAGACATTTGCAGCGCACCGGGCGATGTCCGCTTTGCTCCTAAAGTGGCTGGTAGGAGAGTTTGCTCACGTGAATAGCGACATAGCGGTCTGAATTTGATCAGCTGCAGCGGTCACTAGCTCATTATAGTCTGTATGACCTTGGGCCGCTGCCTTTAGGATGCATTCAGCGAGATACACCTTAACCGCCGCTGTTACGTACGCGGTGGGTACTCTTGTCATGACATCTTCAAGCGCATTTCTCATGTCTCGGATAAGTCGCGGTGTGAATTTCGGCATAACATCATCCATTCACGACCTCGCTCGCCGTCACCGGTATTTCACCATCACGGTATCCAAGTGGTGACAATGCAAGCACTCAAACGTGCGCTTGTCATAACCGGGTTTGTCGGCAGGTTCGATCCATGCAAGTCGCATAGAAGAGCGACAGTCCGGGCATCGCCTGTCGCTAATCTGAGGAACTCGCGGCAAATCAATTTCTGACCGCAACATTCACGCCTCCTTGTCAAAAACGCAGGCGTCGTCCCCTCTTTGAGAATTCCAGCGTGCGCGCATTGCTTCGCGGCTGCACGTGAATTTTTTGTAATAGGTGCGTCCAACTTTTGGAGAGTGCACTAGATTAAACGCTCATGCACTTTCAAGAAGATTGATCTTACCCGCCAAAGCAGACGAAATGTCGCACTGAGTGCGACCAATGTGAACAAACTTTAATTTGTTCGAAGCTGCAATCTGAAAATAGGATTAGGGTCAGCTCTGATCTCCGAGTAGGGCCCCGATCTCAAAATGGTCCCCCGTCCCCAAAGAGGTCGGGGCCGATAAAGAGTCACGCAGCTATAAGCCACGCTGAAGTCCAAAGGGAGGAAGCGCGGCGGGGCCCCGGCGCGGACGGTTCTGACACCGTTCCGACTGGGGCCTTTTGCTTGAGTAATATTCGTAGCGATGTCCGCTTTGGGTCAAAAGCGGACGTGTGCAGCGCAGTAGGCGATGTCCGCTAAGTGCCAGAAGCGGACATGTGCGGTGCAAGAGGCGATGTCCGCTAAGGGCCAGCGGAGATCGGCAAACAGAAAAACACGCCTCGCAACGGTCTCTCCGAATTACATCTTGCCGATCAAGCGGCGAGCGGTGCTGATTTCTTCTTCCTGCGCCAGCCGAACAGTCCCATTGCGCCGAGGCCAGTGCTGAAGAGCGGGAGAGTGGCTGGAAGAGGAGTTGCGGCGGTTGTACTCGTCTCCTCTATGAGTAGCCCATTGGGCGCACCCTCGCGACGGCGAATTTAAACTTGAGTTTGATTTTTCGTCATGCGGCAATCAGCTTCCGCTTTCTGCGTCGTCCTAAAAACCCGAGTAGACCTGCACCGCTAGCGAACAGCGGTAGTGCCGTGGGAATCGGTGTCGTGACGGGGGGCGGTATCGTCACGAAGGGAGTGTAATCATAGGCAAGCATGAGGCCCGGTAAAGTATCTCCGGCGCCGCTCCAAATAACGACTCCGTCAAGACTGTTATCAATGAGCTGAAACACAACATCAAAGGTAGTAATTCCATTACCGATATATAAGCTGGCGTTCGCGTCATCATTAAACGCAACACTAAAGTTCGGTCCGCTTGAGCTTGGGGAAATCAGCTCATTACCAAACGTGCTTATTGAAGCCGTATAATTAAGCGGAGAATCCGAAACGAAGCTGGAATTAATTGAATAGCCCACGCCCGTAAGGGTTCCCAACGCCTGATTGAATGTATGAAAGCTCACGCTGGTGCTTGCTTGCGACAAATTCGGAGATTCGGCGAACACGGTAAAATCATGCGTTTCAGGTGTCGTTATCATTGTGGCGGCGTTCGCATCGCCAACGTCACCCAGCAATGTCAACAACCCTGTCAGAACCACAACGGCTCGCAATAATCGAGCCTTGTGTGACGCCATCGAAACACCCACTGGTAGTCTCGACCACAGATAGAACATAACACTATGTAGCGCGGCCATGGCCGCGAGAGCTTTGACTAGACGCATGGCCGTTTGTGTGTCGGGGCCGGAACCACTTCGCTGTGCGCGCACCATTGTCAGGGCCGAGCGGAGACGCATGTAAATCTCCTTGCAAGCTTGCGCTTCGGACGTCGCCCTCAAACCGAAATACAACAGCGCGTGAACGCGAAGCAACACTTCAATCTAAACGGGACACTTTTTTTACGTAAAAACTATTTTGCAACGGATCAGAAAGCCATCGAGGGGACACGGGCTTTCATATTTCAACTCGCTCGCTAAGCGTCGTACCACTGCCGTGTGTTCGCACGTTCGCTCCGGACCAAAGTAGATTTAAAACCCGAAAGAGGACATGTGCAGTGCAACTCGATATGTCCGCTTAGTGCCAATAGCGGACAGATTGCGATATCCGCTAAGACTTTGACTTATCGCGTGACGTTCCGACTAAGCCGCCCGGGGCCCAAACTGACATTTGGGTTGCTTGGGTTGAAGGCTGACCTCGCTTTACAATGAATGTGACTGCGTAACAGCCCATTCGTGCCCCGTTGTAGGGGTTCGTATTGCAGCTATAGTCATGGCAAATGCTCCCGCTATCGCTGCATATCGTGCAGCCGTATGCGTCCAGGCCGAATACCAGCCGGCCGGTGCAGTTGTTAATGACGATGCCCGAGGTGATCGGTACATCCTTCATTGCCTCAGCTGTGGGCGCCATCACAGCGCAGGCGGCGATGGCGAACGCGCAAATCAAAAAACACTTTCGCATCGAACTTCTCCTTTGAGCGTTACGCGCGCTCGCTCTGGGTCAAAAGCGGACATGTGCAGTGCACCCATGCATGTCCGCTTTGTGCCAATAGCGGAATTTTGGGGGCCGCGATTAAAATGTCCGCTAAGGGCCAGTGCCGGATATTCGCGAAATAATCTCCTAGGCAATAGAGAGAGACCGCCTTGGGGCGGTGTCTCCGAAATCCGAACTCAGGCATTTTGATTAGGCTGCTGCAATCGTTGCTTTGGATAGTTGCGGTTGAGTCTCACCCACTCACCGACCGAAGATAACATTTGGCCCTTCAAGGCCGGCAGCGAAGTTGTACTGCATTCGGAAGATCCCCGACAAAACGTGTTGATCGTCTAGAGCACTGCTGCCGAGATATATGGTCGTAAATGGACTCACAGCCGCACCTGCATACGCAGTGTTCAGATGCGTGTAAGTTACGTCCACGCCCATGTAGAGTTCCTTGCTCACGTTCCACTGGGTGCGAGAACCGACCTGCCAGAAAGAGAAGTTCGGGCTACAACTATTGCCCTCACCGTGGTTGAGGGTAATCGGCGGCCATATCGCGCCTTCAACCGGCTGCCCGCACGCAAGGGCACCTGTAGCCGGGTTCGGCAGGTGCTCGGCGGCAATGTCCTTCGCAGTCTGGTCGTACCACACCCGCGTGTAGCCGCCATACAGGCTGGTCCGCCAGCGCGCGTTCCAGAAGTGCTCATAGCCCGCATTGAGGCTCCAGGCGTTGGTCAACTGGATTGGGAGTTGGTGAGTTCCGCCGTTGAGAATATTGTCGAAGATCCCATCGGCTACCCAGCCCACACCGGCTGTGCTCCCGTTAACGATCTGCCAATTGCCAGCTTTGGTCGCGTATCCGACCGCGCCCCTGGTCCCGACGAAACTCGCTCCAATCGTGTCGCCCCAGGATAAGTTGATGAGTCCGCCTAGCCCCGCAGCCCAACCAAGCTGTTCACTGGGATGAGCCTGTATAGGCGACGGGAGCCCGTTGTAATAGCCGCCAGCCACCTTGTGGACGGCACCGCTGATGCCAAGGTAGCCCCAGTTCTGGTCAATACGCAGGTTGCCGACGACATCCGGCCAGCTAAACCCGGCAGTATCCGTGATTGTCACTCCATTTACCTGAAAGCCTCCGCCGGCTCCATCGATCACGCCGACTCGACGTGGAGCCTCGGCTGAGATCGTGGCGGACACGCCGTTTCCCAGCCCGGCCGTGTAGGCGAACAAGAACTGACCATAATTGTACGTGTCGCCCGAGGTCCTCGAGTCGGAATAGCTGAACGCCTCGGTGGTGGTAAAAATGTCGAAGAACGACACCGCCCGACCAGCCGTGAAACCCGCAAACTGAATAAATGCTCGATCGGCGAGGAAGCTCGACGTCTCACCGTTGCTAAAGGTTTGTGCACCTATGCGGAGGTATGCGCGAATCGTTCCGTACTCGGACTGGTTGCGCGCATCCACACTGACTGCAGCGCGTCCGCTAAAGTTGAAGTTGTTTGATGTGCGGTTGAACAGGCCATTCACGATGGTGTTGGGGCCAGTAGCCGGGATGCTGTTGCTGCCGGCGGGTATGCCGTTGTCGGATCCCCACTCAGCTTGCGAACGCACATAGCCGCCGACCTTGATGCACATATCGGTGCCGGGGATGTAATAGAATCCCACACCGTACAGGCTGCAGATCTTTACATATTGAATCGGCTGGGCCTTGACGGGAAGATCGGCAGCTTGCGCTCCGACAATTGCAATAAGACTTCCTACACAGCCGCCGAGAATGCTTTTTGCGTTCATTTTTCACCGCCCCTTACTCGCATGGCCCGCGCCAGTCCCCACATGGCCGACGAGCGGTATCGGCCGACCACTATCTCACTGCAGAGCGCGAAAAACAGGATGATTGTCGCTTATCCCACAGGCCCCAGGGTGTATTCCCTAGTGCCTGTTACCCGAAAGCAACAAATGTCCGCTTTGGATCAAAAGCAGACATGTGCGGTCCACAAGCCGATGTCCGCTTTCCCCCCAAAAGCGGACATTCTGTGCGTCGAAGGGCATGTTCGCTAAGTGCCAATAGCGGACATTGAAGGCCTTCCCGGAAAGGTCGTTGATTTCAGACGAACACGGCAGACCGGGGCAGGATAATCCTGATCTCAGTGAACTCACCGAAGTGCGTATCAACCTCGATTGAGCCCGCATGTTGTTTGACGATGATGTCATGGCTGATGGAGAGGCCAAGACCAGTGCCTTCTCCGGTCGGTTTAGTCGTGAAAAACGGGTTGAACATCTTTTCTTTTACATCGGGCGTCATACCAGTCCCGTTGTCGCGAATTCTGACTTCCACACGATCGCCAAGGTTTTTGGTCGAGGCCGTGAGAGTCGGCTCGTAGTCGGCACCATTCGTCTCTGTTCTGCGACTGGTCGCAGCATAGAAACCGTTGGCAATGAGATTAAGAAGAGCTCGCCGGATGTCCTGCGGGAAAACGTCTGCCCCACCGGCAGACGGATCAAAGGATTGCTTGAGCTTGACCTCAAAACCCTGCGTCTCGGCCCGCGCTCCGTGCCAGGCAAGATTAAGGCTTTCCTCAACGAGCGCATTGATATCAATCACCCGATGCTCACCTGAGCCTTCGCGCGAGTGCTGCAGCATATTCTTGACGATGGCGTCCGCGCGTCTGCCATGATGCACGACCTTATCGAAATTGCTCTTCAGCGTGTCGGTCAGTTCATTGATTTCAGTGCGGGCTTTATCGTCGAGCGATATGCTCTTCAATGCGTCCCGCAATTCATCGATGAGCTCGGCAGAGATACCAGAGAAATTATTGACGAAATTGAGCGGGTTCTTGATCTCGTGCGCGATGCCGGCGGTAAGCTGACCAAGCAAGGCAAGTTTCTGGGTCTGCACGAGACGGTCTTGCGTAGTGCGCAGTTCCTCGAGCGATTTACTCAAATCATCGGTGCGCTGTCGCAGTTCCCTGAGTAGTCGCGCATTCTCGATGGCGATGACGGCTTGCGCGGCGAAGTTCGAAAGTAACTCGATCTGCTTGTCGCTGAACGCCCGCACTTCTTTGCGGTAAATAACGATGACTCCGACCGCGCGATTTTCCTTGAGCATCGGAACCGCGACCGTTGTGCGCATGTCAGCCTCTTCGACACCGCTAACGGCCAAAGGGTCGCCGTCAAGGTAAGCCTGATCCGCTCGGAGGTCGGCAACTTGGACCGGCTGCCGGGTTTTGGCGGCGCGAACCGACGGGACTTCAGGCCCGGGACTGAACAACGTTCCACTCCGCCATTTTTCAACAAAAGTAGGCGGCAGCGGTCCGTGAAGCGCAGCGGTACGGAAGTCCTCGCCCTCGCAAAGCCACATATTGCCGTAACTCGCCTCGCAAATTCGTACAGCATTTTCCAGCATGGTCTCGAATACGCGTGCGAGCTCGCCGCCTGAACCCGCGATCGCCTTAAGCACGTCGGCGGTGGCGGTCTGTTGCTGAAGAGATTCGCGCAGCTCGTTGAGCAGGCGCGCGTTTTCCATGGCGATGACTGCTTGCGCGGCAAAATTTTGCACCAGGCTTATTTGCTTATCCGAAAACGGTTTCGCCTCAAGCCGGTACAGCACGAAACCACCAAGAAGGGTTTCCTCTTTGCGTAGGGGGACCGTCAGCAGCGTATGAATTCCAAACTGATCGACTATTGCTTTCGCGCGTTCATTGCCGTTGCGGTAAGAGACGTCCTTAGAGATATCAGCCAGGTGAACGAGCGCCTCCCCTCCCAGGATTCGCGTAAACGTGAGGGATCCCTCCGGGGCACGAGGACCACTTTCCTTTAT
>Ga0105242_10004999_pt1 | contig 10254 bp, 8 predicted proteins | sample KBSM24metaG_FD_81521 | JGI IMG/M metagenome (GOLD analysis project Ga0105242, IMG submission 81521) | Miscanthus rhizosphere microbial communities from Kellogg Biological Station, Michigan, USA - KBS M2-4 metaG | ecosystem: Host-associated > Plants > Roots > Rhizosphere > Soil | place: Michigan... | reverse complement strand
TGCTCAATCTCGACTTCCACGACGGGCTCTCCGCCGAGAACGAGCAGTGGCTCTGGTCGATGCTCGCCGGCGACGCGCCGCTCGTCCGCTCGTTCGCTGAAAACGACATCGTTTGCGAAGGCGAGGCGGAGGGTATGCTGTTCGGAGGATGCCTTGCGCTCACGACGTCGCTCGCCGGAACGCCCTATGACTTCTGGATCGAGGATGGGATCTGGTTCTGGGAAGACGTCGATGAACCGGTTTATCGCATCGACCGCATGTTGACCCACCTACGGCTGTCTGGCAGAATGAAAAAAATCCGAGGTGTGATCATTGGAGCGTTGAAAAACTGCGGGAGCGACGCAGAAATGCGCGCCCTTCTACGCGAATTTTTTCAGTCCTTCGACATCCCGGTCGTGCAAAACCTGCCCTTTGGCCATCATGGCAACAACCTCCTGATGCCCATCGGAGCGCGCGTGCGCCTCAGCACTCACGATCGCATCTTTACGGTTACGGAGAAAACTGTTAGCTAATGACTAAGCTCTTAGCTGTTAGCTCTTAGCTCTTAGGAAGAAGGGCGGGCGGCGGGCCTAAGAGCTAACAGCTAAGAGCTAACAGCTAAAACAAATGAAGGCCGTTTTCAAAACGACTGGCGGCGGCGGCAAAGATCCGGTGAAGGACTCTCAACTCTCCTTCACGGCCGGCGAGCGCATTTTCGAACAGGGCGACCTCGGCACGGAGATGTTCATCATCCAGGACGGCGTCGTCGAGATCATCAAGCACATCGGCAGCGAGTCCCATCTTCTCTCCCGTCTCGAGAAAGGCGACTTCTTCGGCGAGATGGCCCTGCTCGAGGCCCTGCCGCGAACCGCCGACGCCGTTGCCGTGACGGAAGTGAAGGTCGTCGCCATCAACGGCTCGCGCTTCGACGAGATGCTCCGCAAGAATCCCGAAGTCGCGGTGCGGATCATCCGCAAATACTCCAAGCGTCTGCGCGAGGCGAACACGCTCCTGGAGAAGCTCGCCGGCCGCGAAGTCGACGCCGATCACGTCGCCCTCGACGCCACGCAGATCGCGCCGCAGGCGAAAGCCGTGCGGCATCGCGTCGTCGACGTCGCCACCGGCACCGCCTTCTTCTTCAGCACCGGCGACGAGACGACCATCGGCCGCGCCGATCCGGTCACCGGCATTCTCCCCGACATCGATCTCACATCCGTCGACAACAACCGCTCCGTCTCCCGCCGCCACGCGAAGATCATCAAGAGCGGCGACGAATACCACGCCCTCGAAGAAGTCGGCACCGTCAACGGGACATACGTGAACGACCAGCGCATCCCCACCGGCGTGCCGGTGACGCTGCACGACGGCGATCTTTTGAAGATCGGGCTGATTGCGATGAAGGTGGTGTTTGATTGACGGTTGCTGGGTTACTGGGTTACTGAGGTGCCTTTAGCAACCCAGCAACCTAGCAACCCAGCAACGCTCTACCGAGCGTAGAACGCCGACTCTCCCGCACAATTACAACCGTGCCAATCACACCGGACACCAAAGTCCAATTCCTCAAAGGCGTCGGCGAGGGGCGTGCGCGGCTGCTCGGCGAAGCGGGCATCGAGACTGTTCGCGATTTCATTTTCTTCTTCCCGTTTCGCTATGAAGACCGGCGCCATCCGGCGCGGGTGGCGGATCTCGGGCGGCTGATCGACACGCCGGTCCTTCTCCGCGGCCGCATCGTCTCCGCGAATGCGCGCGTCTCGCCGAGAAAGCACATGCGGCTCTTCGAGGCCGTGCTCGACGACGGCACCGGCTCGGTGAAGCTGATCTGGTTCAATCAGGCCTATCTCGCCGACCAGATCGGACGGAACGATCGTCTCGCCATCTACGGCATTCCGCGCATCACCGGCTACGGCGGCGCGCTCACGATCGAGAGTCCGGACTGGGAGAAATTCGAAGGCACGGAGGATGAGGAAGGATCGATCGTGCCGATCTACTCGAAGATCGGCAACATCCCGCCGAAAGCGTTGCGGAAGATGATCGCCACGTCGCTCGAAGCGCTTCCGATGATCGACGATCCGCTTCCCGCCGAAGTGCGCGCGCAACTCGGCGTCACCGATCTCCACGGCGCGGTCCGCGCGATCCACCAACCCTCCGAGCTCACCGCCGAGTTTCTGCGCCAGCGCTCGCCGGCGCATCTGCGCGTCATCCTGCAGGAGTTTTTCACCCTGCAGCTCGCGCTCCGCGTGCGCCGCGCGACCGACGAAGTGCAAACGAAAACACGCGCGATTACGATCGACGACGAGCTGCGCGAGGAAGTCAAACGCATCCTTCCGTTCCGCCTCACACGTGCACAGAAACGTGTGCTACGCGAGATCGCCGAAGATCTCCGTTCCTCCAAGCCGATGTACCGCCTGCTGCAAGGCGACGTCGGCAGCGGCAAGACCATCGTCGCCCTGATCGCGGCCGTCCTCATGATCCGCAACGGACACCAGGTCGCGCTGCTCGCACCGACGGAGATCCTCGTCGAGCAGCATTACCAGCGCATTCGTCAACTACTTGACCACTCCGTCGTCGTGGCGCGCGCCACCGGCTCGATGAACGCGGGCGAGCGGCGCACGCTGCTCTCCGGCCTTCGCGACGGCTACATCCAGCTCGTGGTCGGCACGCACGCGCTGCTCGAGGAGCGCGTGCAGTTCAAATCCCTCGGACTGGCGATCGTCGACGAGCAGCATCGCTTCGGCGTCGAGCAGCGCCAGAAGCTCTTCGCCAAAGGGGAGATGCCCGACATCCTCGTCATGACCGCGACGCCCATCCCGCGCTCGCTGGCGCTGGCGATCTACGGCGACCTCGAGCTGTCCGTGATCGACGAGCTCCCGCCCGGTCGCCAGCGCATCAAGACCGCCGTCCGCGCATCGCACGAGGTCGACCGCGTGTACGACTTCATCGATCAGGAGATCGGACGCGGGGCGCAGGTCTACATCGTCTATCCGATCATCGAGGAGTCGGAGAAGCTGAATTTGAAACCGTTGTCGCAGGGATTCGAATCAATCAAGAAGCGCTTCCCGAACCGGCGCGTGGCGATGATGCACGGACGGATGAAGACGGACGAGAAGGAAGAGACGATGCAGCGCTTCAAGCGCGGAGAGGTCGACATCCTGGTGGCGACGACGGTGATCGAAGTCGGGATCGACGTGCCGAACGCGTCGATCATGCTGATCGTCGACGCCGACCGCTTCGGCCTCTCGCAGCTCCACCAGCTGCGCGGCCGCGTCGGGCGCGGCTCGCGGAAGTCGTATTGCGTTCTGCTGCGCGAAGAACGCGCGGCGTCCGAGGCCAAAGACCGGCTGCGGATGTTCGAAGAGGCGCGGGACGGATTCGAAGTCGCGGAGCACGACCTGCAGATCCGCGGCCCCGGCGAGTTCCTCGGCACGCGCCAGTCGGGCGCGCTTCGTTTTCGAATGGGCAACATCCTCCGCGACTACGACCTGATGGAACAAGCGCGCGACCTCGCCATCGCGACGGTCGGCGGCGATCTCGCGCAAGCGAGCGAGCTCGCGCAACGCCTCCTCGGCGTGCCGCTCAGCGCCGCGGCGGCGAAGGACTAGATGAAATGAAATTCTTCCGCCGCATCTGCTCGATCATGATTCGGCCGCGCACGACGATGCGCGCCATCCTCGACGCTCCCGCCGGGCGGGAGGTGGTGCCGCTCGTGTTGCTGGCCACCCTTTCGGCATTCGCCGGCAACGCGAATGAGAACGTCCGCGGATCGCTCAAGCACGCGCCGATGCCGTGGCTGATCGTCGCCTGCGCGCTGATCGTGACCGCTCTCGTGATGCTGCTGTTGTTCTACGGCTTCGCGTGGCTCGCGTACGCGGCCGGCAGGTTCCTGGAAGGCGAGGGAAGTCCGGTCGCCGTCCGTTCCGCGCTCGCGTGGGGGATGGCGCCGATCATCTGGGCATTGCTCTACCGCGTTCCCGCGGCGCTCTTCGGACCGGCCCAGGGGCTCGCGCAAGTCCGCGTCGGTGACGACAGGCTCCGCATCGATCCGGGACAATTCACCAGCGGCTGTTTCATCGCGCTCGTGTTCGCGCTGCTCGAGCTCGGCGTCCTGGTCTGGTATCTCGTCGTCGCCAGCCGCACGCTCGGGGAGGCCCACCGCTTCTCCGCGTGGCGCGGACTGGGCACGCTGCTGATCGTCGGCATCACGCCGCTGATCGTCATCATCGCGGCGGTGCTCGCGATCAGCTGACTGAGGTACACTGCGCCGTCATTTTTCGACCCGTGAGTCTCCATTGAATCAGTCATCCCAATTTGTCCTCAGCGGACTCCGTCCGACGGGCCGCGTTCATCTCGGCAACTACTTCGGAGCGCTGCGCAACTGGGTGGAGTTGCAGGACCGGTATCCCTGCTACACCTTCATCGCCGACTGGCACGCGCTCACGTCCGACTACGCCGACACGTCGAAGATCCGCCAGGCGACGTTCGACGCGGTTGCCGACATGCTCGCCGCCGGAATCGATCCCCAGCGCAGCGTTCTCTTTCTGCAGTCCGAGGTGAAAGAGCACGCGGAGCTGCACCTGCTGCTTTCGATGATCACGCCGCTGCCGTGGCTCGAGCGCGTCCCCACGTTCAAGGACCAGCAGGCGCAGCTCGAGGACAAAGACCTCAACACCTACGGCTTCCTCGGATATCCGCTGCTGCAGACCGCCGACATCATCATCTATCGCGCGGCGTTCGTGCCGGTGGGTGAGGACCAGGCCTCGCATCTCGAGCTCTCCCGCGAGATCGTGCGCCGCTTCAACCACTTCTATGGTCCCGTGTTCCCCGAGCCGCAGCCGCTCTTCACGCCGACGCCCAAAGTGCCCGGACTCGATGGGCGGAAGATGTCGAAGTCGTACGGCAACACGATTCCTCTGACCGCGAGCGCCGACGAGATCCGCGCGCTGGTGATGACGATGTTCACCGATCCCAATCGCGTGCGCCGCAGCGATCCCGGGAATCCCGACATCTGCAATCTCTTCCAGTTCCACAAGCTCTTCAGCAACGACGAGACCATCGCCCGCGTCGATCACGAGTGCCGCACCGCGAAAATCGGATGCGTGCAGGACAAGAAGCTCCTCGCCGACATCATGATCGAGTCGCTCACTCCGATGCGCGAGCGCCGCGAGGCGATCGACCGCGATCCGTCGATCGTGTGGGACGTGCTCCGCGACGGAAACCGCAAGGCCCGCGAGCGGGCAGGCGAGACTCTTGCCCTGGTCCGCGATGCGATGAAGATCGACTATCCGGAGCTGCGATGACGGACGAGCGTGTAGCGGCGGGCTCTCAGCCCGCCGAAGACGAACGGCGGGCCGAGAGCCCGCCGCTCCAGGAAGAAGCCGACGAGTCGGCGTACAAGGTCACGCTGCCGACGTTCCACGGGCCGCTCGATCTCCTGCTGCATCTCCTCAAGAAGCACGAGATCGACATCTACGACATTCCGATCGTGCTCGTGGTCGAGCAGTACAGCGCGTATCTCGACGCGATGGCCGAGCTCGACCTCGACATCGCCGCCGACTACATCTACATGGCCGCGCTGCTGATCAACATCAAGTCGCGCATGCTCCTGCCGCGCGACGAGAGCGCGGATGATCAGATCGACGACCCGCGCAAAGAGCTCGTCGACCGGTTGCTCGAGTACCAGCGCTTCAAGGCCGTGGCCGAGACCTTCGCGGAGCTCGACGTCGTGCGCATGGGCATGTGGTCGCGTCCGCGCGTGCCGATTCCCGGAGGAGACGACGCGCAGGAGATGGACATGAGCGAGGTCGGCCTGTTCGACCTCATCGACGCGTTCCGCTCCGCGCTCGTGCGCTTCAAACAGAATCACCCGCAGTCCATCGAGCTGCAGCGGACGATCCATAAGGTCTCCGACAAGATGGCCGAGCTCCACGTAAAGCTGAAAGAGAAATCGCCGATCCGCCTGCAGTGGTTTCTCGAGGGCCGCGATCGCGAAGAGCTGGTGGCCATCTTTCTGGCCATGCTGGAGCTCGCGCGCATCGGCGGCATCTCCATGCAGCAGAGAAGAACGTTTTCGGAGATCCTGGTCTCGCGCACCGAGAAAGACGTCGATCCCGAGACGTTCCGCATGTTCGATTAGGAAGGTCCATGGAACCAAACGAGCTCAGATCCGCGATCGAAGCCATCCTCTTCGTCAGCTCCGACCCGATCAAGGTCGAGGAGCTGGTCGAGCCGTTCGACGCGACCAAAGAAGAGATCGCGGCGCAGCTCGACGAGATCAAACGGATCCTCGACGAGCACGCCGGCGGCTTCATCCTCGAGCAGACCGCCGGCGGCTGGCGGCTGGCCACGCGCCCGGAGCACGACTCGGTCCTCAAGAAGTATTTCGCGAAGAAGGGCGAGAACCGGATGTCGATCGCCGCGTTGGAGACGCTGGCGATCATCGCCTACCGCCAGCCGGTCACCGCGCCGGAAGTGTCGGAGATCCGCAGCGTCAACGCCACCGCCGTCATTCGCACGCTGCTCGAGCGCCGCATGATTCGCGTCTCGGGACGCAAGAACGTCGTCGGCAGTCCGTTCCTCTATCGCACCACGAAAGAGTTCCTCGTGCACTTCGGCCTGAACGACATTCGGGATCTGCCGCGCCTCGAAGAGTTCGGCGATCTGATCGGCGAGAACATCAACGACGATCTCGTCGCCGCAATTCAGAGTGGTGGTGTCATCCTGAGTCGCGAAGACGGCGAGGAACCTCCGGCGCAAGAAGACGAAGGGTCCCTCGCTTCGCTCGGGATGACACAGAGTGAGCTCGGGATGACACAGGGTGAAGAAGAAACTCAGTTAGAATCCTCGACGAGCGATTCAGCAGAAGAGTGATGCAACTCGAGCGACTGCAGAAGATCATCGCCCATGCCGGCTTCGCGTCCCGCAGAGAAGCCGAGACGATGATTCGGGAGGGACGGGTCACGGTGAACGGCCGTGTCGTCACCGAGCTCGGAACGAAAGCGAACGCCGGCCGCGATCACATCAAGGTCGACGGAAAGCTCATCACCCGCGCCGAGACCCATCGCTACATCCTCCTGTACAAGCCGAAAGAAGTGACCTCGACGGTCAACGATCCCGAGGGGCGCAAGACCGTCGTCGACCTCGTCAAAGGCGTGCGCGAGCGCATCTATCCGGTCGGACGTCTCGACTATCAATCGGAAGGACTGTTGCTCCTCACCAACGACGGCGACCTCGCGTACAAGGTCTCGCATCCGAAACATGGATCGGTGAAGACGTATCACGTGAAAGTGCGCGGCGTGCCGGACGAGCGGATCATCGGAAAGCTCGAGCGCGGCATCACCATCGACGGCAAACGCACCGTTCCCTGCGAGATCCACCGCATGAAGACGACCGGCCGCGGAGAGGACGAAGGCAACAGCTGGTTCGACGTGCGGCTGCGCGAGGGACGCAATCAACAGATCCGCAAAATGTTCAAGGCCGTCGGACATCCGGTGTCGAAGCTGCGCCGTGTGGCCATCGGACCGATCTCCGATCCGAAGCTCACGCCCGGCGATTGGCGCGAGCTGACCAAGCACGAAGTGAAGATGCTCGCGACGATGCAGGAGATGCCGAAGCCGAAGGCGGTGAAAGTGAAGAAGCGTGTGGTACGCGCTTCGAGCGCGGCTCGGAAGAAAGGCGCGCCGGAGGCGCGCACCACACCACGCACCACACCACGACCACGACGAAAGAAAGCCGCGGCCCGCCGGGGCCGTGGGTAGTGTGTGAGTCTCATCGTCGCCATCGACGGCCCGTCCGGAGTCGGCAAGACCACCACCAGCAAACTCGTCGCGCGTGAGCTGAACGTTCCGCACATCGACACCGGCGCGATGTATCGCGCGATCGGTCTCGCCGCCGTTCGCGACGGCATCGATGTCCGCGATGCGGAAGCGCTCGAGCGTCTTGCCGAACAGACCTCCATTGAGTTCGTCCCCGGCGATCCGCCGCGCGTGCTTCTCAATGGCGAGGACGTCACGCATCTCCTTCGCACTCCCGAGATCAGCATGGCCGCCAGTCACGTTTCCGCCGTTCCCGGCGTGCGGCGCGTGCTCGTCCGGCTGCAACAGGAGCTCGGCGAACGAAAGGGCGGCGTTCTGGAGGGGAGAGACATCGGGACGAAAGTCTTTCCCGAAACGCCGCACAAATTTTTTCTCACGGCCCGTCCGGAAATCCGGGCCCGGCGGCGTTATGACGAGCTGATCACAAAAAAACAGCCTGTTCCGTTCGAAGTGGTGCTCGCCGAGGCATTACAGCGAGATCAGCAGGACTCGACCCGGGCCGACTCGCCGCTCATGTACGACGATTCTTACACTGTGATCGACACGTCGGACCTGACCATTCCACAGGTCGTAGAACGCATCGTCCGCACTGTGCGGAACCGGGAACGTTAGGCGTTCGTGTTGACCTGACGCCCCCCCACCGCTAAACTCCCAAATTCGACGTGTATCAACAACTTAGCGTCGGTTGGCCACCGCGCGTGCAGGCTCGCGCGGCACGGAATTATTTAACAGGGGGTTCCCCGCTACATGGCGTCCAATGACGAGTCAAAGAAACCACTCCAGCCGCGTCCCGCGGACAGCAACAACCTGGAGAACCTCGGCATGGACGAGCTTCTCGACCTCTACACCAGACCGACTCTGGCCGAGGGCGAGATCGTTAAGGGCCGTGTCATCAAGGTAACCCCGTCCGACGTCGTCGTCGACATCGGATACAAATCGGAAGGCCTGCTCCCCGTCAGCGAGGTCACCGGCTTCGACGGCCAGGTGCGCGTCAAACGGGGCGATGAGATCGAAGTCTTCATCGAGCGCTTCGAGGATTCCTCCGGCTATGTGGCACTGTCGCGCGAAAAAGCGGCCCGCATGCGCGTGTGGGACGACATTGAAGCGGCCTACAAGGCGGATCAGGCCATCAGCGGCCGCGTCATCGACCGCGTCAAGGGCGGGCTGCAGGTCGACGTCGGCGGCATCAAGGCCTTTCTTCCGGGCTCGCTGATCGACACCAAACCGGTCAAGAACCTGGATGCGCTGCGCGGACACGAGCTGCGCTTCAAGATCGTTTCGTTCGACAAGAAGCGGAGCAACGTCGTCCTGTCGCGCCGCGCCATCGTCGAAGTCGAGCAGGCCGAGGCGAAACAGGCGACCTTTGGCCGTCTCAAGGAAGGGGAGATCACACACGGCGTGGTCAAGAACATCACCGAGTACGGTGTCTTCGTCGACCTTGGCGGCGTGGATGGGCTTCTGCACATCACCGACATCTCCTGGGGCCGCGTCACGCATCCCTCCGAATACTTCAATGTCGCCGACGAGATCGAAGTGGTCGTCCTGAAATTCGACGCCGGCTCGGAGCGCGTCTCGCTCGGATACAAACAGAAGACGCCCGATCCCTGGTCCGACGTCTCCGATCGCTATCCGCTCGGCAGCCGCGTCAAAGGGCGCGTGGTTTCGCTCACCGACTACGGCGCATTCATCGAGCTCGAGGAAGGCGTCGAAGGCCTGATCCACGTCAGCGAGATGTCGTGGACGAAAAAGATCCGCCACCCGGCGAAAGTGCTCAACATCGGCGACGAAGTCGAAGCGGTCGTCTCCGACGTCAACGTCCCGAACCGCCGCATCTCGCTTTCGCTGAAGGCGCTCGAACAGAACCCGTGGGACACGATCGCGCAGCGCTATCCGGTCGGAACGGTCATCGAGGGACGCGTGCGCAACCTGACCGACTTCGGCGCGTTCGTCGAAGTCGAGGAAGGCATCGATGGACTGATTCACATCTCCGACATGTCGTGGCATCGCCGCCTCAAGCATCCGAGCGAAGTGTTGAAGAAGGGCGATGTGGTGAAGGCGCGGGTCATCAACGTCGACGGCGAGAACCAGCGGCTGTCGCTGTCGATCCGCGAGTTCCTGCCGAACGAATGGGACAACTTCGCCAAGGCCCACAACATCGGCGACGAAGTGATCGGCTCGGTCTCGAAGATCACCGACTTCGGTCTCTTCATCCGCCTCGCCGACGGCGTCGAGGGTCTGGCTCACGTTTCCGAAGTGCAGCGCGATGCGCGGCAGAAACTCGACAAGGTGTTTCACGCGGGAGAACCGATTCGCGCGCGCATCATCAAGATCGATCCGGCCGAGCGGAAGATCGGCCTCACCACGCGCGACGTCGAGCCGCTGACGGAAGAAGAGCGTTTGCACCACACCGGCCCGGCCGCGGAAGAACATCCCGCGGAAGAGCATCCCGCGGAAGAGCATCCCGAGC
>Ga0105242_10004998_pt1 | contig 10254 bp, 8 predicted proteins | sample KBSM24metaG_FD_81521 | JGI IMG/M metagenome (GOLD analysis project Ga0105242, IMG submission 81521) | Miscanthus rhizosphere microbial communities from Kellogg Biological Station, Michigan, USA - KBS M2-4 metaG | ecosystem: Host-associated > Plants > Roots > Rhizosphere > Soil | place: Michigan... | reverse complement strand
GCGCTCCTGCGCCCGCGTGAGCCTGAACGGCACGCGCGAGAGGAGCTCGCCGGTGAGCGTGCCCGTGCCTGTCAACACGGGCGCCCGGCGCGCGGCGCGCGCTTTGCGGTGCGCCTTGAGCGAAAGCTGCTGCGCGACGATCTCGTCGAACTTGAGGCGCGTCCACGCGGGATGGGTTCGCGCATCGAGCGCCTGCTGCGCGAGCCGCGCGAGACGCGGCGGCGGCGCATGGAGGAACTGCACGGCGTCGGCGAATTTCCAGAGGCCGGCCCGCGCGACGACTTCGTCGGGCAACGAGTCGGCGGTAAGGGCGGGATCGGACGCGAGCGCGCGCGCGATCACTTTGCGCAGCGCCTCCTGTCCCAGTCCTGCGGTGGTCGGGTATACCGGCGTGAGCCTGTCCGGCAGCGGCGCGCCGGGCTCGACGACCTTGAACTGCGGATGGACGATCTCCAGGCCGAAATGGCCTTCGCGCACGTCGCCGAACACGCGCACGCGCCGCCCCGGCGCAAGCGCCTTCTGCTGGTTCGGGTAGAAGTGGAAGAAGCGCAGCACGAGTTGCGCCCGCGATCGCGTGTCGTCCGCGACCTCTTCGAGCAGGCAGACGAGCTGCCGTCGCGGTCGATACTGGATGTCGGTGTTGACGACGGTTCCCTCGGCCTGCTGCGACTCGCCTACGCGCAATGACGCCAACGGCACGGTCCGCGTGTGATCCTCGTAGCGAAGCGGCAAGTGCAGCGCGAGATCCTGATCGCGGACGAGCCCGAGTCGTGCCAGCTGGTCGTCGAGGCCGCGTGACGGCGGCCGCTCGGCACGGGTTGCTGCGGTGGGCTTCGAGGACTTGGGCACAGAAGGGATCGCTGGACGACCGACGCGATTATCGTCGGATTCCTGCACGCCGACACATGTTGTTCGATGTGCGGGTTACCGGCATCATCGAATCCCCGAGATGCTTCACCACCGGACGATGGAAACGGGTTGAGACTCGCTGCGGCCGCTCTCGCGTTGGGCCTCGTGCTGTCGATCGGCGGCGCCGCCGCGCGCACGTTCGTCGACGACGCGGGACGCAAGGTCGAGATTCCCGACAAGGTCGAGCGCGTCTTCGCCGCGGGGCCTCCGGCGTCGGTGCTCGTGTTCGCGCTCGCCCCGGACAAGCTGATCGGCTGGACCCGCGCCTTCCGCCCCGACGAAGCGGCGTGGATACCGAAGAAATACGCCGACCTGCCCGAGCTCGGACGGCTCACCGGTCGCGGCAACACGGCCAATGTCGAGGTCGTGCTCAACGCCAAGGCCGATCTCATCGTCGACGTGGGCTCGACCAACCCTACCTTCGCCTCGCTCGCCGACCGCGTGCAGCAGCAGACCGGCATCCCGTACATCCTCCTCGACGGGCACCTCGACAGCACCGTGCAGCAACTGGAGAAGCTCGGCGTCGTGCTCGGCGCCGAAGCGAGAAGCCGGGAGTTGTCAGCCTACGTCTCGAAGCTCCTCGACGGAATGAAGTCGAAGATCGCAACGGTGCAGGCCGACAAGCGGCCCGACGTGTACTACGCACGCGGCCCGCAGGGGCTCCAGACAGGACTGCGCGGCTCGATCAACGTCGAGATGATCGAATTTCTCGGCGCGAAGAATGTCGCGGGCAGCGAAACGGGAGGTCTCGCGTCGGTCGGTGTCGAGCAGGTGATTCTCTGGGACCCGCAGGTGATCGTCACCAACGATCCCAATTTTTACGCCAGCGTCTTCAAAGACCCCGTGTGGTCGACGAGCTTGAGCGCGGTGCGCAGGAAACGCGTCTACCTCTCGCCGCACCTTCCCTTCGGCTGGTTCGACTTTCCGCCCGGCGCCAATCGCCTCATCGGTCTTGTGTGGCTGTCGGAGATTCTCTATCCGGACCTCTTCAAGTTCGATTTGAAGCGCGAAGTCGCCACGTTCTATCGGCTGTTCTATCACCGCGAGCCGACGCCGCAGCAACTCGACGTGCTGCTCGCGGAGCCCGGGGTCGGGCCACGATGATTATTTCCAGGCCGCGCTACCCGTTCGCCCTCGGGGCCCTCGGGATGGCGCTGGCGGGGCTGGTTGCACTCGCGATTTCCGTCGGCAGCTTCCCGGTGCCCGTGGCAAAAGTCGTCGCCGTGCTCTGGGCCGCGCTCACAGGCGGCGACGCCGGTGTCGCCGACAACGTGCGCGCCGTCGTCCTGCAGGTGCGCGCGCCACGCGTCGTGGCCGCGCTGGCGGTGGGCGCCGCGCTCGCCGCCGCGGGCGCCGCCTACCAGAACCTCTTCCGCAATCCGCTGGTGTCGCCGGACATTCTCGGCGTCTCCGCCGGATGCGCGCTGGGGGCGGTCACCGGCATCCTGTTCTCGCTCCCCTATCTGCTGATCCAGGCGTTCGCGTTCGGCGGCGGCATCGCCGCCGTCGGTCTCGTGCTGCTGGTGGGATCGTGGATTCGCGGCGGCGATCGGGTGCTGACGCTGGTACTCACCGGCGTCGTCGTCGGCTCGCTCTTCGGCGCGGGCGTGGCTTTCGTCAAAGTGCTCGCCGACCCGTATAACCAATTGCCCGCGATCGTCTTCTGGCTGCTCGGCAGCTTCTCCGGCGTCCTGCCGAAGGACCTCGCCGTGGCGTTGCCGCTCGTCGCGCTGGGCCTCGTGCCGCTCGCGCTCTTGCGCTGGCGCATCAACCTGCTGGCGCTTCCCGACGACGAGGCGCGCGCGCTCGGCGTCAATGTGGGCACGCTGCGGATCGCCGTCATCGCCGCGGCGACCTTGATGACTTCCGCTGCGGTCGCGATCGCCGGCGTGATCGGCTGGGTCGGTCTCGTCATCCCGCACGCCGCGCGGCTTCTCGTCGGCGCCGAGTTCGCGCGCGTGCTGCCGGTATCGGCTTTGCTCGGCGCCGGCTTCATGCTGCTCGTCGATACCGTGTGCCGGTCCGTCGGCCGCACCGAGCTGCCACCCGGCGTCCTCACCGCACTCATCGGCTCGCCGGTGTTCATCTGGCTCCTGGCCCTCACCTTCGGCCGGCGGTCATGACCCGAAATGCGAATGACCTCGTGGCTACCGACGGCGTAACGTCCGCGGTTCGCCAATGACCGTCGCGGCGCACGCCCTCGCCTTCGGCTACCCCGGCCGCACCATCGGCGCCGGACTCGATCTCGCCCTCGATGAGGGCGAAGTGCTCGCGGTGCTCGGCCCGAACGGCAGCGGCAAGACGACGCTCTTTCGCACGCTGCTCGGATTGCTCGACGCTCGCGGTGGCAGCGTCTCCATTGGCGGCCGGCCGCTTACGGACCTCGGGCGCGCGGAAATCGCCCGTGCCATCGCCTACGTGCCGCAGGCGTCGTCGGCCTATTTCGATTTCAGCGTGCTGGAAATGGTGACGATGGGACGCACTGCGCATCTCGGCGCCTTTGCGCAGCCCGGCCAACGCGATCGCGCACTCGCGAGCGAGGCGCTTGCGCGGCTCGGGATCTCGGCACTCGCGGAACGCTCCATCGCCGAGGTGAGCGGCGGCGAGCGGCAACTCGCGCTGATCGCCCGCGCACTGGTGACCGAGGCGAAGGCCATCGTCCTCGACGAGCCGACGGCGAATCTCGATTTCGGCAACCAGGCCCGCGTGCTGGCCGAGATCGGACGCTTGCGCGATGACGGCATCGCGGTGCTCCTCTGCACGCACGATCCCGATCACGCTTTGGAAATCGCCGACCGCGCGCTGCTGCTCCGCGAAGGCAAGGTGCTGGCACAGGGGCCGACCGCGACCGTATTGACAGGCGAGAACCTGAGCGCGCTTTACGGACTTCCGGTGAAGGTGATGCGGATCGCGGGCGGCGGACTCAGGGCGTTTGCAGCCGGGCCGTCGTCGCAGGCACAATCGACCAACCTGCGCTAGGTCGCCGGCCAGCATCATTGGAGGCGAAGCGGGCTCGCAGGCGCTCCCGACTCGAAAAAGGACACTCGATCATGACTGCAACTCATTGGTTTCGCATCGTCGCGCTGATGGCATTCAGCAGCCTTTCGCCGCTTGCCTCCGGCCAGGCGGCGGATTCGCCGGATGGCCTGGTAAAGGTCGCTCCGCAGCGCATGGACCTGGCATGGCTTCGGCCGGGCGCCGATTTTCGCCCGTACACCAAGGTCATCATCAGTCCAACGCAGGTCGCCTTCCTGCCGAATTGGCGGAAGGACTACAACCTCAACGCCTCACTCGGAAATTGGGTGTCGCAGGAACAGGCCGACAAGATCATGGCTTCTGCGCAAACCAATCTTGACGACGCCTTTAGCGACGCGTTTCGCAAGGCCGGATATGAAGTCGTCACCGCACCGGGGGAGAATGTGCTGCGCGTGAACTCCGCCATCGTGGACCTCGATGTCAACGCGCCCCTCGGCCAGAACACTCCGGGGGTCACGTGGATCGTCACCGCCGGTTCGGCCGCGCTGATCGTCGAAGTCCGCGATTCAACCACCCACGCGCTCCTTGGCCGCGTCGCGGACAGGCGCGAGACCCAGGACCTGGGCCGGCAGCTCGCGTCCACGGCAACCAACGTCTACGATTTCCGCCTGCTTTTCAATCTTTGGGCGGGCATCTGCACCAGGGCGCTTGCGGAGGTGAAAGCCGCATCGCCGATACCGAAGGACCTGAAGCCCGGCCAGCGACTGTGAGCGCCCCTCGCCTCCGGCACTGGTCGCGGTCTTGAGGGGGTTCAGTCCGTGAGTCCCATTTGATCCAGGAACGATTGCCACCGAGGGTCCGCATGCAGCTTACGGAGCATGGGGTCCATTTTCATATTGCTTAGCCCCGGATCGCGTTGGGCGTAGGCGCGCTCGAGCCACGCGAATGCCGAGTCGACCTCACCCCGGTAGGCGAATGCTTGCGCAATCTGAAATGCGCTGTCTTCAGCGCCCTTGTCCAGCAATTTCCGGAGCGCTTCGTCAGATTCCGATCGTCGCCCCAGCGCATGCTGCGCTGACACAAGCCCAAGAAGGCGGAGACTCACAATTCCTTCGCGCTGAAAGGCGCTGAGCGCGTCCTCGAACAGCCCTCGTTCAAGGGAGGCGGTGCCAAGCGCCCAGTGCACGAGTCCGCACTGCGGATTGAGCTTGAGCGCGCGGTTGAGTGCCGCCGTGGCCTCCTCGAGGAGGCCCGCATTGAGGCATCGGAGACCGAGGTTTCCCTGAGCCACGGCGTTGAGCGGATCCAACTCCACACCCCGGCGTGCCAAGGTGACTGCAGCATCCATGCGTCCAAGATTGTCGGCCAGGAGCGAGGCGGCTGTGACGGTTGCCCGATTCCCCGGTGCAAGCTCCAACGCTCGCGTATAGGACGTGTCTGCGCCCGCCCAATCCCAATCGTATGTCATGCGAATCCATCCCAGCTCGGCGTGGCCTTCGGCCAGATCGGACACGAGATCCAATGATCGCTGCGCTGCCGCCCTCGCGCAGTCGAAGGTCGCTGCAAGCGGGGCCCAGCCGAAACCTGCCTGGTTGGAGTAGGCTCCGGCCAGCCCCGCCCAGGCCAGCGCGTATTGCTCATCGAGCGCGAGCGCATTCCGGTAGCACTCGATGCCTTTCGCCGTGTCTTCCGGAGCATGTCGTTCGACCAGGTACTGCGCCTGCAGATACAGCTGATGCGCTTCGGCGTTCTTGCTCCGCCCTTTCGCGACCGCGGCAACATCGGCAGTCGCGCGTGCACCAGCCGTTGCTTCCGGCCTACCCCTCGTCAACTCGGCTCGCAACGCGTTCACGACCGACTGCGCAATGTCGTCCTGCACCGCAAAAATGTCCTCCAACGTCCGGTCGTAGGTTTCCGACCACAGGTGGGAGTCGGTGTCCGCCCGGATGAGCTGCGCTGCAATGCGCACTCGCATGCCCGACTTCCGCACACTGCCCTCGAGAATCATCGCAACGTTCAGTCTCCGTGCCACGGTTGGAGTGTCGATGTCCTTCCCTTTGAAATAGAAGGCAGACGTGCGCGACACCACGCGCAACCCAGGGATCTTCGTGAGCATGTTCAGGAGTTCCTCCGCCAAGCCATCGGCGAAGTACTCGTTCTCCTCGTCGCGGCTCATGTTGAGGAACGGGAGCACCGCGATGGAGGGCAGGCTTTCGTCGAGCGACGTCAGCGTCCGGAGCGGAGGAAAGGCTCGCGGAAGGTCGGGATGGCAGACCTGGAAGACCGTCTCCCGGCGGGACAAATCTCTGAGGCCGTGCTCTCCCAGCGACACGAAAGTCGTTTCCGCGGGGAGGGGGCCCCCACAGAGGTCGTGGGTCGCTTTTGACAGAATCGACTGGCCACCGTGGCCGAGAGCAAGCAACCGGGCGGTTCGATTCAGCGTCGCGCCAAAGTAGTCGCCGTCGCGCATTTCGGCGGCGCCCGTGTGCAGTGCCATTCGAACGCGAATCCGGGCGACTTCCGGCCACGACTCCGCATGCAAGGCCCGCTGCGCCTCGACCGCCGCCGCCATGGCACCCGAAGCGCTGGCAAACGCGACGTAGAAGGAGTCGCCGCCCGTCTTGAATACGTGGCCGCCGTTCGCCTCGACGGACCGTCGGAGCAGCGCATCGTGGCGGCTCAGTGCCGCGCGCATCGCCTCCGGGTGAGCCTCCCACAGCTTGCTGCTGCCCTCCACGTCGGTGAACAGAAACGTAACCGCGCCGGTGGGCGGCGAGGTACGAGGCATTTCACGCATTGGGGTATACGCAGGGATCCGGAAGTCATATTCTGCGAGCCGCTGGCAATCTCTGCAAATCATGGGAAGATGGCCAAGCGCCCCGAATAGGGCTCGGGTAAAACCGCCGATGAACGGCCGCTTTCGAGATTCCAGAGGAGGTCGGATGGAACCAAGATCTTGTCATCCACTGCGTGCGCTGGCGCTCGCGGTGTCGATTGCCTGGGCCGCCGGATCAGCCGATGCCGCAACGGATTGCGCGGGGCTCGTCAACGTCAAGTTGGAAGGAGCGACAATCGTTTCGGCGTCTGTCGTGTCGGGGCCCTCCACAATCGGCGGGGCCCGTGTCGCCGTTCCGATTTGTCGCGTCGAAGGAGTCGCGCGGCCGTCGTCCGATTCGGAGATCCGGTTCGAAGTCTGGCTGCCGTCGACTTCGGACAAGTGGACCGGCCGGATGAAGGTCAACGGCACCGGCGGGTACGCGGGTGCCGTTCCCTACGCGCTGCTCGCGCAGGACATCGGCGACGGATTCGTGACCGCCGGCAGCAACATGGGACACGACGGCGGCGAGTCGCCGGCATGGACCGTCAATCGCCCGGAGAAAGTCAAGGACTGGGGACTGCGCGCGCACTACTCGGTCGCATCGGCTGGAAAGGCGTTGAGCGCCGCATACTACGACAAGCCCGTCCGCTATTCGTACTTCGAAGGCTGCTCGAACGGAGGCCGCCAGGCGATGATGATAGCGCACAACTATACGGAGCTCTTCGATGGAATCGTCTCGGGCGCACCGTCGATGTTCTATCCCGACCTCTTGTTCTGGCTGCTGTGGACGGGCAAGCAGCAGATTCCCGAAGCGGGCAAGCCGCCCGTGTTGAGCGATGCCAAGCGCGCACTGATCACCCGGCGCATCCTCGACAAGTGCGACGCCGCGGATGGCCTCGTCGACGGCCAGATCACCAATCCGCGCGCGTGCACGTTCGAAATCGATTCGCTCGGGCCCGCGGGCGACAACTCGCTGACCGCGGCCGAGCTGGCCGTCGTCAAGGGAATGTACGGCGGCACGCGGAGCGAATCGGGCGTGCAGCGATATCCGGGGGCGAAACTCGGGTCGGAGATCGACTGGATTCCGCTCTTCGCCGACAACGGAGGGTACGGCGCATTCATCGAGCACTTCGTGTACTCGCGCCACACGCCGGGCTTCGACTGGCGGCGCGAGCTGAATTTCTCGAACGTCTACGACGAAGCGAAATCGAAGCTCACGCCTTTCACCGCGGCGCCGAGCCCGGACATCTCCGCATTCGTGAGTCGCGGCGGCAAGCTCCTCCACTTCCACGGGTGGAACGACCCCGTGGTGACCCCTGACGGCTCGATCGACTACCTGTATGCGCTCACGCAATTCGAGCGCTTCCGTAACCTGCCGAAGGCCGAGTTCGATCGCGCGGTCGATACGCTGACTCCGCAGGATGTCGCGGCGTCGGCCGAACCGCTGCTCGAGAAGGTCCGCCAATACCATCGGCTGTTCATGGTGCCGGGTATGGGGCACTGCTCGCTGAGCGGCGCCGGCCCGCGCTGGATTGGCGGCGGTGCGGCCGAGCCGCCGGCCGCGCTGCGCGACACCGATCATCATGTCGTCGGCGCGTTGATGAAATGGGTCGAGCAGGGCGCTGCGCCCGAGCGGATCATTGCCTCGCGAATCGAGGACGGGAAGGTGGTCCGCCAACGGCCGATCTGCGCCTATCCGGCACAAGCGGCGTACAAGGGCTCCGGCGACATCAATGACGCTGCCAACTTCACGTGCGTCACGCCGGATGCGTCGAGCCGTCCATTGACGACGAGCGACATGGTCCTGATCCAGAGCTCGCTCCGGCAACGGGACATGAAGCTGCCGAATCGCTGAGCGTATTCGCGAGCGCCCCTCACCGAATCGCTCCTTCCACGATTCCACGCCTCTCATTTCGACTGGATCAAACAATGAAACAGCTGCTCACGATCCTCACCCTCATGGCTGCGCTGACTTGCCAGGCGGCCGAACCGATGTACAACGAAACCGCGGACGCAAGGGCTGAAATCAGGCAGGCGCTCGCCCAAGCAGCCACGACGGGGGTACCGGTGCTGGTCATCTTCGGCGCCAACTGGTGCGCGGACTGCAAGATTCTCGACATGGCCATCAAGCAGGGCGCCAGCGCGCCGCTCGTCGCCAAGGAGTTCAACGTGGTCAAAGTCAACGTTGGCCGGTTCGACCGCAACGTCGACATTGCGCAGTCCTACGGCGTGCCGCTCAAGAACGGCATTCCCGCGGTGGTCGTCCTCTCACCGAAGAACCAGGTCCTCTACATAACGCGGGACGGTGAGCTTGCCGATGCGACGAACATGGGCGAGAACGGCATCTACGAGTTCTTCAAGAAAGTGACCCCGGGAGTCAAGGCGAAAACTTGAACTGACGAAGACACAACTCAGGAGGCCGCTATGAGCACGACGAAGGGCCGCAGCAACGACATGAAGTTCGAGATCGTCGTTATCCCCGTCTCGGATGTCGACCGCGCGAAGGAATTCTACGCAAGGCTCGGGTGGAGGCTCGACGCCGAGTTCGCGAGCGGTGACGACTTTCGCGTGATCCAGTTCACGCCGCCCGGCTCCGGGTGCTCGGTCATCTTCGGCAAGAACGTCACGGCGGCGGCGCCAGGTTCTGCCAGGGGTCTGTACCTGATCGTCTCCGACATCGTGGCCGCCCGGGACGACCTCCGCGGTCGCGGCGTCGAGGTCAGCGAAGTGTTCCACAGCGACGGCGTGTACGCCGGCACGGACGAGCCCTATCTGTTCGGGCGGCGTCGCACCAGCAATCCGGATCCCGCGCGCGGCAGCTACCGCTCGTTTGCCTCGTTCCGCGATCCGGACGGCAACGGATGGCTGTTGCAGGAGGTCACGACCCGGCTGGCCGGGCGCATCGACTCCGGTGTGACCAGCTTCGCGTCCGCGAACGATCTGGCGGAGGCGTTTCGGCGTGCCGAGGCCGCCCATGGCAAGTACGAGGCCCGGATCGGCCAGGGGAGGGACGCGAACTGGCCTGAGTGGTACGCCGCGTACATGGTCGCCGAGCAGGCCGGCACGGAACTCCCGTCGTGACTACCTGCGACGCGATCGCAGGCGACGTCCGCTCAAGCAGCGGACTGGAGAACGCTCTCGCTTACGGCGCCTCGAACGGCGCCCGACGCAAGTCGAGCGCGGGATTGCGGTCGAAGAAGTTCACCGGTTTCAGCTTGAACGACATGGTTTCGCGCGACAAGACCGGCCAGTCCTCGGCCGCAGTCGCATGATGATGCCCAATGGTCAGCCATAGCACGATGTCGGTGTTGACGATGCTCTCGTCGTTGCCCTGATACTCCGGAATGCCGGGTTCGCCGGGATTCTGATTGGGTGTGTCGCCGGAGGCGAACCGCTGATCGGCGTTGTACCGGGTGATCCACAACGTGTGCTCGATGAACCCGGCGCGCTTGAAGTCGGCCTTCTTGAGCAGCGGGTCGGCGTGGCTGTGCGATTCGACGAGATGGCCGGTGTTGTAGCCGCGCGCGTTCGTGCGGTTCGGGTTGACGACT
>Ga0105242_10004995_pt1 | contig 10260 bp, 5 predicted proteins | sample KBSM24metaG_FD_81521 | JGI IMG/M metagenome (GOLD analysis project Ga0105242, IMG submission 81521) | Miscanthus rhizosphere microbial communities from Kellogg Biological Station, Michigan, USA - KBS M2-4 metaG | ecosystem: Host-associated > Plants > Roots > Rhizosphere > Soil | place: Michigan... | reverse complement strand
TCGCCCGTCTCCCGCAGCAGGTCGACCGCTGATCGCAGGTCGTCGAGACCGCCACGATCGCCCAACATCAAGCGGGCCACGCCAAGGTGCTCCATGAACCATGCGGCATCCGTGTCGGCCACCGCCTTCGGTTCGCGCGCGCGGATGCCGAGCGCGCGAAGGGCGCGGTCGGCGGTGCCGGCCACGCTGTGCGACGCCTCCGCGTACTCGACGGCCGCGCGCAGGTGCGGGATCGCGAGCGCGGGCTCATCGGACAGTTCGAAGTGCGACGCGATCAGCTCCGCATTGTCGGCCGCGCGCTCAGGTTCGAGCGTGAGCAGCGACTCGGCCACCGCTCGATGCAAACGCGGCCGCCGCCGGTGCAGGATGCTGTCGTACGCGACCTCGCGTACGACGTGGCTGCGGAACATCCAGAACTCGTCGCCGTCGTGCTCCGGGGCCACGACCAGTTCCGCAGCCACGAGTTCCGCGAGCGACGCCTGCACGGAGTCGGGAATCGTGGCGACCCGTTGCAGCAATTGCTCGCGGAATCGCATGCCGATCACCGCGGCGTCTTGCAGCGTGATGCGGGCGTTCGTGGCGACTCGATCCATTCGCGCCTCGACGAGCTCGGCCACCGAGCTCGGGATCTCCATCGCATCGGGATCTCCCGTCAACTTGTAGGAGCCGTCGGACGACTGCGTGACGATCTCGAAGTCGATCAACGAGAGCGCGATCTCTTCTGCGAATTCCGGGTTGCCGTCGGCGCGATAGGCCAGCCGCGCCCGCTGGTCGTCAGAGAGCACGTCAGGGAGCAAGCCGTCGAACATCACAGCGATGTCGCGGTCCTCGAGCGGAGACAGCCGCAGCGTGACGAGCTCGTCGTCGCCGTCGGTGGCGGCGTCGAACCGTTCCGGCGCCTGGCGCGCCAGGAACAACCACAGGACAGGATCGACGCGAGTCGATCGAGACAAGAACCGCAGCAACTCGAGCGAGCCGCGGTCGGCCGAGTCGACGTCGTCGAGCACGATGAGCAACGGCTTCGTCGCGGCCCCGGCCTGCAAAAGGCGAGCAAACGTGAGCTCGAAGTCCGGTGGTAGTGCGATGCCGCCGCGCAACACCGCGCCCACGATGTCGCGGTCCGCGCTCTCCGGGAAGTCGCCGAGATGGCGCGTGAACGCCTCCATCAACAACCCGAGAGGTTGCTCGCCGACGACTCGTGCCGAACCGTGGATCACCCGGAACGCGTCCGCGTTGGCACTCACGAGCTCGGCGGCCAACCGCGACTTGCCGACGCCTGGCTCACCGACGAGCACGACCGAGGTGCCGTCGCCTCCGATCGTCTCGTCGGCCAGGGTCTGCAGCTGCAGGAGCTCAGCGTCGCGCCCGACGAACGGAGCACGCAGGCGACCGTCGTCGGTGCCCTCGTCGTCGCCGAGCTCGCCGACCACGTTGAACGCGGCCACCGGCTGCTCCTTGCCCTTGACCGTGAACACACCGCGGTCCTCGAGCCGGAAGTCGCGGCGTAGGCGCCGCGCGGTCTCGGCCGACACGAACACTTCGCCGCGCTGCGCGAGGTTCAACAGTCGCGAGGCGGTGTTGATCGTGTCGCCCATCACACCGAATTGCGAGCCGTCGCCCACAGTCCCCGCGATGACGATGCCGGTGTTGATACCGGCGTGCATGCCGATCGCAGGAAGGTCCGGCCTGGCTGCCGCCTTGGCATTGAGCGCGTCGTTGATCTCGAGCGCGCTGCGCGCCGCGCGCTGGGGTTCGTCGTCGTGCGCGATCGGCGCGCCGAAGATCGCGCAAACGGCGTCGCCGATGAACTTCTCGATGTAGCCGTCGTGGCGCGTGATGATCGCGGCGACGGCCGACATCGCATCCTTCATCACGAGCTGGAACTCTTCGGCGTCGAGGTGTTCGGAGAGCTCCGTGAACCCGGAGACGTCCGCGAACAGCACGGTGACGTTCCGCCGCTCGCCTTCGACGAGACCGAGGCGCTGCCACAGGAGCTGGTCCCGTGCCGCGGTCGTTTCCGCGGTCGACGCCTCTGCGACGTGATGCACATCGTCGAGGCCGACCTTCGCCGCGATGCGAGCGAGCAGCTCGCCCTGCTCGCGTACGACCGCGGTCAGTTCGGCAAGCGCGGCCGCGACGTCGTCACTCACGCGAGGGCCATGCAGCTACAGGGTCTCCAAGCCTCGCCCGTCGACCCAACCTTCCCAACCGTTCTCTGCCGTGACCCGCGCCCAGCTCCCGCGCTCCTCGACGACCGCGAGGGGCAGGCCGCCCGGAAGCTCCGCGGTTGCGGCCGCATTCGGGTCGGGCTCGCCGTAGGCCGACAGCCCCGCGCTCGGGGTCTTGTGCGTGCCGCGCCAGCCCCCTTCGCCCGAGGGCGTCGCCGCGGCGGCCGCCGTCGCGACGGCCGACTCTTGCCGAGACAGGAAGCCGATGCCGGAGCCTGACTTGGCGGAGCTGACCCGTGCCGCGTCGGCCTGCATGTACGAATCGACGCGAGCGAGGAGCTCGTTGTCTTCGGCGGCGCTGAGCGCCGCACCCGCGACGAAGTCCTCCGCGCTGAGCTCGAGCACGGTGCAGTCGCTGAGCGCACGAACGCTCGCCGTCCGCGCGGTGCGGCGCAGGATGGCGGTCTCGCCAAATGACTGGCCCGGGCCGAACTGGTTGATGACGTCTTCGCGCCTGGCCGTTCCGGTGTCGACCGATTGGCTCACCTCGACGTTGCCGTCCTTGACGACGTAGAAGTGCGTGGCTGGCTCGCCCTGCTCGATGATCGGCTCGCCGGCCTTGTATTTGACCTCCACGAACTGCGACGCGAGATCTTTCGAGACGTTGAGGTCGAGGCCGCGGAACGTCCGCTGGATGTACCCGCCGGACTCACCCCAGAGCATCTCGATCGGGTTCAGCGGTTCGTCGGCCGGCCACCGCTTGTCGACGAACGGCGCTCCGACGATGGTGAAGAGGAAGAAGCCGAACGCGGCGACGGCCGCGAGGATGAGCACGACGACGAGGACCTGCAGCGGCGTCGAAGACACCTTGAGGACGTCGACGTTGAATCCGACAGTCACGAGCGCGAACCGTACCGCGAAGTGCCGCGTCAGGTGTCGTGGTCCGCGCAACATCGCGCGTTCGTCGATCGTCGAAGGCATCTCGGCACGCGAAGCGCCGTCGCACGTGGTAGCAAGTGCCCACAGTGGCAGGCGGCGCCTTCCAGATCCGGTCCAAGAAGTGGGACATCGGCGTCCTCATCGGGTCGCTGGCCTTGCTTCTGGTCGGCTTCGGTGGGCTGTTCCTGCTGCAGAACATGGACAGCGCGGGCAACCCGACGCTCTTCTTCATCGTGTTCCTCGGCATCGTCACCTTCGGTGGCTTCGCCGGGCCCGGCATCGTCTACGTGCTGCGCAAGCGCAACACGTGGGTGAAGTCGAAGCTCCCCGGCGGGACGATGGCGTGGATCCGCTCCCACCTCTACCTGCCCGTCATCGCGTTGGTCGGGGCGTACGTGCATGCCAGCGTGGTGCCGTTCCGTGCCCACCTCTCGTCGGGCAAGGTGCTGCTCGTCCTCGGCATCCTCGTGTCGATCGCGGGCATGTGCCGCCACCACCTCATCGGTGTGCAGAAGGCGGCGCTCAACGTCAACGTCGCCATCAGCAAGATCACCAGCGGCCAGCCCCGTAACTTCCGCCGCCTCGTCGCCGACTTCACCGACACCCCGCGCCCGATCGGTGAGATCGAAGCGGAGATGGCGCAGTTCCCCCCCGACCTGCAAGAGCGGTGGGGGAAGATCAAGACGCTGCGGGCCGAAGTCGACAAGCACTTCCCTCGCACCGGTGGCCAGACCACGATGATCCGCAGCTACAAGCTGTGGCGCGCGCTGCACCCACCCCTCACGATCCTGCTGTTCGTGGTGCTCGGCTACCACATGTGGGACGTGCTCGGAGGCACGAACCCGTTCAACAAAGACAAGGCACAAGAGTTCGTGTCGTCGGAGTCGTGCGCCGGCTGCCACTCGAAGGAGTACGCCGAGTGGGGTACGTCGGCCATGGCCCACGCGCAGACGTCGACGATCACCGTCGCGCAGCTGCCGGTGACCCTGGCCCGCAACCGACTGCTCGCCGACCAGGGCGAAGTCCCGGCGAACAACAAGAACCCCGACAAGGTCGTGAACCAAGACGACCTCTTCAAGGCCACCGCGAAGGTGTGCATCACCTGCCACTCCCCTGTCGGAGCCCGTTTCGCCTCGAACACCGACGCGTTGTATCCGTTCGGCGAAGCCGACACGGCCGGCGTCAAGGCCAAGGGCACCGCTGTCGAGGGCAGCGGCCCCGTCGTGCAGACCGACGGCGTCGGCTGTCAGACGTGCCACGGCACCAACAAGCCGCCCTCGGAACTGCAGGCCGCGTTCGGCCCGATCAACAATCAGACGTCGTCGGGTGGCGGGTTCGGCACCGTGTTCGCGCCACTGTTCGAGAACCCCAACCCGTTGCCGCAGCGCATCCACGACATCGGCAACGGCGACAACAACTTCTGGAACGATCCGATCCAGGTCAGCCAGGTGTGCGCCGGGTGCCACAACGTGAAGGCCGATCTCCAGGGTGACGGCCTCGCCAACGATCCCAACGCGGATCCGACGGATCCAAATGCCTCGCAGACGAGCCTCGATGGCCTCGACACCAGCGCCGTGCCCATCACCGACCCGGCCACGGCCGCCGACCACGACAAGAACAAGAACCTCGAGCTCGACGAGAACGAGGTCGACCCGACCAAAGACGTTGTGCTTCAGACGACGTACGACGAGTGGCAGGACTACGTCGCGTTCTTCGACGCGAAGGGCGGGTTCAAAGATCGCTACGACAACCTCACCGACTTCGCCAACCCGCTGAGCACGCCGCTCGGATGCAACGAGTGCCACATGCCGCTCGAAGGCAAGGACCACGCGACGACCGGCGTCGTCGATCACGCTCCGGGCCTGCTGTCGATCCCGAACCGCGAGTACCACACGCACACGTTCGTCGGCGTCGACTACGACCTCGACCCCGTTCGCTACCAGCAGCCCGGGCTCCCGGCGAACGCGCTCGACAAGGTGCTGGCGGAACGTGAAGCGCTCGTACGCAGCGCCGTCACGCTCAAGGTCGACGTGGCCAAGGACGCCAACGGTCAGCCGGAGACACTGTTCGACCCAACGAACACCCCGGCCCTCGCGACGCAGGGCGGCAAGCCGGGCAAGCTCGTGAACTTCAGCGTCGAGGTGCGCAACAACCTCCTGGCGCACACCTTCCCGACGGGCTTTGCGTTCGCTCGACAGTTCTGGCTGCAGGTGTCAGCGACGACGCAGGACGGCACGCCGGTGTGCCTGTCAGCGCCGTTCGCTGACGCGCAGGGCAAGTTCCCGGTGGCGACACCGTGCGCTTCCGGTGTGCTCGGGATCCACGCCGACACGCCCGCTGACGAAGCCATCAAGAAGGCGAACGACGGCCCGTCGGCCGACGACACGGAAGCCGACCTGGCGCAGTGTGATCCCACCGCCGTGGCCAAGGCCATCGGCTTCGACCCCGAGGCGCTGAAGAAGACGGGTGGCAAGGACGCCGCGTCGGGCATCACGATCCCCAACCTCGACATCGCGTTCAGCAAGCCGTTCGGCGTCGACGACTGCGATCCGTGGCTGTCGAACTTCCAGAAGATCCTGACCGACGGCGATCCCCAGCAGACCGGAACGAAGAAGGAAGTCGCGTTCCAGTCGTTCGTGCCGAACCTGGTCCAGTTCCATGGCCGCATCGCCACCGGCGACGTCATGAAGGACCTCCAGCCGGTGCGCCTCGACAAAGACGGCAACTCACAGGACTCCACGACGCTGAACTACACGTTCTTCGTGCCAGACGATCTCAACATCACGTCGCCTGACCAGATCAAGGTCACGGCGAAGATGGAACTGCGCAACCTGCCGCCGTACTTCGTGTCGGGGCTTGCGCAAGAGCAGAAGGACATCATCGATCAGGGCTTCAACGTGCCCGAGGGCGCTCGCATCTTCGACGACGAGAACCACCGCAACCGCCTCGAGAACCTCCTGTCGCACATGGCCATCACCGAAGTGGGCACGGCCACGAGCCCCGAAGCCGGACAGACCGCCGTCGAGACGCTCGGCTGCGACAAGGGTGCACAGAACGTCGTCGGCGGTTCGATCTTCGACTGCTTGAAAGACGACAAACCCCAGTTCACGGTCAAGGGTCCGGGCTTCGCGAAGGACGGGGGCACCGCGCTCCCCGCGGGTCATCCGTCGCTCACCGGAACTGCTGTGAGCGACAACAGCACGCAGGCCCTCGGGAGCGCCGTTGCGTTCGTGCTCGTGGCGCCGTTCGGTATGTGGCGTCTGCGGCGCAACCGGAGGAACACACGACGGGCGTGATCCGACCGCTCGGTGCGGACGGTTCCATCCCCTTCGAAGACGGTCGCACGCCGCGGCGCCTGTCCGACCGCGCGGTGGTCATCGTCATCGCCGCTGGCCTTTTGTTGCTCGGCGGGGCCGCCGGCGCCGTGTTGGCGTTCAGCGGTCACAACACAGCGCGGACATCGACCGCCGCGGCGAGCGACCCGGCCAGCGACCCGATGACCCCGTCGACCACGCAGGACGGGCGCGATCTGTCGCAGGTCACCAACGACGAGATGGAAGCCGTCGTCGCCGCCAACCCCGATGTCGTGCCGATGCGCCTCGCTCTGGTCGAGCGCTATCTCAGCGCAGCCGACGGTGAGCAGACGGTCGACGCCAAGAAGGCGCAACTGCAACGCGCCATGTTCCATGCCGGCGAGGCGGCGGCGCGCGCCACGACCACCGCCGATCAGGCACGGGCGCTGCGCTATCTCGGCTGGACGACGGCGCTGTTGACCGACCCCGCGCGAGGGGCTGACCTCCTCGAGCAGAGCCTCGTGAAGGAGCCCGGCAACCCCGATGCCCTGTGGTTCCTCGCCACGGTTCGATTCGACAAGCTCAACGACGCGGCGGCCGCGAAGCCACTACTCGAAGAGCTGCTGGCCACCCCGGTGTCGGACGCGCAACGTCAAGCCATCCAAGCCAAGCTCGACAAGGTCAACGCCGCGCTCTCGGGCGCGGCATCCACGTCGTCCTGACTTACGACTTGCTCTTCGCCCAGGTCTGACCGAGGGACGACGCGGTCTCGTCGGAGTTGGCGCCATCGGTGTGCATGTACACCACTTCGGCGGCGTCGAGACGCCAGTAGTGCGTGTGCATCGCGCTGTCGCCGAGGAACGGGTAGCGCGCCTTGAACAGCTCGCCGGCGTGCGTCTCCTCGTCGCCATCGAGCTCGGTGACCGGACCTTCGATCTGCAGGCCGGTCGCCTTCGACCACTCCGAAGGCATCTCGGAGACGGCGATCTCTGCGATCGGGTTCTCCTTCAGCCAGCGATCGGTCTCTGACCCTGGCGGCGCGGAGAAGTAGATCTTGTTTCCTTCGCACGCGTAGAACATCGGCGACACGTGCGGGTTCCCGGTCTTGCTCGCGGTCCCGAGGAACATCAACTCGTGGGCCTTGAGGTACTCAAACGCAGCATCGTCGGACATGACCGGAACCCTCCACCGTTCGGCGTCTACAAGCGGGCAGACCTTATCCGCCGTTGGGGGTCGTCGTGGGCGGCACTCGCAGGAATCGGATCGAGTTGACGAGCTGATCCCGGAGAAGGTCGAGGTCGGCGCGATTGGCTGCCGTGATGATCACCACGCGGAGCACGTCGTCGGACGCGATGGAGCCGGTGATGCGCACCGCCTCGCCCTGCGGGGTGACGCCGGTGACGCTCGTGGTCGGGAGGCTGGCGTCCGCACCACTGACCGTGTGCCCGAGCAGTTCCTGACCGAACTGCGGCGGGCCGTCGACCGTCAACTGCTCCTGCTCGATCGCGGCCGACATGCGAGCGGACAGCAGCGCGTCTGCGTTCGCGCTCGAACCCGCCCCGATCGGTGCGTTCGTGACCAGGACGAGTTGAGCAGCGTCGTTGGGGTTGGCGAATTCGAGTGAGTCAGGGGCCTGCGCGTTCGTCTGCTGCTTCCAGCCGTCGGGATGGCACATGGTGAAGCCGATGTCCTCGCCGCCGGCGATGACCAACGGACCCAGCGCGCTGTCGGCGAAGTGCTCCTCGGCCGACGTGAGCAGCTGGTCACCTGCATAGACCTCGACGCGGTAGTCGCCGCGAGGCAAACAGTCGCCTTGCTCCGCCGGGATGGTGCTCACGGGGTTCGATCCGGTGAACGCGACCTCGTCGAGCGCGAACGTCTGCTCGAACGGACCCTGCCCGTTCGCTGACTCGGGGCGGAAGTACCACACGTTCAACAGCTGAGACACGTCGGCGAAGCCTTCGGCGTCGTAGCTCGCCACGAGGCGGAATCGATCGGTGGTGACCTTCAGGTTGTTGATCTTGGAGTCGGCCCCGGCCTGTGCGACTGGCTCGTCGGCCACCCCGATCAACGGCACCTCGGCCGCCGCGAGCAGGCCCTTCATCTTGTCGGCAAGGTCCTTGCGGCTCGGATCGTTGTCGACCGCGATCTCGAGATCGGTCCGCGCCGCGGAAAGGATCTCGAGCCGCGCCCCGTTGTCCTGTTCCTTCGCGAGAAGGCTGATGCCTCGCTCGTAGGTCTTCTGCGCGGCGTCGGCCTCGCCCTTGCCGACCTGCGCGACGGCGAGGTTGAACACGAGCGGCGGGAACTCGTCGTTGCTCGACAGCGCCTGCTCGGACAGGTCGGCGGCACGGTCGTACTGGCCGAGGAAGAAGTGGTAGAAGCCGACGTTGCTGAGCAACGACGGATTGCCTTCGCCGAGTGAAATCGCCTTCTCGCCGGCGTCGATCGCTCGTTGCGCCGCATCCTTCGTCGAAAGGCTCTGCAGATTCGAGCCGTTCCCGCCAGTACCACCGGCTTCGAACTCCGCGTCGGCGAGTCGAGCGAAGGCGGCACCGAACTGCGGGCTGTCGGCGATCGCCTCGTGGAACTTGTCGATCGCACCCTTCGGGTCACCGCTGTTGGCCAGCGCCTGCCCTTGCGCGGTGAGGTCGATCGCGTGCGACGACACCTTGGTGATCGTGCCGAGGGTCACGACTGCGGCCCAACCCACACACACGATCGCGATCGCCACCCCAGGTGCCGCGAGGTAGTACCGACCACGGCCGGCGATGGTCAGCGACAAGCCGATGAGGAACAACCCCACTGCGAGCACCGTGAGGACCGCGACGTAGGAGTCCGCCTTGTTGCCGTAATCGTTGGCCTTGTTCGCGAACACCTTCTGCTCGAGGCGGGCCTTGTCGGGCGCGGTGTCGAGCGTGCTCGACACCGCCGAGGCCGACGTGGTCTCGTCTTGCACCTTGGTGTCGCCCGCGATCGCACCGCTGAGTTGGCCGTAGCGACTGCTGTCGTCGGCATAGATCTGCGCTTGCGCAGCGTCGTTCGTGGTGTTCTGGCGCGACGTTGCGATCACATGGCGCCGCTCGAGCAGCTGGCTCTGCACGAACACGCGATAGTCGAAGCGGTACTCGGTCGATGCGCCTACTTGCTGGCCGAATCCCTTGATCGACGCGATCTGTGCCGACCGGGCCGCGTTGTCTTCCAGGTTGCCGTTCGACTCGTGGAGATACGCGATCCCGGCGCCGAACAACGTGATCAGTACCACCACGAGAGCAAGGCGACGACGGAACGTCGGCGCGTCGTCATCGAGCTCGAGTTCGGGGGCTTCGATCTCAGGCATCGTCAGTCACCCAACAACGCGATGCTGGCGGACGCGACGTAGATGACCACAGCGACGGTTGCGAGCCAGGGACGCGCCTGCGCGCTGCGCGTGAGTGTGGCGAAGGTGAGAAGCAGCACTGCTATGACGAGCGGGATCGTCCAGCCCTCGAGGCGCTGACTGCGCTTGCGGAAGTCGACGGCCTGAGCGACGGTCTGGTCTGGGTTCACCTTTGCCGCCTGATCGTCGTTCTGCCGAAGATCCGCGCGGCGCTGGTCGATGAGGAACTCCGTCGGCAACTTCGAGGTCGGATCGACCTTCACATACGAGATGTTGAACGTGAGCGACGCCAGCCGATCGGCGACCTCGCGCAGGGTCGCGGCTTCGTCACGCGCGTGCGTCGCCTCCGCTGTGAGACCCGACGACGCAAACGTGTCGGCTTGCGCGTCGAGCAGCTGCGCGTTCGTGAGGTCTTCTTTGTATTGCGCGAACGCTTGTTGTTCATCGCGAACCTGTGTCTCGACGTTCGCGTTGCTCTGTT
>Ga0105242_10004993_pt1 | contig 10261 bp, 8 predicted proteins | sample KBSM24metaG_FD_81521 | JGI IMG/M metagenome (GOLD analysis project Ga0105242, IMG submission 81521) | Miscanthus rhizosphere microbial communities from Kellogg Biological Station, Michigan, USA - KBS M2-4 metaG | ecosystem: Host-associated > Plants > Roots > Rhizosphere > Soil | place: Michigan... | reverse complement strand
ATGGAGTCAATGGAGGCCCGCCAGGCGATCTCTATGTGGCGATTGCCGTCAAGCCCCACGCGATCTTCCAACGCCAAGGGCACGATATCCTCTGTGACGTCCCGATTCAGTTCGTCACAGCCGTCCTCGGAGGAAAGATCGAGGTCCCCACGCTGAAAGGCAACACGGTCATCAAGATTCCTGCCGGCACGCAGCAGGATAAGATCCTGCGCCTCAAAGGCCTGGGCATTCCCAGCCTCAAGAACAACGGTACCGGCGACCAATTGTTTGTCATCAAGATTCAGATCCCCACCAAACTGACCGCTCGGCAGAAAGAATTGCTCCAAGAATTTGCCAAAGAGAGCGGCATGTCGATGGAAGAAGACAGCGACGGCTTCTTCGACAAGATGAAGACCTTCTTCGAATAGCGCCGGCGGTTATCGCCCGGACACTCGCACTATGCCCACGTTCTTCGTCGACCCTGGCGCCATCACTCCCCCTACGATCCACATAACCGGCAACCTGCTCCATCATCTTCGCGATAGCCTTCGATTGCGCCCAGGGGACTCCCTCGCCCTCAATGACGGGTGCGGAACCCGCTATCGCGTGGAAGTGACCCATGTGACCTCACAGGCCATCGACAGCCGTATCATCGATCGACAGACCGAGCCGACGCATCATAAGACCTCACCGATCGTACTCGGACAGTCGTTGATCAAAGGCGACAAGATGGACTGGGTTATTCAGAAGGCCACAGAACTCGGGGTCGCTGCCATTGCGCCCATTCACAGCACACACAGCGTCATCAAGCCCAACCCGGAACGTCTGGAACATCAACGATCCAGATGGGAGCGCATTGCGCGGGACGCGGCACAACAGTCAGAACGATGGACCATTCCCACCATCGCAGACCCGGTAGACCTCGCAGGGATTTGTCGGCAATATGCCTCAGCGCCTCTGAAAGGTATGCTCGTGGAACGCTCCAACGGCCCTTCGCTCGGTGCCATACCGTTGCCGTCGGATCGTCAGCGTCCGATTCTCTTGTTGATAGGACCGGAAGGGGGATGGGCACCGGAAGAGCAGTGCCTTGCACAGGAGCAAGGTTTCCTCCCGCTCGCTCTCGGACCACGAATCTTGCGGGCCGAGACTGCAGCGATCGCAGCGCTCAGCATTCTCCAATCAAGACTCGATGAGATGGGATAGGACCAGCTGTTAACGGCCCAGGGTCAGGCGAACGATCGTGCCGTTTTCTCCACTGGCCCATCCCTGTGTTCCATCAGGAAACGAGAGGCCGAACAGCGAGACCTTCGCGATCGCACCCTGTTCTGTCCAGGTAAAACCACTATCGGTGGTCCGGTAAACCATACCTCGTTCCCCTGCAATCCATCCGGTCTGTGGATCGGTAAAGCGCACACGCAAGAGGTCGGTCAGCTTCGTGCAGGTGCGCGTACAGGGTAGCGTGCGATCGATCCATTGATGACCGCCGTCGGTCGTTTGGAAGATGGCGCCGGCGTTCCCGACCACCCACCCGGTCGAGGCATCGGAAAAGTACACATCGAACAGCGTGACAGCTCCCTGCATCTCTTGCGGGGTCCAGGTGATCCCGCCATCGTCCGTCATCAAGACGGTCCCCACCGCCCCAACAGACGTCCCGTGCTGTGCGGTGAGAAATTGTACGCCATAGAGGGCCGCACTCGTCTTGCTCGCTTGATCGACCCAATGGGTCCCGCCGTCCTTCGTATGAAGAATAGTTCCGTTACCACCGACCACCCACCCCTCGCTGGGCGACACAAACGAGAGACCGTAGAGGGCCACCTGGGTATCGACGAGCTGCTGATTCCAGGTATTCCCTCCGTCTTGGCTCCGGCGTATTGTTCCATTGGCCCCGACGGCCCATCCCTGCTTTTCGTCGAAAAAGAAGACAGCCGAGAGGCTCGCCGCGGTGCCACTGACAACCTTCTTCCACTTCTTCCCCCCATCGACCGTCTTCAGAATGGTGCCGCCGGACCCTACTGCCCAACCCAGCTGAGATGTATGAAAATACAGCCCCAGCAGGACGGCTTCGGTATGGGTCACTTGAGAGGTGACCGTGAGATGGGAGTCGGCCGTCCACGAGGGAGACGCGCAGATCAGCGTCGCCAGCACCACCACGGCAAGGCATCTAACGCGGGACAGAGAAAACCCCCACCATGATCCTGGCAATCCGTATCTCACTGGCTGGTATCGGCGTCAGGGCGGCTGTTATTGAAGTAGCCTGGATCGGGCATACCCTTGGCTAGAATGGTGAAGGTACCCACTTCCAACGTCAGCCACTTCTTTGGAGTACAACAGGTATCGTCGGGCTGCACATCCCAGGAGCCGCGCCGAACGATCAGCGGCCCAGTAGCGAGGTTGTTGAAAAACTCATTGCGTTTTCCCACACCATAGAGATTCCGATGAGGCACTCGCACGACGATCTCCGTGTCCGTCCAGGACATCACCTGCGCCGCGACATTGCTGAACAGCACTTCCGTACGCGAGACGTTCTCGTCCAACTCCATTTCTTGTCGCTTGTAGGCCCCCTGGTTGAGGCCTAAATAGGCATGCTCGGCTGTTTTCAAGAAGGAGCCGAACCCCGACCCTTTGATCGTGATCAATTCATCGAGTCCGCCTGATTGCGGACTGTAGGAGTCAACTTTCGGCGTGACCAACGTGAAGACTCCCGCCTCAATTTTCAGAGTCTCCTTCGTCACACAACAGAGGCCGTCGGAATTGGGCTTCGTTGCTCCTCGATAGACCACAACCGGCCCGCTCTTCGCACTGAAGGGCACCCACACATCGATACGATCGTCTTGCCAGCGATAGATGATGGCACGGACCCCGCCGATATCGACTCGATTCTCCCCAGTATTGAAATCGGTAAACGCATAGGGGGACGCTCCACTTTCCGAATAGAATCCAAAATGTTCCCCGCTGATTCTGAGCAGCGTACCGATTGGGGCAGCCGGAGGGGTCAAGGCGATCACTTTTGGCACCTGAACGGTAAAGGTCCCGACAGTTCGCTCACGCCCCTGCATGGTCAGAACGATGGGTCCAGTCTCCGCATCCATCGGGAGATGCACAACGATGGCGCTGTCGGACCACTGAGCGATGCTGGCGAGATGTCCGCCGAACGTCACCTTGTCACCGGCCCCCTTCGCGGCTCCAAAACCCTGGCCGAAAAAGACCACCTTTGTTCCAACCGGCCCGCTCACGGGATCGACGCGAATGCTCGGAACCAGCTTCAGAGGAACGGCATTACTCACTTTGTACTGGACCGGAGCGCAACAAGAACCATCCGGCAAGGGATCGGACGAAGCCAATCGAACCACCACATCGCCCGACACAGCATTCGTGGGAACCTCGACTTCGATGACATCGTCTTTCCAGCGGCGCGGCCTGACGACCACGCTTCCGATCATCACATCGTTGACCCCGAACATCGTATTGGGGTCGCGCGGACCGGCCGTGAGACCGAAATGTGCGCCGATTACCTGCACCGTGTGGCCCGGTTCGATCTCTGCCGGCGTCACTGCGGCAATCGTCGGATGCATTATTATTAATGTCCCGGCAGCCATCTTCTTCTTCCCGGCCATGATCTCAACCGAGCCGGATTGAGCGTGGAAGGGAACCTTCACCTCAATCACGTCGGATTCCCATCGTTGAATCAACGCAAGAACTCCACCGACGGTCACCCGATTGACATGCACAGATCGAAATGCGCCGAACCCCTTCCCGCCTATCGTTATAGTAGCGCCCGGAACTGCCGTTGACGGATACAGCTCGAGCGGGGAAGGAGCGGCCACAACCACACCAGCGCCCAGACCGGCCCACAACGTCGTCGCACACACACCGGTTACGAACACATTCATGAAGAAACTCCTGTCAGGTAAGCAAAAGTTCTGTCTGGTTCATCTGGTTGATCTGGTTCAACCAAATAAACAAGAGAAACCAAATAAACGAGACCGATCAAACTATAGCAAGCGGTTTTTTCGAGAGTCAATCCGGTGAGGGCGCACCCTGTTAGCGTTTAGAGCCAGATAGCATGCTGAGGAGAAACGCTGTGGGCAGACCAGAACTTCACCGGCCCGCACGCTTGGGAAAACAGGAGAACGCCAGGCAGGATGCTCAAAAAGGCCAGACTTCTCACCCGCCCAACCCTGGCGCACCGAGACGCGCCTTGTCCCTAGCAAGGCCGCAGCGAGTGAAGAGGCGAGGCGTGCGCTTCGGTACGTTGAGCCTCTGAGCGATGCGAGAATGCCGCTGGCGGACTTTTTCAGCATCCTGATTAGAGAGCCCGATCAGGAGACGGAAAAAATCACTTCAATTTCGACGGGAGCCCCGCGAGGCAACTCAGCAGCCCCTACAGCCACACGTGCATGACGACCAACTTCTCCAAAGATCTCAACCAGGAGGTCCGAAGCTCCGTTGAGAACTTGGGGCTGTTGCACAAAACCTTCAGCCGACGCCACATACCCGACGACCTTCACGACGCGCGTAATTCGGTCCAACGTCCCGAGTTCCTGCTTGGCGATCGCCAGTGCATTCAGGAGAGCGAGCTTGGCCGCCTCCATCCCCTCTTCGACCGTCAGATCACGTCCAAGCTTACCGGAAAACGCCAACTGCCCGTCTCGCATGGGCAGGACACCGGACAAAAACAAGAAAACTCCGGTCTGGATCGCAGGAACATAGGTCGCCAACGGTTGCGGCGGTGGAGGCAACTCTAGACGCAGTTCCTTTAGTTTGCGTTCGTAAGACATCCCGATGACCCGTGTATTCCCTTCAACGCTTACGATTCACGTTTCAAGTCCTATGACCCTCGCGCTACCCTGCGCGGAGCGCATCGAGAAAACTTTCACCCACAGGAAGTTGGCCCCCTTGCAAAGCTTCTACGATGGTATGTCCCAGATCAGCAGCAGAAGCTCTGATACCGAGATCCACCCCATATGCCAACTTCGGCCCGGTGGACAGGAGCGGGACATATTCTCGCGTCGGGACCTGATCCGCCTTCGTGATATCGCGTCCATGATCGCCGGTCAAGACAAGCAAGTCGCCTGGGCGAAGCCGTTCCAGCAAGCCGGGAAGCCGTCGATCGAAATCATGGAGGGCCGTGGCCGACTGTGTCGCATCCGATTCCAGCACATCAAGTCCGGCAAAAATCAATCCGCGGGGAACCTTACTCAACATCCCCGTGATCTCATCGAATAACGCCGTCCAGTGCCCAACGGGAACGGAACGAGTGAGCCCGCGACTGCTGAAAAGGTCGCCGACCTTCCCCACCCCGATCAGGATCTGGCTCGCACGATTCAATACATCGAACATAGTCGGCCCGGGCGGTTCAAGGACAAATGCACGGGGTTGTGGGCTGAACTCTACTGCACCGGCATCACCCAAGAGAGGATGAGCCGAAACACGCACAATTCCCCATGGGCCCTTGAGTAATTTTCTCGCGGCCCGGCAGCGCTGAAAGAATTCGTCCCGACGCATGGCACTCTCATGCGCCGCTACATGGCAGGTTCGTCGTCCATCCGTCCAGATAATCAATGCGCCCGACGACAGATGTTCAGCCTCACACTCACGCAGCATCACCGTTCCTGAGGCGCGGCGATTGCCGACGATCTTGCGGCCAAAGGCCTGTTCCAGGACCGCGACCATGTCAGAAGGAAATCCATTGGGATACAGCGGCCCGGCAGAGTCCGTCAGACAGCCGGCCATTTCCCAATAGCCGGCTATGGAATCCACGCCCTTCGAAAGAAATCCAAGACGGCCGAAACAACCCTCCGGCTGCCCCATCGTCCGCACACCTTTGATCTCTGTAATGTGGCCGAGCCCGAGTGCTTCCATCGTGGGGAGAGTCAGTCCTCCAACGGCATCGGCCAGATGAGACAAGGTATGGGAACCGGCGTCGCCGTATTCCGCCGCGTCGGGCATGGCCCCAACACCGAGTCCATCGATCACCAACACAATGACACGAGTAATCATGGGCGCACTATAGCAGAAGCGAGACGCATCGGATATGGTGGAGTGACGCGCGACAAGCGCGAGGAGCGAGACTGGCGAGAAAAGCGGGACGCGTGAGGCGGTCTCAAGGCTGAAGACTGCGGGCTAGGAAGGAGATTGTCGATACCGTTGCCACTCGGCGAGGATCGCAAGACTTGCACTCGTGCCGATCCGATCTGCACCCGCTTCAAGCATCGCGAGTGCAGTCTTCCAATCTCTAATACCCCCCGAAGCCTTCACCTTGGCGTGACCAGCCACAGCTTCCTTCATCAGCCTGACATCTGCGACCGTCGCACCAGCGGGGCCGAAACCAGTCGAAGTCTTGACGTAGTCGGCTCCCGCCTCCACAACCAGCTGACAGGCCGTACGCTTTTCCTGTGGCGTCAGATAACAGGTTTCGAGTATGACTTTGTGTTCGACGCCCGGTGTGGCATTCACCACTTCAGCAATGTCTTTTCGCACATATTCACGATCCCCTGACTTTAGTCGGCTTACATTGATGACCATATCCAGCACTTGCCCGCCGCGCGCGACCGCTTCAACGGCCTCCGCGACTTTGGTTTTCGTCGTGTGACCACCCAGGGGGAACCCAATAGGAATGCCCACACGAATCGCGGCGCCTGCGACAGCTGTCACCGCCTCATCCACATAGCAAGGGGGGACAAAAATTACGGTGAATCGATGCTCCTTCGCTTCCTGGCACAGCCGCAGAACATCAACCCTTGTGGCATCCGGCCGGAGCACCGTGTGGTCGATGAGGCTCGGCAAATTCCATTGAGACATCACTCAGGACACTCCTTCTTTGTGAGCTTGAGCCCCCTCCCTGGGGACGATTGACGTCTGGGAATGGGTCCCGCGACGAAAGGGCCGCTTCTGATATTTCTCCACCGCCTTGTTGTGCTCGATCAGCGTCGCAGAGAAGTGATGTGTTCCATCGTTCCGGGAGACAAAATACAGGGAGCGAGAATCGGAAGGATAGAGTGTCGCGCGAATCGCTTGAATGCCTGGGTTGGCAATCGGTCCTGGCGGGAGTCCCTGCACGCGATAGGTATTGTAGGGACTGAGACTCGACAGGTCTTTCTTATGCAAATTCCCGTCGAATGCCGGCAAGCCATAAATGACAGTTGGATCGCTCTGCAATGGAATGTGCTTTTTGAGCCGGTTGTGAAACACTGCGGAAATTTCCGGCCGCTCTTCGCCCGACCCGGTTTCTTTTTCGATAATGGAGGCGAGGGTCAGCACTTCGTGCATCGTCATCTTGAGTTCCTGCATCCGAGCAAGGAGATCCGGTCCGACCTCCTGCCGTAGCTGCTCGACCATAGCCACCAACACCTCCCGAGCCTTGACCGGGCGAGGAAACTTATACGTGTCGGGATAGAGATACCCTTCGAGCGTCTCGGCCTTGATCTCAAGAGACCCAATGAACTCTCGATCCTTCGCAAGCCGGAGGAACTCCGCGCGATCCGTGAGACCGTCCTGAGAGGCCAAGTCGGCAATTTGAACGAAAGTGAGCCCTTCGGGAACAGTCAACGAATGGAGCAGCACTTGGCCGCTGCGCAACATCGAGAGAATCTCCGCCGGAGTCATGCCGGGATTCAGCTCATACTCACCCGCATGAACTTTCCGGTCGGCAGATTGGGACTTCCCATAAATGACAAAGGCGAAACTGCTCTTGATCAATCGTTCGCGCTCAAGGAGTTCGGCGACTTGTTGGAACGTCGAGCCGTCTGGGATGACGATGACTTTCGAGGGGGGATGCTGTTCTGTTGGAACAGCCGGGCCTTCAGCCCAGCGAATCGTCTGATAGGCGACGACGCCAAGTGCGACTATTACGACCAGTAGACATCCGAGAATGATCCGTAGGCTCATGAGGTGGTTCTACCGTTTCTTCGTCCCCATACTCATCCGACCATGATCCCGGCTCTCGCTTCGCCGCCGGTTCAAGGCTTGCCAGATAACTCTGGAGCAAAATGGAAGCGGCGATGCGATCCACCACACCCTTCCGCTTTTTCCGGCTGACATCGGCTGCGATCAAGAGGTCTTCCGCCGCCTTCGTCGTCAACCGTTCATCCCACAGAATAACGGGAACGGTCACTCCCTGTTCCAACCGCGCTTGGAATTCGCGCATCGCCTGGATCGCCGGACCCTCGCGGCCATCCAATTGAATGGGGAAACCCAACAAGACTTGCCCGACCTCATGCCTCTCGACGAGAGACGCAATATGGGCAATGTCTCGGTCCAACGTGCGCCGATTGAGGGTCTCAAGCGGTTGGGCGGTCCACCCCAGCTCATCACTCAGGGCCACTCCGATCCGCTTGGTCCCGTAATCGAGCGCAAGTATTCGTTTACCCTCCATTAGTGTACCGCTGCAACATGCGTTCGACCAGTCCAAAGACCTTTTCCAACGCGGCGTCCAACTTGGCCGGGTCCTTCCCGCCCGCCTGCGCCATCTCGGGCCTGCCACCGCCGGTACCGCCGACCTCCGCCGCCATCTCCTTGATAAGATCGCCCGCTTTCAATCGTGCAATCAGGTCCTTCGTCACCACGACCAGTAACGAGACCTTGCCCTCGTTCGCGGCGCCCAAAGCCACGACACCACTCTTCAGCTTATCTCGCAACTGATCGGCCAGGGCTCTCATCCCGTTCACATCTAATCCGTCCGTCCTCTGCACATGAACTTGTACGCCCGCAATGGTCTGCGCCTTTGAGGGCGCCATCGATCCGGCTGCCATTTTAAGCTGCAATCCTTCAAGCGCGCGCTCCTTATCCTTAAGCTGCTCCATAACCTTGCGCGTCTTACTGACCAATTCTGATTGCCCGACTTTTAACAGATCAGACAACTCACGAATGTCCGCTTCGAGTTTCTTCATCAGAGCAAACGCCCCGCTACCGGTCTGAGCTTCAATACGGCGCACACCAGCCGCGACACCGGTCTCCGACACAATCCGGAACAGGCCGATGTCCCCTGTATGCCGGCAGTGCGTTCCGCCACAGAGTTCTTTGCTGAAGGATTCAACCGTCACCACACGCACCTGCTCGCCGTACTTGTCGCCGAAAAAAGCCAGGGCGCCCTTGGCTACCGCATCCTGAATACTCATGACTTCTGTCCGGACTTGCTCGTTTTTTCTAATCTCGTCGTTCACCGTCGTTTCAATATCGTCAATGTCGCGGGACGACAACGGCCTGAAGTGGGCAAAGTCAAACCGTAGCCGGTTCGGACCAACCAATGAGCCATATTGTTTGACGTGCGGCCCCAGCATATCGCGCAATGCGGCATGGACCAAATGGGTAGCAGTATGGTTTCGCTGAGCGTCCTGCCGCGTCGTAGCATTCACCGTCATGTGCAATTGATCGCCCTCGCGAATCCGCCCTTTCGAGACGGTCCCCTTGTGCAGAATCACGCTCGGAGCCGGCCTCGTGGTTTCCTTGATCTCAACCCGCCCATCATGGCCCATTAACACACCCCGGTCGCCGACCTGCCCACCGCCTTCCGCATAGAACGGGGTCACATCCAGAACTATTTCAACCTCATCCCCTTCCGTCGCTTCTTTGGCTAACCGGTCACCCTTCAAAATCGCCAGTACAAGACTCTCGCTTTCCAGACGATCATAGCCGATAAACTTCGTTGCTCCGACACGCCCGGCCAATTCTGTGACTGCGGGGCGAGCCGTTTCCTGTTCAAACCCGCCGGTCTTGCGTGCACGATTCCGCTGTTCCTCAATGGCCTGATCGAATCCCGCCTCATCAAGCGTCATCCCCTGCTCGCGACAAGCCTCTCCGATCAAATCAATTGGAAACCCATAGGTGTCGTAGAGCTTGAACACGTCAGGACCCGTAAGAATCTTCCCCCCCGCAGCGCGTGCTTTCGCAATCATGTCGTTCAGAATCGGCAAACCTTGATCGAGTGTGGCGATGAACCGTTCCTCTTCGCCTCTCGTCGCCTCGGTAATCGTCGCGGCAGCGCTTCGGACTTCTGAATAAACCCCGGCCATCTGGTTCACGACCACCGCCGTCAATTCATGGAGGAAGGGCTCGACAATGCCCAGCAGCCGTCCATGGCGCGCGGCCCGGCGCAGAATCCTGCGCAACACATAGCCGCGCCCCTCATTCGACGGCAACACACCATCAGCCATTAAGAACGTAATCGCGCGAAGATGGTCCGCCACCACACGCATCGACCGATCGGTCTGGTCGTTCTCCCCATACCGAACTCCCGCCCTGGAGGCCACGGCGCTGAGCAACGGCGTGAACAAGTCGCTGTCAT
>Ga0105242_10004992_pt1 | contig 10261 bp, 11 predicted proteins | sample KBSM24metaG_FD_81521 | JGI IMG/M metagenome (GOLD analysis project Ga0105242, IMG submission 81521) | Miscanthus rhizosphere microbial communities from Kellogg Biological Station, Michigan, USA - KBS M2-4 metaG | ecosystem: Host-associated > Plants > Roots > Rhizosphere > Soil | place... | reverse complement strand
CGGGACGATCGCCGCGGTCCACACGTCGTTCGGCGAGAGCCAGAGGTTGAAGTCAAGGACTTCCGACGAGGTGCGACCCTCGAGGATCCGGACCTTCACCGCCTGGACTTCGGGCGTCGTGTTGACAACGGAGATGTAGGTGTTCCAGGAGTTCGTGCCGGAGTTCTGGACCGTGTAGTACGGGAACACCAGAGCTTGGCCGACCCGGTTGGGGGCGATGAAGACAGCTTCTGCGCTACCGGCGGCGCCGAGACCGGCGACGACAGCGGCAAACAGAGCTTTTCTTTTGAAAGTATTCATGTTCTGACTTACTCCTTTGTTGAGAAAGTGATCACTTTCCAGAGGTTGCAGCCCGCGAATTCTACCCGCGAGGCCGGGTTATTACAAACAAAAGTAACGAGAAACACCTGCTGAACCGATTGCTATCGCCGCACCAACCACCAGTCCGAGCCCTCGTGGATCCAGGTCTCGCGGCTGGGGGTCTTGATCCTCTGGCCGCGATACTCGTACTCGATAGTCGTCGATACCTCGCAACGATCGGGGGAACCGCATTCCACCTTGTCGACCGTCACCGCTTTCCAGAATCCGATCTTCATGCCCGCCGCAAAGTCGGCGAGCGATAGTGTCTGTCGTGTGCCGGGGCCGTAATACCCGTACGCCGTCTTGAGGTCCCCCTGCACCAGCGCATTCCACCGCGCCTGGGCCCTGTCCTTGACGATTTCCTCGGGCGCGGGACCCTTCGCCACCGTGGCGCATCCCGCCAAGCCGACCGAAACCGCCACCAAAATCGCTGCTGCGAGCTGCGAAAAACGATGCGACTTCACTTCGGATCCGTCCTTTGTTGGGCTAGAGACTATTCAAGTTAAATCACGCCGTCAAACAAATTCTTCATATTTTTACAACAGTGTGTTGTTTTTGCAACAGCAGGGCAAAATCACCACATTAAAGGCCTTGGGGTTCAAGGCCTTCCTGTACACACTTAAAGAAGCTTCTAGCTAGTGTACAGGGTCCAATTCCGCCGGCGGAGGGCCTTCGGGCGGGGGGGTCTTGGGGGGCTTCGGCAGCAGGTGTTCGAGGGCCGGAAGCTTCCTCTTGAGCTCCTCGGTGACCTCGCGGGCCTGGGCGGTGTCGCTGACGATTTTCGGAGTGATCACTAACACCAGCTCCGTGCGGGTGCGGTTCCAGCCCTGGGCACCGAAGGCGGCGCCGATGATGGGGATCTTCGAGAGGAGCGGGATGCCCGTGCTCGAGCGGTTGGTGTCCTCGCGGATGAGGCCGCCCAACACGATGGACTCGCCCGAGCCCACGACCACGGTGGTCTGCGCCGAGCGCGAATTCACCACCGGGTTGGGGTTGATGGCGTTGGCGTTGGTGAAGTCCGCGTTGCTCACTTCCTGGTTGATCTCGAGCGTCACGAGCCCGCCCGAATTGATGCGCGGCGTGACCGCGAGCAGCACCCCCGTCTCGAGGTACTGGAAGCTATTCACGACGCCCGTTCCCGTGCTCACGCCCGTCTGCGAGCTCGTCTGCACCGAGACGCGGTCGCCCACCTTGATCTGGGCCTTCTGGTTGTCGAGCACCATGATCTGCGGCGTGGCGAGCACCTGCGCCTTGCCGTCCTGCCCGAGCGCGTTAAGCACCGCGCGGACATCGGTGCCCACGTAGTTCACGAGCTGCAGCACCGAGCTGCTCGTCACGGGCACGGCGCCGCTCGGCGAAGCGGGCAAGCCGCCCACGCTGAGGCGTCCCGACGTGTTGTTGCGAGTGTTGATGAAGTACTCGAGCCCGAGGCGCAGGTCGTCGCGCAGGATCACCTCGGCGAGCATCACCTCCACCAGCACCTGGCGCGGGATCACGTCGAGCTTGCGGATCGCCTGCTCGATCACCTCGTAGTCCGCGGGCGTCGCGAGGATGAGGAGCGAGTTGGTGTCCTTGTCGGCGATGACGCGCACCTCGTTGGCGGCGCCGCCGGGCGCGGTGCTGCCCGGGATCGTGAACGTGGCCGACGTCGAACCCGCCGGCGGCGTAACCGGCGCGGGCGTCGTGGTCGTGGTCGTCGTCATCGAGCTGCCCTGGCCGAAAGGCGTGCTGCTCAACTGCGCCGGGCGCGAGCCGGGGGCCAGCGTGGGCGAGGTCGTGGTCGAGCGGCGCGAGGAGAAGAGGTCGCCCACGAGCTGCGCGAGGTTCTCCGCCTTTCCGTTGCGAACCTGGTAGACGAAGAAGCGCGAGCCGCCGCTCGCCGTCCCTCCCATGCCGTCGATCCGTGCGAGCCAGCTCTTCGCCTGCTCGAGGTAGGAAGGCTGGGTCGTCACCACCAGGAGCGCGTTCAGCCGCTCGATCGGGATCACGCGGACCACGCCGGCGAGCGGGCTCTGGCCCGCGGGGCCGAAGACCTTGTCGAGGTCGGCGGACAGCGACTTCACGTCCGCGCTCTTCACCGGAAAGAGTCCCACCGAATAGCCCGAGAGCCAGTCGACGTCGAAGAGCTCGATGGTATCGAGCAAGTGGCGCATCTCGCGCTGGTTGCCGGCGATGATCACGAGGTTGCGGTTCTCGTCCACGCGGATGGTGTTGTCGGCGGCGAAAGGTTCGAGCAGCTTCGCCATCTCGCGCGCGCCGACGAACTTGAGCGGCACGACCTGCACGGAGAATCCCTGCGGCAGCGGCGTGCTGCCGCCACCCAGCTGCGGCGACACGGAGCCACGCACCTGGTTGATCGGCAGGATCTTGTACACCCCCTCCTCGCGCACGACAGCGGCGTTGTTCTGCCGCAGCAGCATCTCGAGCGTGGGCAGCAGGTCTTTCATCGGGATCGGCTTCACCGTCCGGAAGGTCACCGTGCCCGTGACCGCCGGATGCACGGTGTACGACTGCTTGAGGTAATCGCCCAGGATCACCTTCGAGACCTCGCGGACGTCGAGCGCCTCGAAGTTGAGGCTCGCCTCCTCGGGGCCGGGAGCGGCGGGAGGTGCGGCGGGCTTCGGGTTCACGAAGATGCCCGTGCCCGAGAACGTCTTGGGCGCCATCGTGGTGTCGTTTGCCGCGCTCTTCTCCACGGGCGGCGTCACCGGTCCGGTCGTGGGCCGGTCCGGCATCACGACGGGGTCCTCGAGGTGGCGCAGCGACGGTGGCAGCAGCGACTGGCACGACGAGAGCAGGAACGCCGAAGCGACCGCGGCGGCTAGGTTTCGTTTTTTACGCATGGGGTCGAAAGCGGCCATGGGGCGACTCACTGGGTAGGTTGGTTACGCCGCGCGCGGCGGCGCGCAAGCAGTTCCTCGGGCGTCATGGGCTGGCTCGTGGCGCCGGGCGTCACCGCGCGCTGCGCGGTAGCGGGATTGGTTCCGGGCACCGAGCCCGCGGGCACCGCGGATGCCTGCGGCGGATTGACCGCCCCACTGGCGGCCTGCGCGGCGCCCTGAGCCTGTCCGTCGGCGGCCGCGGCAAACGGTCCGTGGGCATTCGCCGCCGCCGGCTGATTTCCTGCAGCGGCCGCACCGGGTGCGCCCGGTCCTGCGGCGGCGGCTTTCTGCACGGTGAGGCTGAGGGTCTCCCGCTCGCCCCCGAGGGCGAGCGTGACCTTCGTGGGTTCGATGGCTTCGACGACGATGCCGTTCACATCCTTGCCCTTGTCGACGCGGTGCACTCGCCCGGTGGTCTTTTCCTTCAACAATGCCGTGCGCTGATCGCCCACCACGATGACGCCCTGGAGCGTGTACTGCCCCTTCTCGAACGTCGCCTTGCTGGCCGTCTCCACAGGCGCCGCCCGGCGCGTCGGGACGAAGAGCGGCCGCGCGGCGGTCTCGGGATACGCCTGCTCCGGGGCGACCTGCGCGAGCGGCGGAAGGAGCTTCGCTTCCGGCGGCGCGGCCGGCTTCGCCGGGGGCGGCGGCGGCGGATGGCGAAGGCGCGTGCCGAATCCGGTCTCGATGCCGATCGCGATGACGAGGATCGCCGCGAGCCCCGCGAGAATCGCGACCAGCGGGCGACGCTGCAGCCAATCCGTCACGAGCCGCTCCCGGTGAGTGTGTAGCCCGATACGTCGAACTGCACGAACATCTCCGGCTCCGCGTTCACGCCAGGCTTGAAGGTGGACGGCACCTGCGAGCGCACCATGAGGTTGTCCACGAACAGGAACGGCGTGCGCGTCTCGATGGAGTTGAGGATCTTGCGCAACGCCTGGATGTTGGCGGTGAGCTGCACGTTGACCGTCACCTGCCGGTAGCGGCCGTCGTCACGCGTGCTCGGCGCCTGCATGGTGATCAGCCGGCCGCCGTTGGCCTCGATGATGGAACGCATCGCCTCCTGCGCCTCGGCCGCGGAAAGAGCCGCGCCGCCGGTGCGCAGGAAGAAGCGCTTCGGGTCCTGCTGCCGCATGGCCTCGAGGCTCTTCACGACCTCCGGCTGCATCGCGGCGATTCGGCGATAGCGCTCGAGGCGGGAGGTCATGTCATCCAGGGCGCGCGAATAGTGGCGATTGGGCAGGTAACCGATGAGGAAGATCCCCACCGCCGCAAGAACGATGACGCCGGCGAGGATCGCGAGCGCCGCGCGGCGGCTGCGCTCCGGCGTGGCGTTGAACGGCATCCTCACCGGGCCCCCTGCGCAGCTTTCCGCTGCTCTTCGAGTCGGCGCGCGCGCTCGAGCGACTGCGCCCGGACCATGTCGCGTTGCGCCTTGGCCTCGGCCCGTCGCTCCTCGGCGGATTTCGGCGGCGCGGGCGGCGGCGCCGCGGGTGCGGAAGGCGGCGCAACCGGCACGACCTCGGCGACCGGGGGCCTCGCGGGTGTGGCCGCCTTCGTGGTGGGCTCGGGCGACGGCTCGTCACCCTCGTCGGATTTCGCTTGCGCGGGCGGCAGCGCGGGCATCGCGACGGGCTGCGGCGCGCGGGGTGGGGCGAGCGCGGCCAGCTCGATCGCGGATCGCAGCTCCGGCAGCGGACGCTGGCGCGCCTCGGCCGCGATGATGAAGCGCTCGAAGCCGGGCTGGCTCGCGCGCGTGACCGCGCCGCGAGGGGCCGCATTCTGCAGCAGCGTGGATTGTTCCAGGATCTCGATCAGTTTCGAGGACGACGGCGTCTCGCCGGTGATCTGCACCTCGCGGCCCTTGCCCGCGGCGCGCAGGTCGAATTGCTGCACCCAGGTGTTGTCCGGCAGCAGTCGCGAGAGCTCCTCGATGAAGGCGAGCGACTGGGTCGCATGCTTCTTCGCGAGGAGGTAGTTGTAGTCGGCCACCTGGCGCTCGAGCTCGCGAGCGAGGGTGTCGGAAGCCTTCGCATCGGCCTCAGCCTTCGAGACCAAGGGCAGCAAGCCGATCACCGCTTCGCGCTTCTGCCAGGCGGGCAGCAGCAAGGCCACGAGCAGGAAGGCCGCCACCACGCCCCACATGACGCGCCGGATGAGGCGATCGTTGGGGCTGTCGCGCTCCTCGCGCTGCTCGGAGGGCAAGAGGTCGAGGCCGCCCGCGCCGGGTGCGGCGCTTTCCGGGACGAGCACGCCGCGCACGTTGACGCCGAGATCGCGCGCCGCGTTCACCGCGGCATCGACCACCTCGCGGCGGGCGACGGCGAGCTGCACGACGACCTGGGCGGTCGCGGGGTCGCGCGAGAGCACGCGCTCGTCGTGGTAGACATCATCGGCGCGGAAGGGCGTGAGGCGGTCCATCTCGAACGCCACCACCTGCGCGAGGTTCTCCTCGGTCGCCGCGGGCATGGTGACGCGGCGGACCAGCACCTGGTCGGGACGCAAGCGCAGGCGCGCGAAGGCGCGCGTCTCGCCGGCGGCGACCAGCAGGTCGCGCACCGCCGCGCGCGCGACCGCGGGCTCGAGCGTCGAGACAGCGACGCGCGCCTCGGATCCCACGGCGCTGCGCGGCTCGACCAGCACGAGGTCGCCGTCGATGAAGCAAAGGACCGGGACACGGGTCGAGGCGGCCAGGCGATCCGGCAGCAGCTGCGCGAGCTCGCCGGTCCACCAGCGCCAGAACGTGATGGCCTTCTGGCGCCACGGCGGCACGATTCGGTCGGGGGTCACAGCCATCAGTGCGTCGCCTCGGGTGCCGGCTGCGGCGCGGTCGACTCGCGCCACGCGAGGAATGTCACGGCCTTGCGCGGCAAGGGCCGCAGTAACGCAACCGCCTCGCGAACGAACACGATGCCGTCTTCGCCGCGCGCCACGGAGCGCACGTTCATCACCGGGGACATTCCCGACGCATAAGCGCCCGCCTGCGGCAGCGTGGGGGGCGGCAAGCCTTGCGCGAGCGCATCGGTGCGCCGCGCGATGTAGTCGTCCACCACGTCGGACGTGAGCCCCGGAATCGCGAGCAGCACCTCGCGGCTCGCGACCGTCGGATTCACGCCCGGCAGGCGTGAGTACACGGTGAGAAGCGGCGCAAGTCGGCGATAGATCTCCGGGCGCATGCCAAGCACGAGTTGCAATTCCTCCAGGGCTTGAAAGGGAGCGTTGCCGGGTCGGTAAGAAAGTCCGGCCGCGCGGTATTCGGGTTCCTCGGCACCGTTGGGACGCTTGAGGGAATCGGCATCTCGCCAGTCGAGGATGGCGTCGAGGAGTCGGGAGGCTTCGTCGTCCTGCAATCCGATCGACAGAAGCAGCCCGCGCAACAAGGCGTCCGATGCGGTATTCACGTCGATTTTAGCAGACTCATCGCGCATCTCGATGCGCACCTGCGCCCCGTCGAAGGCCCAGTCGTGCGGGGCGCCGTCGCGCTTCCACGCCTCGGGCGCCGAAGGATCGTTGCGGTACGCCTCGACGATGGCGCGGTGCACGCCCGCGTCTGCCGCGGACTTCGCCTTCGCGATCGCGATGGAGTTGATCACGACGAGCGTCTCCGTGCGCCGCTCGATCACGAAGCTCGCCGCGACGACGGCGATGATCGCGGCGACCCAGATCACCAGGATGAGCGCAACGCCGCCCTGGCGGAACCGCCCGGCGATCACGTGTCCCTCCGCGGCCGGCACACGCGCTGGAACTGGCTCTCGAGGCAACCCGCCTCCTCGCCGAGCATCAGGTTCACCGTCATCTCCGGGAGCATCGCGCCGTCGGCGCCGCGGATGCGGATGCGGATGAGCTGCGGCATCCGACCCTCGAAGGTCCAGTCGTCGACCCATGCCGGGTCGGTGAAGTCGTTCTCGGAGCCGTAGTAGTCGAAGGCCACCGAGTCCACGTTGTCGAACAGGATCGACGCCTCGCCGTTGGCGAGCGGGCTGAAGTCCTTCTGTTCGTCGCCCGGCGGAGCGCGACGCATGACCACGTTGTTCGTGCGCTTGGCAGGATCCTGCTCGAGCGCGATACCCACGAGCGCGAGGCCGGTCGCCGAGATTCCGGCCGGACGCACCGAGACGAATCGCAGCGAGTCCTTCTTTCCCTCGAACGCGAACTTGAGCGCCATCGGGTCCTTCCACCGCATGGGGAAGAGCTCGCCCAGCTCCCTGCGCAGGAAATTCTCGGCAATGCGGCGATCGGCCGTGCGGCGGCCGTTGGCATCCGCGGCGTCCCATCCGCGCAGCCCGAATGCGAGGCCCGAGTAGAGCAGCACCAGCATCCCGCCCAGCAGGGCCAAGGCCACGACCATCTCGACCATCGTGAAGCCCGCGTCGAGCCGCCGCATCGTCACATGGTCCCCACGACGAGCGTGGCGAGCTCGAGCTGCTTGTCGACTCCGGCGCCGGACTTCCAGGCGACGCGCACTCCGATCCGTATCGGACTGAATGACGAGTAGACCCGCTGGCTGGGATCCGGCGAATCGTCGCCGCGCCCGATCGTCATGACCCAACGGAAGCGCTGGTCCTCGGACTCCCCCGAGGTCTCGCCCGCCTCGAACTGGTCGCCGATGCTCGCCTGCGCGATCTGCGTCTGCGCGATCTCCAGCGCACGCGAGTAATCGTCGAGGTCGACGGCGCGCGCCATCCCGGTCGAGAAGAGCTGGTACGAGGTCGCGAGCACGAGCGACAGCAGCACGAACGCCACGACGATTTCGACGAGGGTGAAACCGCGCTGTCGCCGCATCGCCCTAATCACCGATCGACACCCGGCCCGTGAGCCAGTCCACGTCCACGAGGAACCGGCGCTCGCCCGTCGAGACGGTGATCCGTCCGCCGGTGGAGCTGCCGTCCGGATAGAAGCGGATGCCGCCGCGCTTGTCGCTGGTGACCTCGGATTGCGCGGTGTCGAGCTTGAGGTCGATGCCGTCGGGAAGCTTGCGGGGCTCCGTCTCGCCGGGCAGCAGGAACTCGCGCGTGTCGAGATCCAGCATGAGCACGGCGTCCTGGCGCGTGGCCATCGCCATCGTCTGCGCCTGGCGCAGGCCCGATGCGAGCACGCGCGCGCTGGCCTTCAGGTCCGCGACCGACGTGCCCCGCATCGGAATGGCTAGCAGGAACGCGTAGATCACCACGGCCAGCACCAGCACCATGATGATCTCGATGAGGGTAAAGCCGCGCTGGCGCATGGTCTGGATTCCCGCCTTCACGGGAATGACGACCCTCAGTTGCTCAAATCCCGGTTCTCGCCGTCGCCGCCCACCTGGCCGTCGGCGCCGAGCGAGATGAGGTCGAACGCTTTTCCCGTGCCGGGCACCGCGTACTTGTAGTCGTGGTCCCAGGCGTCCTTCAGCTCATCGGGGTTCTTGACGTAGGGGCCGTTCCACTTGTTCTCGGTGCCGCCCGGCGCCTTTATGAGGTCCTGGAGGCTGCCCGGGTACTTGCCGACCTCGAGCTTGTACATCTCGATCTGGCCGGCGAGGTTCTGCAGCTTGATCTTGGCCTGCGCGGCCTCGGCGCGCTTGCTCTGCTCGAAGATCTTGGGCACGACGTACGCCATGATCCCCGCGAGCAGCACGAACACGATCACGATCTCGAGGATGGTGAAGCCCCGTTGGAGCATGTGCGCGGACCGGGAGCGATTTTTCATGGGGAACCCCTTCTCACTTGATCGGAATGTCGAACACGGAAAGCATCGCCGAGAGGATGGCGATGATGATGAAGCCGATGACCCCGGCCATGACCACGATCATGACCGGCTGGATGAGCGCCAGCACCTTGCGGATGGCGACCTCGACCTCGTTGTCGTAGGTCTCGGCCACCTGCATGAGCATGTCGTCGAGGCGTCCGGTCTCCTCGCCCACCATGATCATGTGCACGGCCAGCATCGGGAATCGTCCCGTCTCCATCATCGGCCTGCCCAGTCCCCGTCCCTCTTTCAGCTCGCGGGCGACGCCACCGACGGCCTCCGCAAGCCAGGCGTTGTTCATTGTTTCGCGAACGATGTTCAGGGCGCCCACCAGCGTGACGCCGTTGGACAACAACGTGCCCAGCGTCCGGGAGAAGCGCGCCATCTCAACGCGCGAGAACAGGTTTCCGATGACAGGCGCGGTCACGAGCCAGCGGTCGAAGCGGTAGCGGACCAGGGGATCCTGCAGCCGGCGCTGGGCCAGGAAGGCCAGGACGGCCGCCACGACCAGCATCAACCAGCCGTACTCACGTACGGCATCACCCATGAACAGCACCACCTGCGTGATGAGCGGGATCGCCTTGCCCGCCCCGGCGCTCGCGAAGATCGGCTTGAAGCGCGGGACCACGGCGCCGAGAAGGATCGCGACCGCGAGTACCGAGACCACGGCCAGGAACGCGGGATAAGTAAGCGACGCCGTGATGCTGTCGCGCAGCGCCTTGGCGCGCTCCATGTACTCCGCGAGCCGCAGCATCACCGACGGCAGGCTGCCGCCCGCCTCGCCCGCGCGAATCATGTTGACGTAGAAGCGCGAGAAGACACCCCGCTGGTTCTCCAGCGCCTTCGACAGGGGTGCCCCGCCGCGCACGTCGTTGCGGATCTTGTGCAACAGCTCCGCGATGCGCGGGTTGGCCGCGAGGTTGATCAGGATCTCGAAGCTGCGATCGAGCGGCAGGCCCGCGCGAAGCAGCGTCGCGAGCTCCCGCGTGACGATGCCGATGTCCTGCTGCGAGATCGTCTTGCGGCTGAAGAGCGAGACGCCGGGCTCGCGCACCGACGCGGCCTTCGCAGCGCCCGCCTCCTCCGCGCGGATGGGGATGAAGCCCATCTCCTGCAGGCGCGCGACGGCAGCCTGGTTCGAGGAGGCTTCGAGCACTCCCTCCTGCACCTCCCCGCTGGGAGTGACCGCCTTGTACTGGAAGAACGGCACCGGGCTACTCCTCGCGCGTGACGCGCAGGACTTCCTCGATGGTGGTGATGCCCGCGAGCGACTTGCGCAGGCCGTTCTCGAACAT
>Ga0105242_10004990_pt1 | contig 10265 bp, 12 predicted proteins | sample KBSM24metaG_FD_81521 | JGI IMG/M metagenome (GOLD analysis project Ga0105242, IMG submission 81521) | Miscanthus rhizosphere microbial communities from Kellogg Biological Station, Michigan, USA - KBS M2-4 metaG | ecosystem: Host-associated > Plants > Roots > Rhizosphere > Soil | place... | reverse complement strand
GAACGACGTCGGCTCGTCAAACCATCTGCGGCCCCAGTCGTCCATGCGGGCTTGGAGGTAGGCGCCGTCCACGAAGAGATAGTTCATGGGCGTCACTCAAGCATTGGCAGGAAGTGGGCAGGGATGTGGGGACAGCTACAAGAATCGAGCGCTATACCCCGTGGAACCTAGCGTCCTGGCGGAGAGGGCGGGTTCGAACCCAACAGGGTCGAAAGGCCGAGCACCGATCGGCTGATTCTCACAATTCCCTTACCGGCCGCACGTTCATGAGTGTGCCGTCAAACGCGGTGGTCGTAGATGAATCGCCGGACCTTCTTTGCAGTCAGCTTCGTGGCATCAGGGTGAGCCGGATTGATCAAAACGTTGTCCTCCTCGTTGATGATCACCGAGGGAACCGCGAGGAGCGCGGTGCGAGCGGCAACCAGCCAGGCCGATCCCGCAGCTCGCGAAACGCGACCTTCAGGGATGGCGTCCCATCCGACGGCCGGCGGGCGGGCCAGGATTTCCCGGGCTGCCCAGACCTTGTCGGGAACATCGATACGGACCAGGTAGCGATTCCAAGGCAGTGAGGCTCCGCGACCGAAATGCGCGCGGGTCTCCCAAGCCGCCAGGGAGATCGATGTCGCCGCATACGTGACGTGCTCGCCGGGGTGGTTCCAGCGCGCACCCTTGTGGGCGGCGCCCTTGCCGAGCATGTCCTCGGCCGTCCACTGTGGCGTGTCGGAGGCGACACGCCACACACTCACCGTCACGCCGGCAACCCGCCGCGCATGCGCTCGAGCACCTGCTCGACGGCGCGCTGGCCCTCCGGGTTGCGGAGCATTTCAGCGGGGGACTTGCCCCCGAGCTCGGGCAATGCCTGACGCATCCACTGCGAGAGCCAAGCCTCCTGATCGAAGTGGGTCAGTTGCTCGGGGTCGCCGCTCTCCTTCAGGAGCCGCCGCAGCGTTGCCGCGACGCGCAAGAACGCCATGACCCGGTGGCCGGCCACGTCCGGGAGCGGCTCCTTCGCCTCCACCTTGCGCCTGAGCGTGGTCTGCGAGACCCCGATGAATTCCATGACGTCAGCCGCTGGTTCTCCCGTGGCCGCCGCAATCACGTCGACCATATACGTCGGCACCCCAGCTTCGATCGCGTCATAGAGATCGACCTCGGGTGTCGCGAGCACCTCCTGGACCAGCGTCTCGAAGGTCGAGCGTTGCTGACCAGGGGACTTGTGGCCTCGAAACGTCGGCCAGAATGAGGTGGCCGGACTCGGTACTGCGCTCATGTCGTTTCCATTTGGCTATCTAAAAGTAGCCAAATGGTACGCCTTTTGTGCGGGGATCGTGAAGCAGCACAGGAAATTGTCGGCTTCGCGTGAGACTTTCGTCTCCTTGATGAGCTCAACTGCGCTTCGCACCGAACCCGCGCATCGCAGCCAGGCGCAAATCCCGTTCGGTCGTCAGGTACCCTGAAGTCGTTCCGATCGAAGCATGCCCGAGGTTGTTCTGCACAACCTGGATCGGCACGCCCGTTTCGCCCGGCCGCCCGTTCAGCGCGTGGGAGCCGTGCGTGTGCCGCAGCCAGTGCGTGCTGGCCTTTCTGAGTTGCTTCGCGTCCTCGGGGTCGAGCTCGGCCGCGATCCGGGCCAGTAAGGCCTTGATGCCTTTGGCCAGCCCGGACATCGACCATGGCTGCGCCGTTCCCTCCTCGAACCGCATCAGCACGGAGACGTCCTGGTTGCTCTCGGCGGTCACGTCCGCTGCCAGGCCATTTCGATCGAGGTCCTCCTGGAGCTCTTCGACGAGCGACACCGGCACGGGCACCTTGCGCAACTTGCTGCCCTTGCCGACGACGGTCACCAGCCATCCGGTGTGCTGCTTGCCGTTCGGCAACCGGTAATCGACTTGGCGCAGGTCGCCGCACTGGGCATGGGCCATCTCTGACAGGCGAAGTCCCGTCGCGTACAGCCACCGGACTGCTCGTGCCCGCCGTCGTCCGATGTCGTCGACCGCGATCGCCGCGAGACGCTCCTCGATCGCGTCCCACTGGTCAAAGGTGAGGGTGCGTCGAGATCCGAGCGCCCGGCCGGTTTCGCGGGGCAGCGACACCCCCGCAAAGGCGTTGCCGATGAGGTAGTTCTGGCTGACGAGGAAGGCAAAGAGGCTTCGCAAGATGACGATCGCCTGGCGCAGCGCCACGGGTCCGAGCGGCCCTTCGAGCGGTCGCCAGAGGGGAGACCACCTCTGGTGGTGCCGCGGCCCACACCATCGTGCCGGCGGTGCCACGAGGAACCACTTGAAGGCCTGGACGTCCTCGACCGTCAAAGACGAGAGCGCCTTGCCCTGCTCGAGAATGGCCCAGAGCAGCAGTCGCTCGGCCTCCTTGCGGTAGGTCCGGTGCGTGGCGGTCTTGCCGGTTCCGTTCGGGTCGTGCTTTGTCGCGAGCCACGCGGCAATGGCCTCGTAGTCGCTCTTCGCCTCCAGCAGGCATTGATGCAGCGGCGCCCGGAAGCGTCCTTCGCTGCCGTCGAGCTCGGCGGGAATCAGGAACTTCTCGAACGGCACCACCGCCCTTGACTTGCCCGTCACCTGATCGAGCTGCGTCGACTGGAGCTGAGACCTCGGAACAGCGACGTGGCCGCCGATCGGCAAGCCGGTCGAGCCCTGATGCTGGCGGAGCCAATCGACGATCCGCTGCGCCTTGGTCTCACCCACGCCCGGAACGACAGTCCACCAGCGCGCGCCGACGCCGTTGATACGCGCCGCGACGTCGGCCAGGGTGCTGAGCTTGGCTTTCTCGAGCCGAGTGGCCAGGTTCGGCTCGAACCAGGCGCTGACGTGATCCTCCTTGCCAGGATCCTGGGCGACCAGCCGCTCGAGCCAGCGCAGCGCCTCGAGCTGGCGGCGGATGAGGCGAGAGCGACGCGACCTCCGCTCGACGTCAGTTCCGGGTCCGTACGCCTCGACGAAGGCGAGCTGCTGCTCGGCCTCCGTGAAGTCCTCCAGCCCGCGCTCGGCCGCAAACGCCGCCAAGCTGGGCAGCACTGGCACGTCTTCGATCCGTTCCGCGTCAAGCAGGACCAGCCGAGCCGTGCCTGGCTTTGCGTGCCGGCGTGCCGCAGCGGCGAACTCGCCTCGGATCCAGGCGATGGTCGACTTGACCTTGCGCAGGTCCTCGTGCTCGCCCTCGAGCGACAGGTAGCGGTCCCAGCTCGCCTGGACGTTGATACCCTGGGCCACGGCGCGCATGAACGCAAAATGGCCGGGGCTCAGCCGTCGGCTGGCTGCTTCCTTGGCGACCTTGCGCGCCGACTTCATCCCCGCTGCCTCATGTCCGCTGATCGCCTAGACGAACTCGAACGGCAACTGCGCGAGTCGATCGGCCGTGCTCTCCGGAACGCCGTGTCTCGCGATCCGGCCTGGCGGCGGCTTGCGGCAACGCTCGGCATCGGGGCAGATATTCAGAACGGGATGTCATCGCCGCCATTGACGGAGCCGCCCTTGAGCCGCGACGAGGCGGATCCCGCCGCCGCCGACGACTGATCGCTTTCAGCTGCGGCGTCGATCTGGGCGTTGCCGAGCGCCTGCTCGAGCGCCTTCTCGACCGCGTCGATGCGCTGCTTGCAGACCTTGTACGCCTCTACCGACTCGCTGACGATCGTCGTCAGGTTGTCGATGTCGGGTTCCTGCTGCGAGCGCAGCGTCTGTGCGTGCTTCTGCAGCGTCGCGTAAGCGTCGCGAAACGTCTTTTCTTCACTCATGACTTCTCCTTGTCGCGGATCACCGACGCGTCGATGGATCCGTCCTGAAACTGCACCTCAAGGGCGTCCGCCTGGCCGGCGGTCGCCGCGCTCGTGATCACGCCGCCTGCGGCCGACCGCACGACCGCGAATCCGCGGCCGAGCGTCTTCTGCGGTCCTTGCGCGACCACTTCCCGAAACGTCGACTCGGCCGCATCGGCACCCCAGCGGAGCGTGCTCCGCGCCAGGCGATCGACTTCATCGAACAGCTCCCTCGCCCGCGCCCGCTGGCCGGCTGCGGCCTGGCCGGCGCGCCCGAGCACGTCGCGACGGGCATCGTGGATTTCTCGTCGGGCGTTCCGAATGCCAGTCGCCGCATCCGCCTGCACCTGCGCCACCAATGACGCCGAGCGACTGCGTGCGGTGGCCAAGCGACCGCCCGCGCCGGCGCGCACATCCGACAGGGCGTGCAGTGCGCCTTGTGCCGCGCCATGCAGGCTCTGACGAGCGTTGCGCTGAACGGAAGCCATCTCCTCTTCGGTCCTGGTCCGTGCCGATGCAATGGCCTCGAGCGCCTGGCGCTCGACACTGCCATCGGCGTGATCGACCGCCGCACGAGCGGTACGCAGCTGGCGAGCGGCGAGGCCGGCGAGCTCGTCGAACACTCCTTGTGACTCGCGCGCACGCTTGACGATCTGCGCCTGGATCCCTGCGATGACCTTGCTCGGCGTGTCGAAGCGCTGGTGCGCCACCTCATCGAGCACGGTGCTGTCGCGCTCGTGGCCGATGCCGGTTAAAACCGGGACGGAACTCAGGCAGATGAAGCGCGCCAGCTCGTAGTCGTTGAGCCAGGCGAGGTCGTTGACCGCGCCGCCGCCGCGGATGATGACGATGGCATCGGGCGCCGCCGTCGTCCAGGTCGCCAGCGACCGTTCGATCGCTTGGCGGATCAGCGCCGGCGCGTCCTCGCCTTCGAAGCGGCTCTGAACATAAATGGCGTCGCACACGCCGTGGCGTTGCAGCCGATCTGCGTCTCGGGCGAAGTCCCCCAGTCCGGCGGCGCGCGGCGGAGAGACGACGAGCAGCACGCGGAAGTCCCACGGGGCAGGCAGCTGGCGGTTGCGATCGAAGATGCCCTCGGCTCTGAGTCGCTCGCGGATCTCGCGCTTCCTGGCCTCGAGGTCGCCGAGGGTGTACGCCGGATCGATCGCGTCGATGTGCAGCGTCAGGCCGTGCTGCGGACTGAACGCCGGCCGCGCCCGGATCAGCACCTTGATGCCCGCGGCAAGCCGAACGCCGGTGGCCGCCTGGAAGGTGCCGAGGACCCGTTCGACGTCTCTGCTCCAGACGATGCCTCTGGCCTTGGCGAGGAGGGCGCCGCTGGCATCGCGCTCGGCGAGCTCGAGGTAGACGTGCGGATCGCCGTCTGCGCGGACCACTTCGGCCGTGGTCCAGACGCCTTGGCGGAACACCTGCTCGACGGCGGTGGCGACGCCGGCCAGGAGCGTCGAGAGCGGGACCCCTTTGGCCTCGGTCGTGAGCTCCTTGCTCACCAGCTTCGACGGATCGACCGGCAGCCAGTCCGTGAACGGCTCGAGGTCGCGGCCAATCGGCACGAACCACTTGCGGGCCTCGCTGTCCCAGCGGGCACCCTTGGCCTTCGCTTCGGCCTTCTGGTTGAACGGGACGTTGAGGTAGGTCGTCACGCGGGCGCGCTCGCCTGGATCAAGTGGTGGCCGGACCGCTGCGGTCGCGCTTCGGATAAGGCGTGCCGTCCCGGTGTGTGTAGAGAGCAGGCTTTTGGTGCGGCGGCGAGAGCAGGTCGACGTCCGGATACGTGGCCGCATCGCTTGCCAGGCGCGTGCCGATCTCCAGGAACGTCGCATCTTCGGCAGAACGGTTCTGCAGGTGGTGACCGTTCGGGTCATTTGCCTTGAACCCGGCGGCGTCGCCGACGCGCAAGAGCTCTTCGCCGTCATCCGTGACGAGCACGAGCTCGCCGCTCAGCACATAGACGAGCTCGTCGGTGCTGGTGTGCCAGTGCCTCTGGCTCGACCAGGCGCCCGGCGGCAGACGAACGAAGTTGACCCCGAACTGGGTCAGGTCCGCGGCGTTGCCGATCCGCGTTCGCGCCCGCGAGCGGCACGGCTCGTCCAAGGGTGGCGGATAGAGCGTGCCGACCACCGGAGGCAGTGACATGACGTTGATGCGCTTGCTCATTTGGCGGCCTTGTGAAGCCAGCTGCCAACCGCGATCGCGGTTCGGCCCTGGAGAAATCCAGCCATCACCTGCAGCCCGATCGGCAGGCCCGATGGCCGAGCCCCGACATAGCTCTTGGCGGTGACACGGTGATCCGCACAACGGCGCAAGGAGCCTGGGCGGAGCTCAAGCCCGCTGCTGTTCCCGCTCAGCACGCCCGAACACGAAGTAGCTCGCCGTTCGCCCGACTTCCGTCTGCCAACCGAGCGCCTGCAGATCGCTCGTCAACTCCGCCGGCTCCCGAAACAGCTTGACGATCCGAAAGCTGCGCCCGTCGTTGAGTCGCCGCTCCTGGATCCCGTCAGGGTCCGGCATCCGGTGATTGTTCGCCGTGGACGTCTGGTCTGGTAGGGAGTCGATAAAGAAGACACGTCCGCGGGGCTGCAGGGCGGCAGCCACGCTCCGCCAGAACGGTGCGAAGCGCTCGGCCGGCACATGGCTGAGCCAGAACGAGAAGAAGACGGCGTCGAACCTGACGTCTGGTCTCCAGTCGAAAAGGTCAGCGATCTGGTAGTGGGGCAAGGGCAGGCCCGCGCCGCGGAGGCGGGTCCGGTTGATCTCGATCGTCTCCGGCGAGGCGTCGATGCACGTCAGTCGGTCCGCAGTGCGAGCAAGCCGCTCAGTCCACCAGCCGGTGCCGCAGGCAAGGTCGGCGACGTGGCCGGTCAGCGCTGCCGCCGCGAGTTCCGTGTCGACTTGTTCAACCTCGGCCTTCCAGCGGGCGGTCGCGTCTGGCCCGCGGTCATACCGACCGCTGCGCTGCCACCACTCGTCGTACTCAGGGGCTCTGGCGCGGTAGTAGGCGGCCTGTTCGTTCAGGATCTCCTGGCCTGAGTCGGTCAATGGACGCTCCTCGAAGGTTTGCTGCTCACCGCCCGGACGCCCCAGCTGCGCGCAGCGTCGCCAGGAACGCCCCGAGCACGACCTGGTGGAGCGGTCCGACCGGCCGCTCGAGCATCGCATGGAGGGCAGCCAAGATGGCTTTCGTCTGCTCCGCAGTAAAACGGGCCGGATGAAACTCCCGCAGCGACTCGAGCGCGGCCATGGCGACTCGCGGGTCTGCCTGGTCGACGAGGGTCATCAGGAGCTCGATCGAAGCGTCCTGGCGCGCCCAGCCGAGGACTTCGGCGCAATGCTGCTGCCAAATGAGGGGACGTTTGGGCCAAATTGCGCTCAAGCCCAGCAAGTCCTTGTCGCTGAGCTTCGCCGCGACGCTGCCGGCCAAGACGACGCCCTCGTCCGCCCAAGCGTCCTCGTCGAGCGTGGTGCTCTCGGAGAGCGTCCGGTCGAAGTCTTGCAGGGCAGCCATTTCTGAGAACCTTGTGGATGATAATCCTCATTATCATCCGTCCAAGTTGGGGTCGGAAGTTCACCCCACCAAGCGACAGAGCTCGCTTTGCTGGCCAGATCTGACCAAGCGGTCATGCCACCCTTGAGAACGGCGTACCTGACTGCGTAGGGCGTATTACGCGAGCCGCCGCTGAGTCAGGCTCACCCTCGACCCACCACACCCGACCGCGCCGAGCGATCTTGGCCGCGTTGACGGCTGCTCGCGCCTCAGCGCGATCTTGCGCAGAGTGGTTTTTGCCGCGCAAGCTGCCGACGAGCTTTCATCAGCTTAGCGACTATCCGCTCCCTATCGGGGACCGCCCGCATTCGTGGCCCTCCAGAGGCGACCCCTGACGACCAGGTAGCAGCCATCGGCCTGGAGCATGCGCTCCAAGAACGGGCGGTCCTTCCCCAGCGCGGCGTTGAGCTCCTTGATGAACGGCATCCCGGTCGAGGCGGGTTGCCTGCGGCGGGGAGAGCGCGGCGGGCGGATTGTTCGGATCGAACGCCAGTGCATGGAGTGCGCCGCAGAGCCGGAGCGGGACCCATCGGCATCGGGGTCGCCCGCACAAATTTTCGCGCGCGCCACGTTCGCGTTTCCACCCATTGGCCGAGGCGCAATAGTGGCTTCAGGGCGCTGAATCGAATCGCGTCGCACCACCATCGGCAAGGCTGACTACTGCCATTAGGTGTCAGGCGGAGGGTGCTTCGATCGGTGCGCCGGCCAGCTACAGAATGGGCCGCCGAGCAGATGGGGAATCAGAATTACGCCAGTCGGCATGGGATCTGGACACCTTCGCGGCCACACCCCTACCATGGCTCATCTGGAGGATCACGACATGGCTACCACCACGCTATTCGGCTTCGACGGGTCGACCTACGTTCGGACCGTCAAGATGGTTTTCGTGGAGAAGCGCTTCACCGACTTCACGCAAGTGCCCGTGAACGTGTTGGCTGGCGAGCCCAAGCAGCCGGAGCATCTGGCGCGCCATCCGTTCGGCAAGGTTCCGGTGCTCGAGATGAACGGCATGCGCATCCTCGAGACCTCGGCGATCGTGCGTTACCTGAACGACGTGCTGCCCGGTAAGCTGCTTGTTCCTGGCACACCCGAGGAGCGTGCGCGCATGGACATGGTGATCGGCATGCTCGATTCGTATGGCTACGGGGCGCTGGTGGGCGGCGTCGCAGCATTTCACCTGTTCCCTGACTTCGTGGGTGGCAAGAACGAATCGATGCGTCAGGGCGGCATCGAAGCGGGCCGCAAGGTGATTGAGTTCGCCATGAAGACGAAGGGCGATTCGCGCTTCATCGCTGGCGAGCTCAGCCTGGCCGACCTTTACCTGGCGCCGGTCCTGTTCTACGTCTCGCTCACGCCCGACGCGCCCGCCTTGTTCGACGTGCAAGGCTTTGCCGACTGGTGGTCCCGCGTTCAGCAGCTGGACAGCTTCAAGGCCACCCAGCCGAACCTCGGTTGACTATCGGCACGCCCGGAGGAAGCTCGCGAACAGGCGTTCGTCCACTGGCGGCACTGGGGCGGAGCAGGGAGCAGCCGCTCTCGGGCCAGAGGCAGTCGCTCGCGAGTAACCGCTGTCGCATTGCATGACGAACGCCAGAAGGGCTGAGGGCCTGGCAAGCTGGCCGTGCGCGGTTGGGCGCCAGGGTTTAACAGGCAAGCGGGGGGATGGGTTCCAAGCTCGAGCAACAAGGTTTACGCTCGGGCAAAAGTTCCCACAAGGGATGGCGTGTTCGCCGACATTCGGATCTGATGAGCTCAGCCAGCTGCACCGTGACGCGAGCTATCTGCCTGCTATTGCTGACGTCGTCGTTGTCGTGCCATGCAGAGGCCCCGCGAATCAGCTCTTTGGCAGGCATAACCTTGGGATCGAGCCCTGAGCAGGTCGGCGAGTTCCTGAAGGGGCAAAGACTCTACTGCGAAGTCTCAGCGTACGGGTTCCCCGACGAAGAGTATACGGAAGGCATCGAAACGATTTCCGCTTCCACTGTGTCCGTCGACGGAACCAGTGAGTGCCGTTCGAGCGCGTCAAAGGCCGGAGTAGCGACGTACCTGTCCGTGCGATTCGCGAGAAGACAGATCGACTCGTCCACTGGCGCCATGTCGATCTCTCACGAGGAGTTCTTCTCACTGCCATCAACAACGATCGGGCAGCGATTGTCCGGCCTGAAGGGCACTTATGGCGAGCCTTCTGAGCTGCTGGTCGAGCGACGACCTGCGATCGGCCCCACGGACATTGTCATTCCCGGCCTGTTCTTTTACGAGGTGCGGGCGCGCTGGTTTGCGAAGTCAGCACAGCGCGGCAGCCAGTGCACGTCCTGCCGGTTTCAAATGTCTGCAAGACTGTCGACTCACGGGCCGCCGGACAAGCTCGCGACAGATCTGAAGGCCGCAATGGTTACGGTGTACCTCGAAGATGAGATCAGGAGCGCCCGCGATCGCACCTGGTTCAGTCGCCGTAGGTAAGCCGTCTGGGAGTTCTTGGTGGAGAGCTTGCCGTGATGGTCGAGGCAGGCAGGCTCATCCGTGACGAGTGGTAGGCACCGGCCGCCGTATGAAGCGCCTGCGCGTCGCGCTGGGGCGTTCTGATCGCGTGGGCGGCCGCGGCGCTCGACCGAGATCGGAGCATGGTCGCTCCACGGCACGAGACCATGGATCTCAGCGGCGCGGACATTTGCGGTAAGGTCGTCGGACACCAGCTCGTAGTCGACGCGCGCCGCGTCGCGGCCGGGCACCCGCTGGTCGATTGAGACACGATGTTTTGAGGGCAGGGCAGTTCGTCATACGAAGGTCGTCGCTCATCAAGGGGCAGCGGAGTACGGCTCCCCCTTGGCCGCTGGGCTGATCCCCGAAGAAGGTCCGGCTAAAGCCCGACGCAAGGCCGTAGCGAGCAGGCCGGCTCGCCCGTCGCGCCATCGCTCTCGCTCGGTGTCACGCCGG
>Ga0105242_10004989_pt1 | contig 10266 bp, 10 predicted proteins | sample KBSM24metaG_FD_81521 | JGI IMG/M metagenome (GOLD analysis project Ga0105242, IMG submission 81521) | Miscanthus rhizosphere microbial communities from Kellogg Biological Station, Michigan, USA - KBS M2-4 metaG | ecosystem: Host-associated > Plants > Roots > Rhizosphere > Soil | place... | reverse complement strand
TGGAAGATCGCCGCGGCCATCGCCGCGCCCGCCAGCGCCGGGCCGGCGCCGAGCAGCGACGCGAGGCCCGCGCTCGCCGCATCCGGAACGACCGCGAGGATGAGCTGCGAGGCGCCCAGAGCGGCAACCGCGCCGAGACCGATGACGATGAGCCACTGCAGCGCCAGCGGCGCGCGCGTCAGCTGCACCTTGAGCGCGCAGACGACGAGGAGCCAGATCAGCACGCCGGGCAGCGCGACGCTGGCGCCGGCGGCGGTCATTGAAAGCCAGGTCGCGAACGTCGCTGCGCCGAAGACCATGCCGATCGCCATCGTGGCGTGGACGAAGAGGAGCGCGCGCAGGACGACGCCGACGTGGCAGACGTCGAACGCCGACTCCGGGCCGCGTCGACGTCCGACCGCCTCGGGCGCGATGACGTCGAAGACGGTCGTGCCGAATCCGGTCGAGCGCGACGGCGCTACACCGGAGGTGGGGCCGGGGGCAGGCGTGACCAAGGCCATGCTCATCGGCGACGAGACGGCGCCGATAGAATCGCGCGAATCCTGGCGTGACACATGCTCGGGATTGTCGCCAACCGACGCCCGGCCGTGGGGCCCATGTTGCACTTGCGACGACGACGATCCGTGCGGATCACCACGCTTGCCCCGGGTCGGCAACCTCAAGATACATGTCCGCGAACCAGTTCGAGAAAAAATCCGAGGCCTGGTCGGCGCTGTTCACCGAGCCGACCAGCGAGCTCGTCAAGCGCTACACGGCGAGCGTGACCTTCGACAAGCGCCTGTGGCGCGCCGACGTCGCCGGCAGCTTGGCGCATGCGGCGATGCTCGCTGACCGCAAGGTGATCACGCCGGCCGATCTCGTCGCGATCCAGCGCGGCCTCGCGACGATCAGCGAGGAAATCGAGCGCGGCGACTTCATATGGAACGTCGACCTCGAAGACGTCCATCTCAACATCGAGGCGCGCCTGATCGAGCTCGCCGGCGACGCCGGCAAGCGCCTGCACACCGGCCGCTCGCGCAACGACCAGGTCGCGACCGACATCCGCCTCTGGCTGCGCGACGAGATCGAGGCGATCGGCGCCCTCCTCGCCGAGCTGCAGCGCGTGCTCGTCGAGCTCGCGGCGCTGCACGTCGAGACGGTGATGCCGGGCTTCACGCACCTGCAGGTCGCGCAGCCGGTCTCGTTCGCGCACCACCTGCTCGCCTACGTCGAGATGTTCGCGCGCGACGGCGAGCGGATGGCCGAAGTGCGGGCGCGGACCAATCGACTGCCGCTCGGCGCCGCGGCGCTCGCCGGAACGAGCTTCCCGCTCGACCGCGACGCCGTCGCGAAGGCGCTGCGGATGGACGGTGTCTGCCAGAACAGCATCGACGCGGTGAGCGACCGCGACTTCGCGATCGAGTTCACGGCGGCGGCGAGCCTGGCGATGCTGCACGTCTCGCGCCTGAGCGAAGAGCTCGTGATCTGGATGAGCCAGAGCTTCGCCTTCATCGAGCTCGCCGACCGCTTCACGACCGGCTCGTCGATCATGCCGCAGAAGAAGAACCCCGACGTCGCCGAGCTCGCGCGCGGCAAGGCCGGCCGGGTCGTCGGCCACCTGATGGGCCTCCTGATGCTGATGAAGGGCCAGCCGCTCGCCTACAACAAGGACAACCAGGAAGACAAGGAGCCGCTCTTCGACAGCGTCGACACGCTGAAGGACACGCTGCGCGTCTTCATCGAGATGGTGCCGGGCATCGCCGTGAAGGCCGAGGCGATGGAGCGCGCCGCGCGGCTCGGCTACGCGACGGCGACCGACCTCGCCGACGCGCTGGTGACCAAGGGCGTGCCGTTTCGCGACGCGCACGAGGCGGTGGCGCGCGCCGTCAAGCACGCGATGGGCCTCGGCGTCGACCTGGGCGAACTGCCGCTCTCGGTGCTGAAGAACTTTCACCCGGCGATCGGCGCGGACGTGCAGGGCGTCCTCACGCTGCGCGGCTCGCTCGCGTCGCGCAACGTCGTCGGCGGGACGGCGCCGGAGCAGGTGAAAAAGCAGATCGCCCGGCATCGAACGCGGCTGGCGGCGCCGGGCTGAAGCGCCGGGCGGCGCCGCAGCGCTCAGGTCGCCGGCGGAGATCGCATCTTGTTCGGCGGATCGCCCGAAGAAGCGCTGGCCGGGGGCGAGTCCGGGTTCCAGAGCCAGCCCAGGCACACCGGCGCGCGCAGGTCTCCGCCGAGATAGGCGACGACGACCTCGTCACCGACCGCGGGCGAGAACGCCGCGGTCCGGCCCCGGGAGGTCACGCACAGAGCGGCCCAGGCGGGTTCAGCCTTGACCGCGGGGATCGCGACGAGGACCCGTCCCCGGTTGGCGGGGTCGGTCGTGCTTTTCACGATGGCGCGATGCAGCCCCAAAGAATCGCTCATGGCGTCACCCCACTCGACTGCGAGCACCGGCGCAGCGTATCGCTTCAGCCGGGGTCGGACAAGGCCTCGATCAGCGCAGCGGCAGCTCGCTCGCCTCGTACGTCGCCTGAGCAGGTGAGAAAGCAGATCGCCCGGTGCCGGGCGAGGCTCGGGCGCCGGGCTGACGACGCCAAGGCCGCCGCGCTCGCGCGGCAACCCGAGGTCATCACTTTCGTGGAGGCATCGGCAGGCGATTCGCGGCAAGCTGCACAGGCGATGCAAGCGAACACCCGACATAAGATCCGCGGAACGGCGGGAGACGAAAGTGGATCGACGAGCCTTGGCGCCACAAGACTCGCGCGTGCTGCGCACGGGCGCGGTCGTCGTGGCCCTGCTTCGGGTCGACGCGGCCGCGCTTGCCGCGGATTGCCCGCCCCCGCAGCAGACCTTGTTCGCCTGCGCCACGGCCGCGAAGACGATCTCGGTGTGCGGCACCCCCGACCTGACCGCGACGACGGGTGCCCTGCAGTACCGTCTGCGCGGCCGCTCGACGCTCGAGCTCGCCTATCCCCCGGCGGGCGCCGACTGGCGCGCCGTCACCAGCGCGGGAACGCTGACGTTCTCGGGAGGCGGCGGTGCTTTCCTCGCCTTCTCGCGCGCGCCCTACCGCTACGTCGTCTACTCGGCCATCGGTCGCGGCTGGGGCAGCAAGGCGGGCGTCGCGGTCGAGAAGAACGGCAAGAGGATCGCCAACCTCGCGTGCAAGGGCGAAGCGAGGTCGGAGCTCGGTCCCGAGCTTTTCTCGAGGGCAGGAATCGCGTCGTCGGAAGACGGCTTCGAGCTGCCCTGAACGATGCGGCGCCTGCCCGCTTCACTCGCTCTTCCATCTCAACCAGGAGAAAACGATGATCCAGGTCGATGCACAGACGATGCGCGAAATCGCCCCGCGCTTCAGCGGCGCCAACGGCGAGCGACAGGGCAGGATCATCACCGCCGTCGGCGAGGTGCTGGCCGCGACCCTCGAGTCGTACGCGATCGACACGCGATTGCGGATCGCCCACTTCCTGGCGCAGACGTGCCATGAGTCGGCGGGCTTTCGGACCACCGAAGAGTTCGCCAGCGGCGCGGCGTACGAAGGGCGCGCCGACCTCGGCAACACGCACGCGGGCGACGGCGTTCGCTACAAGGGGCGCGGCCTCCTGCAGCTGACGGGCCGCGCCAACTACCGCAAGATCGGCGGCTTGATCGGATGCGATCTGGAAGGCCACCCCGAGCTCGCGGCCGAGCCGGTGCTCTCGCTCAGGATCGCGTGCGAGTTCTGGAAGAAGAACGAGATCAATGCGCTGTGCGACGCCGACGACGTCGTCGCGGTGACGCGCCGCGTCAACGGAGGCACGAACGGACTCGCCGAGCGGCGCGAGCTGACCGGCAAGGCGAAGGTCGCCGTCGCGCGCATCGAGGGCTTCGTGCTGACCGGCGTCGCGCCGCCAACGAACGGAAGACCGGTGCTGCGCCGCGGGTCCAAGGGCGATGCCGTGGGCGAGCTGCAGCGCCGGCTGCGCCTGCTCGGCTTCATGGTGGCGGTCGACAACGATTTCGGCGCCGGCACCGAGGTCGCGGTCGCCGCGTTCCAGCAGCAGCAGCATCTGGAATGCGTCGACGGGATTGCCGGCAACGACACGTGGACGGCCCTCGACGAGGCGGTCAAGGGCGTCGCGCAGTAGCAAAGCCGCGTTGAGACGCCGCGCCCACCGTGGAAGCGACGCGGCGCCCTCGGCAGCCGACACCGCCAGCGCCAGTGAACTGAGGGCGAGAGCCGCTCAGCGCAGCGGGAGCTCGGTCGCCTCGTAGGTCGCGAGCTCGGGCGGATGCGCGGCGAGGCGCCCGGCCTGCGCGGCGAACTCGCGCGACGCCGGGACGCGAAAGTGCGCGAGCAGTGCCTCGCGATCGGCCCAGCGTTCGAAGAACACGAGCCGAAGACCGTCGTTGACGTCGACCGTGACGCCGTGCTCGAGACAGCCGGGCTCGGCACGCGAGCGAGCGACGTGCTCGAGACTCAGGCGGCGCAGCTCGTCGATGGTGTCGAGGCGGGCCTGGATCGAGCCGGTGACGATGATCATGGGATCAGTGTATGCGTCGCCAGCATCACGCGAAACGTTAAGTCGGTGTTGAATCGCCATCTGCGACTCGGCAGCGAACGCATTCGCCGGCCGCCGGTCCGCATGACCGATCGGCGCGTCGGCGACCGCCGCGGCGCCCTCCGGCCGCCGATGGAGAAGCCCGGCACGAATGCATCCGGGCGCGCAGAATGCCGGAGCGTCGGGCATCCGCAATGACCGCCAAGACTCCGGCTCTCGTCTTCGCTCCATCGCGCCCGGCCCCGGTGCGGGCGCAGCGCTGGCTGGCCGCGTCGGCGCCGCTCCTGCTCGCCGGCTGCCAGTCGGCGTTGCTCGACCCGCGCGGTCCGGTCGGGCGCGCTGAGCGGCTCATCCTCGTCAACTCGCTCGCCATCATGCTCGCGATCGTCGTGCCGACGATCATCGCGACGATCGCCTTCGCGTGGTGGTTCCGCGCCTCGAACAAGCGCGCGCGCTACCTGCCGACCTGGGCGTTCTCGGGCCGTATCGAGCTCGTCGTCTGGTCGATCCCGGTGATGGTGATCCTGCTGCTCGGCGGCGTCACCTGGCTCGGCTCGTACGACCTCGATCCCGCGAAGCCGCTCGCGTCGGAGCGCAAGGCGATCGACGTCCAGGTCGTCTCGCTCGACTGGAAGTGGCTCTTCATCTATCCCGAGCAGGGCGTCGCCGCGGTCAACGAGCTGGTCGTCCCCGCGGGCGTGCCGATCCACTTCACGCTCACGTCGGCGAGCGTCATGAACACGTTCTTCGTGCCGCAGCTCGGCAGCATGATCTACACGATGAACGGGATGGCGACCGAGCTGCACCTGCAGGCCGACGATCCCGGCACCTACTACGGCCGGTCGGCGCACTTCAGCGGCGACGGCTTCTCCGACATGGAATTCCAGGTGCGCGCGCTACCGGCGGCCGAGTTCGACGCCTGGGTCGCGTCAACGCGCGCCGCATCCCGACCGCTCGATGCGGCAGGCTACACCGCGTTGATGCGGCAGGGCCTGCAGCCTCGCCCGGTGCTGTTCAGCGCCGTCGAGCCCGGCCTCTTCGACCGCATCGTCATGCAGCACATCCCGCCGGGGCCGGGGCCGGCGCTCGAAGGCAAAGGCGCGAGGGAGAAGTGAGATGCTCGGCAAGCTGACCTGGGCCGCGATCCCGTTCCACGAGCCGCTGCCGCTCGTGTCGGCGGCGGTCGTCGGGCTCGTGCTGCTCGGCACGATCGCCTGGGTCGTCGCCAAGGGTCACCTGCCCTACCTCTGGAAGGAGTGGCTGACGAGCGTCGACCACAAGCGCATCGGCATCATGTACATCATCCTGGCGCTGGTGATGCTGCTGCGCGGCTTCTCCGATGCGCTGCTGATGCGCGCGCAGCAGGCCGTCGCCGTCAACGCGCCCGGCTTCCTGCCGCCCGAGCATTACAACCAGGTCTTCTCGGCGCACGGCACGCTGATGATCTTCTTCGTCGCGATGCCGTTCGTGATCGGCCTGATGAACTTCGTCGTGCCGCTGCAGCTCGGCGCGCGCGACGTCGCCTTCCCGACGCTCAACTCGGTCGGCTTCTGGCTCACCGCGAGCGGCGCGCTGCTCGTCAACATCTCGCTCGTCGTCGGCGAGTTCGCGCGCACCGGCTGGCTTCCCTACCCGCCGCTCTCGGAGCTCGCGTACTCGCCCGGGGTCGGCGTCGACTACTACCTGTGGGCGCTGCAGATCTCGGGCGTCGGGACGCTGCTCGCCGGCATCAACCTCGTGACGACGGTGCTCAAGGTGCGCGCGCCCGGCATGACGTACCTGCGCATGCCGATGTTCTGCTGGACGACGCTCGCCTCGAATCTGCTCATCGTCGCCGCCTTCCCGATCCTGACCGCGACGCTCGCGATGCTTCTGCTCGACCGCTACCTCGGTTTCCATTTCTTCACCAACGAGGCCGGCGGCAACATGATGATGTTCATGAACCTCATCTGGGCCTGGGGGCACCCGGAGGTCTACATCCTGATCCTGCCCGCGTTCGGCGTCTTCTCGGAGGTCGCGTCGACGTTCTCGAGCAAGCCGCTCTTCGGCTACCGCTCGATGATCGTCGCGACCATGGCGATCTGCATCATCTCGTTCATGGTCTGGCTGCACCACTTCTTCACCATGGGGGCAGGGCCGAACGTCAACGCGATCTTCGGCATCGCGACGATGGTGATCGCGGTGCCGACCGGCGTGAAGATCTTCAACTGGCTGTTCACGATGTACGGCGGCCGAATCCGCTTCAGCGCGCCGATGCTCTGGACGATCGGCTTCATGATCACCTTCGTCATCGGCGGGATGACGGGCGTGCTGCTCGCCGTGCCGCCGGCCGACTTCGTCCTTCACAACAGCCTCTTCCTCGTCGCCCACTTCCACAACGTGATCATCGGCGGCGTCCTGTTCGGCCTCTTCGCGGGCTACGAGTACTGGTTTCCGAAGGCATTCGGGTTCCGGCTCCACGAAGGCCTGGGCAAGGCCGCGTTCTGGTTCTGGTTCGTCGGCTTCTACGTCGCCTTCATGCCGCTCTACGTGCTCGGCCTGATGGGGATGACGCGCCGCATGCAGCACTACAACGTGCCGGAGTGGCAGCCGTGGCTGCTCGTCGCCGCGGTGGGCGCGGTGCTGATCGCGATCGGCGTCGGCCTGCAGGTCGTCCAGCTCGTCTGGAGCATCCGCCGCCGCGAGGCGCTGCGCGACCTCACCGGCGACCCGTGGAACGGCCGCTCGCTCGAGTGGTCGACCCCGTCGCCGCCGCCGATGTTCAACTTCGCGGTGCTGCCGAACGTCGAAGGCGAGGAGGCGTACTGGGCGATCAAGCAGCGCGCGATCGAGCAGCAGGCGCTGCGCCCCGAGCCCGACTACACCGACATCCACATGCCGCGCAACAGCCCGGTCGGATTCATCTGCGCCTTCTTCGCGACGATCATGGGCTTCGCGCTGATCTGGCACATCTGGTGGCTGGTGCTCGTGGGCTTCGTCTGCGCCTACGCGACCTTCGTCGTCTTCGCCTGGCGCGACGTGCACGAGGAGCCGATCCCGGCGCGAACGATCGCCGAGATCGATCGCGCGAACCGGAGCGCGCGCCGGCAGGCGCTCGCCAATCTGCAGCCCGTGACATGACGGCCGCGCAAGCCGCCCTCCCCGCGCACGGCGCCTCGCACGGCCGGCAGCACTCGCACGCCGCCGGGCTCTCCGAGCACGAGGCGCACGCGTTCTCGCAGCGGATCGTCGTCGGCTACGGGTTCTGGATCTTCCTGATCAGCGACATCATCCTGTTCTCGGCGTTCTTCGCGACCTATGCGGTGCTGAGCGACAACACGGCCGGCGGCCCGGCCGGGCGCGACCTGTTCGACATGCGCCTGGTCGCGATCGAGACGGCGTGCCTCCTGACTTCGAGCCTCTTCTGCGGCCTCGCCGGCATCGGCGCGCAGGCGCGCCACAGCCGCCTCTTCCACGGGGCGATGGCGATCACGTTCGTGCTCGGCGCGGCGTTCCTCGCGATCGAGCTGCACGAGTTCGCCGACATGATCGAGAAGGGCGCGGGGCCGACCCGCAGCGGCTTTCTCTCGGCGTTCTTCGCGCTGATCGGCTGCCACGGCCTGCACGTCGGCGCCGGCCTGCTCTGGCTGCTGACGATGATGGCGCAGGTGGTCGCCAAGGGCTACCGCGAAGACATCCTGCGCCGCATCCTCTGCTTCGCCCTCTTCTGGCACACCCTCGACATCATCTGGGTGGGCCTGTTCAGCCTTGTCTACCTCGTGGGAATGACCGCATGAGCACGACCACCACCGGCAGCACCCCCCGCAGCGGCAACGGCCATGGCGGCAACGGCGATGGCGTCAACGGCCGCGACGGCGGCCCCGGCGCCGGCGCCACCGATAACAACATCAAGCCCGCCGTCGAAAGCCGGCACGGCGACGTCGCCCCGGGCGACGAGCAAGGCGCCGACGACATCGGCCGCGGCGTGCGCGGCTACCTGCTCGGCTTTGTGCTCGCGGCCGGGCTCACGGCCGTCTCGTTCTACATCACGCGCAGCACGCTGGTCTGGGCGCCGAGCATCCCGATCGCGCTCTCGGTGCTCGCGGTGGCGCAGATGGGCGTGCACCTGGTCTTCTTCCTGCACATGACGTCCGGGCCCGACAACGTCAACAACCTGATGGCGCTCGCCTTCGGCCTGCTCATCGTCATGCTCGTGGTGTTCGGCTCGCTCTGGATCATGAGCCACCTGAACCAGAACATGATCCCGATGGAAAAGCTGATGCAGATGCAGCGCTGAGCGTCGGCGCGCGGGCGTGTCATGCGCACCCGTGCCTGACGGACGATCGAGAGCCTGTCTACCCACGCAATCCGGCGCTCGTCGCTGACAGTTCCTGGCGATGAAGTCCTATCGTCGAGTCCAGGCGGCGGCCCGTCGGATCGGCGCGCTTGCACGTTCAGTTCGGCATTAAGACGAGGAAGCCGGCAGAACGATCATCCGTGAGTGAGCGCGACCGCTGCAGAGCACTCGTCAACGCCCTGAGTTCGGGAAAGCGTTCAAGGCCCGGAGAGCGACCCTGTGCTTCAGGTCGTCACATGGTTGTGAACATCATGTGGGCGCAAAGCCGAGTCCGCGGGTCGCCCATGACTGGCCGTGAGCGAAATGCGGCTCACGGCGACAATGACTTGAGTGCGGGAACTTACCTTCAGGGCACGAAGGAGGGCTCCGACGTGATCCTTCACTGTTTCGACGGAAAGGTCTAAGGCTCGGGCGATGAGCTTGTTTGAGTAGCCGCGTAGAAGATACGCGAGCACTTCCCGTTGTCTTGGAGTGAGGTTCACGCATCGGAGCGTCGCTTCGATTGCTTCGGAGTCCTGCCAGTCACACGGACTTAGATCTAAGCGTTGGCTGAGACGCAACTCGACCTTCATCTGACCTCCAAAGAGTAAGGTCCCGGTACAGTTAAAGCGCTAACCAATTGCGGCAGTGACTTGACGTTACGGCGGATAAATTAACAGAACAAGCGCGTTTACCACGAGACGTGGACGTAGTTACGACTCGAAAATTACAAAATGCGCAAGTTTTGATGCCCATCGACGAGAGCAGTCTGGAGTCACAACTCGAATCGTCAGGGTCGTTGGCGGTCACCTGCGTGCGCGCCCTCATGGAACGCCATGGCCTGCCCAAGTACCGGCAATCCGCCTGGCTCGCCGACGCCCTCGGCCTCTCCTACTCGCAGGCCCATCGCCGCATGACGGGCGCGTCGCCGTGGTCGCTCGAAGACCTCGCCCGCGTCGCCGCGCTGTTCGGCGAAAGCTTGGCCGACCTCGTCGGCGTGGCCCAGCCGCGCGGCGCGGCGGTGGCGGGCGTGATGAACGTCGGCGAGGCGCGCCTGCCCTGCCAGCTCTGGCTCGGCGATGCGGTCGAGCACTTCGACCGCGAGACCGTGGTCGCGGTGAAGACGTCCGCGGGCTGGTCGGCGGTGCCAGCGGGCGAAGCAACCGAGGGCGTCGCCTACCGGATCGAGAAGCTCGAGGCGAAGCCGGTCGCGGCGACGCGCCGCGTCATCGCCGTCCTCGACGACGACCAGGACCTGACCAACTCGATCTGCGCCCACTTCGAGGCGAGCGGCTACGACGCGCGGCCGTTCTACAAGACAGCCGACCTGCTCTCGAGCGCGACCGCGCAGCGCTACGACGGCTACGTCGTCGACTGGATCGTCGGCGAGAAGAGCACGCTGAAGCTGATCGGCTCGCTGCGCGAGCA